>Ga0265293_10001887_pt1 | contig 44131 bp, 44 predicted proteins | sample Munlanlewell138R_FD_192505 | JGI IMG/M metagenome (GOLD analysis project Ga0265293, IMG submission 192505) | Leachate microbial communities from a municipal landfill in Southern Ontario, Canada - Leachate well 138R | ecosystem: Engineered > Solid waste > Landfill > Unclassified | place: Canada... | reverse complement strand
TTCTTGTGCTGATGCTCTGCCTGGGCGAAGGAGATCTGCTTCATTTGGGGACTCTATCAGATGAGGTCGGAATTATTGGATTCTACCCGATCAGGTAGCGTTGGTGGATTTATGCAGCGTTTCCTTAACACAAAAGAGTGATTCCCTAAAGGGTGATTGGTTTGCACCATATAAGGTCATTTTAATGCTGTATTACTGGCAATATTTGAACTCTTGACCACCCTTCCGGGTGGACTTTTCCCTTTAGCATTGACCTTGATTGATATATTCAAAATACTGCGATCCGACATCGGTTGCAGTACTTTTGATACTGCTTCGGGTGCCACGGACAAATTAAAATAAAATCAACAAACAGGATTCCCATAATGACAAGTAAAACTGTTTCCCGCTCGTTGCTGTCAATGTTGACGGCTGGCGCACTCTTACTGTCTTCTGCCGCAATGGCCACCAACCCACCAGTAGATCCCCCTGCGAATCCAACGAATCCGGGTGGCGAATCGCCTTATGCCCGGGGACCAAACCCTACGGTTTCCTTCCTTGAGGCCAGCAGTGGCCCCTACAGTACCCGTACCAGTCGAGTTTCGGGTCTGGTCAGTGGCTTTGGCGGCGGCACCATTCATTATCCCACGGGCACAACGGGAGCCATGGCTGCCATTGTTGTCATTCCAGGCTTTGTCTCGGCTGAATCCTCCATCGACTGGTGGGGCCCGAAGCTGGCTTCCCATGGCTTCGTTGTCATGACCATCGATACCAACAGTGGCTTTGACCAGCCTGCCAGCCGCGCTCGTCAGATCAACAATGCGCTGGACTATCTGGTCAGCCAGAACACCACGCGCCGCAGCCCGGTCAATGGCATGATCGACACTGATCGTTTGGGTGTCATCGGCTGGTCCATGGGCGGTGGCGGTACTCTACGTGTTGCCAGCGAGGGTCGCATCAAGGCGGCGATTCCGCTGGCGCCATGGGATACCAGCAGTGCTCGCAGTGTTCAGGCGCCGACTCTGGTGTTTGCCTGTGGCAGCGATGTTATTGCTCCGGTACGTACTCACGCGTCGCCGCTGTATAACCAGATTTCCAATAGTGTCGATAAAGCCTACGTTGAAATTCGTAATGGCTCGCATTACTGCGCCAACGGTGGCGGCACTAATAATGCTGTCCTCAGCCGACTGGGTGTTTCCTGGATGAAACGCTTCCTGGATGAAGATACCCGTTATAGCCAGTTCCTGTGTGGCCCTAACCACACTTCGGATCGCAACATTTCCGAATACCGTGGCAACTGCCCTTATTAATAAGTAGTGCTGTTAAAAAAGCCGACCCAGTAATGGTGTCGGCTTTTTTATTTATTATTTGTTCATATCAGCGACAGAAATTGAATCCACTGCCATCCAGATGAAAGTGATTTTCATGGGGCTGGTTGTAATCCGGGCCAAGTACAGTCCCAAAATAACCACAGGCGCTCCTGTGTATGTCCTTGAGGAATGCAGCCTTTGCCGGCGCTGCATGGTTATTCCAGTCCTTCAGGACGGTTACGTGTGTGCCATCCGCGAATCTGAATCCGGCTACATCAAAGGCATTGGCTGAGGCGTGTTGGCTGCGGCGCGCATTGTCGCGATGGTAAATGTTGCGGCAAGCAAAGCTCCCCAAATGGTCTACCCGCTGCAAGCCACTATGGATATGTTGATCTGCCAGCGGTTGCAGTTTCTGGCGCTCAAACATCAGCCAGGCTACAGCCAGCGGGCAGGTGACGGTAAAGCTTGCGTTGTACTCAATGCCGGTGCGGCGAACTCGTACCACATTACTGAGTGGGCACCCAGTGACAGGCGTGTAATCCTCCAGCGCGAGATAATCAATAGCGCCCTCCGGAGCGGAATCCAGAGCCGCTATACATTGAACGGGATCATTCTGAAGACGGGACAGCTTCCATTTGGTGATCAGGTTCATTGGATGGTCAATGGCAAGCGGCACCCACGGGTTCCATTGAGGAGGCAGGTGACGCCAGGGTTCGCTGATGGCGATACCAGCGAGCAGGGTGAGTAGCAGGAGCCATTTCAGCGTACGCAACAGGATTGTCTGCAACACAGAATCTCCTGATCATGACAGTGAAAGAACAGTCGACTCCTGCGCCGATGCCGCTCCGGCTGTGAACGATTACCTTTTAATCACCGCCATCAGGATGCCAGTTACCGCCGCCGCGGCGCCAATAATCAGAAACAACATGGTGCTGTCGGTTAATGTTTCGCTAATCTGATCGCCAACCGATTGGGATGATTGCCAGCCGAAATGCAGCAGAATCGGATCCGCTACCAGGAGCACCAGAACTGCAATCTTATTTGCCGCCCATATTCTTAATCCGCTATCGGGTTTTTTGATTGCTTGTAGAATCAGACTGGAGCGGTAAAGAAAAGTGCCGATGAAAGCGTAGGTTGCCAAGGATGAGGCGCTATCTGCTAAGGTATCCGCCTATGCATTCGTAGTGGAACTCACCATGCCTCACATCGAGCCGATTCTATTTTCTGGTGATGAGACGCTCAGTCTGCGTCAGCTTGATGAACTGAATAAGCTACCCAAAGGCAGCAGCTTCCGTTGGTTCAAGTCCTGTGCGGACATCATGATCGAGGGCCGGGATTTTTATTACCTGCCTGCAGACGACCATGCCGAGTTTATCGAGCAGCTGAAACGGGCTGGGCAGATCTATGCCTCCAGCCGACACGCCGTATTACTGACCCGCAGTGGCTACCAGCAGATGCGTGCCCGTTCGCAGGGTTGATGTTCTGGGCCCTGCCCAACAATTATTCCTGAAGGATTCGACATGCTTGTCGAGCTGTTTGCAGTCATGGCGCCGGTGCTCATCGTCGCCGGTATCGGGTATGGATGGGCGCGCTCTGGTCAGCCTTACCCGACCGATTTTGTTACCCGACTGGTGCTTAATATCAGCACGCCATGCCTTGTTCTCTCCACACTCAGTCGGGCCGAAGTGGATCTGAGTGTGTTTGGCCAGATGGCTGCAGCCTGCGTCGTGATCTCAGTACTCATGGCCTTGATCGGTTGGGGGTTAAGCCGAGCCATGGGTTCCGATCCGCGTGTTCTGGTGCCTGCTTACATGTTCCCCAATACCGGCAACATGGGGTTGCCTATCAGTCTGTATGCTTTTGGTGAGGCTGGCCTGGCATTGGCAGTAGCGTTCTTCGTGGTGCTCTCGGTGGGCCATTTCAGTGTTGGATTGATCCTGTCTGGAGCGGCTCAATCCTGGCGGCGCTTGTTGCTCAACCCGGTGATCATCAGCCTCTGTGTGGCATTGGCCGTATTGCTGCTCGACCTTGAGTTGCCGCGCTGGATAGATAACACCGTTGGCTTGCTGGGCGCCATGAGTATCCCGATGATGCTGTTGACCCTGGGGGTGTCGCTGGCCAGCATTCGTTTGAAGCAGGTAGGGCGGGGCATGTGGCTGGGTGGGTTGCGTATGCTGTGTGGTGCGGCTATCGGCTGGGTGATAGCGCTCGCTCTGGATCTGCCACCCTTGGCCCAGGCCGTTCTGGTCATGCAATCGGCCATGCCGGTGGCGGTGTTCAACTACCTGTTTGCTGTCAGGGCAGGGCGCTCGCCAGAAACGGTGGCCAGTCTGGTGATTTGTTCGACCTTGCTGTCATTCCTGTTCATTCCATTGCTGCTGCTTTGGTGGTTGCCTGCCTCTGGTCAGGGGTGAGCAGAATCAGACCTTTTTCGGCATTTTACTGATCCAGCTCAAGCTGATTAATGCTGGCAAATTACAATACGCTTCTTATTCTCTGGTGGGATGCTTATGAATTCTGGGACATGTTTGAAAAATCTGACTCTGTCGCTCGGATTGCTACTGGGCTTTTCATCATGCCTGCAAGCCAGCGACCCGACTGTCGCCATGCGCGAACTGGAAGCCATCATGGCGGATGATGGGCGTCGGCAAGCCAGTTACGCAGCGGGCCAGGAGCGCATGTTGTTTTGCGGTTATTGTCATGGGGAAGATGGCAACAGCAAGCGCGATTACATTCCGAATCTGGCCACCCAGCATCCGCTTTATCTGTTCAATCAGTTCGAGCAGTTTGGTGATGGGCGCCGTGAAGACCTGGTGATGACGACCCTGGCAAAGTCCTTATCTGTGCAGGAGCGTATAGATATTGCCGTTTACTTCAATCAGCAGACTGTCCGCCCGCGCGAAGGGGGAGATCCGGCATTGGCTGCGGTAGGTGAGCGGTTTTTTGGCAGCTTCTGCTTTACTTGCCACGGTGCTGAGGCCAAGGGCGTCAGGGATATGCCGCGATTGGCAGGACAGCCAGCACGCTACCTGGAGAACACTCTGAAGCGATTCCGGGACGCGGATCCGGCGCAGAACGGCTCGGTAATGACAGGGATCGCCAAGTCGCTGAGTGACAGTGACATCAGTGCCTTGGCGACCTACCTGCAGGGTATGTAAGCGCGCTTACTTGCGCCCGTGCGCCTCATCCGCCAGTTGACCAGCATCCACGCGAACAAAGGTGGAATCGCCGATTGCGGTCAGCACGTCCCCTGCGTACACCTCGCAGATGATCCGGCTCTTGCGCTCCAGTGGGCCATCCACGCGGGCGCGCAGGATCAGTTCGACGCCCATGGGTGAAGGCTTGATGTATTTGATGCCGAGCATGCCGGTTACACAGTTGACTGTCCTTGGGCCATCGTGGGGCACCTTCTCCGCTCGCATATGGTAAGCCATGGCTGTCCAGTTGGAATGGCAATCCACCAGCATGGCGATCAGTCCGCCATACACCAGGTTCGGCCAGCCGCAGTATTTATCCTCCGGAAAATGCCGGGCAACGACATGCACCTGGTCTTCGTCCCAGAAGCTTTTGATATGCAACCCATTCGGGTTACTGCCACCACAGCCAAAGCAGACGCCATGTGGGGCGATGAGATCCTGCAGAGCAATATTGGTCATGAAATACCTGGTTATTATTCAATCGAGTAAAGGCTCAATTGTGATGGTTTCCGAGCGCAAAGTCAGCAATGGGTGCGCTGGTGAATTGTCCGTTATTCAGCGGGCAGGGCGATGACCCTGGTCGGCAGGTTGACCGGGTCGGGCAAGCGGGGCGCATTAAACAAGCGGAACCGGTTTGATAGAGCGCTTGTCACAATTTGCGTACAGGCATGAAACCTGCCGCAAACGAGAGGATATACCATGAAAAATTGGCTCATCGCTGCGTTCTGCGTTACCGGAATGCTTACCCTGGCTGGCTGCTCCAACGATCACCTGATCCGTACCAGTGACGGACAGCTCATCGAGGCGGACAATAAGCCAGAGATTGATGATGACACCGGCATGATTGAGTATGAAGACCACAGCGGTCGTGCCAACCAGATTCCGCAGACTGACGTGCGCGAAATCAAGGAACGCTGACCGTCCCATCCGGAGCTCGAACTACCGGAGTCTACTCCTGTCCAATGTCAGTTGCTCTGATGTCATAAGAGTGCAAGCTCAGACTGATATAGCAGGAGGTGTCATGAATTACATTGATGGCTTTGTTGTTCCGGTGCCCCGGGACAAGCTCGACGATTATCTGGAATTGGCACAGAAGGCAGGAAAAATATGGAAAGAGTACGGCGCTCTCGAATACGTCGAAAGTCTCGCAGACGACGTGCCCGAAGGCGAACATACCTCCTTTTCCTTGAGCGTCAAATTGCAGCCTGGCGAGATCGTGGTGTTCTCATGGATCGTTTACGCCGGAAAAGAAGATAGGGATCGCATTCTCGCTCAGGTAATGGCCGATCCGCGTTTGCAACACGACCCCGAAAGCGTGCCCTTCGATGGCAAGCGCATGTTCTGGGGTGGATTTCGTGAAGCCGTTCGTCGATAGTCCCGAGCCGCATCGACCGTAGTGACCGACGGTCTGCACAGCTATAGCGCTGCAGCAGGCCGCCGGCTAGAATACGCCACGTTTTTTTCCAATACTCCGTGGCGATCCGATGACCGAAACCGCAACTCCCTCCAGAAAGAATCCCAGTGTCGGGTTCATTTCCCTTGGCTGCCCCAAGGCGCTTGTCGATTCTGAGCGTATCCTCACCCAACTGCGCACTGAAGGCTATGACGTGGTGCCGACCTATGAAGGGGCGGACGTGGTGGTGGTCAATACCTGCGGTTTTATCGATTCTGCCAAGGCCGAATCGCTGGACGCCATCGGTGAGGCGCTGGCGGAGAATGGCCGGGTGATCGTGACCGGTTGCATGGGTGTTGAGGAAGGTGCTATCCGGGATGTGCATCCCAGCGTATTGGCGGTCACCGGTCCGCAACAGTATGAGCAGGTAGTGAATGCAGTGCATGAAGTGGTTCCGCCGAGCAGTGATCACAACCCGCTGATCGATCTGGTGCCGCCGCAGGGCATCAAGCTGACTCCGCGTCATTACGCCTACCTGAAAATCTCCGAAGGCTGTAACCACAGCTGCAGCTTCTGCATCATCCCGTCCATGCGCGGCAAGCTGGTCAGCCGCCCGGTGGGCGAGGTGCTGAGCGAGGCAGAGCGACTGGTCAAGGCCGGCGTTAAGGAAGTGCTGGTCATCTCTCAGGACACCAGTGCGTACGGTGTGGATATCAAATACCGCACTGGCTTCTGGAATGGCCGCCCGGTCAAATCCCGCATGACTGAAATGTGCGAAGCGCTCAGCGAGTTGGGAGTATGGGTGCGCCTGCACTACGTCTATCCCTATCCGCACGTGGATGAACTCATTCCACTGATGGCCGAAGGCAAGATCCTGCCGTACCTGGATATCCCGTTCCAGCATGCCAGCCCGAAAGTCCTCAAGGCGATGAAGCGCCCCGCGTTTGAAGACAAGACGCTGGCTCGCATCAAGAAATGGCGCGAAACCTGCCCCGAACTGACCATCCGTTCAACCTTTATCGTCGGCTTCCCTGGTGAGACCGAGGAAGACTTCCAGTACCTGCTGGACTGGCTGACCGAGGCTCAGCTTGATCGCGTGGGTTGTTTCCAGTACTCGCCGGTTGAAGGCGCACCAGCCGAGCAGTTGGGACTGGAGGCAGTGCCGGATGAGATCAAGCAGGAGCGTTGGGAGCGCTTCATGGCGCACCAACAGGCGATATCAGCTGCACGCTTGCAGCAGAAGATCGGCCGGGTAATCCAGGTGTTGATCGATGAGGTGGATGAGGAAGGTCCAATCGCCCGCTCCATGGCCGATGCTCCCGAGATTGACGGTAACGTTTATATCGACACTGACGAGCCGCTGAACCCCGGTGATATTGTCAGTGTGCGGGTGACCGCTGCTGATGAATATGATCTCTGGGCGGAGCTGATGTAACTGAGTAGACCTCACGCCGAGCGTAAGCCTCGGCGCTGCTGGAAAGCGGTTCACTTATGAAATCGCTTTGATGGTTCCTATCCCTTGCATGGTTCCCACACCGTCATCCCCGGCGCAGGCCTGGGATGCTGGGTTCAGGCTGCACTCGGCGTCAGTGGATTACCGGCGTGTGCCGAGAATGACAAGGTCAAATGTACTGATGACGGCGATGCTGAGGGTCTTGAAAACCATCCGCCGTGCAGGGCTCTCTCGGCGAGGTTGGGCGGCAGGCTCAGATCGACCAGCTTCGCGCCTGCACAGATCCAGAGACACTTAAGCTGCCAGCCGCAGTCCAAGGCATAATGACGGCTGTTCCCATACGCAGGAGACGCTATGCCCATGCTCACCAATTATTCAGATAACCCGCCAACCCGCGAGGAAGTGGATGCCCTGGAGGGCGCGGTGCTGCTGGAGTTTGGTACTGACTGGTGCGGCCACTGCAAGGCTGCCCAGCCGCACATCGTTAAAGCCTTTACCGACCATCCCGAACTGCACCACATCAAGGTCGAGGACGGGCCGGGTCGTAAGTTGGGGCGGTCATTTCGGATCAAACTGTGGCCGACATTGATCTTCCTGCGGGACGGCAAGGAAATCGAGCGATTGGTGCGCCCCACAGACAGCAAACCAATTCTGCAGGCGATGGCTGCGATCCACGCTTGATGCGATCCCCCAGCTGATCCCTCACGTTTTTCACGCCTGATGGGCGGGATGATCCACAAAAAAGCCCCGCACCGGTTGCCCAGGCGGGGCTTTTTTACTGATTACGAATAATCAGACTTCGGTCACCGGAATGCTGGCAGCAGCTTTCTGGTAGGACTCGATTTCGTTGAAGTTCATGTAGCGGTAAACCTCAGCAGACATGCTGTTGAGATCTGCTGCGTAGTTCATGTACTCCTCAACGCTTGGCAGGCGACCAAGGATGGCAGCTACCGCGGCCAGCTCAGCAGAGGCCAGGAACACGTCAGCGCCATCACCCAGGCGGTTCGGGAAGTTCCGCGTGGAGGTGGAAACCGCAGTGGAGTTGGCCTTGATGCGGGCCTGGTTACCCATGCACAGCGAGCAGCCGGGCATTTCCATGCGCGCGCCAGCTTTGCCGTAGATACCGTAGTAGCCTTCCTCGGTCAGTTGGTACTGATCCATACGGGTCGGCGGAGCCAGCCACAGGCGAGTCGGCAGAGCGTCCTTGTTCTTCTCCAGCAGCTTACCAGCAGCACGGAAGTGACCGATGTTGGTCATGCAGGAACCGATGAACACTTCGTCTATCTGACGACCAACAACGTCGGACAGCAGACGAGCGTCGTCCGGATCGTTCGGCGCGCACAGAATCGGCTGGTTGATCTCGCTCAGGTCAATTTCGATGACTGCAGCATATTCAGCGTCAGCGTCTGCTTCCATCAGCTCAGGCTTGGCCAGCCAGGCTTCCATGGCTTGAGCGCGACGCTCCAGAGTACGGGCATCGTCGTAACCGTTGGCAATCATCCAGCGCAGCAGGGTGATGTTGGACTTCAGGTACTCGGCGATGGCGTCTTCCGGCAGCTTGATGGTGCAACCTGCAGCGGAACGCTCGGCGGAGGCGTCGGACAGTTCGAAAGCCTGTTCGACAGTCAGACCTGTCAGACCTTCGATCTCGAGAATCCGGCCAGAGAAGATGTTCTTCTTGCCTTTCTTCTCGACGGTCAGCAGACCTTCCTGGATGGCGTAGTAAGGGATGGCATGAACCAGGTCACGCAGGGTGATACCCGGTTGCATTTCACCCTTGAAGCGCACCAGTACCGATTCCGGCATGTCCAGCGGCATGACACCGGTAGCTGCGGCGAAGGCTACCAGACCAGAACCGGCCGGGAAGGAGATGCCCATCGGGAAGCGGGTGTGCGAGTCGCCACCGGTACCAACGGTATCGGGCAGCAACATGCGGTTCAGCCAGCTGTGGATGATGCCGTCACCTGGACGCAGCGCAACACCACCACGGTTGTGGATGAAGTCGGGCAGTGTGTGGTGAGTAGTGACGTCAATCGGCTTCGGATAGGCTGCGGTGTGGCAGAAGGACTGCATCACCAGGTCAGCGGAGAAGCCCAGACAGGCCAGGTCTTTCAGTTCATCACGGGTCATGGGACCTGTGGTGTCCTGGGAGCCGACAGTGGTCATTTTCGGCTCGCAGTAAGTGCCGGGGCGAACGCCCTCAACGCCACAGGCCTTGCCGACCATTTTCTGTGCCAGGGTGAAACCCTTGCTGCTTTCAGCAGGTGCAACCGGCTTGCGGAACAGGTCGGAACTGCCCAGACCCAGTTCGGCACGGGCTTTCTCAGTCAGACCGCGACCGATGATCAGCGGAATACGGCCACCAGCGCGTACTTCGTCGAGCAGTACCTGGGTTTTCAGTTCAAAGGTAGTGATGACTTCATCAGTACCGTGTTTGCACACTTTGCCTTCGTACGGGTAGACGTCAATGGCGTCGCCCATGTTCAGGTCGCTGCAGTCAAACTCGATCGGCAGGGCGCCAGCGTCTTCCATGGTGTTGTAGAAGATCGGGGCAATCTTGGTGCCGAAGCAGAAACCGCCAGCGCGCTTGTTCGGCACGTTGGGGATGTCGTCACCGAAGAACCACAGCACGGAGTTGGTAGCGGACTTACGGGAAGAACCAGTACCGACCACGTCACCTACGTAGGCGACCGGCAGGCCTTTAGCCTTCATCGCTTCGATCTGCTTCAGCGGACCGATAACGCCCGGTTCGACTGGCTCGATGCCATCGCGGGCCATTTTCAGCATGGCCAGAGCGTGCAGCGGGATATCAGGACGCGACCAGGCATCCGGAGCTGGAGACAGGTCGTCAGTGTTGGTTTCGCCAGGTACCTTGAACACGGTCAGGCTGATTTTTTCTGCCACGGCAGGACGGTTGGTGAACCACTCGCCGGCAGCCCAGGACTCCAGAACGGCTTTTGCGTACTGGTTGCCATTCTTGGCGCGCTCGGCCACGTCGTGGAAAGCGTCGAACATCAGCAGGGTGTGCTTGAGCTGTTCGGCAGCGGTGGCGGCCAGTTCGTCATTGTCCAGCAGCTCCACCAGAGTGGCGATGTTGTAACCACCTTGCATGGTGCCCAGCAGTTCTACGGCGCGAACCTTGGTCAGCAGGGGGGAGGTGGCCTCACCTTTGGCGACTGCAGACAGGAAGGCAGCTTTAACGTAGGCAGCTTCATCCACTCCCGCAGGAACGCGGTTGGCTAGCAGATCAAGCAGGAATTCTTCTTCGCCGGCCGGCGGGTTTTTCAGCAGATCAACCAGGCCAGCTGTTTGTTCGGCATTGAGCGGCTGAGGCACGACGCCTTGAGCGGCGCGTTCTTCAACGTGTTTGCGATAGGCTTCAAGCACAATAATTACCCTCATCAGTCTGTCCCGTTGGTAACGGAACGGTCATCCTCACGGACCCAGGATGCCGAAAATAGGGATGGGTGCAAGCGCAGGCCCGATCTGGTGGGGAGCAACCCGGTTAACTGGGGTAACAGAAAGTCGGTTGCGGGCAAACGCCTGTACACAGCACTCACGGCGGCCAGAATTCTACAGGAATGGGAGGGTAAAGTTAAGCGCGAACCCCGCCGAAAGCCGGCGGGGTTCCAGAGCTCACTTGTCTACCAGGTCTTGCAGGTGATCAATCATGTCATCGGGTTTGAGCACCAGCACATCGCCGCTGAGCTGATCCAGCACTACCTCTGCGGTATTGCCAATCAGCGCCCCGGAGATTCCTGTGCGCGCAACCGTGCCGATAACCGTGACGCAGGCGCCGATTTGCTCTGCGACTCTGGGAATCAGGGTGTCGGCTGGCCCCTCATCGATATGGGTGTTGCTGTCGGTTATGTCGTACTCCGTCAGGTAGCGGCTGGCCTTGTCGCCATAGATCTTGAGAATGGTTTCCCGTAACTGGTAAATCGGGTTGGCCGCCGACAACATGGGCGCGGGGTGAGCGCTGAGCAGATGCAGTTCGCCGTTGATCATGCGGGCGATATCGCTGGCATGGCTGACGATTGCATCATGTAATTGCTGGTGCTGGTTGTCATGGTCACCCAGATCGACTGCTGCCAGTACCTTGCCGTGCATCCACAGCGCGCTGCCCTTGGCCAGCAACACTGGAGCGGGGCAGTAGCGCAGTAGTTTCCAATCGTCCGGTGTCAGCAGGGCTTTTTTCAGCGGGTTGTCCTGTACGTGTTGCTTGATCACCAGGCCGCAACCTTCAGCCATCAGGGTGCGGATGATGGTGTCGGTCAGGTTGGAATGCCACGCCTGGGTATAGCTGGCCTTGATGCCGGCTTTCTCCAGGCTGCGACACAGCTCGTCGAGCAGATCGGTATACTTGCGCCGATCCTCGCACACCAGCAGGTGCAGCTCGGCCCCTAGATAACCGGCCAGTAGTCTGGATCGAACCAGCGCAACGCTATCTTCCCTGGTAGGGTCAATCACGACCAGAATTCGCTTGATGGATTGCATGATATTTCCTTCTATGGCTTGGCTGGTTTCGCCGATGTTCGTATATCAATGTAGACGTTTTTCGCCGCCTCGTGGTTGATCAGGGACAATATAGCCTCATTCTGCACAGCGCTGCGCATATCCGTATAATCGCCCTTCGAATCCATTCTGCTTCGTGAATACCATGACTTTGCCTGATGAATTGCTCGCTTTCTTGCCCTGTCCTACACCTGATGCCTGGATTGAACAGGCGTTACAGCACCCTGAGGAGCTGCTGATTGATCATGCCAACTGCGAGAAGAAGGCCGCGTCAACGGCGTTGAATCTGATGTTTCGTTACATCGATAAACCGGATCTGCTGCAGAAAATGTCGCGTCTGGCCCGGGAAGAGCTCCGGCATTTCGAACAGGTAACCGCGCTGATGAACAAACGCGGCGTTGCCTACCGGGGGCTGTCAGCCAGCCATTATGCCCAGCGACTGCGCCAGCATGTGCGCACCGTCGAACCGGGTCGCTTGGTAGATACCTTGATCGTCGGTGCCTTTATCGAGGCGCGCTCCTGTGAGCGCTTTGCCAAGCTGGCACCGCATCTGGATCAGGAGTTGGGGGACTTCTATCGCTCTTTGCTCAAATCCGAGGCGAGGCATTATCAGGATTACCTGAAGCTGGCGCGGGCATATGCGGATGGGCCGATTGATGAGCGAATCGCTTTTTTTGCCGAGGTGGAGGCTGCCGCCATGGTCGAAGATGACCAGGAGTTCCGCTTTCACAGTGGTGCAGTAGCGGTGCCGACGTGAGCCATGACTATACTGCGCAACATGATTGATGATCAGGAGGGGGCTATGGCGTGGCTACAGCGGGGACGGGCTGGCAGGGGTTATCTGGCCGCAGCATTACTGGTGTTGATGCCTGCCGGAGCCAGCCTGGCTGCGGGCGGTACCTGTGAGCGCATCGTGGTAACCGGAAATGCTGACTACCCGCCGCTGCTATGGGTCAATCCGGACGACACCAGCCGTCTTACCGGCGCTGCCGTAGAGCTGCTGGAAAATGCGCTTCAGGACAGCGGTATACATGTGGATGCGCTGCATGTAGGCAACTGGGAGCAGGCTCAGCAGGAAGTGCGTAGTGGTCGGGTAGATATGCTGGCCGGCTCCTTCCTGACACCGGAGCGGTTTACAGAAGTGGACTACGTCTATCCGCCGTACATGGAAATTCCCAGTGTGATTTTTGTTCGGCGTGGCGAAGCGTTTCCCTATAGCGGCTGGGATGATCTGCGCGGCAAGCGCGGCAGCTCCCTGAGCAGTAGCAGTTTCGGCGCGGCTTTCGATACCTATGCTGCTGATCATCTGGATGTCGCTGCCATGCCCGGTATTGAACAGGCATTTGAGCAACTGCTCGGTGGCAAGGTGGATTACCTGATTCATGAGCGTCATCAGGGTCTGGCGCTGGCTGCTCAGCGCGATGTGCTGGGTCAGCTGGATATACTCGAAGGCTCGCTGATCAACGAGCAGCTGTATTACAGTATCTCCCATCATTCGGCATGTAATTCACCGACGCTGCGCGGTGCGCTGGCCAAGGGGATGTATCAGATGGTGCGCCAGGGCGAGCCGCGGCGCTTGCTGGAAAAATACCGGGATAAGTGGGCCGCTCAGTTTGCACCGGTTCCGGAAGAGGAGCCGGCACTGGAATAGCCGGATTTGCTTTGAATTACGCCCTCGGGCGCTAGCACCCGAGGGCGATGGGACGTTCAGGCTTCCGCTGCGGCGTCCCGCTCCTTGTTCATCTTGCGTTCCAATTGCTGCGACAACTCAATTATCTGCTCACGCATCCAACGGTTGGCCGGATCCTGATCGGTACTTTCATGCCAGAACAGGTGGGTCTGGATGGGTGGGATATCATCAATCGGCAACTCCGCCCAATGCAGGTTATGACGCAGGGCAAAGCGCTCGGTGATGGTCATCACCATATCGGTCGACTCCAGTACCAGTGGCGCCATCTGGTAGTGCTGGGAGCGCAGTACCACGCGGCGCTGAATGCCCATCTTGCCCAGTGCCAGATCCACATGTCCCAGCCCATTGCGGCGGCTGGAAATATGAATGTGCGACTGTGCCAGGTAGTCATCCAGGCTCAGGCGCTCCTTGTTGGCCAAGGGGTGCCCCTTGCGCATGATGCACACGTAGCGGTCTTCGAACAGGCGCACGTGGCGCACCTGCGGGTCAGTGTTCAGCGGTGCATCAATGGCAAAATCCAGACGGCCAGCGGCCAGTTCCTTGGTTGTTTCCCGGCGACGCGTCAGGAAGCTGTCGATATTGATGTTGGGTGCCATGCGCCGAATCCGCGCAGCCAGGTGAGGGAGAATCACTGCTTCAGTGAGATCTGTCATGCTGATGCGATAGGTCTTGTTGGCTTCGCTGGGGTTGAAGCTGCGGCTTTCCTGTACCGACACTCTCAGCAGTTGCAGTGCCTGACGTACCGGGGTAATGATGTTCTGCGCCATTGGCGTCGGCACCATACCCTGTGCCGTGCGCACAAACAGGGGATCATTAAATGTGTCACGTAGCCTGGCCAGTGCATTACTGACGGCGGGCTGGGTAATGCCGACAATCTGCCCGGCGCGAGTCAGGTTCGCTTCGGTGTAGATGGCGTCGAATACAATGAACAGGTTCAGGTCAACTTTACTAAGGTTCATCGCAGTATCCTTCGTGTGGCTCGTTTATAGGCTCTTATAAGGCGTAGGCTGTATATATTGCTTATGAATGTTTATACACGCTGAAAATAGATTAGATAAATTCGCGTGGCTCATCTACCTTTTTTGTACCCCAGTTACACATGAACAACAATCAATAAAGGTGGTTAGCATGAATTTCGGATACTCCCCCAAGGTTCAACAGTTGCGTGAGCAGGTCGATGCGTTCATGCAGGAGCATGTATTTCCTGCCGAAGCGATTTTTCACCAACAGGTTAATGAGGGTGATCGCTGGCAGCCAACAGCTATTGTCGAGGAGCTGAAGGAAAAAGCACGGGCCGCTGGTTTGTGGAACCTGTTTCTGCCTGAATCAGAGTTGGGCGCAGGGCTGACCAACCTCGAATACGCACCGCTGGCAGAACTCATGGGGCGTTCCGGCCTGGCCTCTGAAGCGTTCAACTGCAGCGCTCCGGATACCGGCAACATGGAAACCATTGTTCGCTACGGTAACGAAGAGCACAAGGAAAAGTGGCTGAAGCCGCTGCTGGCCGGTGAAATTCGCTCCTGCTTTGGCATGACCGAGCCGGGTGTCGCTTCCTCTGACGCTACCAACATGCAAGCCAATGCCCGCCGCGAAGGTGATGAGTGGGTGATCAATGGCCGCAAATGGTGGACATCCGGTGCCTGCGATCCGCGCTGCAAGATCATGATTTTCATGGGGCTGACCAATCCTGATGCGCCTCGCCACCAGCAGCATTCGATGATTCTGGTGCCGATGGACTCCCCCGGTCTGAAGGTGATCCGTCCGTTGCCGGTATTCGGCTACGACGATGCCCCCCATGGGCACGCCGAAGTGGTGCTGGAGAACGTTCGCGTCCCCTACAGCAACGTGCTGCTAGGTGAGGGCAGGGGCTTTGAAATTGCTCAGGGTCGCCTTGGGCCAGGCCGTATTCACCACTGCATGCGTTCCATTGGCGCTGCTGAGCGTGCGCTGGATCTGATGTGCCGCCGTTCAGTAGAGCGGGAAGCCTTCGGTCGCAAGCTGGCTCAGTTGGGCGGCAATATTGATCTGATCGCTGAGTCACGCATTGAGACCAACCAGGCTCGTCTGTTGACCCTGAATGCGGCGTACATGATGGATACCGTGGGTAACAAGGTCGCCAAGAGCGAGATTGCCCAGATCAAGGTAGTAGCGCCGAACGTGGCACTGCGGGTGATTGACCGGGCGATTCAGATGCATGGTGGTGCAGGGGTATCGGAAGATACACCGCTGGCACACATGTATGCCATGCAGCGGACCCTGCGTCTGGCCGATGGTCCGGACGAGGTGCATCGTGCGGCCATCGGTAAGATGGAGTTGGGTAAATACATGCCGCGCTGATCTTCAGGCATGACAAAGCCCCGTGCAGCACGACTGTGTGCACGGGGCTTTTTTATCAGGGATGCTGTCCGGGCTGAAAAGAGATACAGCCGCGCCCCGGGGAGCGTTAAGTCGGGGCGAACGTCGGAGTGTCGCGGATCAGCGGGCGCGGTAAGTGATGCGACCTTTGGTCAGGTCGTAGGGGGTCAGTTCAACACGTACCTTATCGCCGGTCAGGATGCGGATGTAGTTCTTGCGCATCTTGCCTGAAATGTGGGCAGTCACCACGTGGCCGTTCTCCAGTTCAACGCGGAACATGGTGTTGGGCAGCGTATCAACGATAGTGCCTTCCATTTCAATACTGTCTTCTTTCGCCATTAAGCAAAGGCCTCTCAATCTGTTGCCATGCGGGAAATCAGGATGAGCCCGCAAAAAAGGTGAGCAATTGTGCCTGAAAAGCGGGCAACAGCCAAGGCCGCAGTGCTCGACCGGTTAATTGATGCGCACCCAGCGCTGGCTGATGAGCATTTCCAGGGGGCGATATTCGGTCTTGTAGCTCATTTTGCGACAATTTCTGATCCAGTAACCCAGGTAAAGTGCCGGCAGCCCCGAGCGCCGCGCCTCTTCGATTTGCCAGAGAATCGCGTAGCGACCGAGGCTGCGACGGGATTCGTCCGGGTCAAAAAAGGTATATACCGCAGACAAACCGTTGATCAACCGATCGGTAACCGCGACGGCCAGCAGGCGACCATCCAGGCGGAATTCATTGAACTCACAGAATGGACTCCTGCTTACCAGAAAGGATTCAAACTGTTCCTGGCTGGGCGGGTACATATCTCCATCCGCATGGCGGGCATGGATGTAACGCGAGTACAGCTGGTAAATCTCGGTATCCAAACGTGGCGGGCAGCGTCTTACCAGGAGATCCTTGTTGCGTTTATAAATACGGTTCTGTTGACTGTTGGGGCTGAACAGCTCCACGGGGATGCGCGCCGGGACACAAGCCTTGCATTGCGGGCAGTGGGGGCGATACAGGTGCTCGCCACTGCGGCGGAAGCCCAGCTCGGATAACCGCGCATAGGTTTCTTCATCTATTTGCTGGTGAGGGTCAAGGAACAGGGTGACCGCTTGCTCCTTTTCCAGGTAGCTGCAATGGTGTGGCTGGGTCGCATAAAATTTCAGCTGCGCCAGGTCGGTCATGTCACTTCCCCGGAGATAAATGCATTGAGTATAGAGGCTGGCTGAACAGCTTCAATGGCAACCCCAGAGCCGGGGAGCCAGCAATCAGGCTCGTGGCTGAGCTTGTGTACTGCATCGATGAAATCCGCTCGGGAGATTTCCACCGCACCCAGGCTGTTGTGGTGATCGGTGGGCATCTGGCAATCAATCAGCTCACAGCCCAGGTGTTGCAGGTGGCAGGCCAGCGCAATGAAGGCTGTTTTTGAAGCGTTGGTGCGTCGGCTGAACATGGATTCGCCAAAGAACGCCTTGCCCAGCGCCACACCATACAGGCCGCCAACCAGCTGGTCGTCCTCCCATACCTCCACCGAGTGCGCATGCCCGCGCCGGTGCAGTTCGGTGTAGGCGCGCTGCATGGTTGGCGTAATCCAGGTGGCGGCGGTGTAGTCTCTGGGTTCAGCACAGGCCTGAATGACGGCAGAGAAGTCGCGGTCGAACGTAACAGTGAAGCGGGATTTGCGTAGAAACTTACGCATGCTGCGCGACAGGTGTACAGCCTGGGGTGCGAGTACCGTTCTGGGATCGGGTGACCACCAGAGTAACGGCTGGCCTTGTTCGTACCAGGGAAAGATGCCCTGGCGATAGGCCGAGAGCAGGCGCTCGGGGCGAAGATCGCCACCGACAGCCAATAATCCGTTAGGGTCGAGTAACGCCTCGGTGACGGGTGGAAAATCGAGGCTATCGGGCTCGAGCCACTTCAATGGGGTCATTGAAAATCCTGTTGCTGATTCAAAAGTTTATCAAGAAGCGTCGTTAAGCTATTGTCGTTTATCAAGATAGTGTAGTCAGTCGGGAACGGAAACCCTTCCGAGTGGGTCAACCCCAGGATGTTTATAGAACCTGTACAATACACGGCTAAGTAAAAATGGAAGCCAGAGCGTTGAAGGATACCCGACCTCATAAAGGCCAGCACTTTGCCTGGCGAGAACAACTCAGTCTGCGTCTGCGTGAAGGGGCGCTGCTGGGGATGATCGCACTGTGCCTGTATTTATGCATGGCGCTGTTCACTTACAACGATGTTGATCCCGGATGGACGCGCAGCAGCGGTGAGATGGCTGTGCAGAATGCCGGTGGCCGCATGGGCGCCTGGATTGCCGATGTATTGTTGTTGGTGCTTGGCTATCTGGCCTATCTGTTTCCGCTGATTGTAGCCATCAAGGTGTGGCAGATGTTCCGGCGCCGACATTTGCCGCTGATCTGGAACGGTTGGCTGTTTTCCTGGCGGTTGATTGGTTTTGTATTGACCCTGTTGGCCGGCACCGCGTTGGCCGCGCTGCATGGCACGCCGCCGGCCAGCTTTCCAGAAGGCGGTGGCGCGGGTGGCGTTCTGGGGCAATTGCTCAGTGAACTGGCCAAGCCTGTATTGAATATGCAGGGCAGTACGCTGGTGTTTTTGACCCTGTTTCTGTTTGGCCTGACGGTTTTTACCAATCTGTCCTGGTTCAAGGTAATGGATCTGATCGGGCGCATCACGTTGGATCTGCTGGATCTATTCGGTCGTGGTTGGTCAGCCTGGCGTGCCCGGCGCGCAGAGACGCAAGCCGCCCCCGGTTATCAGGCACCTGCAGCTCGACGCGAGCCGGTGGTGAGCCTTGAGGAGAAGCGCCAGGCCGAACAGGCAAAAGCACAGCGTCAGGATGCGCTGGCCAAGCATGTCGCCGCGCAGGAGAAGCGTCAGCCTCCGACAATCGAGCCGTTGGACACCCGCCCAGCCGAATCCAGCGTGCGCACGCAGAAAGAACGGCAGGCACCACTGAAATTCGAATCCGTAGTGCCGGGCTCCTTGCCGCCTATCGGTCTGCTCGATCCGCCGAGCAAGATCACCAAGGGCTTTTCCGCAGAATCGCTGGAAGGCATGTCGCGCCTGCTGGAACTCAAGTTGAAGGATTTCGGTGTCGAGGCAGAAGTCGAAAAAGTGCAGCCGGGGCCGGTGATCACCCGCTTCGAGATTCAACCTGCGCCTGGCGTCAAGGTCAGCAAGATTTCCAACCTGGCCAAGGATCTTGCCCGTTCGCTGGCGGTGATCAGTGTGCGGGTAGTGGAGGTGATTCCGGGCAAGACCACCATTGGTATCGAGATTCCCAACGAGGATCGCGAGATAGTGCGTCTTTCTGAGGTGCTGCAGACCCGGGAGTTTGACGAGGCACAATCACCGGTCACGCTAGCGCTGGGTCACGATATCGGCGGCAAGCCGGTGTTGGCTGATCTGGCGAAAATGCCCCACCTGTTGGTGGCGGGTACCACCGGCTCGGGTAAGTCGGTCGGGGTCAACGCCATGTTGTTGAGCATCCTGTTCAAGTCGCAGCCGGAAGATGTGCGGTTGATCATGATCGATCCGAAGATGCTCGAGTTGTCGATCTACGAAGGCATCCCGCATCTGCTGTGCCCGGTGGTTACCGACATGAAGGAGGCGGCCAATTCTTTGCGCTGGTGTGTAGCCGAAATGGAGCGCCGCTATAAACTGATGGCGGCCATGGGAGTACGTAATCTGGCCGGCTTCAATCGCAAGGTCAAGGATGGGCAGAAAGCGGGGCAACCGCTGACTGATCCACTGTTCCGCCGCGAAAGTGTCGATGACATTCCCCCCGAGCTGGATACCTTGCCGGTGATCGTGGTGGTGATCGATGAGTTCGCCGATATGATGATGATCGTTGGCAAGAAGGTGGAGGAACTGATCGCCCGGATCGCGCAGAAGGCACGGGCAGCGGGTATTCATTTGATCCTCGCTACTCAACGCCCATCAGTGGACGTGATTACCGGTCTGATCAAGGCCAATATTCCCACCCGGATTGCCTTCCAGGTGTCCAGCCGTATCGACTCTCGCACCATTCTGGATCAAGGTGGCGCTGAGCAGCTGCTCGGCCATGGTGACATGCTGTATATGCCGCCCGGCACCAGTCTGCCGGTACGGGTACATGGTGCTTTTGTTTCCGATGACGAAGTACACCGCTTGGTCGATGAATGGAAGCAGCGCGGCGAGCCGGATTACATCCAGGATATCCTTGATGGCGCGGACGAGGGTGGCTCCGGCGGGTATGATGGTGGCGGCAACGACGGTGAAGAAGACGACCCGCTGTATGATGAAGCGGTGCGTTTCGTGACCGAATCGCGCAAGGCGTCGATCTCCTCGCTGCAGCGCAAACTCAAGGTTGGTTACAATCGCGCGGCCCGCATGATCGAATCCATGGAAATGGCCGGTGTCGTATCTTCGCCTGACCACAGTAACTCGCGCGAAGTTATCGCGCCGCCACCCGTACGAGACTGAATAATTGATGATCACATTGTTGCGCTCCAGTATTACCGCTATCTGCCTGATTGTTCTCCCTCTGGGGGCCAGCGCCGAGGATCAGGGTGTCGCGGCGGAACGGCTGAATGAACTGCTTTCCCAAGCGCAGACCATGACCGGCGGCTTCTCCCAGATGACGCTCAGTTCCAATGGCGCCAGCCTGCAGGAAACCACCGGCACGCTGGCGCTGAAACGCCCCGGCATGTTCCGTTGGCATACCGATCCGCCACTGGAGCAATTGCTGGTGTCCGACGGTGAGAAAATCTGGTTGTATGATCCGGATCTGGAGCAGGTCACCATCCAGCAGATGGATCAGCGCCTGAGCCATACGCCAGCGTTATTGCTATCCGGCGACGTCAGCCAGTTGCAGGACAGCTTTCATATTGAATATACCGGTGCCGGTGGCGTGCTGGACTTCACCCTGACGCCGAAGGAAGCTGACTCCATGTTTGATAATCTGCGGGTATCCTTCAGCAATGGGGTAATCAACGACATGCAGATGAGCGATCCGGTGGGTCAGCGCACCAATATCCTGTTCCGCAATATCGAGTTGAACGCGCCGTTGCACGATGCTCAGTTCACCTTCGACATACCTGATGGAGTCGATGTCATCAGTGAGTGACATGGATCAGTTCGCGCCCGGCAAGGCGCATCAGCCATTGGCGGCGCGTATGCGCCCGAAGGGTCTGGATGAATACGCCGGCCAACAACACCTGCTGGGCGCAGGACGTCCATTACGGGTCGCGCTGGAGCAGGGTGCGCTGCACTCGATGATCTTCTGGGGGCCACCAGGGGTTGGCAAGACCACTCTGGCGAAGCTGCTGGCGACGCTTGCTGATGCGCACTTCGTCACTATTTCCGCGGTGCTGGCCGGGGTCAAGGAAATCCGCCAGGCGGTGGAGCAGGCCAGACAGCACGCAGCGCAGAACGGTCGGCAGACCATTCTCTTTGTGGATGAAGTGCATCGCTTCAATAAGGCGCAGCAGGACGCCTTTCTGCCCTATGTGGAAGACGGCACCCTGTTATTCATCGGTGCCACCACGGAAAATCCTTCCTTTGAATTGAATAACGCCTTGCTGTCCCGGGCTCGGGTGTACGTGCTCAAGTCGCTGGATGCCGAAGCGCTGGAGGTGCTGCTGCATCGGGCGCTGACCGACGATGAGCGGGGGCTTGGTCGGCACCGGTTGACCATCACTGATGAAGCCAGATCCATCCTGGTCAGCGCTGCCGATGGTGACGCCCGACGTTTGCTCAATCTGCTGGAAATAGCCGCTGACCTGATGCCGGATGGTGGCAGCATTGATGTCGAGCTGGTAGGTGACCTGCTCAACGATAACCGACGCCGCTTTGACAAGGGCGGCGAGGCTTTTTACGATCAGATTTCTGCCCTGCACAAATCCGTGCGCGGCTCGAATCCGGATGCGTCACTGTACTGGTATGCACGGATGATCGATGGTGGCTGTGATCCGCTGTATATCGCCCGGCGGGTTGTACGCATGGCCAGCGAGGATATCGGCAACGCCGATCCACGTGCGTTGACGCTGTGCCTGAATGCCTGGGATGTGCAGGAGCGACTGGGTAGCCCGGAGGGGGAGCTGGCAATCGCTCAGGCCATTGTTTATCTCGCCTGCGCCCCCAAGAGTAACGCGGTGTACAAGGCCTACAAGCTGGCACTTCAGGACGTCGCCGGCCAGCCTTCGCTGGAGCCGCCGCTGCACCTGCGCAATGCGCCGACCAGACTGATGAAAGAACTGGGTTACGGTCAGGCCTATCGCTACGCCCATGACGAGCCTGAAGCCTACGCCGCAGGTGAGGATTACTTCCCTGAGGAGTTGGATCCTCGCCGTTATTATCAGCCGGTTACCCGTGGGCTGGAGTTGAAAATCAGTCAGAAACTGGATCATCTGCACCAATTGGATGCAGCCAGCCCAAATAAACGCCGCCAGGATAAGCCATGATCTGGACGTTATTGGCCGTCGCTGCGGGTGGTGCGCTGGGGGCGCTGTCACGCTTCGCAATTGGTCTGGGCCTCACAGTGCTGTGGCCAAATGCATTCCCTCTTGGCACCTTCGTTATCAACCTCCTCGGATGCCTGGCGATAGGTATACTATACGGCCTGTGGCTGAACCGCCCCGAGTTGTCGCCTGTCATGCAGCAGGGTCTGATGATAGGGTTTCTCGGTGCTTTTACGACGTTTTCCACCTTTTCCCTGGACGCCTGGCGTCTGCTGGAAAATGGTCAGAGCCTCCTGGCTCTTGGATATATTCTGCTCAGCGTGTGCCTTTGTCTGATCGCCACCTGGGCCGGCCTGATGCTGACTCGTTAATGGTCGCCAGGCTGTAACCTGCAACTAAAAGATGATGCCCGATGCTTGATCCAAAACTGGTGCGTAGCCAACCCCAACTGATTGCCGAACGTCTTGCCACTCGTGGCTTTGAGCTGGATGTCGTCCAACTCGAAACGTTGGAAGCCCGCCGCAAGGCCGTGCAGACCCGTACCGAAACGCTGCAGGCCGAACGTAACAGTCGTTCCAAGTCGATTGGCCAGGCCAAGGGCCGGGGTGAAGATATCCAGCCGCTGCTGGCGGATGTGGATCGCATGGGCACTGAACTGGATGCGGCCAAACAGGAGCTTGAAGTCATTCAGAGCGAGCTGGACGCGATCCTGTTGACCATTCCCAACCTGCCGGATGACAGCGTGCCCGTGGGTGGCGGCGAGGATGACAACCTTGAAGTGCGCCAGTGGGGCACACCGCGTAGTTTTGATTTTGAAGTGCGTGACCACGTTGCCATCGGTGAGCTGCATGGCTACCTGGATTTCGAAACCGCGGCCAAGTTGTCCGGTGCGCGTTTCGCGCTGATGCGCGGCCCGATTGCGCGCCTGCATCGCGCGTTGGCTCAATTCATGCTTGATTTACACATCAATGAGCATGGCTATGAAGAGTTCTATACCCCCTATCTGGTGCACGCTGAGGCGTTGATGGGAACCGGCCAGTTGCCCAAATTCGAGGAGGATCTGTTCAAGATCCCGCAGGGTGAAGGCGAGCGCGATTTCTACCTGATTCCGACGGCTGAAGTGTCCCTGACCAACATCATCGGTCAGAGCATTCTCGATGCGGCCAACCTGCCGCTCAAGATGACAGCGCATACGCCGTGTTTCCGTAGCGAAGCGGGCTCTGCTGGTCGGGATACCCGCGGCATGATCCGTCAGCACCAGTTCGACAAGGTGGAAATGGTGCAGGTTGTGCGTCCGGAGGATTCCATGCGTGCGCTGGAAGAGCTGACCGGGCACGCTGAAGATGTGCTGCAACGTCTCGGTCTGCCGTACCGCGCCATGGCCTTGTGTACTGGCGATATGGGTTTTGGCGCAGTGAAGACCTACGATCTCGAGGTCTGGATTCCGAGCCAGAACAAGTACCGGGAGATTTCCTCCTGCTCCAGCTGTGGCGACTTCCAGGCCCGTCGCATGCAGGCCAGGTGGCGTAACCCGGAGACCGGCAAGCCGGAGCTGGTGCACACGCTGAACGGCTCTGGTCTGGCCGTAGGTCGCACCCTGGTCGCAATACTGGAGAATTACCAGCAGGCCGATGGCAGCGTTGAGGTGCCTGAAGTGCTGCGCGGTTACATGGGCGGGCTTGAGCGCATCGACTGATTGCAGCGGTACTGCCCCAAGGGCGGGGCGCGGCGCTCTCACCGCTGGAGCGATGCACTGAACCGAAGCTGTGTGTTTGGTGTGCGCCGTGCGTCCTGGTTGACCCTGACAAAGAGGCATAGATGGACTTTTTACCCCTGTTCCATAACTTGCGTGGGCGGCTGGTGGTTGTCGTCGGCGGTGGTGATATCGCTTTGCGTAAGGCGCGCCTGCTGACAGAAGCAGGCGCCAGGTTGCGCGTCGTTGCACCGGATATTGAGGCCGAACTGCTTACGCTGCTGCAACAGCATGGTGGCGAGGCGCTCTTGCAGGGCTACGCGTCGGAGCATCTGCATGGCGCTCAGGTAGTCATAGCTGCGACCGATAATGGTGCACTCAACGCACAGGTGTCTCAGGATGCGCAGGCACTCAGTCTGCCGGTCAATGCCGTCGATGCGCCGGAGCTATGCACCGTGATTTTTCCTGCCATTGTGGATCGCTCTCCATTGATGATCGCGGTTTCCAGTGGCGGCCATGCTCCGGTACTGGCACGTCTGACCCGTGCGCGTATCGAAACCCTGTTTCCCCATACCTGGGGTCGATTAGCGCAGTTGGCTCAGCGCTTTCGCGCGCAGGTCAAGGCGGCGTTCCCCAGCATCAATCAGCGTCGGGTCTTCTGGGAAGATGCCTTCCAGGGTGACATCGCTGAGCGGGTGTTCGCCGGTCGTGAAATGGAGGCTGAACGGCTGTTGCTTGAGCGACTGCAAAAACAGCAGCAACAGGGCCGGCGTCATCACGGAGAAGTCTATCTGGTGGGGGCAGGCCCAGGCGATCCGGATCTGCTGACCTTCCGCGCCCTGCGGCTGATGCAACAAGCGGATGTGGTGCTGCATGATCGGTTGGTGCCCGATACCATTATCGATCTGTGCCGGCGGGACGCCGATCGGATCTATGTGGGTAAGGCCCGAGCCAATCATGCCTTGCCTCAGGAGCAGATCAATCAACTGCTGGTGCGGCTCGCCAGCGAAGGTAAGCGGGTACTGCGCCTCAAGGGCGGTGATCCGTTCATTTTTGGCCGTGGCGGCGAAGAGATTGAAGAATTGGCCGCCCATGGCATTCCTTTCCAGGTGGTGCCTGGCGTAACGGCGGCCAACGGCTGTTCCGCCTATGCCGGTATTCCGCTGACCCACCGAGACTATGCGCAGTCAGTGCGTTTTGTTACCGGCCATCTCAAGGACGGCAGCACCAATCTTCCCTGGCAGGAGCTGGTCGCCAAGGGGCAGACAGTGGTGTTCTACATGGGGTTGGTCGGTTTGCCGATCATTTGCCAGCAATTGATTGCCCATGGCCGTGATCCGGCCACGCCTATCGCACTGATTCAGCAGGGCACAACCAACCGGCAGAAAGTGCTCGCCGGTACGCTGGCGACCATGCCGACACTGGTTGAGCAAACCGAGGTCACGCCGCCAACCTTGCTGATTGTGGGTGAGGTGGTTAGCCTGAGAGACAAGCTCAAGTGGTTCGAAACCAGGGACTGATCGGGAGGAAATACGGCGCGCAAGCTGGCCGTCAAGCGGGGCGTGAAGCTCGGGGCACCTCCCGGTACGCTATTGCATATCGGTCGGCACAAGCCCGATAGCGCGGCGATACAGTTGATCAGCTATGGCTCCGATGAGCTGGACGAGATGACCGTCACTGATCTCGCGCAGTTCAAGCGCGAGATGCTGCTGTTGCGCAAATCGATCTGGCCGTCGCGTGAGCTGCTGAGCCGGTTGGCGCGGGATGAGAGCTTGCTGATTTCCGAAGAGACTCGGCTTTACCTGCGGGACGTATACGACCATGTGATCCATATCATGGATAGCATCGACACCATTCGTGAGCTGCTGGTCAGCATGTTGGATCTGTATCTCTCCAGCGTCAGCAAACGCACCAACGAGATCATGAAAGTGCTGACCATTTTCGCGTCGCTGTTCATGCCGTTGACCTTTATCGTCGGTATTTACGGCATGAACTTCGATGTCATGCCCGAGCTGCGCTGGGCCTGGGGGTATCCGGCAGTCATGCTGATCATGCTGCCACTGGTGGTGGGTCTGCTGGCGTTGTTCCGCCGGCAGCACTGGATCTGACCAGCATCACAAGCCCGTAGCCTGTTGATAGGCCCGGATCAGCGCCGCATCCAATTCATAAGGATCAGGGGTGAAGTGTAACTCGCCTCCCTCCGTGCCCTCCGCAGTCCAGTAGGTCAACAACACCTGCAGCCCATTCCTGATGGCAATTTCGTGGGTCTGCCCGCTTTGCATGCGTTGCTCAATCCGTTCACGTTGTTGCTGATCCAGACTGTAAAACAGGTAGTCCGCCAGTTCCTCTGCCGCCTCTACACGTACGCAGCCAGAACTGACATTGCGCACTGCTCGCTCAAACAGGGCGCGGCTGGGCGTGTCGTGCAAGAACACCGCAAATGGGTTGTCGAAGCGGAATACCATACGGCCCAGCGGATTATGCGGCCCCGGTGGCTCACGCAGCAGCACGCCGGGGGGGTTATGCCAATCGATATCCGCAGGATCCAACCGATTTCCCTGGCGATCGAGCACCATCAGATTGCGCTCAGCGAAATAGTCCGGATTGGCACGAATCTGCGGCAGCTTGTCTTCGCGCATAATGGTCGGCGGAATAGTCCAGCTGGGATTGATTGTCACTCGGTTGATGCGTGAGTCGAGCAGCGGGGTCGCGCGTTTTGGGCTACCCGATTGAACACGGGACTGCCAACGTGGATTATCACCTTCATACAGAATCGCCTTGCTGCCGGCGGCATTCACCAGCAGGCTATGATGCTGACGTCTGGCATTTAGCCAGCGCAAGCGCTCCAGGTTGATTCGCACCTGTTGCTGGCGCTGGCGCGGGCTGATATTCAATGCGCCGATTGTTTGCGGGCCAATTACCGCATCCGGTTGAAGGCCATGGGCCGTCTGGAAAGCGCGTACCGCCTGCTGCAGGGTCTCGTCATACAGCAACGGCTGTCCGGCCACGACAGCGGGGCCTGCCATGACTGGACTACCCAGCGGGCCCGCGCTGGCGTCCGGGTTGAGAAAGCCGCTCAGTATCAGCCGTTGCGCCAACTGCGGCAGACGCGGATCAGCTGCCCCCGGCTTGAGCAAGGCTCCGGCAGGAAAAGGTTCAAGGGTTGGCGGAGCAGTATCCATTTGTTGATAGGCATTACGCAGGTGCTGATACAGGGGCAGCGAGGGCCGCGCCGTATCGAAGGCGCGCTCCATGTCTTCCAGCCCGATAATTCCCAGTCGGGCCACATCCACCTGCACCTGAGGCAGCTGCGACGATGACTCCCAGACGGGCTCATGACGCTGCTGATCAAGTCGACCTCGGCTCAGGTGCTCAAGAGACTGCAAATAGAGCGCGCTGTAGTGCAGCTCGACACACACGGGATTGTCTTCAGCAGCCGGGGCAGGGCGCCTGTAGTCGTCGGGGTTCAACCCATCTGCAGGCAAGGTCTGAAGCTGGGCATGCCAGTCATCAATGGTGTTCTGATCCTGCCAGATGGAGATGTAGCCGGTGGTCTGGTAGAGCTTGTCCAACGCCTGTCCGATAGGCTGGCTGCGCAAGGCGGACAACCTGCATGGATTTTCCGGCGTGTCGCCGAGCACCTGTTGAATCGGCGTAAGCGCCACATTCACGGTGTATTCTGCCTGGATTGATGGAATACTGCAGCTCAGACAACTGACGAATAACACTGTACATTTTTTAAACAACCGTTAATCTCCCAAGCAGACTTTGGGGCGCGCTTATCCATTCGATTCCCTTCCCAGTATAGGTAAAGCCATGCGGGAAACGGATAGCGACCAGTTTTTTAATGCATTTTCTTATTTTTATCGGCGCACGTTCTGTGGCCGAGGGGGCTTGATGTTGAATGCTCTGCGCCGCGTTGGCGCACTATCTGTTTGCTGTCTTTCCTTGCTGGCGGGGCCAGTGGCAGCGATTGAAACAAGCTTTGCCACACCTTATACATCATCTGTTCAATCCAGCTTGATCAGCAGGCTTGCTGCCGAGGCGCCGGATTTGAGTCCGCAAGTACTGCTGAGTGCCGTGTCGGCCATGCAGTGCGCCATCGCCGGCGGGGTTGAGCCTGCCGATCGGTTGGCCGTCATTGATTTTTCCTTGCCATCCAGCGAGCAGCGTTTGTGGATTTTTGATCTGGCCAGCCAGAAATTGATGTTACGCGATCTGGTAGCCCATGGTCAGGGTTCAGGCGACAATTTCGCGCGTACCTTCTCAAATATCGAAGGTAGCCACCAATCCAGCATCGGCCTGTTCCGCACTCAGGAGAGCTACTTCGGTCAGCACGGTTATTCTCTGCGAATGGACGGGCTGGAGCCCGGATTCAACGATCTGGCCCGCCAGCGAGCGATTGTTATTCATCCCGCCGACTATGTGGATCCGGATTGGATTCAGCAGCACGGTCGTATTGGTCGTAGTCATGGTTGCCCAGCAGTGCGACCTGAAGTGGCCAGTATGGTTGTTGACAGTCTCAAGGGTGGCCAGTTCATGTTTTCCTGGTACCCGGATGACCACTGGCTGGCTACCTCTGCGCTGATAAATTGCCCGCATCAGGCGGAGGATAGTCTGATGACCGCCGGCCGCTGATCCGGCCAGGTGAGACGGGAACACAGCTTGGCTTTTTCTTGAGACACCTGTTGCATTTGTGTACTCTACATAATAGAGTTCTTTGCAATAAACAAGAATAAGCGAGTTGTCATGTTGCCCACTGCTGAAGAAGCCGCGAAGGCCCTGCGCGACATTGATGTCATCAAGCACAGGGCGGCCGGCTTTCAGGATTATCGAGCCGAGTCGAGCCAACTGATTCTCTGGGGACTGGTCTATCTTGCCGGTTTCTCATTGACTGCCTGCTTTCGTGAACACCTGCTGCTGGTCTGGACTCTGGTCACATCTGCCGGACTGGGACTCGGCGCCTTGTTGGCATACCGTAGTGGTCTGAGTGTCAGCATTATCTGGCGTTACCTTGCGATAGTTATCACCATTCTGGTGTTCATTGCTGTTCTTCATGTGATCTTCTGGCCAATTACTGCTGAGCAGGGAGCCATGCTTGGCCCCCTGTTTGTCGCGACCTTATACATCCTGCGCGGTATCCAGCTGCGTCCACGCTACACCGCTATCGGCTGCACTCTCGGTTTTCTCTGTCTGGTCGGTTATCTATTTCTTCTGCCGGTGTTCTGGCCGTGGATGGCCATGGCTTGTGGCGGTACGCTGATCCTGTCCGGCCTGTGGCTGAGGAGCCGCTAGGTGCAGACGCCTGACGAGATAATCCATCAGCCGGTGCGACTGAAAATCATGGCGGCCCTGAACACGCTGGGATCCGGGCAGTGGCTGGAGTTTGTCGCCCTGCGCTCCATTGTGCAGGCCACTGACGGCAACCTGGGGGCGCATCTGACAACCCTGGAGTCTGCAGGCTACGTTGCGGTGAAAAAGGACTTCATCGGCAAGAAGCCGCGTACCCGTGTATGCCTGAGTAGAGCAGGGCGTGAGGCCTTCGGCCGCTACGTTACCGCTCTACAAGCGATTCTGGCGCCGGGTAACCTGGATGACTGACAAATGGACACCTGATCGACCGATTCGCATGGCCTGAAACTAAACACTAATACAAGAACAAAAAGGATCTACCCATGGATGTTTACAATCGTTCTCTCCCCGCGCGTGGCTGGCAGGGAAAGCTTCGCTGGCTGTCACTGGCATGTCTGGTCACGCTCAGCACGGTGAGCGCCGGTTTCGTGTTGGCGCAGGCCGGTGTCGATCCGGCCCAAGCCGCCGCTGCGTCACCTGCCGACCCTGCATCCACTGCACTGTCGGCCGGTGTCGCCGGTGAGCGCTTCGGGGTGCGTGAGATGTTTACCCAGGCCGACCTGGTAGTGAAGTCGGTCATGGTACTGCTGGTGCTGATGTCCCTCATGAGCTGGGCCATCCTGTTTGAAAAACTGGTTACCTTTGGCGCCGCCCGGCGTCAGAACACGCGGTTTCTCCGCGCCTTTCGTGCTGGTGATAACACCGAACTGGAGCAGCAGACCAAGGATAGCGCGCTGGGTCGCATGTGGCTGGCGGCGCAGGCCGAACTGCGCCACTTCCGTCAACACCGGGACAAGAACGCCAGTGCTGATCAGATAAATCGCTTACTGCAACGCATGGCGTTGACCGCGAGCATAGTGCAGGAGCGGGACTTGGCGCGGCTGGGCGGCATGATGGGGGTATTGGCAACCATTGGTGCCACCGCGCCATTTATCGGCCTGTTCGGCACGGTATGGGGGATTCTGAACAGTTTCGCCGGTATCGCTACGGCCAAAAGTGCCAGTCTGGCGGTGGTTGCGCCCGGCATCGCGGAAGCCTTGTTGGCGACGGCGCTTGGCCTGTTTGCGGCTATCCCGGCGGTGATGATCTTCAACAAGTTTGCCCGGGATATCAACGGCTTCGTGGGTAGCCTTGATAACTTCTCGGCGGAACTCCTGGCCTCGGTATCAAGGCAATTCGACGAGGTGCATTGATATGGGTATTCAGCTGGATTCAGGCCCAACGGTCAAACGCCACAACTACCAGCAGAATGCCGAGATCAATATCACACCCTTCGTGGATGTCATCCTGGTTCTGTTGATTATTTTCATGGTGGCTGCGCCGCTGGCCACAGTCGATGTGCCTGTGGACTTGCCGAGCAACGCGGCCACACCGTCACCTCCGCCTACTGAGCCGGTGTATATCAGCGTTCAGACCGATGGCAGTCTGTTTGTGCAAGAACAAGCGGTATCACTGCAACAGCTGGCCAGCGTGACGCATGGTGTAACGTCCAGCAATCTGGAAACACGGCTGTTCCTGCGTGGTGATCAGGCCGTGGAATACGGCACTCTGATGCGGGTCATGAATGTGTTGCAGAAGGCCGGCTACGCACGCATCAGCCTGGTGGCTACTGAAGAGCTGGAACCCTGATGAGTGCCGCCAATCAACCCTGTGCTCAGCGCTGGGGTGTGCGTCTGCTGGTCATCGCTGCGTCTGTGGCGATCCACGGTGCGCTGATTGTCTGGCTGATGGACAGCCGGTTCAGCCATCCGTTGCTGCCGCCGTCGGAGCCTATCGCTGTGGAGCTGGTCGTCGCCACTCCGGTTGAGCCAGAACCTGAGCCAGAGCCAGAGCCAGAGCCAGAGCCCCGTCCTGCGCCAATAGCCAAACCAGAGCCTCCTCGGCCTGCGCCGCGTCCGCAATCGGCACCGCCCCCATCCTCGGGGCCTCCGGTTCACAGCTTTGGCGCCAACCAGCAATGGGCTGCGCCGCCCGTGGTGCCGCAAAGCTCGGAGCCCGTGCGTAGCCGACCGGTATCTGCCGCCTATGCCGATACCGTCAAAAGCCGTGTTACCGCTAATCTGAAGCGTCCGGAAGGCTCTGTATACAAGCCACCGCCCGGCTATAAGGGAGACCCTGGTGATTTCAAACGCCAGTGCTATATCCCCTATGAGATTACGGTGGATGGTAGCGGGCAGGTAGTGAGTTACGAGATCGATCGTTGTGGTGATGAGTTGCTGGATGCCGCTGCGGAGCAGGCGGTGCGTAATGCCGGCCCATTCCCGCCGCCGCCCAATCAGGGTGCCGAGACGTATGTTATCTACGGTACGGCGATCTTTATCAACTGATTTTCATAAAGGACATGCCCATGTCGGTAAGAGCGTTGGCCCCTTACAGCTGCTTGATCATCGTTGGATTGCTTGCCGGTTGCGCCGCGCCGGTGCCGCCGAAGCCGCCGGTGGACACCACACCCAAGCTACGGCAGCCGGTGGTACAAACCCGTGCCAGTTTCGACTGTAATGGTGCGCTGCCGGCGGTGCACCGGCAAATCTGCTCCGACGATGGTCTCGCGCAATTGGATCGCAATCTTGTCGATCGCCACCATCAATTACGCTACGAGTTGGATGCCGTGGGCGCCATGCTGCTGGCTGCCAATCATCGGCAGTGGCTGTTGAGTCGAGCGGAGCTTTGTTCCGTTACAGCAACCCAGGGCAGGGACGATCGGGCTATTGCCTGTCTCTCAGCCTTGTATCGCCAGCGTGGGCGCCAATTGGAAGAGTGGGGCGGCCAGCGGGTACGCAACACGACAGGCCGGAATGCCTGGGCGAGCTATGCGCAATACCGGTTGGTGGATGATCGGGATGCCAGCTGCCAGACGCTGGAGCGCGAACTCAATCTGGATCTGCAACAGCACGGATTGGCATCGCCAGCGCGCTTACCCGGCGCGCGCATGTTGGCAGGCAGTCATGCTGATTCAGGCGAGGTAACGCTGGTCGGCCAGCAGGTCAATGTCGAGCTGTATAACCCCGGGGTATACGCCGGTTACCAGCCCCGTGCCCGAGGGCTGACAGCCAATGGTCAGCCGCTGCTGGATGACGCCACGCTGGCTTTCTGGGTGGCGGAGCAACCGAACTATGGCGGCCGTGCCCACGCTGCCTCATCGCAGACTGGTGATTATGGGGCGATTGATGTGTTCCAGCGCAACGGGCGGAACCTGGTGCTGGTTAACGAGACTTGGGGCTTTCATTCCCCTGCGGCGCGGGGAGAGTCCGCTTATGCGGGACTGTACGCATTGACTGGCCATAGTCTGCAGCGCTTGTGTTTGTACCAGAGCTATCTGACGCCACCACGCACCAATACACTGGCGGGGTTGACGGTATATAGCCAATTGCAGGCTGAGTTGGACGGGATGGTGGGTAGTCCATTGTCGAGCATGGCCCAGCATGAGCGTCGGGATAACTTCCAGAACTGGAGAGAAACCCAATGGACGCTGTTGAATCTGCCGTTGCTCGGTGTCGACTCGATAAAGCGTCATGGCCGTGAAGGCGCTGTGCGTCAGCGCCATGATCAGGCATTGGAACAGTTGTTCCAGTGGACAGAGCGTAATCCAGAGAACAAGCAGGCCTATTTTCGGTTATTGCCCCTGTTGCAACCGGCTCTGGAAGAACTGCGTCGTTTGTATACCGGCCAGGGGCTGAATGCCACTGACGCCAACACGGCAGCAGAATTGCTGGTACATGAAGCGCTGGCGCGCGCGGTAGAAAGCCTGGCAGCGCCGACCGAGCAGGTGAGCATGCCGCTACCGGCTGGGGCCGGCTGGCAGCCGCGCTACGCCATTGCACCCGCGCCCGGCGATCTGGAGCGCGGTCGCCAATTTGCCACTTTGCACAGCGTGCTGTTGAACAACGCGCCGCCCCACGTGGTAGCGGATTTTATCCGATATGAGAAAGGCGCAAGGGGTGAACACTGGGGGCGTGGGCCGGATGATAGCCCGGCTACTCTCGCAGCCGTTGGTCTGGCAGAGAATCTGAGATTGTTGCTGGACGCAGGCATGCCTGCAGATCAGACCAACCGTTGGGGCAAGACCGCCTTGATCAGCGCGGCCGAGCAGAACCAGTTGGACAGCCTGCGGTTGCTGCTGCAGCGGGGTGCTGACGTGCATGTGCGCACTCAGCTCAGAACCGATACCGGTGTCGGTGGTCTGGAGCAGGGCCAGGCGCGACAGGGCGCTCAGACTCCGCTGCTCGCGGCCGCTCAGTTCGCTGGTGCGGAGCTGATTGAAGAGTTGGTGGCGGCCGGTGCGTTGCGCCAGGCATGGGATGGTTATGACCGGCAGGTGTGCCAGGCGCTGGAGCAGAACAGGCAATTGGATGGCCAGAGCCGCAGCAGGCTACAGGCTACCCTGTGCGCAAGCTACTTGCCTCTGCCAGTGGCGGAACGGCAGAAAATGGATATCCGCAGTGGCGATGTCATGCTGTTCACTTTTGACGGCACGGACTACCGCATCAGCATGCGCGAGCGCGAACCGGCACTGCTTTTCGGTCGAATGCTGAAAACCACCGCAGCAAAATTGGATAAGCAGATGCGCACCCTCGCGGTGCGGGTCGGTATCGCCGCTGCGCACCGGGCCAAGCTGCAGTTGGCCGGGCCGCTGACGCTGCATATCACGGATATGGCAGGCCAGGCTCCGGCCTCCATGCAGATGTTTGTGTCCTATCCGGTCATGTCAGCCAGCGCCTACCGGGAAGGCTACAGCTTGATAGAGCATCCGACGGTGAGCGTGTTGAGTACAACATTTGATGGCGCGCATAACGATCCTGCCAGCACCTGGCGAGCGCTGTATCGTGCAGCCATGGAGCAGGGACTTAAGCCCGGCAACCAAGGGTATGTGGTCATGCACACCCGCGGGCAACGGGTAGCCGAGTACCAATTGGTGGTGACTGATGACGCAAGGTAGTTTTTAGTCCGGGTTCCGTTACGCCTCAAGCCAACCGGCTGCTAAACTTGAGCCCTTATTGGACATGAGGCGTTGGCGGGTGAAACGAGACTGGATCAGAACGCTTTGGTTGCTGTGGATACTGGCGGTGCTTACCGGCTGCGCCAGCTCGTTGCCGGAAAAGCACCTCCTGCCCAGCTATGCCATCCAGCCCGATCAGGACTCCTACGTCAGCCGCTATGTGCGTGCCCATCAGCCACCGGACAGTGACGCACTCTCCGGTTTTACCCTGATCCAGACTGGTACCGACGCCCTGGCAGCGCGGCTGGCAATGATTGACCGGGCACAACGGAGTCTGGATCTGCAATATTACATCTACCGTGGTGATGTAACCGGCGGCTTGATCGCTGAAGGCTTACTCCGAGCGGCGGACAAGGGCGTACGGGTACGCCTGCTGCTGGACGACATCGGCAGCGGTCTGCATGATTTTGATGTTGCGGCGCTCAATCACCACCCGAATGTTCAGGTCAAACTGTTCAATCCGCTCACGCTACGCGGTCGGCTATCCAAGTACGTCAGCAAACTCGGTGAGTTTGGGCGCATCAATTACCGGATGCACAACAAGCTGATGATTGTAGACAGCCAGATATTCCTCACCGGTGGACGTAATATTGGTGACGAGTACTTCTCTCTCAGTGCCATGGATTTCCAGGATATCGATATCCTCGGCATGGGGCATATCACACGCGATGTCGCGCGCAGCTTTGATGATTACTGGAACGCCAACGAGTCAGTACCTGTGGATCGCATGATTCGTCGGTCTGGAGAGCGGGCAGAGCGTCGCCTGCGAGGCAAGTTGCAAGCGCACCGCGCCCGCCACGCGGGGAGTGAGTATCTGCAGGCGGTAAAGGAATCACCGTTCAATCGAGCACTGCACGACGACCGCATTGTCTGGCATTGGGGAGAGGCCGAGTGGTTGTCGGATCCGCCAACCAAGGCTGATCCCGGGCATATCACCAATCAGGAGCCCATTCTGGCGCGCAAGTTGATGCGCCATGCCCGCGCGAGTCAGCAGGAGCTACTGCTGATGTCAGCCTACTTCATTCCGGGCTCGCGGGGAGAAGTCTTCCTGATTGATATGGTAAAGCACGGCGTTGACGTGCGTGTGCTGACCAATTCGCTGGCGAGTACCGATGTTCTCGCTGTGCATAGCGGCTATGCCCGTTATCGCAAACCCCTGTTGCGAGGCGGTGTGCGCCTCTGGGAGCTACGCAAAAGAGCGGAGCAAACCGAGCACACCAGCGCCTTTCTCGGCGAGTCGCTGGCCAGCTTGCATGCCAAGGCCTTTGTATTTGATCGGGACAAGCTGTTCGTGGGCTCGGTCAACCTTGATCCCCGCTCCATAATGCTCAACACCGAAGCAGGTGTGCTGGTGCATCAGCCCGAACTGGCGCAGGCGCTGGTCGATCTGTTCGGTCAGTGGACAACCGCAGACTTCTCCTACGAGCTGACGCTGGATGACCATGACCAGTTGCGCTGGCAGACGGGTGACGAGGTCTGGAACAGCGAGCCCCATGCCAGTCGTTTTCGCCGCTCCGCCGCCTGGCTGCTGGGCTGGCTACCCATTGAAGGGCAGCTCTAGGATGTGCCGCCCGGCCAGCTGTGAATTCTGTACCAGGCTCCTGCCTTTGGCGTAGGATGGGCAAAAATTTTCAAGGCTCTTCATGTTACGCATTTTACTCCTGTCCATCGCGACCCTGACTCTGTTGCTGAGCAGTATCTGGGCGCTGCTTGCGCTCTGGTACCAGGCGCCGGGCGGCATGCTGGGCCGTCTGTTGCTGATTGGGTTATGGCTGCTGGGCATGACGGGCTGCGTGTATTGGCTATGGGCCGGACAGAGCAACTGGCAGGCGCTGCTGTGTTACCTGCTGATGTTCGTTGTGTTGACGCTGTGGTGGGCGGGCATCAAGCCAAGCCATGAGCGCGCTTGGGCGGATGATCTGGCGTACATCACCACCGGAGAAATAGAACAGCACCGCGTGCGCCTGGACAAGGTGCGTAATTTCGAATGGCGCAGCAGCCGGGATTACGACATTCGTTGGGAAAGCCGGGAATATGATCTGCGCCGCTTGCGCTCGGTAGACATGATCACCTCCTACTGGAGCATGACCAGTATCGCTCACGTGCTGGTGTCTTTCGGCTTTGACGACGGTGAACAGGTGGCTTTCTCGGTGGAAATTCGCCGCGAACAGCATGAGAGTTTTTCCGAGATTGGTGGTTTCTTCAAACAATTCGAGCTGAGCATTATCGCCTCGGATGAACGAGACGTGGTGCGAGTGCGCAGTAATATTCGTAACGAAGACCTTTGGCTGTACCGGATCAACCTCAGCCCCAGCGACGCGCGGGAGCTGTTCCGTTCCTTTGTTGTTCAGGCCAATCGGTTGGCGGAGCAGCCGCGCTTCTACCATACGGTGACCGGCAACTGCACCACCATTGTGTACTCGATGATGAAGCAGATTGTCGAAGGTCTGCCGCTGGATCATCGGCTATTGTTGACCGGACATTTGCCAGCCTATGTTCATGAGGTGGGCGGGATGATGCCAGGACTGTCGCTGGAAGAAGCGCAGCGGCGCGGGCGAATTACTCAGCGTGCGCGTGAAGCCGGGGATGATCCGCAATTCTCAGCGTTGATCCGCCAAGGTGTGCCGGGCTGGGACTGACCTCGGGCATGACTCTTGCTTAAGTGGCATGAGCGCCGGCCCCGGTTCCGCGAAGAGGATATATATGAAGATTGGTATTCTGCAATGCGATGATGTACACGACAGGCTTCAGCCGGCCCACGGCAACTACCCGCAGATGTTTGCTGATGCCTTGCGCCTGGTATTGCCTGACTGCGGACTGTCGGTGTTCCGGGTGCTTGATGGGGAACTGCCCGACACGGTGGATGTTTGCGACGCCTGGTTGATTACCGGCAGCAAATTCGGCGTCAATGATGGCTTGCCCTGGATTGATGCACTTTGCGGTTTCGTCCGCACACTTTGGCAGCAGCATCGTCCGCTGTTGGGTGTATGTTTTGGCCATCAACTGATGGCCAAGGCGCTGGGCGGCACTGTGATGAAATCGGAGAAAGGTTGGGGGGTGGGGCTGTCCTTCAATCAGGTGATTGAGCGCAAGCCCTGGATGCAGCCCTTTCAATCGAATCTGGATCTGTTGGTCAGTCATCAGGATCAGGTGGTGATGCTGCCGCCCCAGGGTGAGGTGTTGGCCAGCAGCGAATTTTGCCCCTACTACCTGATTCAGTACGGCGACTGCTTCCTCAGCGTGCAGGGGCATCCCGAGTTCTGCAGCGATTACTGCCGGGCATTGATCGAGATGCGGGCCGCAGCGTTGCCCGCAGCACGGGTACGGGCTGGCCTGGCCTCGCTGAGTGCGGCACCGGACAGTCGGTTGATGATGCAATGGATAGTCCAGTTCATGCAGGCAGCCGCGGAACGCGCTGTCAGCGTTTGACCACGTCGCCGCGGAAGAACATCTCCAGCCGCAAGGTGATCCCCCAGCGCGGATCAAAGTCGGTGTCCCGATGGAAGTGCAGTTCCGGGATCACATCGGCGTAGAGAATCTCCCGGTGCAGGTTGCGTCGGTACAGCGTCTGCAGGTAGTAATCGTTGATGCGCGGGCTTGAACCACTGTTGCCAACCATGACGGCGGCGTAGCGAATGGCGCTGCGCCGCCCCAGTACCTGGTCGATAGCGGCCATTTCGGAAAACTCCAGCGTATCCTCGTCCTCTTGCCATTGGACGTTGGTGACAAAGCGCAGATGGCGCGCTGCATCCAGCGGCCGTCCCAGATCCCAGCGCGTGCGCACAAAATAACCGTCGCTGTTGAACCAGGAGAGGCGATTCTCCGAAGCCAGCTTCCAGGGGCCGTCGCCAATACTCCAGAGCCGTTCTGCATCCCAACGCAGGTATGGATCCAGGGGCAAGCGGAACTTGACCCCTGCACTGAAGCGGGTATCCCAGTTCTGCGTCCAGTCCTTGTCGCTTAACCTGCTCAGGCCGATGACGGTGTCGCTGGAGCTTTGGTTATCATTGCGCAGGCGCTGTGAACCCTGTTCGGCCAGGGTACCGCGGGTTTCCTCTGGATCGCTTTCGATGATCAGTCGCAGGCGCTCCTTGGTGGTCGGCAGATCCAGTTTGAAGCGGATACCGGGATCGGTGCTGAAATCCTCGCCTTCCTCCCACTGAAACTCCTGACTGAGGCGAATATAGGACTTGTTACTGGTGTGCAGGTGGTCGTCGGTACCGAAGAAGCCATCAATGTTGCGCGAGGTATTGCTGACCCAGCGAGAGACCCGATCATGCAGCGGCGTGATGCGATCGACGGTCCATTGCGGAAGATCACTGTCCTGCGCCTGATCCCCTGCTTGAACATGGCAGCTCATGATCACCAGGATTACTGTCAGACTTTTGTTCATCCGTATTTTTCTCCTGTACCCTTGATCCCAGTATAGTCACAAGCGTAACGGGAGAGACAGTGATCAACGTGTCGGAATCAGTCACACTGAATGAGGATGAGCTGGAGTTCATGGCTATCCGCGCTCAGGGTGCGGGCGGGCAGAATGTGAACAAGGTCTCCAGCGCCATCCATCTGCGCTTCGATATCCAGAGTTCAAGCCTGCCGGCGTTCTACAAGGAGCGCCTGTTGAAGTTCAAGGATCAGCGCATCAACAAGGATGGAATAGTGGTGATCAAGGCGCAGCAGTACCGGACTCAGGAAAAGAACCGGGACGATGCCATCGAACGCCTGGTGCAGTTGATTCAGGCGGCAACCGTTGTCGAAAAGTCCCGTCGACCGACCCGGCCCACCCGCAGCTCACAACGCAAACGGGTGGACAGCAAGACCCAGCGCGGCAAGATCAAGGCGTTGCGTGGCCGGGTCGAGGATTAGCCGGATTTATTCTTCGTCAGCCTGCAGGATACGTTCCCGACGTTCCTGCTCCTCTTCCAGCGCAGCCTTGATCTCGGCAACCACCGAATCCACATCCGCCGCTTCATCGTTTTCCTTGAAGTGTCCGGTGAGCGGGGTATCCGGAGTCAGCTTGCCTTCCTCGTACAGTGCCCACATCTCCTGGGCATAGCGCGTATTCAGCAGCTCGGGTGCGTACTGGCCGTAATAGAGGGACATATTGTTAACGTCCCGCTGCAGCATGCTGAAAGCGTTGTTGTTGGCTGCCGCGTCTACGGCCTGCGGCAGGTCGATGATCACCGGACCGTATTCATCAACCAGTACGTTGAATTCGGACAGGTCGCCATGCACCAGACCTTCGCACAGCATGCGTTTGACGAATTCCATGACCAGCGCGTGATCTTCGCGGGCTTGCTCAGCGGACATGGATACATCGTTCAGGCGTGGGGCAACCATGCCTTTTTCATCGGTCACGAGTTCCATCAAGAGTACGCCATCGAAGCAACCATAGGGCACCGGTACGCGGACGCCGGCTGAAGCTAGCCGGTAGAGTGCGTTCACTTCGGCGTTCTGCCAGCTGCTTTCCTGCTGCTCGCGGCCGAATCGGGAGCCCTTTTCCATCGCCCGTGCGCGTCGGGTGTTGCGCACCTTGCGGCCTTCCTGGTACAGCACCGCTTGTTTGAAACTACGTTTGTTTGCCTCCTTGTACACCTTGGCGCAGCGTATGGCGTCGCCGCAGCGCACCACGTAAACGGCAGCTTCCTTGCCACTCATCAAAGGGCGGATGACTTCGTCGACAAGACCATCGTCGACCAGCGGTTGTAAGCGTGGGGGTATTTTCATAGCGCCGTTATACCCTGATCGGCGTGTTTAATCAGCCCCTTGCGACAATGAATGCTCATCCAGCTCAATCCACCAGCGCTGCATTAACCATGGCCCGCAGCTCCTGACGGATCATATAGCTGGAAGAGGGGATAAGCTGGGTCATGAAGATCACGATCAGATCTTCCACCGGATCGATAAAGAACATCGTCCCGGCCATGCCACCCCAGCCGTATTCGCCAGGCGAACCTATGGTCTGGGATTTGGCTATATCCGTTTTTACCGCAAAACCAAGGCCAAAGCCTGAGCCGTCATAGGGTGTTTCACTGAAGCCGCCGGTGGATATGGAAGGCAGGTCGGTATTGCCTGGCAGATGATTGAGGCGCATGAATTCCAGCGTCTTGCGACCGATGATTCGCGCTCCATCGAACACACCGCCATTGGCGAGAGCCTGGGCGAAGCGGTAATAGTCGCCCATGCTGGAAACCAGCCCGCCACCACCGGATAGATAGCTGTGCGGTTTATGAAAATGTGAGGACTGCGGATCATCCTGCAATCTGAAGGTGTCGCCGGGCTGATATTGGTAACAGGCGGCAAAGCGCGACAACTTGTCGGCCGTCACGGTAAAGAAGGTGTCCTGCATGCCCAGCGGCTGGAGGATATATTTCGCAAAATAGTCATCCAGCGGCATGCCGGATAATTGCTGAACCAGATAGCCGCATACATCTGTCGCCAACGAATAATTCCATGCGCTGCCGGGTGAAAACTCGAGCGGCAGACGGGACAGTTCATCAATCAGTCCATCCAGCGTCAGTCCCGAGTGGCCATCCAGCTTGAGCTGACGGTAGGCGGCATCGACATTGGTGCGGCAGGAGAATCCATAGCTCAAGCCGGCCTGATGAGTCAGTAGATCGCGGATAGTCATGGGACGCGCTGGCGGTGTGGTCATGAAGTCGGGATAGATCCCGGACTTGTATACCTGCAGACCCTTCCATGACGGGATGTATTTGTGCACCGGATCGTCAAGCAGAAAACGACCTTGCTCATACAGTTGCATGAGGGCCACAGAGGTGATCGGCTTGGTCATTGAGTAGATGCGGAACAGGGTGTCGTCATTGGCGGTCACACCACGCTCCACATCGGCCATCCCCTGGGCCTGTTGCCAGACCACTTGACCGTGACGGGCTACCAGCGTGACCGCACACGGGAGCTTGCCGGGTGCCAGATATTCTTGTTCGAGATGATCCGCGATACGACTAAGGCGTTTCAGATCCAGGCCAGCAACAAATTCCGACATCATGCGCTCCGTCAGCAAATAAACATGGGTTGATGGTAGCAGTGAATATCCTCGGGGCGGGTAGGGGATAGGGCCATTCAATTATTTTTTCAGCCCTGCTTGTGGAGTAATACCCAACAGGAGTAAAAAAACACACTTTAAATTGACTGAGGACTGCCATGCGATGAGCGATTCACCCTGTCTTGACTGCGGAGCCTGCTGTGCAACCTTCAGGGTTTCCTTCTATTGGGGGGAGAGCGATAGCGCTCCCGGTGGACAGGTTCCCGATCGTTTGATCGAACAGGTAACGCCGCACTTGAGCTGTATGAAAGGTACCAATCAGTCACAGCCGCGCTGTGTGGCGTTGATGGGAGATGTGGGTTGCGGTGTACGCTGCAGCATTTATGAGAAACGCTCGAGTACCTGTCGGGAGTTTCCCTTCCATGGGGAGAACGGGGTGGACAGCCCTGATTGCCAGCGGGCAAGAGCCCTGCATGGTCTGCCGCCGCTGCCATCGAATCCTCGCGGACCTGGCCTGGAGCCCATCGTCGCGGCCTGATCGGTCAGGCACAAAAAAGCCCCGGCCATGGGTCGGGGCTCTCTGTGCTGCAGCAGCTGCGAATTTACATGTTCGGGTAATTCGGGCCGCCGGCACCTTCAGGTGCTACCCAGGTGATATTCTGGGCCGGATCCTTGATGTCACAGGTCTTGCAGTGTACGCAGTTCTGAGCGTTGATCTGGAAGCGCTTGCTGCCGTCGTCGTTGCTCACTACTTCATACACACCCGCAGGGCAGTACCGCTGTGCCGGCTCGTCATACAGCGGCAGGTTGTGCCCGATCGGAATGCTCGGATCGGTCAGCTTCAGGTGAACTGGCTGCTCTTCTTCATGGTTCGTGTTGGACATGAATACCGATGACAGCTTGTCGAAGCTGAGCACACCATCCGGCTTCGGATAAGCGATCTTCTGTGCTTCGGAGGCTTTCTTCAGGCGAGCGTAGTCCGGCGTAGTGTCGTGCAGCGTGACCGGAATCTTGCCGCCAAACCAGTTCTGATCGACGTAGTTGAAAGCGCCACCGAACAGGACACCAAACCTGTGGATCGCCGGGCCGAAGTTGCGCGAACGGAACAGCTCGTCATACAACCAGCTGGCCTTGAAGCTATCCACGTAGTTGGTCAGCTCATCACCGCCTTTACGGCCAGCCTTGAGCGCTTCAACTACGGCGTCGGCCGCGAGCATGCCGGACTTCATGGCCGTGTGGCTGCCCTTGATCTTGGCAAAGTTCAGTGTGCCCAGATCGCAACCGATCAGCGCACCTCCGGGGAAAACCATCTTCGGCAGGGAGTTCAGGCCACCCTTACAGATGGCGCGGGCACCATAGGATACGCGCTTACCGCCTTCCAGATACTGCTTGACCACCGGGTGATGCTTGTAACGCTGGAACTCGTCGAACGGCGACAGGTGCGGGTTGCTGTAGGACAGGTCGATGATCAGACCTACCACCACCTGATTGTTCTCGATGTGGTACAGGAAGGAACCACCGGTGTTCTCGCTGCCCACGATATCCAGCGGCCAGCCGGCAGTGTGTACGACCAGACCCTGTTCGTGCTTGCTCGGATCGATGTCCCAGATTTCCTTGATACCGATACCGTAATGCTGTGCATCGGCCTCGGAATCCAGGTTGTAGCGCTTGATCAATTGCTTACCTATGTGACCACGGCAGCCTTCGGCGAACAGCGTGTACTTGGCCCGCAGTTCCATGCCGGGGGTATACATGCCGTCTTTCGGGTTGCCTTCGCGATCAACGCCCAGGTCACCCGTGAGAATGCCGCCGACAACGCCATTTTCATCAATCAGTGCTTCCTGGGCGGCAAAGCCGGGGTATACCTCAACACCCAGGTTTTCGGCCTGTTGTGCCAGCCAGCGGCACAGGTTACCCAGGGAGATAATGTAGTTGCCTTCGTTGTGCATGGTTTTCGGCACAAACAGATCCGGCACCTTGGAGGCTTTTTCTTCGCTGGTCAGCATATAAATGTCGTCACGCTTGACTGGCGTGTTCAGGGGAGCGCCCAACTCTTTCCAGTTGGGAAACAGTTCTTCCAGCGCACGGGGTTCAAACACCGCACCGGACAGGATGTGAGCGCCGACTTCAGAGCCTTTTTCAACGACACAGACGCTGATCTCCTGACCGGCGTCGGCTGCTTGCTGCTTGATGCGGCAGGCGGCAGACAGACCCGCAGGGCCGGCACCGACGATGACGACATCAAACTCCATGAATTCGCGTTCCACTGTTGTTATCTCCTGAATCGTTTAGGCCGAATCGAACGTTATTTTATATTTTGTGATGTTAATAGCATGGGCACATTGGCGCGCATTATAACAACCGTGACCTGTCAAACCAGTGTAAAGATGTAAAGAGCGGAAGTAATCAATACGACTTTCGCCCGAGCTATTGACCCATCGGGGTAGCCTCGGCATGATATAGCGCTTTTCAGGAAATCGCGTTTCGTTCTATTAATGACTGTACTTGATTCTCTAGTCACATTTCAACATGGGTTTTGCCTGCAGTCACGCGAAAAACAACATGAGGTAGCCATGAAGGTATTAGTAGCGGTCAAACGCGTGGTTGACTACAACGTCAAGGTTCGCGTCAAGGCGGACAACAGCGGTGTCGATCTCGCCAACGTCAAGATGTCCATGAACCCCTTCTGCGAAATCGCCGTGGAAGAAGCCGTACGCCTGAAGGAAAAGGGTGTTGCAACTGAAATTGTTGCGG
>Ga0265293_10001886_pt1 | contig 44146 bp, 33 predicted proteins | sample Munlanlewell138R_FD_192505 | JGI IMG/M metagenome (GOLD analysis project Ga0265293, IMG submission 192505) | Leachate microbial communities from a municipal landfill in Southern Ontario, Canada - Leachate well 138R | ecosystem: Engineered > Solid waste > Landfill > Unclassified | place: Canada... | reverse complement strand
CAGTTCATCGCCACGGTCAACGCCATCAACCCCAAGGGCAAGACGCCCATTGCCGATTCGCTGCTGCACGCGGCCGAGGTGCTCAAGTACCGCGACAACAACGCCACCGTGGTGCTCATCTCCGATGGACTGGAGTCCTGCCACGGCGACCCTTGTGCGGTGGCTGCCGAGCTGGAACAAAAAGGCATGGACTTTACCGCGCACGTGGTCGGCTTTGACCTGGACGAGGCCGGCAACCAGGCGCTGGCGTGCATTGCCGACAACACCGGCGGCATCTTCGTGCCGGCCAGCAACGCGGCCGAGCTGAAGGACGCGTTGCAGCAGGTGCAGGCCAGGGTCGTGCAAAAGGAAGCCGCTCCAGAACCGAAGCCAGCTCCAGAACCCCAGCAGGCGGCCCAGGCCGAGGCCACGCTGGCTGCCACGGACCAGGAAGGGGGTCCCGAGATACAGGAAGGCCTGCGCTGGACGGTGCGCCACGGCGCGACGGGCGAAGTCATTCTTGAAACGGAGGACGCCGGCGTCGTCACCGCCGAGCTGCCCCCCGGCGTGCACGACGTGACCGTCGAACGCATTGCCGACGGCGCCACCGAAGAAGCCGAGCTGGAGCTGCCACCCGGTGGCACCAGGCTGACCATCCCCATCGTCGTCAAGGTCGCCGCATCGGTGCAGGCCCCTGCCAGTGCATCCGCCGGATCGCAGGTGCGCGTCACCTGGTCCGGCCCGGACGAAAAGAACGACTACGTTGGCGTGTTCAAGCCAGACGACGACAACAGCGCCGAGATCCACTACTTCCATACCAAGGCCGGCAACCCGGCCAACCTGAAGTTGCCCGAGGAACCGGGCACCTACGAGATCCGCTACATCCTGGACAAGAACCGCCAGGACCTGGCGCGCCAGACCATAGAGGCGACGACCGTAGACGCCACGCTGGAAGCGCCCGACAGCGCCCCTGCCGGATCACAGGTGCGCATCACCTGGAGCGGGCCAGACTACCCAAATGACTACGTTGGCGTATTCAAGGTCGACGACGGCAACAGCGCCGAGATCCACTACTTCTATACCGCGGAGGGCAACCCGGCCAACCTGAAAATGCCCGAACAGCCGGGCATCTACGAGATCCGCTACGTACTGAACAGCTCGCGCCAGGACCTGGCGCGGCGCACCATAGAGGCCACGACCGTTGGCGCGTCGCTGGAGGCGCCCGGCAGCGCACCGGCCGGATCACAGGTGCGCGTCACCTGGAGCGGGCCGGACTACGCAAATGACTACGTTGGCGTGTTCAAGCCCGATGACGACAACAGCGCCGAGATCCACTACTTCTACACCGCGGACGGCAACCCGGCCAACCTGAAGCTGCCCGAAGAGCCGGGCACGTACGAGATCCGCTATGTCCTGAACAGCTCGCGGCAGGACCTGGCGCGGCGCACCGTAGAGGCCACGCCCATCAGCGCGTCGCTGGACGTGCCGGCCAGCGCAGCGGCCGGCTCCGACGTGCGCGTGGTCTGGGAAGGCCCCGACTACAAGAACGACTACATCGCGGTCTTCGGCCCCGGTGATGGCAACAACGCCGAGATCCACTACTTCTACACCGCAGAGGGCAACCCCGCCAACCTGAAGATGCCCGAGGAGCCGGGCACCTACGAGATCCGCTATGTCCTGAACAGCTCACGGCAGGACCTGGCGCGGCGCACCATAGAGGTCACCAGTCCATGAGAAACAAGACAACCCCCGGTCGCAGGCTGGGCCGCCGCCTGCTGGCGGGCGCAGCGGTCATGCTGTTGTCTGCCGGCGCCTGGGCCGACCTGGACGGCCACGGCCCCGACGCCTGGCGCGTGAGCGGCGTGGCCGCCGGTGACGTGCTCAACGCCCGCATGGGACCCGGCACCGACTACGCGGTCATTGCCAGCTTTGCGCCCGGCGAGCGCGGCCTGCGGCAGGTCACCTGCGTGCCGCTGGTGCCGCAGGCCACCTGGATGCAGATGACGCAGGACCAGCGCAGCGCGCTGCCACAACGCTGGTGCCTGATGCGCAGCCAGGACCTGTCGCGCGCAGGCTGGGTGGCGCAGCGCTACCTGCGTGAAGACGGGGGCGCCGGCACGGATGCGCCGTCCCCATCTCCTGCCGCCTCCGCCCATGCGCCCGCCCCTGCAGCAGCGTCCCCAACGGCTGCTGCCGACAGCAGCGATGGCTGCACCGCACCAACCATCACGGGCGGCACCGCGCGCACGCCCGCGAGCCTGCTCGAGCAGATCCAGCACGATACCGACCGCTTCACCGGCGCCACCGGATACCAGCCGCTGGACGTGGACGGCCCGCCCGGAATCGACTGGGACCGGGTTTATTCACCGGCACGCTTCCCCACCGCCGGCCAGTCGGCGCTGCTTCCCGACGCCGACATGGGCGCGGTAGCGCGCGCCATGCTGGTGTTTGACGCCATGGAAGGCGCCATCCCGCACGCGCGCTACCACGTCACGTATCACCTGCGATACGTGGCCGACGACTGCGAGATCATCCCGACGGCCTACGTCCAGGTCACGCGCTACAACCTGGGCGAGGCGCGCTACCAGGACGTCATTCAATACGTCGACAAGGCATTCTGGCCGCCCCGGGACATCTTTGGCACCGCGCCGCACGTGAGCTGGCGCCTGGCCATGGGCATGGTGCAGGGCAAGTATGCCGACATCCGCCAAGCCAGCCGCCGGGTTGTTGCTGACGATGCGGCGGCAGCCGCCGATTGCCTTGGCCAGCCCTGCCTGGCGCTTGAAAACGCCACCGGCCCCAATGGCAACTGGCAGACCGTGCAACCGGCCGCGCTGCCGGCAGCGGTCTATCGCGAACCCGACCATGACTGGGCGCCGGGACCGGTACGCGTGGCCGAGATGCTGTATGCGCAAGCCGTCGGCTCTCCCGAAAACATAGAAGCCAGCGAAACCACATCGTTCGAACGCCCAGACATGACGCTGGTTGTCTCGCGCGACGTGCAGGGACAGGACAGCAACATGCACGGCCTGCTGCAGTGGCAGGGCCTGATGGACGACGCCGTCTCGGAAACCTGGCTGCGCACCACCATCCTGCCCGGCGACCGGCCCCAATGGCAGGAGCTGAGCCTGCCCGCGCGCTGACCCGGCGGGCGACCTTGCTTGAAAGGAGCATGACCCATGAACAGGAAGCACCGACACAAACTGATGCTTGCCCTGCTGCTTTGCTCGGCCGCATGGTGTACGTGAGCGCCACCGGCGGCGCCATCGCTGCTGCCGCAACAGCGCATTGAGGCGCGCACGCCGCCGCCAGCACCCCCTTTTTTCTCGCTCACGGAGCATCCCCACCAATAACCACTCGCCTGCAATCCATGGCTTGAAGGATCACCCATGCGTTTCCTGCTCATCATTGTCATCGTCCTGGCCCTGCTCGCGGCGTACTTCTGGTATGCCACGCTCATCAAGCGGCGCAACCGGGCGCAGGAGGCTTTGTCGTCCATAGACGTGCAGCTGCTCAAGCGCCATGACCTGCTGCCCAACGTGCTCAAGCTGGCCAACCAGTTCATGGCGCACGAGCGCGACCTGCTCAACCGGCTGACCGAGCTGCGCACCGCCGCCCGGCAAACCTGGGACCCCACGCAGGCCGACGAGGTCAAGCGCCACCTGGAAGCGGAGGGCGCGCTGCAGGCGCAGCTGCGCCGCCTCTTTGCCGTGGCCGAGAACTACCCCGAGCTGCGCTCCAGCGAAACCATCGTGCAGGCGCAGCAGAGCTTCAACGAGGTGGAAGGCCACATCGCTGCAGCGCGCCGCTTCTACAACGCGGCCGTCACGGAGCTGAACAGCGCCGTGCAGATCTTCCCGGGCACCGTCATCGCCCGCATGGCGGGCGTCCAGGCCCTGCCGTATTTCGAACTCGATGAGCCTGCGGCGCGCAAGCCCGTTGACGCAGACCAGTACCTGCACGTACCCGGCGGCAAAGGTGGCAACGAATGAACAGCAATGCGCAAGCCGGTCACGCCGACCGCGCACTGCCCGAGGGGTTCGAGAGCTTTTACCGGCAACACATGGAACCGGCGCTATTGCGGCTGGAACAGAAGCGCCGCAAAACGGCGCGCGCCGTAAAAATCCTGGTCGTCGTCGCCATCCTGGGCACCCTTCCGCTGGTGCTTGGCATGCTGGGCATGGACGTGTCCACCCCGGTGTTCATTGCCAGCCTGGTTGCGCTATTTGCCGGGGTCATGGGAGCCACCTGGTTCAGCCGCCGCTTCAGGGGCAGCCTCAAGCATGCGCTGGTCAAGCCCGTTTGCCAGTTCTTTGGCTACGACTACGAAACCAAGCCCCAGTCCTTTGCGCTGAACCGCTTTGTGGATGCCGGCATCGTTCCGCACCAGTTCGCGCGCAGCCGGCTCGAAGATCGCATCTCCGGCGAACACAACGGGGTTGCCTTTGAGTTGTGCGAGGTCAGGCTGGTCGCCCACAAGAAGGACAACGAAGAGACCGAGACCATGTTCTTCGGCGTCATGCTGCAATACACCTTTGCCAAGCCATTTGCCGGAATCACGCGCGTGCTGCCGAACGCACCGATCATCGGCAGGTTCCAGCGTGCCGGCCTCAAGGCGGTTGCCGGCACCGAACGCGTGATCCTGGAAGACCCGCGTTTTGAGCGCGCGTTCCGCACCTGGTCCACCGACCAGGTCGAGGCACGCTACCTGCTCACGCCCCGCTTCATGGAGCGCCTGACCGAGCTGGCAGCGCACTTCAGCAATCCGGTCGTCGCGGCAGAGCGCGCAGAAGACCCCGGGGTGCCCCTGGTGCACTCGTTGCGCCTCGCCTTTGAAGGCGAGCATCTGCTGATTGCCGTGCCCACCAAGCACGACCGTTTTGAAGGCGGCGGCCTGTTCCGCAGCCTGCTTGAGCGCGACCGCATCACCGAACTGGTGCACGAGCTGGCGCTGGTGCGCGACATCGTTGACGTGCTCAAGCTCGAGCAGACCAGCCGCGCCTGAGCCCAAGGAGCGTGGCCACGAACAAAACCGGGATGTTCGCGGCCAGCATGGCGCTGCTCGCCGCCAGTGCCTGGGCCGACCTGGAGGGCCAAGGCCCCGACGCCTGGCGCGTGAGCGGCGTGGCCGCAGATGATGTCCTCAAGGCCCGCATGGGGCCAGGCACCGACTACGCCGTCATTGCCACCTTTGCGCCCGGCGAGCGCGGCCTGCAGCAGGTCACCTGCGTGCCGCTGGTGCCGCAAGCCACCTGGATGCAAATGACGCAGAGCCAGCGCAGCGCGCTGCCACAGCCCTGGTGCCTGGTGCGCAGCAAAGGCTCGGGTCGCTCTGGTTGGGTAGCACGGCGTTATCCCGAAAGAGATGCGGCGGCTGCAAGCGGTGGCGCCAATACCGCAGCGTCTGCACCACACGTGCAGGAGGCGGCAAAGCCCTGCGGCACGCCAAATTGCTCCGGCACCCATGTTGTCGCCGCCGGCTCCATGCGTTCCAGGAAAGCCCACACAGATGTGACGCACACCGACAGAGCGCGATTTGTGCAAGCCAAAGGCTTTGCGCCTGTTGACCAGTGGCCTGGCACTGCGTCTGCCAAGGGCGAAGATTTCCACTCCGAAGCGCGGTTCCCCGATGTCGGCAAATCAGCGACGCTGCCCGACGCCCATCTCGCCGCCATTACGCGTGCACTGCTGGCGTTCGACTTCGAAGAAAGCACGGAACCCTGGATGGCACCGCCACGACAAACCCCGGTTGCCCGCGCAATCACGTTAAGGCAGGCCAATAGATCGACCCACGCGCAGTCCCCAACCATGCAAATATGCCCTTGAACGCCATCCCATGAAAAAAATTCAACTCACGCTGATGCTCGCTTGTGCGCTCTGGTTGTGCGCCGCAACACCCGCACACGCTGCCGGGAGCGGCTGGCTGACAACCCAATGGTGGGTCTTTTGCACCGATGCCGCAGAACAACAGCAGGATCCGGACGACTGCGACGACGCCGGCTCCGGTGCGGCCTCCTTTGCCACGCGTGACCTCGAGGCCGGCAGCCAATGGCTGGCATCGCTGGGCTTTCGTGCGCCCAGGGTGGCACACCAGAGCGAGGGCGGGCAAGACCGCTACGTGGCCTGGATCACTGGTGCCGACGAGCTGCCCGGCACGGCCCGGTACGACGGCAGCGACCTGTTCATCAGCCCCTACTATTTCTTTGCCATGGGCGCCGGCGAGCAGGCGCTGCTGGAAGACAGCTACCGTCTGGGCGCGCCCATACACGAGCTTTTTCATGCCATCCAGAATGCGTATGACAACCCGGTGCCTTTCCTGGACTCACACCGCTGGATAGGTGAGGGCATGGCGCAGGCGGTGCTCTACGGCTGGCTGCGCCGCGCCGGCCACGCCCACAGCCCCGTGGAAACCCGGCACTGGGACATCGCCCTGTCGCGGCCCGAATGCAAGGTCACGAAAAAGGAAAAGAAGCTGGGCTGCTATGCAACGCAGCGCTTCTGGACGTGGCTGGGTCAGCACTTGGGGTCAACCGACGACATCCAGTACCTGCACAGCATCCTGGCGCAAAACCTCAAACCCGACCGCGGCATCACGGGCACGGACCAGGGCCTGCGCGCGTTTGATCCGGAGGGGTTGTACAACCTCTACCCCGAGTTCGTCGCGCAATTTGCGACCGACAGCAAGCAGTACAAAAATGCCCCGGAAATCGCGCTGCCCTACCAAAAGGGCAAGACGGTCGAGAAAACCGTGAGCGGCAAGGCGCAGGAGGTGGCTGCCAGCGCGCATCAGGTCAGCATCGATGTGCCCGAAGGCGAAACGGCGGGACTCAAGATTGAATTCGAGCGCGATCATGAAAATCTGCACCTCGTGGTGGACGGCGAGCGCGTCGACCTGCTGCCAGGCAAGCGGCGCAACGTCTTCCGCGCCACCATCAGCAGCAACGGACCGGACGCTCCCCGACTGATCCGCGTCGTCAACGTGGCGCCCGACGCCGGCAAGACGCAGGCGCGCAAATACACGCTCAAGCTGACGCTGGCGCCACTGGACCCCTGCAGTGCACCGGCCATGGACTCAGCACTCAACCTCCACCTCCCGTCCAACCTGCCCGGTCTGGGCAGCCTGGGCAGTGCCCGCGAACTCTTTCGCGTTGAGTCATTCGACCCAACCGGCAGGATGCGACCCAACGGCGACAGCACCATCTCGTTCAGCGGACTCATCGGCGACAGTGGCGCCGCATGCACCGACAACATAGGCCAGCTGACCCAAATGGGAGCGCAGGCCAGCGGTGTCGAGGTAAACCCCGGGGACATGAAGGACAAGGCAACTGCGTTGATGCAGCAACTTGCCGGCGATGGGTCAGGTACGGACTCCGGAGACACACCAAACGTGATGGGGCTGATTGCATCCATGCAAGAACTCATGGCGGCGCCACAGGGCTCCAGGGACGTGATCATTCATGTCTACAGCCCACACGTGTTCACATTCATGACCGGCATGACCCCGCCGCCGCCGGTTTACACGCAGCACGGCGGCCTGGGCGGGTGGCAGGCGAACGCGGCGGCCAACCTCGTGCTGCAGCTCAAGGGGACGCAAGCCGATGACCTGGACGAAGGCCAGACCTATGAGGCAGTGGCCGTTGCGCCGACGGACGACGACGACACGGACCACCTGGGAGCCATCCCGACACTGGCCGGCTTCTATACAAGCTGGCAGGGAAAGCTCCATGTCGCCACGTTCGTTGCCGGTTTTGAAGGCACCTGGAAAATCCTTTCTGGACGTCTGACGGGCACCGTGACCATAGACAAGATGACCGGCGCAACCATCAGCGGCAGCTACAACCTGTCAGGCCAGGGACGCTTGCTGACCGAGCAGTACAAATTCTCCTACGACGAAGACGGTCGCGTGGACGGCTCCGATCGGGTACAGGGAACCACAACCGACGGGCCCATCACGATGAAAGGAAGCTTCTCAGCGCCCAACACCTACAGCTCGCCGGTGGGGCAGGCGCTCAACATGTACCACCCCATCATCGTCAAATAGTTGCATGCATGTGCACGTCGCGATTGGCCTGCAACGGGTCGGACCCGGTGCACCCGGGCATCGTGTTCCGAACGGGTGGCGTGGGTGGCATCGCACCTGCGCTGCGCACGCCGATAAACTGCCTGCAGCGCTGGAACACGTCGCAGCTATCTGGTCCGGGACAGGGCGTGGCGCGGGCACAGCGCTTTCCGAGCCATTGCGCCGCTGGGACGCAGACGTCTCGCACACGTCGGAGAGCGACAACACCCTCGCCGGGATGACAGTCAGGTTCCCGGAGACGCCGGCGCCCGCTGGCAGAGCAGCCGGGTGCGGATAATAAGGCCTTGCCTACCGATACGTGTGGTGCGGTGGCTCTGCTGCAAACCACCTCCCCACCGTCGATTGCAGTTCTCCAACCACCGACAACCTGCTGAACCCCGCCTGACGCGCTGATGCACCTGGTTTACCTGCTCCTGCTGCCCTTTGCCGGCAGCCTGGTTGCGGCGTTGCTGCCAACGCACGCACGCAATACCGCTGCCATCTGGGCGGCACTGGTTGGCGGCGCGGCGCTGGTCTGGATCATCACGCTGTACCCGGCGGTCATGGTTGACAACGTCCTGTGGGAAGAATATCTGTGGATGCCCTCGGCCGGCATCAACTTCCAGCTGCGCATCGACGGCTTTGCCTGGCTGTTTGCGCTGCTGATCACAGGCATAGGCACGCTGGTCGCCGTGTACGCGCGCTACTACATGTCCAAGGACGACCCGGTCCCGCGCTTTTTCTCGTTCTTCCTCGCGTTCATGGGGTCCATGCTGGGCATCGTGCTGTCTGGCAACGTCGTGCAGCTGGTGTTCTTCTGGGAGCTGACCAGCCTGTTCAGCTTTTTGCTGATCGGCTACTGGCACCACCGCCGGGACGCGCGCCGTGGCGCGCGCATGGCGCTCATCGTGACCGAGGGCGGCGGGCTGGCGCTGCTGGGCGGCGTGCTCATGCTGGGGCACATGGCCGGCGGCTACGAGCTGGACACCATCCTGGGCGCCGGGGACATTGTGCGCGCGCACCCACTGTACACGCCCATGCTGGTGCTGGTGTTGCTGGGCGCGCTGACCAAGAGCGCGCAGTTCCCGTTCCAGTTCTGGCTGCCCAAGGCCATGGCTGCGCCAACGCCGGTGTCCGCCTACCTGCACTCGGCGACCATGGTCAAGGCCGGTGTCTTCCTGCTGGCGCGCCTGTGGCCGGTGCTCTCGGGGACGCCGGAGTGGTTCTGGCTGGTCTCGGGCGCCGGACTCATCACGCTGGTCCTGGGCGCCGGCACGGCCATGTTCCAGAACGACCTGAAGGGGCTGCTTGCGTACTCGACCATTAGCCACCTCGGGCTGATCACGCTGCTGCTGGGGCTGGGCGGCAAGCTGGCCGCGGTGGCCGCCGTGTTCCACATCATCAACCACGCCACATTCAAGGCCTCGCTGTTCATGGCCGCCGGCATCGTCGACCATGAAACCGGCACGCGTGATCTGCGGCGCCTGTCCGGCCTGTTCCGGGCGATGCCCATCACCGGCGTACTCGCTTTTGTCGCCAGCGCCGCCATGGCCGGCGTGCCGCTGCTCAACGGCTTCTTGTCCAAGGAGATGTTCTTCTCCGAGACCGTATCGTTGGCGGCCACGCCCTGGCTGGACCTGGCGTTGCCCGTCGCCGCCACGGTGGCGGGCATGTTCACCGTGGCGTACTCGCTGCGATTTGCCGCAGGCACCTTCCTTGGGCCGGTGGCGCGCGACCTGCCGCGCGCACCGGATGAGCCGGTGCAGTGGATGCGCCTGCCCATAGACGTGCTGGTACTGCTGTGCCTGCTTGTGGGGATCGTGCCGCAGTGGTCCATAGGCGCCATCCTTGCGCAGGCGGCGACGCCGGTGGTGGGCGGCACCCTGCCGCTTTATGACCTGGCGATCTGGCACGGACTGACCAAGCCGCTGCTCATGAGCGTAATCGCGATGGCCGGGGGTGCCGCCGTCTACTTCCTGCTGTACTGGAGCCGGCGCAACGACCGCTTCATCGAGCCGCCGCTGGCGCGCTGGCTGGACGGGGCCCGCTTCTTCTACAGTGCGCTGTACGCGCTGGACCGCAGTACGCGCTGGCTCGTGGGCGCGCTGTCAACACGCCGGCTGCAGCCACAGCTGGTGCTGCTGGTCAGCGCCACGCTGGCCGCAACGCTTGCGTCGCTCTGGCCTTTCGGGCTGAGCTGGGGTGACCGCGTGCGCGTCCCGGCCGACCTGGAATTCGGCCTGCTCTGGCTGCTGGGCGGGGTCTGCGCGCTGGCGGCGGCCAGGCAGGCCAAGTTCCACCGGCTGGCGGCACTGGTCATGGTGGGCGCGGTCGGCCTGTGCGTGAGCCTGACGTTCCTGTGGTTCTCGGCGCCCGACCTGGCGCTCACCCAGCTCACGGTGGAAGTGGTCACCACGGTGCTGTTCCTGCTGGGCCTGCGCTGGCTGCCCAAGCGCCGGCCCGAGATCCCGGGACCGCGGGACTGGCGCGTGCGGACGCGCCGCGCGCGCGACCTGGTCATCGCCGTGGTGTCCGGCTGCGGCCTGGCCGCGCTGGCGTTTGCCATGATGACCCGTTCGGCGCCGCAGAGCATTTCGCCCTTTTTCATCGCCAATGCCCTGCCCCAGGGCGGCGGCAGCAACGTGGTCAACGTCATGCTGGTGGACTTCCGGGGCTTCGACACGTTTGGCGAGATCACGGTACTGGCCATCGTGGCGCTCACGGTGTACGCGCTGCTGCGGCGCTTCCGCCCGCCGCGCGAGGTGGAGCTGCTGCCGCCGCAGCAGCGCGTCGTGCCGGCCGACCTGATGACCGATCTCATCAATCCGCGCACCGCACGCGACACCGCGCTGGGCTACATGATGGTGCCGGCGGTGCTGGTGCGGCTGCTCATGCCGGTGGCGGTCATGCTGGCGATCTACTTGTTCCTGCGCGGGCACGACCGGCCGGGTGGCGGCTTTGTGGCCGGCCTCATGGTCTCCATTGCGTTCATCACCCAGTACATCGTGGCCGGCACGCACTGGGTGGAAGCGCATTTCCAGCTGCGCGTGATGCGCTGGATAGGCACCGGCCTGCTGCTGGCGCTGGCCACCGGCGCCGGCTCCATCGTGTTCGGCTACCCGTTCCTGACCTCGCACACCACCACGCTGGCACTGCCTGTGGTGGGCGAGATCCACCTGGCCAGCGCGCTCTTCTTCGATGCCGGCGTGTTCAGCGTGGTGGTGGGCGCCACCCTGCTCATCCTCACCGCCATTGCGCACCAATCCATACGCGGACACCGACGCACCGCCGAACTGGGCGGCACGCCGCAGCTGGCCTCATACCCCGGGGACAGCGACTGATGGAAGTGATTCTTGCCCTGGCCATCGGTGTGCTGTGCGGCGCCGGCATCTGGCTGGTGCTGCGCCCGCGCACGTTCCAGGTGCTGATTGGCCTCACGCTGCTGTCGTACGCGGTGAACCTGTTCATCTTTGCCATGGGCAGCCTGCAACTGGACCGCGAGCCCATTGTGCGCATCGGGCTGGCAGCCAACCTGGACAACTACACTGACCCGCTGCCGCAGGCACTGGTGCTGACCGCCATCGTCATCGGCTTTGCCACGCTGGCGTTGTTCCTGGTCGTGCTGCTGGCATCACGCGGGCTGTCGGGTACCGACCACGTGGACGCCGAGGAAAAGCTGGATGGCGACGTCACCCAGGATGCAACACCCCTGGGGCCGGAGCTGCCATGACGCCTGCAGAGCTGGCAGGCGCCCTCATGCCGCACCTGGTGGCGGCGCCCATCCTGCTGCCGCTGGGCACGGCCGCGCTCATGCTGATTCTGGGCGCCAGGCGCCGCTCGCTGAGCGCGGTCATCAACGTGCTCTCCTGCACGCTGGGCGTGGTGGTCTCGATCCTGCTTGTGTACTGGGTGCAGCACGTGGGCCGGCCGCAGGCCGTGGGCGTCTATCTGCCTGGAAACTGGCCGGTTCCATACGGCATCGTGCTCGTGGTTGACCGGCTCTCGGCCATGATGCTGCTGCTGGTCAGCGTGCTGGGGCTGGCCTCGGTGCTTTATGCCATTCCGCGCTGGGAACGAGCCGGAGCACGCTTCCATCCGCTGCTGCAGCTGCAGCTCATGGGGCTGGCCGGCGCGTTCATCACGGCCGATCTGTTCAACCTCTTTGTCTTCTTTGAAATCATGCTGACCGCGTCGTACGGCCTGCTGCTGCATGCGCCCAGCAAGGCACGCGTGCGCTCTGGCCTGCACTACATCGCGATCAACCTCATGGCGTCCTCGCTCATCCTCATTGGCGTGGCCATCCTGTACGGCGTCACGGGCTCGCTCAACCTGGCGGACATGGCACTGGTCGTGCCCGAGATTGCCGATGCCGACCGGGGACTGCTGCACGCTGGTGCCGCCATTTTGGCTCTTGCATTCCTGGTCAAGGCAGCGGCCTGGCCGCTCAACTTCTGGATGGTGCCAGCCTACTCGCGCGCAGCAGCACCCGCTGCAGCGTTGTTCGCCATCCTGACCAAGCTGGGCGCCTACGCCGTGCTGCGCGTCTGGACGTTGCTGTTCCCGGGTGATGCCGGCGTCTCGGCGCTGTTTGGCGGTCCGGTGCTCGTTGCCATCGGTTTGGCCACGCTGACCTTTGGCGCGGTCGGCGTCATCGCCACGCAGCACCTGGGACGCATCGTGGCGTTCTGCACCATCATTTCGTCGGGCACGCTGCTGGCGGCCATGGGCTTTGGCGACCCGGCGGTGACCGGCGGCGCGCTCTACTACATCCTGGGCTCCACGCTGGCCATCAGCGCGTTTTTCCTGCTGGCCGAGCTCATAGACCGCGCGCGCGACGTCGAGGAGCAGCTGGAATACCTCGCGCCGGCCGACTCGGATGACATCTACGCGTACCTGCTGGGACCGGCGCCACGGCGCGACCTCAACCTGGACGACGACGAGCAGGCGGTCATCGGCCTGCCCATCCCGGCGGCCATGGCATTCATGGGACTGGCCTTTGCCGTCTGCGGGCTGACCATTGCCGGGCTGCCGCCTTTCTCTGGCTTTGTCGGCAAGGTGGTCATGCTGTCGGCGCTGCTCAACCCGACGGGCTTTGGCATGCAGGCCCGCGTCTCGCCGGCAGCCTGGGGCCTGCTCGCGCTGCTGCTGGGCAGTGGCTTTTTGGTCATCATCGGCCTGTCGCGCGCAGGCGTACGCTACTTCCTGGCGCCCACCGGGCGCGCGCTGCCCCGGCTGCGCCTGATCGAAACCGCGCCCATCGCCGCGCTGCTCATCCTGGTGGGCGTGCTGGTCTGGCAGGCCGATGCCGTGCTGCGCTTTGTCAACCGCGCAGCCATTGACCTGCACCAGCCGGACCACTACATTGCCGCGGTGATCTCGTCGGTCCCCAAGCCGCCGCCCGCAACGCCAGGGCATGCGCCATGAGAAAGCGCTTGCTCCCGGCACCGCTGCTCAGCGCTGCGCTGGTGGCCATGTGGCTGGTGCTCAACCGCTCGCTGGCTCCGGGGCACTGGCTGCTGGCGCTGCTGCTGGGCATCGCCCTCCCGGCCGTGCTGGCGCCGCTGCGCCCGGTGGTGCCACGCGTGCGGCACCCGCTGGTGCTGGCCCGGCTCATCGCGGTGGTCGGGCACGATGTGGTGGCGTCCAATATCATGGTCCTGCGCACCATCTTTTCCGGCCAGCGGCATCCGCCCCACAGCAAGTTTGTCGTCATTCCTCTGGACATGCGCGACCCCACCGGCATCACGGCACTGGCCATGATCACCACCGCGATCCCGGGGACCGTCTGGTGCGAGCTGGCGCGAGACGGCAGCGCGTTCATGCTGCACGTCTGGCATGCGCCAGATGAAGCCGCGTTCATCGCCAACTACAAGAGACGATACGAGCAACCCCTGATCCGGATCTTTGAATCATGAGCCCCTTCCTTGCCGGCGTCATTGCCGCCACCCTCTTCGCCTACAGCGTCGCCGCCCTGCTCGCGCTCTGGCGTGTGCTGCGCGGCCCCGCCGTGCAGGATCGCATCCTGGCGCTGGACCTCATCTACGGCATAGGCATGCTCATTGCGCTGGTCATCGGCCTGCGCTACCGCAGCAGCGTCTATTTCGAAGCCGCGCTCATCATCGCCGTCTTCGGCTACGTCAGCTCCACCGCCATGGCCAAGTTCCTGCTCAGAGGGGAGGTGATTGAGTGAGCGCGCGGAGAGGGGCCCCACGCAGTGGGGATCGCAGCCGCGAACTCAATCGGCAAGCCGACCGCGATTGCTGTAACTCAAACACGCCGGTAACGGAGGCTTGCAGAATGAGCGCGCGGAGAGGGGCCCCGCGCAGTGGGGATCGTAGCCGCGAACTCAATCGGCAAGCCGACCGCGATTGTCGTAACTCAAACACGCCGGTAACGGAGGCTTGCAGAATGAGCGCGCGGAGAGGGGCCCCTTGTAGGAGCGGCGCCTCGCCGCGATTGCACCCCAAAACAACCGCCGCGCCCCATCAACCGCCAAATCGGCCAGGGGGCTGGCCTCCATCAAAAGGCTTGACAGAGAACAGAGTATCTACAAAAAACCGTCGTGCATTGCGCCCCTGCAGGAGCGGCGCCCCCGCCGCGGTGGAGCGTGCAATGGGCCAGAGCGCCGCCCTCCTGCAACAGCTGCCGGTTGCCTGCTCCCGCATGCAGGGTGCACAGCAAAGGACAAGGCCATGATGCCAGCCATCCCCGTCTGGGCCGAAGTCATCGTTGCAGTCCTGCTGCTCGTCAGCGCCGTGTTTGTCCTGGGCGCCGCCTGGGGCGTGGTCCGCATGGACTCCTACTTCCTGCGCATGCACCCGCCGGCGCTGGTCTATACCGGTGCCACCTGGAGTGTCTGCCTGGCGTCTATCATCTATTTTTCGATGCAGAACCAGGCGCTGCAGCTGCGCGCCTGGGTGATCGTGATCCTGCTGGCTATCACGGTTCCGATCACCACGGTGCTGCTGTCGCGCGCCGGCCTGTTCCGGGCGCGTACGCAAGGCCAGCGCAATTCGGTGCCGCCGCCGCTGCACCCGGTGCAAGGCCCCCCTTTCCCGGCAGAGCACGACGCCGGGGCGCATGACGGATGACCTCGCTGGCGCATCGATGATTGCGGCTGCGCCGCCATGATGGGAGGTTGAGCGCGGTGCGGTATACGCCATTGGCTGGACGCTGGACGCTGGACGCGCAACCGCTTCATCGATGCCGCGCAGCGGCAGGGTCATCCAAGCGCAGCGAAGTCATCCATCATCAGGCGCCTGCCGCGGCCTGCGTGGCGCCCGACTGCATCGCATCGGCGTAATCCTGCAGCTCGGCAAGCAGCACGCGCAGCGCGGCCGTCTTGTAGCGGCGCTCCATGTACGCCACGTGCAGCCACAGGTCAACCGGCGTGTATTCCTCAAGCGCAGGCTCCAGCTCGTCCCGCGCGATATAAGTGTTTATGGCCCGCCGGGCGGTCCAGATCACGCCCAGGCCCTGCGCGGCCAGCGCGGCCAGCGGCGTGTGGTCGGTCACGCTGAAAACGGGGTCCAGCGGCAGTTCAAACGGCTTGCCATCGACCTGGAACTGCCAGCGCGCCGCCTCGCCGTACAGGCTGTACGCCAGCTGCGCATGATCGCGCAGCTGCGCAGGATGGGTGGGCTTGCCGTGGCGCTGCCAGTACTGCGGCGACGCCGCGGCCACATGCGTGATCGGCAGCAGCCGCTTGACGATCACGTTGGCATCGTCGATGGCGCCGATGCGAAACGCCAGGTCAATGCCCTCGTCAACCAGGTTGACGACGCGGTCGGTCACGTGCATGCTGATGGACACGTCCGGGTGGCGCTTCAGGTATTGCGCCAGCAGCATGGGCAGCTCGGTCTGCATGAGGTCGTGCGGCGCGGTCAACGACAGGCGCCCGCTGGGGTGCGTGGCCCGTTCGTGCAACTCGCCCTGCGTCAGGTCGATCAGCTCCAGCAGCGCCCCGCTGCGCTGGAACAGCAGGTGCCCGGCATCGGTCAGGGTGACCTTGCGCGTGGTCCGATGGAACAGGCGCAGGCCAAAACGCTGCTCCAGCTGCGCAATCGCCTTGCTCACCGTGGCCGGCGTCACGCCCTGGGCACGCGCGGTGGCCGAGAAGCTGCTGCGGCGCGCGACCTCGCAGAATGTCTGTATCAGTTGCAGCGAATCCATGGCCCGATTATTTCCTATCCGCAGCGGCCCCATGCTCTGGCACGCGACGCTGCCATGCGGCCTGCCACCTTCTGCTTCCAGGACTGGCAGCCGGCATGGCCCGGGCCGGGTAGCCACCGTACGCCCGCAGCGCTCACGCGCAGGCGCGCCCCCGCATCAGTGCGCCTGCTCCCAGTTCGCGCCGGCACCCACCTCGGCCAGCAGCGGCACCGACAGCTCGGCCACGCCGGCCATGAGCCGCGGCACCTCGCGCGTGGCCCACTCCAGCTCGGCCTCGGGCACCTCCAGCACCAGTTCGTCGTGCACCTGCAGGATCATGCGGCTTGTCCGGTTGCCAGCATCCAGCGCCTGCTGCACCGCGACCATGCTCTTCTTAATCAGGTCTGCCGCGGTGCCCTGCATGGGCGCGTTGATCGCTGCGCGCTCGGCACCCGCGCGGCGCGGGCCGTTGGGCGAATTGATCTCGGGCAGGTACAGCCGCCGGCCAAACACCGTTTCCACGTAGCCCTGCGCGCGCGCCTGCTCGCGGGTGCGGTCCATGTAGTTGCGCACGCCGGGGTAGTGGTCAAAGTAGCGGTCTATGTAGCTTTGCGCCGCGCTGGTTTCTATGCCCAGGTTGCGCGCCAGCCCATAGCTGCTCATGCCGTACATGAGGCCGAAGTTGATCACCTTGGCGTAGCGCCGCTGCTCGCTGCTGACCTGCTCCGGCGCCACGCCGAACACCTCGCTGGCGGTGGCACGGTGCACGTCCAGGCCGTCGTGGAACGCCTGCAGCAGCGCCTCGTCGCGCGACAGGTGCGCCATGATGCGCAGCTCGATCTGGCTGTAGTCGGCACTGAGTATGAGCGCGCCCGGCGGCGCGATGAACGCCTCGCGGATGCGCCGCCCTTCCGGCGTGCGCACGGGAATGTTCTGCAGGTTGGGCTCGTTGCTGGCCAGGCGCCCGGTTACCACGACCGACTGCGCAAAATGCGTGTGAACGCGCCCGTTTTCATCAACCAGCAGCGGCAGCTTGTCGGTGTACGTGCTCTTGAGCTTGGACAGGCCCCGATGCTCGAGGATGCGCGCCGGCAGCGGGTAGTCCTCGGCCAGCTTCTCCAGCACCTCCTCGCGCGTGCTGGGCTTGCCGGTGGCCGTCTTCTTGATCACCGGCAGCCCCAGTTTCTCAAAGAAAATCTCGCCTATCTGCTTGGGCGAGCCCAGGTTGAACGGCTGCCCGGCCAGCTCGTGCGCTTCTTTTTCCAGCTCGGCGATGCGCTGGCCCAGCTCGCGGCTCTGCTGCCTGAGCTTGTCCGTATCCAGCAGCACGCCGGTGCGCTCGATTCGGAACAGGATCTCGCTGCACTGCACCTCCAGCTCGTAGATCGCGCGCAGCTGCTTGTCCTGCTGCAGGCGCGGCCACAGCACGCCGTGCACCGCCAGCGCCTGCTCCGAGTCCTCGCTGCCGTAGCGCGCGGCGTCGCTGACCGCTACTTCCGCAAAGGAAATCTGGTTCGCGCCCTTGCCGCAGAGGTCTTCGTAGGCCACGCTTTGGCGGTTCAGGTGACGCTCGGCCAGGCTGGCGAGGTTGTGCGGCTTGTGGACTTCCAGCACGTAGCTTTGCAGCATGGTGTCGTGCACGTAGCCGCGGATATCGATGCCGTGGTTGGCCAGCACGTGGCGGTCGTACTTGACGTGCTGGCCCAGCTTGGCGTACGCCGCGTCCTCAAGCCAGGGCTGCAGCCGCGCCAGCACCTCGTCCAGCGGCAACTGCTCGGGTGCATCGGGGCCGCAATGCGCCAGCGGGATATACGCAGCCTCGCCAGGCCGCACTGAAAACGACATGCCCACCAGCCGCGCCTTGTTTTCGTCCAGCGACGTGGTTTCGGTATCGAACGCGGTCAGCTCCGCAGCGCTGATCTTCTGCAGCCAGCGATCGAATGCCGGCCAGTCAAGGATCGTGTCGTACTCGAAGTCGGCGGCAACGCCATCCTGCGTCGCTTCGGCTTCGGGTTGTTCGTCGGCCGCCGCAGCATGCAGCTTGCGCAGCAGCGTCCGGAAGCCATGGCGCTCGTAGAACGCCTCCAGCGCATCGATCTGCGGCGCGCGCGCGGCAATGGCATCCAGCGCGGGGAACCCGTCCAGTTGCGGCGCCAGGTCGCAGTCGGTCCGGATCTGCAACAGCTTGCGCCCGGTGGGCAGCCAGTCCAGCGCATCGCGCAGGTTCTGTCCCACCACGCCCCCGATCTCGTCGGCGTGCGCCACGATGGCGTCCAGCGACCCGTACTTGGCCAGCCACTTGGCCGCCGTCTTGGGTCCCACCTTGTCGACGCCGGGAATGTTGTCCACCGTATCGCCCACCAGGTTCTGGAAGTCCAGCATCTGTGCCGCCGGCACGCCAAACTCGGCCTGCACCCCAGCCAGGTCGCGGTGCTTGCCACTCATGGTGTCTATCATGCTGACGCGCTCGTTCACGAGCTGGATCAGGTCCTTGTCGCCGCTGGAGATGACCACCTCCATGCCCTGCTCCTTCGCGACCTGCGCCAGCGTTCCGATCACATCGTCGGCCTCGACGCCCGGGACCATCAGCACCGGGAATCCCAGCAGCTGCGTGACCTCGTGTATGGGCGCTATCTGCCGGCGCAGCTCGTCGGGCATGGGCGAGCGGTTGGCCTTGTACTGCGGGTAGATCTCGTCGCGAAAGGTTGGCCCCGGCGCGTCAAAGACGCAGGCCAGGTGCGTTGCGCCGGCCTGCTCGTTGCGCAGCGCCTGCAGCATCCCGACCATGCCCCTGATGGCGCCGGTGGGCTGGCTTGCCCGGTCTTGCGGGTCGGCGCGCAGGTCCGGCATGGCGTGAAACGCCCGGTACAAGTAGCTGGATCCGTCGACCAGAACCAGCCGTGGTGCCGCTGTTTTTTGTGCAGTGTTCATGGCAGCATTGTGCCCGCGCGGGCTGCACCGCGAACACAGTCAGGCCACCGCGCCGCTTGTCAGCGCGTGCCCTGCGTTGCGGCGTCCCTGCCGCCAGTCAGCGACCGGCGGGGCGGGGCCGGGCGCCCCGCTGCCCACGGCCAGGTCCGGCCGGCCGGGTCGGGGATCAGGACGCGACGTCCTTGAAGAGGGCTACCAGCGTCTTGTGCTGGTCTTGCCACATCTGCGCAACCTCGCCCGCGCCCATGATCTTCATGGGCGAGCCTCCCTTTTCCATTTTTTCGCCGACCTCCTTGGACTTGAAGATCTCGATCAGCTTCTCTTCCAGGTACCCGATGATGTCAGCCGGCGTGTCCTTCACACCCATGAGGCCACGGTGGTTTGCGCTGGTGCCGTCCACGTCGAACCCGGACTCCATCAGCGTGGGCACTTCGGGCAGAAATTTCTCGTCGCGCGCTTCCATGGCAATTGCCAGGATCTTCAGGCGTGAGCGGTTCCGGTACGCGTCCGAGAGGTTGTTGAATCCTGCCTTGGCATGCGCGCTGACCACCATCTGCATGGCCGGGCCACCGCCAGCGGTCGCCACATAACTTGTTTGTATCCCGGCCGCATTTTCCAGCTGTCGCCGCGCGATGTCGTGTCCGGCAAACAATCCGGCACCGCTGATCGTGAGCGCCTTGGGATTGGCCCTGGCGTACTCGACCAGCTCGTCCACGGTGGAAAACGGACTGGACGCGGGAACGATCAGCACCGCAGGATCGACGCCCCAGTTCGCAATCGGCACCAGGTTGTCAAGATTGAACTTGGCGCGGTCCTTGAACTGGATCGACTGCGCGATGAAGCTTGGCGCGTTGTACGACGCCAGCTCGTAGCCGTCGGGCTTTGCCTTTGACACAAACTCGTTCCAGCCGCTCATGCCGCCCGCCCCCGGCATGTTCACGATCACGCCGGGCTGGCCCATGACCTTCTGCATGCGGCTCGTGACGATCCGGGCCTGGAAATCCGTCGCTGCGCCAGCAGCGTACATGACATCGATCTTGATCGGCCGCTCCGGATAATCCGCTGCGACCGCGCTGCGGCCCACTCCAAGCAAAGCCGCGGCTGCCATCCCGACCGTGAATTGCCTTCTTCCTATTTTCTGCATTTGAGTCTCCTTGTTTGTGAATCAATCAGTACCAACCGAGAAATCCGCCCGGGCTCTGCAATTGCAGCAGCCTGTTGAACAGCAGATAGATCACGAGGATGAAAACCCCCGTTGAGATGGCCGCCATGGCCACGGACCGGGCGCTGACGCGTTCGGCCTGGAACAGGATGGCGGTACCAAAGTACACCACCGCAGATGCAACCAGCATGCCGGCCAGCCTGATGAGCGCGAGGTAGAAAACCATCACGGCCATGGACACCAGCGTGGCGCGCCACTGGACGCCCTGAACCCCCACGACGCCAGACGTCCTGAGTTCCGCAGCCAGCCACAGCACCGAGAGAACCGCCATGACGATGGCCAACGCATTGGGATAGGTGTACGCGCTGCTTGCCTCCGGCGGCTGCGTCAATCCAACCACCAGCAATGCCCCCGAAATCACCAGGACGATCAGCGGCGGGAGAAATTTCCGTGCTTTCATGGGTGACTCGCTGCCTTGTCACGCACCGCCGGCTCGGGATTGCGCTTGCGGCGCTGGTCGACCACCGCCGTGCCGACGCTGAAGAGCACGGAAAACACGCACAGCGCGATGATGATCATGTTGAGCGTCCCCGTGAAGAAATAGGGCATGACGCCGTCGGTGGCTTGGCCAATCAGGCGTCCCTGGTCCCAGTTGATTTCGGCAATGGGCCCGAGGATGAGCCCCAGCACCATGGCGCCGGCCGTGATCCCGACCTTGGCGGTGAAGTAGACGAGCACCCCCAGCCCCACCATGACGATGACGTCGTCAAAGCTGTTGCGGATGCTGTAGGTTCCGTAGACGGCCAGGATGAGCACCGCCACCGCCATGAACCGCTTGGGAACGCGGGCCACGGCGCGCGTTACCCGGGCCAGGTAAAGCCCGATCACGACCATCAGGATCTGCGCAATGAACAGCGACGCCATGAAGGTCCAGGTCACGTCGGCATGGGTGCTGAAGAGGTCCGGCCCGGGGAAAAGGCCGTTGATGAGCAGCCCGCCCAGCAGCACCGCCGCAGTGGGGCTGCCCGGAATGCCCAGCGTCAGCAGCGGCGCCAGCGCAGGCCCCACGGTGGCGTTGTTGGCCGCTTCCGAAGCAATCACGCCATCGGGCTCGCCGTTGCCGTAGTTGCTGCGAAAGCGGCTGAACTTGCGGCACTGGTCGTACGACACCAGCCCGGCAACCTGGCCGCCGGCGCCCGGGATCACGCCGATGAAGACGCCAATGACGCTGCCTATGCTCAGCGTGCGCCAATGCACCAGCAGTTGCCTCACGGAAGCCATGATCCGCCTTGGGTTGAGCGGATACATCGTGGCACTGCCGTGCCGGTGCAGGCTTGCGTTGAGCAGGTTGATGACTTCGGGGATGGCAAAGAGCCCGATCAGCGCGCCCACCAGATTCACGCCGGACGCCAGCACCGGCGTGAACACGTAGCGTTCCACGCCCGTGGTCTCGCTGTAGCCTATGCAGGCGATCGACATGCCTATGGCGCCCGACAACAGGCCCTTGACCAGCGAGTCCGAACCCACCGACCCCATCACGGTCACCCCCAGGATGGCAACCCAGAACAGCTCGCTGGGACCGAACAGCAGCGCCAGGTTGCTCAGCACGGGTGCCAGGTAGATCAGGACGGCCACGCCGACCAGGCCGCCCACGCCGCTGGCCAGCAGCGCGTAGTGCAAGCCCTCCATCGCATTGCCCTTCAGCGCCATCTTGTGCCCGTCGAACAGCGTTGCGATGTTGGCGGGCGCGCCCGGGACGTTGATCAGGATGGCCGCGATGGCGCCGCCGGTGACCGCGCCGCTGTAGACCGCGCCGAGCAGGATCAGGCCCGGCGTCGCCCCCATGGTGAACGTGAACGGGATCAGCAGCGCCACCGCCAGCGTGGGGCTGATCCCGGGCGTGGCGCCCAGGATCAGGCCGCCGGTCACGCCCAGGACGAGGACGAGCAGGTTGTAGGACTCAAAGACCGCCGGGAAGTATTGAAAGATTTCCATCGCGGCATCTCCGGTCTAGGCGGTCAGGCGCTGCAATTCGCCGACGATATCGCCGGGGGTATCGACCACGACGACGCCAGCCGCCTCCAGATGCTCGCGCTTGGACCGGTAGCTGCCGCGGTCTCCCATGACGATGGCGCCCGCGTGTCCCATCTTCTTGCCCGGTGGCGAGGCACGTCCCGCGATGAACGAGATGACGGGCTTGTCCAGCTGACGGATGACGTCGGCCGCGTCCTCTTCCATGGTGCCGCCGATTTCACCAACCAGCACAATGCTTTCGGTCCTGGGGTCCTCCCCCAGTACGGCAAGCGCTTCCGAGGTCGTGGTGCCCAGCATGGGGTCGCCGCCAATCCCGATGAATGCGGACTGTCCGCGTCCGGCCTTGACGATTTGCAGGCTGATCAGCGTGCCCAGGCTGCCGCTGCGTGATACCACGCCGACGTCGCCGGGCTGGAAGATGCGTGGATTGAACGCGGGCATGATGCCGGCAAAGGCCTCGCCCGGGGTCACGATGCCCGCCGTGTTGGGGCCGATGATGCGCGCGCCGTGGTGGCGCGCCGCCGCATGGATGCGCATGACGTCGTGCGCGGGAATGTGCTCGGTCAGCGTCACGACGTGGCCTATGCCCGCCTCTATGGCGTCGGTGGCCGCTTCCAGCGCCGCCGACGGCGGGATGAACATCACCGAATAGTCAATCGGCCCCAATTCCCGCACCGCGTCTCGGGCCGAGCCAAACACCGGCACGTCGCAGCAGGTCTCGCCAGCGCGGCGCGGGTTGACGCCGCCAACCACGGTGGTGCCGTATTCCTGCATGCGCTCGGTCCAGAACCGTCCCTGCGTGCCGGTGATTCCCTGCACCAAGACCTTGTGTTTTTTCTGAAGAATCATTGAGCTGCCTCCACTGCCGCGGCAACGGCGTCTTCCATTCGGTCATGCGGGGTCACGCCCAGGCGCGACTCGAGGATTTCCACGGCCCGGTCTTCCCCGGTCCCGTGTACTGAAAAGAACACCGGAATCTCGGGTTTCAGCACCTCCCAGGCCGCCACGATGCCCTCGGTCATCACGTCGGTGCGCGCAAACGCGCCGCAGAAATTGATGACCAGGCTCTTGACCTTGGGGTCGGCCAGGACCAGCTGCAGCGCGGCCTCGCCCTTGGTGTACGCGTCGCCGCCTATTTCCAGGAAATTGGCCGGGCTGCCGCCAAAGTGGCTGATGACGTCCATGGTCGTCATGGTCAGCCCGGCGCCATTGGCCAGCACGCCGACGTTGCCGTCCAGCTCGATGTATTTCAGGCCGTTTTGCACGCCCCGCTCCTCCAGCTCGGTGCGGCGCTCGGGCGCCCCCCGGCCTGCCAGGTCCGGCTGACGGAACAGGGCGGAGTCATCCACGGTCAGCTTGCAGTCCAGCGCCACCAGCGTGCCGTCTTCAAGTACCGCCAGCGGATTGATCTCCAGCAGTTCCAGGTCTTTTTCCAGGTACAGTGCATGGAGTCTTTGCAGGAACCGGACCACGGAAGGCCGCAGCGCGTCGTCCAGGTCAAGCGCCGCAAGCGCCTGCTCCAGCCTGGCCGTGTCCAGCGTGCCGTCCATTGGCACCGGAATGCGACAGATGGCCTCCGGGTTGTTGGCCGCAACCTCCTCGATGTCCATCCCTCCCTGGGTGGAAAACAGCAGCAGCGGCGTGCGCGCGCTCAGGTCGTTCATGACGGCGGCGTAAAGCTCGCGCGCAATCTTGATCTGCTGCTCGACAAGCAGGCCCGCCACCTCGTGGCCGCCTATGGTCAGCGCCAGAATGTCCGCAGCCGCGGCAGCCGCCTCCTGCGCATTGGCCACCAGCCTGATCCCGCCCGCCTTGCCACGCTTGCCGGTAGGCACCTGCGCCTTGACCGCGCACGGCCCCAGCTCCTGCACGGCCGCGACGACCTCGTCCACCGTTTCGCAGTATCGGCCCGCCGGCGTTGGCAGGCCAGCCTCGGCCAGCACCGCCTTGCCCTGGTATTCAAGAAAATCCATGTCTGCTCCTATTTGCCGTGACGCTGCCAGTAGCCGCCAAACAGCTCCTGCTCGGAAGGCTGGTCTTCGGCAATGGTCCGGACCAGGTAGGTGTAGTTCAGGAAGTTCCTGTAGTTGAGGTTTTCGCTGATGCTGTTGCCGCCCCAGGTGCCGCAGCCCATGCTCAGGGTGAAGTTCAGGCCGTTGTCAAAGCTGCCGCCGTTGCCCATGGTATGGGCCTGGTTGACCAGCACGCGGACCACGTCCACCGTTTCGGCCAGGTACGTGGCATGCGCCGCGTCCCGGGTATGGATGCCGCAGGAATGCCCGCGCCCCTCGTAGTCCAGGATTTCGCGCACGATGCGGCAGGCGTCGTTAAAGTCCTTGGCGCGGTACACGGTGAGCACCAGCGACAGCTTCTCGCCCGAGAGCGGATGGTCCGGGCCTATGCCGGTTTCCTCGACCATGAAGAACTGGGCCGATTGCGCGTCTGCGCCCAGCTGCAGCTTCTGCGCGACCACGCCGGCATCCCGCGCGATGACGTCCCGGTTGAGCTTTCCGTCCTGCCACAGCCCGCGTTCGATGTCATGCTTGCCCGACAGGCTGATCAGGTGGCCCCCGGCCTTCCTGAGCGCAGCGATCGCCTGGTCGTAGACCGAATCAAGGATGACCAGCGAGTTCTCGGAAGAGCACGACGTGGCGTTGTCAAAGGTCTTGGAGATGCGGATCTTTTCTGCCGCATCGGCCAGGTCGGCCGAGGCATCGATGATGACGGGCACGTTGCCGGCCCCCACCCCGATGGCCGGCGTGCCGCTGCTGTACGCGGCGCGTACGTTGTTTTGCGAACCGGTCACGACGACCAGGTCGGCCTGCTGCATGAGCTCGGAAGTGAGCAGCTTGCTCGGCTTGCGTTCCAGCACCTGGATCAGGTCGGCCGGCAGCCCGATTTTCTGCAGCTCCTTGCGCATCAGGTCCACCGTTTCGCTGGTGACCGCAAACCCGGCTGGCGACGGCGCGATGATGATGGCGTTGCGCCCCTTGATCGCAAACATCGCCTTGTTGACCGGCGTTGCAGACGGATTGGTCGATGGCGTCACCGCAGCCACCACGCCAACCGGCTTGGCGTACTTGACCAGCCCGCGCTCAGGGAGGTCCTCGACGATGCCCACGGACTTGACGCGCAGCAGGTCGCGCAGCGTGCCAAAGGTCTTGCGCTGGTTCTTGATGATCTTGCTGTCCACGCGCCCCAGGCCCGTGGTCTCAACCGCCCGCTGCGCCAGATGCCCGGCGTTCTCGGGCTTGTACAGCGACCATGCCAGCGCCGTCACCGCATCGTCGACGCGCGCCTGGTCGGCAGCCGCGAACTCGGCCATGGCCTTGCGCGCCCGCTCGACCAGGGTGGCGACGTAGCTGCCCTCGTCATCACCAGCCACGGTTCCAGATGGCCTGGTCTGCATATCTGCCTGCATTCATTTCTCCTTTTGACTGGCCGGCTTTCCGCGTCCATGCAACGTTGCCTGGCGCGAGCAGCAACCCCGTTTGCCGCTGCCAGCACATACAAACTACCATCAGCGCCAGCCCTGACCGTCCCGATTTCCGATGATTGCCCGATACGCCTCGGATCTTTGACGGTTTTGTCAGAAAACGGGACAATGCACGCTCGTGGAAAGGCGATCCAACCGGAAGTCTCGTGTCGACATTTGCCAATGCAGCGGCCGTTCGCGCGTTCCGCCTCATCGAATTGCTTGCCCGATCGGAGACGCCGCTTTCGCTGGCGGAAATCGTTGCGCACATCGACCTGCCCAAGCAAACCGTCTACCGCCTGCTCAGGCAGCTGGAAGGCGCGCAGCTGGTGACCCGCTCCGGCCCCAATCGCGACTATGAATGTTCGGTGCGGGTCCGGCGCATGGCGGTGGACCTGCTGATGACCGCGGGCCCAGCCGCCGCGCGCCGCGCCGCCCTGACCAACCTGGCCCAAACGGTGGCGCAAACCTGCAACCTGGCCATGTCCAGCGGCGAGGACGTGATCTACCTGGACCGGGCCGAAGTGAACTGGAGCGCCCCGTACGAACTGGACGCGGGCTCCCGCGTTCCTTTCCACTGCACGTCCTCGGGCAAGGCGCTGCTCAGCTTCATGCCCAAGCCGCAGCGCGAGCACCTGGTGAACCAGCTCTCGCTGCGCCGCTACACGCCCAACACGATCACCGATGCCGCCCAACTCCTGCGCGAGCTGCGCGCCATCCGCAGGCGGAAATACAGCATCAACGAGGGCGAGCACCGGCGCGGTGTCATTGCCATTGCGGTCCCTGTGATGGCCAGCAAGCGGCGGGCCTGCGCGGCCATTGCAATCCAGACCTCAAGCGACGAGAGCTCGCCTGCCGAGCTGGTCGATTACCTTCCGGCCCTGCAAGAATGCGCCGAGCGCATGGCCCGGACGTTTCTCTGATCCAGCTCCAGGGCGCGCAGCTTGCAGGCCGCGCGCGTGGCCACGTCCCGAGACACCCCGGGCGATTCGCCTTTAAAATAGCCAGCATGTACATCCGTCACGCTTTTCTGGTCGCACTGCTGGCAGCAGGCAGTGCTGCCTGGGCGCAATCGCCGCCGCCGGCGCAAGAACCCGCGCCCGCAGCCACCGCCCGGGACGGGACGCAGCGCCTGGAGCATCTGCACGTGGAAGACGCGGGCAGCCGCATAGACGAGGAGCGCTACGGTGGCGAGACGCGCAGCATCAACGTGCAGCCCAAGGCCGCGGTGCCGCCGTACCAGGTGCGGCCGCGCGATCCATACAGCCGCGAGGCAGGGCCGGGGCGCACCGGCGAGCGCACCTGGAAGATCCTTGACTTCTAGCGCAGTTGCGCGTCGCTGATGGCGGTTTATACGGAAGTCTCCGAGCCAGAGGCCCGGCGTCTGCTGCAAGACCTTGGCCTGGGCCGGCTTGAGCGGCTGCAGGGCATAGAAGACGGCATAGAAAACACCAACTACTTCGTCACCACCAGCACGGGCGAGTGGGTGCTGACGCTGTTTGAACGGCTCAGCCACGCCCAGCTTCCCTTCTACCTGCACCTGATGCAGCATCTGGCCGAGTCGGGAATTCCCGTTCCGCTGCCGCAGGCCAAGCTGCCCGGCACGCCGGTGGGGCCCGGCGAAGACGCGATCCTGCATACGCTGCGTGGCAAGCCGGCAGCGGTCGTCAACCGCCTGGCCGGACACAGCGAAGCAGCGCCGGGGACGCGGCATTGCCGCCAGGTGGGCGCCATGCTCGCGCGGGCGCACCTGGCCGCGCGCAGCTTCGAGCGCCACCAGGACAACCTGCGCGGATTGCCCTGGTGGAACCAGACGGTGCCGGTGGTGACGCCATACGTGACGCAGGAGCAGGCGCGGCTGCTGCGGGCCGAACTGGCGCTGCAAAACCGCGTTGCGCAGCGCGCAGACTACGCGCGTCTGCCGCGCGGCCCCGTGCACGCGGACCTGTTCCGAGACAACGTCATGTTTGATGGCCCGGCCCACGCGCCACGGCTCACCGGATTCTTCGACTGGTATTTTGCCGGCGTGGACAGCTGGCTGTTCGACCTGTGCGTGGTCCTCAACGACTGGGCGCTGGACACCCGGGCCGGGCAGGTTCTGGACGACAACCACCAGGCACTGCTTGCCGCGTACCAGTCGGTGCGGCCGCTGGAGGCGGCCGAGCAGCGCCTGCTGCCCTTTCTGCTGCGCGCCGCGGCGCTGCGCTTCTGGCTCTCGCGCCTGTGGGATTATCATCTGCCCCGCGACGCCAGCCTGCTCACGCCGCGCGATCCCACGCAGTTTGAAACCGTGGTGCGGCTGCGCAGCAGCGAACCGGTCACCTCATGAAACTGCAGATCGTTCCCGCCGTCACCGGCGTCACCTGGGTCGGGCTGGGTTTGCGCACCTTCGTGCGCCAGCCGCTGGGCATGGGCAGCCTGTTTTTCGGCTTTGTCATCCTCATCTCGCTGCCCTCCATCATCCCGGTCGCCGGATTCCTGATCGCGCTGACGCTGGTGCCGGCGGGCACGGTGGGCGTGATGGCCGGCGCCGAGCGGGCGCAGGCAGGCAAGTTCCCGGCGCCTTCACTGCTGTTTGCGGCATGGCGCCAGGGATCGGCGCAGACACGGTCCATGCTCCTGCTGGGCGTGCTCTACGCCGCGGCCATTGTCGCAGCCATCGCGGCATCCGCGCTGGTCGATGGCGGCCAGTTTGCCCAGCTCTACCTGGGCCGCACCGAACTCACGCAAGAGCTGGCCAGCGACCCCGCATTCCGCTCGGCGATGTGGGTCACGCTGCTGCTGTACCTGCCGATCTCGCTGGCGTTCTGGCATGCGCCGGCGCTGGTGCACTGGTACGCCGTGCCACCACTCAAGAGCATCTTTTTCAGCGTGATCGCCGTGCTGCGCAACGCAGGTGCGTTCCTGCTCTACGGCGCGCTGTGGTTGACGCTGTCCGTCACGGCGGGCGTGCTGGTGCTGTTCCTGGCGGCGCTCACCGGCAGCCCGGCGCTGCTTGCCGTGGGGTTTTTCCCCATGGGACTGCTCGTGGCCGCGATGTTCTTCACGTCGATCTGGTTCACGTTCCGCGACAGCTTCCTGGCCGAGCCGCAGGACCCGGCGCCGCCGACCTGAACCAGCGCACGGCCACTGCCTGCCTTCAGCGTGCCGCGGCCGCCAGCTGGCCCCGGTCGCGCCCGAGCCGGCGCATGAGCGCAGACAGCAGCATCCCGTACGCCGGGACAAAGAAGACCAGGCTTGCGCCGAGCTTGATCGCGTAGTCGACGGCGCCAATCTCCATCCAGTTGGCTGCCATGAACGGATTGCTGCTGTGCCAGAAGGCAACCGAAAAGAACACCGCCGTATCCAGTGCCTCGCCCAAGACCGCGCTGCCGGCGGGCGCCAGCCACCAGCGCCTGGCGCGTTGCCGGATGCGGTCAAAGACCTGCACGTCCAGCAGTTGCCCCAGCGCGTACGCGGCAAAGCTCGCCAGCGCAATGCGAAACACGAAGCTGTTGAACTGCAGCAGGCTGCCCCAGCCGGCAAAGCGCCCTTCCTGGAACAGCGCGCCCACCACGTAAGACGCAACCAGCGCAGGCAGCATCACGTGCGCGATGATGCGCCGCGCCACCTGCTTGCCCAGCAGCCGCACCGTGAGGTCAGTGGCCAGGAAAATCAGCGGAAAGCTGAACGCGCCCCAGGTGCTGTGCAGCCCGAAGATATCGACCGGCAGCTGCACCAGGTAGTTGCTGGCAATGATGATGGCGATGTGCAGCGCCGACAGCGCCAGCACCTGATGCCGTTGCGGCATCGCGATGAAACCCATGGAAACGTCCTTTTTGATGAACCGGGGTGAGGGAACCCGTGGCAGAATCTGCCACTATCCTAGATTCCGCAGTTGGATGTGCTTGAGGGTGCAGCGATGGGCGTGTCAGGCAAGGGTGAGTGCTGCGGCTCCAAAGGTGCCTGCGCACCTTTGGACAGCGCGAACAGAAGCAGCCTCTGGCTGCGGGGCGCCCTGCAAGGGCGACAACGCCGCAGACTTGCTGTCTGCAAGGCGGAGTAACGCAGCATGGCGCGTCCAGCGCTGTGCGATCAGGCGCATAGCGTCTTCACCTGATGGGCGTTCATTGAAAAACGCAAAACTTCTAGCAATAACAAATAGTTGTCAAAGAAAATAAGCGGTCAACTGCGGATTCTAGGATTATCCTACCCCCGCTGGAAGGAACGCACACCGCAGTGAAACGGATATCCATCAACCGGCCGCGGCTCAGGCCGGCGCCGCGTCATCCACATCCGGATCGGGTTGCGCCTGAGCGGCTGCATGAGCCGGTGGCGGCTCATGCAGCCGCACGTCGCGTTGCGGCGACGCCAGCGTGATTCCGGCGTCGCGAAAGGCAATAACGATGGCGTGATGGAGTGCATTGTCCACCGTGACCCAGTAGTCGGTGTGGTCGATGTAGACGCGCAGTTCAAAGTTGAGCACGCCCCCCGCAAAACCGCGAAACCAGACATAGCTTTCAGGGTACCAGCGCACATGCGTCTGCGCCGACGCACAATCCAGGAGCACGCGCTCGACCTGCAGTGGATCGGCATCGGACGTGGTCTGTATGGGCAGGATCAGCCGGGCCACGGCGTTGCGGTGGTTGCGGTTGATGACCTGTTGCGCGGTCAGGTCCGAGTTGGGGACGAAGACGATGGAGCGGTCAAACGCCTCGATTTCCGTGGAGCGCACCGAGATGCGCCTGACCGTGCCTACCGTGCCCCCGATCTCAACCCAGTCTCCCACCTTGATGGGACGCTCGATCAGCAGCAAAATGCCGGCGGCAAAATTCTGCACCAGGTTCTGCAGGCCAAAGCCTATGCCCAGTGACAAGGCGCCCAGCACGATGGTCAGGCGCGACATGTCTATGCCCAGCGCCGACACCACCAGCAGCAGCGTCAGGCTGACGCCGACGTAGCCGGCGCCCACCGCCACGGAATTCTGCGCGCCCTGGTCCAGTCGCGTGTTGGGCAGCAGGCGCGCCACCAGCCAGCGACGAAACAGGCTGGTCAGCGCCAGGCCGGCGGCAAAAACAAGCACGGCCACCAGCACCGTAGACGGCGTGATGGAGAAATTGCCGATGACAAACCCGGTCAGCAGCGAGCGCGTCCACAACCGCAGCGTAGCCAGCGGAATGCCGTTGAGCAGCAGCAGGCCATAGGCCGCAGGAACGAGCACCAGCACATCGGCGACCAGGCTGGCCCAAAACAGGCGCATGCGGCTGCCCATGGAAGGATCGGAGTCGCCGCTGCGCACACGCTTGTCGACACGGCTGCTGATCACGCGTTGCAAGGCCTCGTGCAGCGCCAGCCGGAACAGCCAGACGACGCCCACCAGCGCGGCACTGCCCACCAGCCGTGCCTGCGTGATGAAGGCCAGCCGCCCGTAACCCGCCAGCGCCAGCACCGGCGTGATCCAGACGCCCCAGCGCAGCACGTGCAGCAAGAAGATCCACAGCGACGCCGCACCGTGCGGGCCGGGATCAGCAGCTTCGTCGCTCTTCTGCTCCGGTTCTGCGTCGACATCCCCGGGTGCGGGGGCCGCTGCCTCGTCGGCGGTGCCCAGCTCCTGCGACGCCACCACCGAGCGCGTCCAGTAGCGGGGCGACAACAAGGCGGTCAGTGCCAGCGCCGTGAGCGTCGACTGAATGAGAAAAAACACGGCTTCCAGCGGCTCCGTCGACAGGTCGACGCGCCAAGCGGCATTGAACAGCACCATGGCCACGGTCAGCAGCGCCAGCACCAGGGCCAGCAGGCGCAGCAAGGTGCCTATGTACACCGGCTCCACCGGCAACACACGCCACTGCACCAGATGCGGCGACAGGGCCGCGCGCAGCAAGCCAAACACGAGCAACGCAACCGCAAATGCGGCAATCACGGCATAGGCCAGATAGCCAAACAGGCCGCTGAGCACACCCTGCCAGGCCAGCGCACCGGCAACCAGCGAGATCACGACCACCGGCACAATGGCGTTGGCCAGTCCGTCGGTAAAGGCCTTCATGATGCGCCGTGCGTAGGTCGGCTCCAACTCGTCGGGGTTGCGGCCATAGCGCCGCAGTATCCAGTAGCGCAACGGCCAGGCAATCAAGAAACCAGCCAGCGGCAACGCCAGCAGCCACCACAGGTGGCGACGGTTGCCGTGCCCCAGCACGTAGTCATGCCACCAGGCGCTGGGCAATTTGATGACTTCGCGCACGAACGTCAACCCGTCGCGGCCCGCCTGACGCCAGATGGCCGCAGTCAGCGGCGGCGGGTTGCGCAGCAACACGACATCGCGCATCTGCTTGCGCTGCCAGCTCGCGATGTCGGTCAGCAGCGTCTGGGCACGCGTGCGCACCAGCTCCATGCGCTTTTCATAGGCGCGGGCCTCCGACAACTGCCTGTTCAGATCGTCGCGCAACTGCGCCAGCAGCGGATCCTCGGCCGGCTCGCCTTCAGCAGGCGGCTCACCCAGCGTATCCAGCCGCTTTTGTTCGGCCTGTATCTGTTGGGCAATGTTTTGCTCGGCCAATCGCACCTGGCGCAGCACCTGCTGCAGCTGGTTTTGCGCAAGCGCCGGATCGGTGTCGGCAAAGTCGTGGTCCAGCTCGTCGGTTGCGGCGTCCAGCTGCGCCTGCCATGCCACCAGTTGCTGCTCGAACTCGGCTGCCCACGGCTGCGCCTGCACCACCGGCGCCAGCAGAAAAACGATCAGCAGCGGCCACAGGCACCAGCTTGCCGTGAGCAGCCGGCCCGCAGCAATGCTCGGCCTCATCCCTTTACTCGACCACGGTGAGCTTGGCCACCGACAGCGCCAGCCACTTGACGCCGTGGCGCCGGAACGCCACTTGCGCACGCGCGCCGGCACCACTGCCTTCCACCGCGCGCACGCGCCCTTCGCCAAACTTGTTGTGAAACACGGTCATGCCGGCGGCAATCGCCTGCGCCTGCCCGGATTCGGATCCGCCCGCCGCATCCTGCGCGCTGCCGCCGGTGCGCAGCCGGCGGCTTGCAACCCAGTCCGGGACGGGTGCATCCGGCGTTCGGGTCCGGCCAAAGGCAGCGCCGCGCGGCGTGATCCACTTCAGCGTGCGCTCCGGCAGCTCGGCCAGGAAGCGGCTGGGAACGTGGTATCGGGTCTGGCCATGCAGCATGCGCGTCTGCGCACGGCTCAGGTACAGGCGCTGGCGCGCCCGCGTGATCGCCACGTACATCAGGCGCCGCTCCTCCTCCAGCCCCTGCTCGTCGCTGAGCGCGTTCTCGTGTGGAAACAGGCCCTCTTCCAGCCCCGTGATGAAGACGGCGTCAAACTCCAGTCCCTTGCTCGCGTGCACGGTCATGAGCTGCACCGCGTCCTGCCCGGCCTGGGCCTGGTTGTCGCCGGCCTCCAGCGCCGCGTGCGTGAGGAACGCGGCCAGCGGGCTCATGGTCTCGCCGGTGTCATCCCTCACCCCGGCCCTCTCCCCGCCGGGGAGAGGGGGTTGCCCGATCTCTCCAGAATGGCGCGGGATTTGCTCGCTCCCTCTCCCGCTTGCGGGAGAGGGCCGGGGTGAGGGCAGCGCCACGGCATCGCGGCCAAAGCCTTCGGCGGTGACAAAGCTCTCGGCCGCGTTCACCAGCTCGTGCAGGTTCTCCACGCGGTCCTGCCCTTCGCGCTGCTGGCGGTAATGGTCAAGCAGGCCGCTGGCCTCCAGCATGATCTGGATGATTTCACGCAGCGTGCAACCGCCCGTCTGTTCGCGCATCACATCAATGCTGGCAACAAACGCGCCCACCTTGGCGCCGGCGCGTCCGTCCAGCGCCGTCGTCGCCTGGTGCAGCGACGTGCCGGCGGCGCGTGCAGCATCCTGCAGCGCCTCCAGCGTGCGTGCGCCCACGCCGCGCGGCGGAAAATTGGCCACACGCAAAAAACTGGTGTCGTCATCGGGGTTCTCAAGCAGACGCAGGTAGGCCAGCGCGTGCTTGATCTCGGCACGCTCGAAAAAGCGCAGGCCGCCGTACACACGGTACGGCACGCCGGCGTTGAACAGCGCCGACTCCAGCACCCGGCTTTGCGCATTGCTGCGGTACAGCACCGCCAGCTCGCGCCGCCGCAGCCCCTGCTCTCGCACCAGCTGCTGCAGCTCTTCCACGACCCAGCGCGCCTCGACAAAATCGCTCTCGGCCTCGTACACGCGCACCGGCTCGCCGGCGGCGCGCTCGGTGCGCAGGTTCTTGCCCAGGCGCCCCTCGTTGTGGGCAATCAGCGCGTTGGCCGCGTCCAGGATGTTGGAGTCGCTGCGGTAGTTCTGCTCCAGCTTGATCTGCCGCTGCACGTCAAACTCGCGCACGAAATCGCGCATGTTGGCCACGCGCGCGCCCCGGAACGCGTAGATGCTCTGGTCGTCGTCGCCCACGGCCAGGATCGCGCCACCGCCTTCGCCCGGCAGGCCCACGATCATCTTGATCCAGGCGTACTGCAGCCGGTTGGTGTCCTGGAACTCGTCGATCAGGACATGCCGGAAGCGGTGCCGGTAGTGCATGCGCAGCGCTTCGTTGCCCTGCAGCAGCTCGAAGCTGCGCAGCATGAGCTCGCCAAAGTCGACCACGCCCTCGCGCTGGCACTGCGCCTCGTAGAGCTGGTAGATCTCCACCTTGCGCCGTGTCTGCGGGTCGTTGGCCGCCACCGCCTGGGGCCGCTCGCCGCGCTCCTTGCAGCCGGAGATGAACCATTGCAGTTGCCGCGGCGGGTAGTCATCACGGTCTATGTCGTATTGCTTGCACAGCCGCTTGATCGCCGAGAGCTGGTCCTGCGTATCCAGGATCTGGAACGTCTGCGGCAGGTTGGCCGCCTGCCAGTGCCGGCGCAGCAGCCGGTGCGCCAGTCCGTGGAAGGTGCCTATCCACATGCCGCGCACGTTCAGCGGCAGCAGCGCCGAGATGCGCGTCAACATCTCGCGCGCCGCCTTGTTGGTGAAGGTGACCGCCAGGATGCCGCCGGGCGAGACCTGTCCGGTCTGCAGCAGCCAGGCCATGCGCGTGGTCAGCACGCGCGTCTTGCCCGAGCCGGCACCCGCCAGGATCAGCGCGTGCTCGGCCGGCAGCGTGACTGCGGCACGTTGCTCGGGATTCAGGCCATGCAGCAGCGGCAGGTCGGCGGTGGGCGCAGGAGCGGTCATCGCTCCATTGTAAGAAGTCAGTTGCCTGCGATTTGCGCGCGCAGTTTGTGCTTGAGCAGCTTGCCGCTGGCCGTGCGCGGCAGGGTCTCGCGCACCTGCCATATGCGCGGAATCTTGTAACGTGCCAGCCGCGCTTCGGCAAAGGCACGGATGGCGTCCTCGTCCAGCGTGCAGTCCGGCTTGAGCTGCACGAAAGCGGTGACGGTCTCGCCCCACTCGGGATGCGGGCGACCGATGACGGCCACGTCGGCGATGTCCGGGTACGCCGACAGCACGTCCTCCACCTCCCTGGAGTAGACATTCTCGCCGCCGGTGACGATCATGTCGTTCTTGCGGTCGACGATGTACAGATAGCCGTCCTCGTCCACTCGCGCCATGTCGCCGCTGCGGTACCAGCCGTCGGCGTCAAAGGCGGCAGCGGTGGCCTCGGCATCATCCAGGTAGCCCTGCATCATGCCGGCCGACTTCATGTGGATCTCGCCCACTTCGCCGGCGGTGCACAGGCTGTCGTCGGCGCGCCGCACCTGCAACTGCACGCCCACGGTGCCGCGCCGGCCTATGGATCCGGCCTTGGCGATGGCTTCTTCCGGGAACAGCACCGAGCCCAGCGGCCCCGACTCGGTCATGCCGTAGACCTGCATGAAGCGGTCGGTGCCGTAGCCGGCCACCAGCTTGCGCGCCATGTCGGCGCCCAGCGGCCCGCCGCCGTAAGTGAAGAGGCGCATGGCGCTCAAATCGTAATCGGCCAGGTTGGGCACCATTTGCAGCGGCGCCAGCAGCGCAATCGGCGCGGCAAAGGCAAAGGTGATGCGCTCGGCGGCCAGCGTTTCAATGAAAGCCTGCGGCGCGTACTCGCGCTGCAGGACAACCGTGCCACCCACCAGCAGCGTGCCCAGCGTCCAGTTGTTGAGCGGTGAGGAATGCCAGATGGGCATGGCGATCAGCGTCCGGTCCTGCCAGGTCAGCGACGTGGACACCGCCGCACACAGCGCCGTATGAAACAGGTTGCCATGGCTGTGCAGGCAGCCCTTGGGCTTGCCCGTGGTACCCGAGGTGTACAGGATCTCGGCCAGCGTCTGCTCGCCCGGTGCAGCGCTGTCGTCCGTGTGCGGCCCGGCCTGCGCCAGCAACTCGTCAAAGCAGTCCATTCCGGCAGCCGTGCTGTCCAGGCTGAGCCAGCGGGTAACGGTGTCGATGCGGTCCACCAGCCCGGCCAGGCTGCCATCGACCAGGCACAGCCTGACGGCGGCATGCTGCAGGATGTACGCCACTTCCGGCGCCTGCAGCTTGTGGTTGACCGGCACCACCGCCGCACCCAGCCGCCACGCACCAAAGAGCGCAAACACAAAGCCCGGCGTGTTCAGCGCCCACAGCGCCACGTGGTCGCCGGCGACCACGCCCTGCGCATGCAGCACGGCGGCGGCTTGGCGGCTGGTTTGCGCCAGCTCGGCATAGGTCCAGTCCTGGCCGGCGGCGCGCAGCGCCACCTGCTCGGGCTGCGTGCGCGCGTATTCGTCGATGATGGATACGAAGTCCATGGTGTGGCTCCTTGCGGGTCAACGTTTTGTTTTGTGGTTTGCGGGAAATCTGGCGTCGCGGCGCGCGCTTCAGTCGGCCCAAGCGGCCTGCAGCAAACGTGCCGCATCGTCGGTGCCGCAGGTGATGCCCGTCACCGGGCCCCAGTCCGGGTCGTAGCGGCTGGCGATGAAGGCGCTGGCCGCCTCGGCGCTGGCATGGCGCAGCATGAGGCAGGCCTGCAGCGCCAGCGCCAGCTTCTGCGTAAAACGCCGACCTTGGCGCTCCAGCTCAGCCGGCGGCAGCTGCACCATGTCGCGCAGCCCCTGCAACTGGGCGGACACGGTCTTGTCCTGCGAGGCGGTCTGCTGCAGGTCGTCCAGGATCAGCTGCATGTGCTCCGGATTGCGCGCGACCGCGCGCAGCAGGTCCAGGCCCATGACGTTGCCCGAGCCCTCCCAGATGGAGTTGACCGGCGCCTGCCGGAACAGGCGCCCTATGGACACCGTTTCCACGTAGCCGTTGCCGCCAAACACCTCCATGGCCTCGCCCATGAAGCCGACAGCGCGCTTGCAGTTCCAGAACTTGGCCAGCGGCGTCATGAAGCGGCACCAGGCGCGGTCCAGCTCGGCGTCCGAGCCAAAGCGCGCGGCCAGGTCCAGCGCCAGCAGCATGGCCGCTTCGGACTCCAGTGCCATGTCGGCCAGCAGCGCCGTCATCATGGGCTGGTCGGCCAGCGCCTTGCCAAAAGCATGCCGCTCTCGCGCGTAGTGCAGCGCCTGCACGAAGCCCTGGCGCATGAAACCGGCGCTGGAGACGGCGCAGTCCAGCCGCGTGTGCGCGGCCATGCCGATGATGGTGCGTATGCCGCGCCCCTCCTCGCCCACCAGCACGCCCCAGGCGTCGTGGAACTCGACTTCGCTGCTGCTGTTGGAGCGGTCGCCCACCTTGTCCTTCAGGCGCAGGATGTGCACCGGATTCTTGCTGCCGTCGGGCCGCCAGCGCGGCACGAAAAAGCAGCTGATGCCGTGCTCGTCGGTCCTGGCCAGCACCAGGTGGCCGTCGCACATGGGCGCCGAGAAAAACCACTTGTGCCCGGTCAGCAGGAATTCCTGTCCCCAGTCGCCTTCGCCGTGCGGCACGGCGCGCGTGGTGTTGGTGCGCAGGTCGCTGCCGCCCTGCTTCTCGGTCATGCCCATGCCCACGGTGATCGACTTCTTGTCGGCCAGCGGTATGTCGCGCGCATCGTACTCCGTCGACGCCAGCAGCGGCTGCAGCACCTGCCACAGCGCGGCATTTTGCTGCAGCACCGGCACGCAGGCGCGCGTCATGGTGGTCGGGCACGAGGAGCCGGACTCTATCTGGCAGTGCATGTACAGCGACGCCGCCCAGGCCGACCAGGCGCCTTTGCGCGGCTCGAAAAACGGCAGGCCGGCATTGCCGTTGCGCCGTGCCATGGCCATCATCTTGTGCCAGGCCGGGTGGAACTGCACCTGGTCGATGCGCGCGCCGGTAGCCGAGAACGCGTGCAGCTCGGGCAGGTAATGGTTGGCGTCGGTGGCTGCCTGCAGCGTGTCGGCAGAACCGTATTCCGCGCCCTGCTGCACCAGCTCGGCATCGCGCCACTGACCGCCGCCGCGCGCCACCTCGCGCTGCAGCGCCGGGTCGCTGGTATAGACGTTGTAGTCCTGAAGTTGGGGTACTTGATTGTCTGGATGTACGCCTGTCATGATTTTCTCCTGTAAACGCAACGGTTCATGAACGACTCCCGCCTGGGCTTCCTGCCGCGCCCGGCGGCTGGCCCACGCGAGATATGGTGCCCTGCGCCAGCGCGCACAGGGTCTCCTCGTCGCCCGAGCGGGTAAAGACTTCAGCACGGCAAGCCGCCTGACGCTGGCCCGCATATACTGCCCGGGCGCGAGCAATGAGCCAGTCCCCGATCGCCGGGCGCAGATAATTGATCTTGTATTCGGAAGTCACGACCAACGGACCCAGCACAACACCCCCGGCAAATGTGAGTGCGTTGTCGGCGGCGTAAGACACGACGCCCCCGTGCACAAAACCATTTTGTTGTTTGACGTGTTCGCGGATGGGAATGCGCAGCTCTGTCGCTGTATCTGAAAATTCCGTCAGTCTGGCTTCCAGCAGGCGGCTGAAGGGCTGGGCCTGAAGAACTCGCCGTGCCTCGTCTATCGATATGTTCATCCTGCCCTCCCTGCTTGCTTACCCTCCAGTTTACGCAGAATGGACGGGCCAGATGTTCGGATTCGCACAGTCATGAAATCCACGCCTTCGCCTGCGGCTGCAGGCCAGCGCCGGCGCCCGCAGCAATCCCGCGCCCGGCAAACGGAAAAGGCCCTGCGCCAGGCCTTTGTTCAGGTTTTGGTCGAGCGCGGCTGGGATGCGGTGACCGTGCGCGAGGTCACTCTGGTGGCCGGCACGGCGCTGGGCAGCTTCTACGATTACTTCTCCAGCAAGGAGGACCTGGCGCGCGTAAGCCTGCACCTGCGCTCCAAGCAGTTGCTGGTCGTGCTGCGTCAAGCCACGGAAGCCGGGACCGGACAGTCCATGGCAGACATTGCCGCCGCTGCCATAGATGCGCTGCTGCAGGCGCACCGGGCACGGCCCCGCGACTGGGCCGCCCACTATCTGCTGGAGCGTCATTTCTCGGGACTGGCCGCGTACCGGCAGATGTACCAGCGCTTCATCGATGCGTGGGCCGCCGCCCTGAACCACGCCAGCGACCTCAAGCCCGACTTTCCGCTGCAAGACGCTGCGCGCGTGTGCCAGACCATCGTGTACGGGCTGTTCGTGCACGCGCACCTGCAGTCGGCCGACGGCCCGGACCACGACCGCCTGCGTCGGGAGGCCCGCACCGCCGTCATGGGCTACTTGCGCGAGTTGGCCAGGCCCGGCCCACCACCGGATCAGGTCCCTTGATGCCGGCGCGGCATCCTGGCCGCACGCAACAACGTACAATCAATTACCGGGCCCAGGTTTTCTGGCCCGGTTTTTTGCGGCTGCAAGAAAACCGGCATCCAGCCAAGCGCCCCTTGTTTCGACCGCCCCGGCGGCGGATCCATTCCGGAGCTTGGAAGCCATGCAAATCTTCGACTACGACCACGTCCTGCTGCTGCCGCGCAAGTGTCGCGTGGCCAGCCGCAGCCAGTGCGATGCCAGCACGCAGTTTGGTGGCCGCAAGTTCAAGCTGCCGGTGGTGCCGGCCAACATGAAAACGGTGGTTGACGAGGCGCTGTGCGTCTGGCTGGCCGAGCATGGCTACTTCTATGTCATGCACCGCTTTGACCTGGACACCGCCGCCTTCGTGCGCGACATGAAGCGGCGCGACCTGTTTGCCAGCATCTCGGTCGGCGTCAAGGATGCCGACTACGCGACCGTTGACGAGCTGGCCCGCCAGGGCCTGACGCCGGACTACATCACCATAGACATCGCGCACGGGCATTCCGACACCGTGCGCGAGATGATCGCGCACATCAAGAAAACGCTGCCGTCGGCCTTTGTCATTGCCGGCAACGTGGCCACGCCCGAAGCCGTCATCGATCTGGAGAACTGGGGCGCGGACGCGACCAAGGTGGGCGTGGGACCCGGCAAGGTCTGCATCACCAAGCTCAAGACCGGCTTTGGCACCGGCGGCTGGCAGCTGTCGGCGCTGAAGTGGTGCTCGCGCGTGGCGAGCAAGCCCATCGTTGCCGACGGCGGCATCCGCAGCCACGGCGACATCGCCAAGAGCATCCGCTTTGGCGCGGCCATGGTCATGATAGGCGCGCTCTTTGCCGGTCACGAGGAGTCGCCAGGCGCCACGGTTGAAGTGGACGGCGAACTCTACAAGGAGTACTACGGCTCGGCCAGCGACTTCAACAAGGGCGAATACCGCCATGTCGAGGGCAAGCGCATCCTGGAGCCCATCAAGGGCCGGCTGGCGGATACGCTGGTCGAGATGGAGCAGGACCTGCAAAGTTCGATCAGCTACGCCGGCGGCGTCAGGCTGGAAGACATCCGCAAGGTCAACTACGTGATCCTGGGCGGCGTCAACGCAGCGGAGCACGTGCTGATGTAGCCGCTCACCGCCGCAGCACGGCGCGCCGGTGATTCATGGTTCAGGATGCGTCGCGATCGCTCTTCTTGGCGTGCTTCTCGGCACGCTTTTCCTTCAGTGACTTCTGCGGCTTCTTCTTTGAGTCGCGCTTTTGCTCTACGCCTTTCATGATCGGCTCCTTGCCTTTGGCATACAGACGGGTACCACACGATACGCCGCCCCGCGCCACTTGGCAATGGCTGACGTGGGCTTGTGAAAAAAATACCGCGCACCCGGCCGGGACACAGGCCGAGTCAGGCAACAACACCCACAGAAAACGCCCCCTGCATGCTCGCCCTGCTCCTGTTTGGCGCCACGCTGACGCTGGTCGTCTGGCAACCCCGCGGCCTGGGCATAGGCTGGAGCGCGCTGGGCGGTGCTGCCGTGGCGCTGGCCACCGGCATCGTGCAGTGGCCCGATGTCGCCGTGGTCTGGGACATCGTCTGGGACGCCACGTTTACCTTTGTTGCGCTCATCGTCATCTCGCTCATCCTTGACGAGGCCGGCTTCTTTGCCTGGGCCGCACAGCACGTGGCGCGGCTGGCCCGCGGCAACGGGCGCGCGCTGTTCCCGCTGGTCATCGTGCTCGGTGCGCTCATCGCCGCCTTCTTTGCCAACGATGGCGCCGCCCTGCTGCTCACGCCCATCGTGCTCGCCATCCTGCTGCGCCTGAACTTCAAGCCGCAGGCGGCGCTGGCGTTCACCATCGCCACCGGCTTCATTGCCGACGTCACCAGCCTGCCGCTGGTCATCTCCAACCTGGTCAACATCGTCAGCGCCAACTACTTCGGCATCGGCTTTGCGCGCTATGCCGCCGTCATGCTGCCGGTCAACCTGGTGTCGCTGGCCGCCGCGCTCATCGTGCTGTGGCTGGCGTTTGGCCACCAGACTCCCCGGTCTTACGATCTGCACGCCGTGCGCGACCCGGCGTCCGCCATCAGGGACCATCAGGTCTTTGCCGCCGCGTTCCCCCTGCTGGCCGCGCTGCTGGCGGCCTACTTTGTCACCGCGCCCATGCACGTGCCCATCTCGGCCGTCACCGGGGCTGCTGCGCTGGCCCTGCTGGCCATCGCCGGCCGCTGGGGCCAGCGCGGGCGCCGCGCCGTCGTCCCCATCGCCCGCGTCCTGCGTGACGCGCCCTGGCAGATCGTGCTGTTTTCGCTCGGCATGTACCTGGTTGTCTACGGCCTGGGCAAGGCCGGCCTGACCGGGCTGGGCGTCCGCGCCCTGCACGGGCTCGCAGCGCAGGGCCAGCTCGTCGCCACCGTTGGCACCGGCATCCTTGCTGCGCTCGTGGCGTCGGTCATGAACAACATGCCCGCCACGCTGCTCGGCGCGCTCGCCATAGACCAGGCGCAGGTGCCTGCCGCCACGCGCGAGCTCATGATCTACGCCAACGTCATCGACAACGACCTGGGCCCCAAGTTCACGCCCATAGGCAGCCTGGCCACCCTGCTGTGGCTGCACGTGCTGGCGGGCAAGGGCCAGAAGATAGGCTGGGGCCAGTACATGAGAATCGGCCTGCTGCTGACGCCACCCGTGCTGCTGGCCGCGCTGCTGGCGCTCTATTACTGGCTGCGCCTGCTGCCACCGGCCTGATTCACCCGGCCCCCCGCCATCTGGCTGCCGCTTGCGCCACAGGCGCCCGGCAATCCGCTAAAATACCCAGTTCTGCGTGGGGGGGTAGCTCAGCTGGGAGAGCGCCGCGTTCGCAATGCGGAGGTCGTGGGTTCGATCCCCATCCTCTCCACCACGCCAGTATTTGCGCCATCGTCATGCGATGGCGTTTTTGCTGGTGACAGCGGACTGTACAAGCTGCACGCTCACGACGATGCATTCCGCGCCGCATTCGATCACAGCGTGCGTCACGCGCTGGCGGTTGCTGTGAACTGGCGCAGGCACGCTGCCGGCCAGAAGAAAGCGCAGAGCCCAACCCCAAGCAGGCGCGGCTGCGTGCGCGCGAGTGCCTACGGATCAGAACCGCAGATCCTGCCGCACCCTGACACTGCCACGGCGCTCGCCCTGCGCCTGTACGCCATGCCATCTGCCACAAGCAACGTCGGGACGCAAACTACTGTAAAGTGACCTTGCACCAAGACTTTTCAAGTGTCCCCGTGATTCGCCCATACTTCGTTCCAGCCGCCACAAGAAGCCATGCCCTGCTTGCGCGCATGGCGCAGGCGGGCTGGCTGGTTGCAGCCTGGCTGCTGTTACTTATGGCGGGCCTGGTTGCCGCGCCGCTGGCGCAGGCGCAGGAAGACGGCAACGGAGACAACGGCCGGCCGCTGGTGATTGTGCTCACGCTGGACGGCGCCGTGAGCCCGGCCAGCGCCGACTACCTCGTGCGCGGCATAGAAGAGGCGCAGGAGCGCGACGCCGAGCTGGTGCTGCTGGAGATGGACACGCCCGGGGGCCTGGTCACGGCCATGCGTGACATCATCCGCGCCATCCTCAATTCGCCGGTGCCGGTGGTGACCTACGTGGCGCCGCAGGGCGCGCGCGCGGCCAGCGCCGGCACGTACATCCTCTACGCCAGCCACGTGGCCGCCATGGCGCCAGCGACCAACGTGGGCGCGGCCACGCCAGTGTCGCTGATAGGCGGCGGCGAGGATGGCGGGCCCTCCTGGCCGCCCGGCAAGCAGGACGAGGACGAGGACGGCAAGAACGAGACAAAGGGCAAGCAGGCCGCCAAACCGGTACCGGTGCCCGGTGGCAGCGCGGAGATGCGCAAGGCGATCAACGATGCGGTGGCGCACATCCGCGCGCTGGCCGAGCAGCGTGGCCGCAACGCGGACTGGGCCGAGAAGGCGGTGCGCGAGGCGGTGAGCATTTCAGCGGCGGAAGCGCTGGACGAAAACGTCATTGACCTGATTGCACGCAACCGCACCGAGTTGCTGGCCGAGCTGGACGGCCGCGAGGTGCAGACCGCAGCTGGCAGCCGCACGCTGCACACGCAGCACGCACAAATCGAGCAGATCACGCCCGGCTTGCGCAGCCAGTTCCTCAGCGTCATTGCCAACCCCTCGGTGGCGCTGGTGCTGCTGATACTGGGGCTGGGCGGGCTGGTCATGGAGGGCTCGAACCCGGGCGCCATCCTGCCCGGCGTGGTGGGCGCAATCTGCCTGCTGCTGGCACTTTATGCGTTCCAGCTCCTGCCCGTGAATTTCGCCGGCCTGGGACTCATGCTCCTGGGCGTGGTATTGATGGTGTCTGAAGCCTTCGTGCCGGCCTTTGGCGTCCTGGCCATAGGCGGGGTGCTGTCGTTCATCATTGGTGCGGTCATCCTCATGCGCACCGGCACGCCCGCCTGGGACGTTGCACTGCCGACCGTCGTCGGCATTGCGATTGCCGGCGTCGGCATCATTGGCGGCATCCTGTGGCTGGCAATACGCTCGCACAGGCACCCCGTGGTCAGCGGCAGCGAGGAAATGCTGGGTGCCGTGGCCGAGGTGGTGGGCGATTTTGAAGGCCGCGGGCTGGTGCACGTGCATGGCGAGCGCTGGCAGGCCGAATCGGCCGAGCCGCTGGTGCGCGGCCAGCGCGTCGTCGTGACGGGGCGCAACGGGCTCATCCTGAGCGTCCGCGC
>Ga0265293_10001885_pt1 | contig 44167 bp, 39 predicted proteins | sample Munlanlewell138R_FD_192505 | JGI IMG/M metagenome (GOLD analysis project Ga0265293, IMG submission 192505) | Leachate microbial communities from a municipal landfill in Southern Ontario, Canada - Leachate well 138R | ecosystem: Engineered > Solid waste > Landfill > Unclassified | place: Canada... | reverse complement strand
CCGAAGGGGGCATCCGAAAAGATAAGATCGTAAGGCTGCGCCGGCAGCCTTTTCAGGAATTTGAACACATCGGCGCGAAAGGTGCGGATGTTATCAAGGTGCAGCTCTTTGGCCGTGGCACGGACAAATTCCAGACATTTGAAATTCACATCTACACAATCTACCACGGCGGCTTGTCGCGAGGCAAATTCAAACGAGATGCTGCCTGTGCCGGCAAATAAATCCAGGACGCACAAATCTTCAAAATCGATGAGGTTGTTCAGAATATTGAACAGGCTCTCTTTGGCCAGATCGGTGGTGGGACGCACCGGCAACCGGGGTGGAGGCGTAATGCGTCGGCCTTTATGTGTTCCGCCTATAATTCGCATTGCTGCAAATGTATCAGGTTATAAAAATGATGTTCGGGAATGGTGTCGAACACATAGCTAAACTTCTGCGCAGCGTTGCGTTGTCCCAATTGAAGGTGCCGGAAGTATCGGTTTAAATACTCAAACAAAGGTGCTCCCGACTGGATATCTCCATACAAAACCACTCCGGAAAGCTCAGGGTTGATGCCAAGTTGTTCGAAAACAAACAACAGATAATAGACGAAATCCTCATTGGTGACAAACCGAAAAGCATTGTACAACTGAAGGCTATTGTTGTTGAGTACCACCATGTCGAAATATTGCTTGCGAACATTTACGAATACCAGTGGCCCGACATTGCGATTTTTGTATTGCAAAAGCAAACTATCGATTAGCGCTGTAGCATGATGCTGAATGGTGGCAGCCGGAAAAAATTGCAGCAACTTGTGGTAAATGGTCTCTGAAAATGCCCAGACATTCACTGCGTCGGGCATAGGAATCCGATCGTAAAGCACCAGCTCCGTTGCATTTATCCGATGATTAAACTCCAGATATTGCAGCAAATGCTGCGTATCGAACAGCGCCGAAGGCAGCAAGGTACTTTTTGGATTTTCTACCGCTATGCGCACTTTGTCGTATTCGGCCTGCAGATGAGGAATGGTAGGCAATAGATCCGTCAGCAGCAGGTTGAGCGCGCGATCGTTGGCAACATCCTCAAAGGCAAAAGTTTGAATTCCGCTGAGTTTGTTGCGTTGCTTGTCGTAGATACAAAAAGAAAATCCATCCGGCGAAAGCTGAATGGATAATCGTTGATTCTTCGACTCTTCAATCCGAAGAGATTTATCAAAGGCTGATTGTACCTGGTGCGCTTTAGCTTGCATCGATAGCAGGCTTACTCCCAGTTGCCGTCGATGGTAGGCTCTGACATCGAACCCACGATGAGGTCTTTAACGCTGGGATTTCTTATCAGGTTTTTGTCGAGGCCATCCAGATAATCTTCCTTGCGTGCCATGGCCATAAATACAGGCACCATTACACCGCCTTTATTGATCCGACCAGCCTCCATCGTAAATTTTTCTTTGTCAGAAAAAGGGATGTACTTGAGATTTTCCACCTTAAAATTGGGGCGTCTGCCAAAGAGCGAGTCGGCGACGCTGATGTATCCCAGGGTATCGCTGATGGTTTTGGTCAGGGTGGTGTCGGTGGGATCATAAGTCAACTTCACTACCGGAATCTGTCCCTGATGCATAAATTTTATCAACGAATCCAGGTTGTTGGCAAAGGTATCGTTCAATGAGCGATACATCTGTTGTACTGACCGGATGTCTTTAAGATTCTGAACCACAAGAGCAGCTCTTTCATCTTTTTCGCGGTTGAAGCGAACAGGTGTCTGGATGGTTTCCCACAAGAGGTATCCCAGGTAAGCAATACCAAGCAACAAAACGATTTGCAGAATTCTGATTTTCATAGTTCTTTTTTTAAAAGTAGATGCAAATTTATGAACTTTTCGATATTAAAAAATTATTTGATAAATTATTTGATGCTTTACCACCAAACGTCAACTGGTAATAAACCGTTGTGTCATCAGTAAGCCAATGCGTTACAGCCGATTATTTGGCATAAGTCAAAAGTATTTTAGCTCTCAAGTTTACGTGCTATCTCCACCTCTTCAAAACCTTCGATGATATCGCCCACTTTGATGTCGTTGAAATTTTCGATGTTCAGTCCACATTCGTAGCCGCTCTGCACCTCGCGCACGTCGTCTTTAAAACGCTTGAGCGAGCCAAGTCGCCCGGTATATATAACAATGCCGTCGCGGATCACACGCACAGTGTTGTTTCGGTTGATGGTACCGTCCAGCACCAGACACCCGGCAATGGTTCCTACTTTGGTAATTTTGAAAACCTCACGCACCTCGATGTTGCAAAGGATTTTCTCTTCGATAGTAGGCGCCAGCATGCCCTCGATAGCCGCTTTTATTTCCTCGATGGCTGAATAGATGATGGAGTAGTTGCGAATGTCGATCTGCTCGCGTTCGGCCAGTCGGCGTGCTCCGATAGAGGGACGCACCTGGAAGGCCACAATAATGGCGTTGGAAGCAGAGGCAAGCATGACGTCGGTTTCCGTAACCTGGCCCACCGATTTGTGAATCACGTTTACCTGTACCTCCGGCGTCGACAATTTGAGCATCGAATCTGCCAGAGCTTCTACAGAGCCATCCACGTCGCCTTTTACGATGATGTTCAACTCTTTAAAATCGCCAATTGCAATCCGGCGACCGATCTCGTCGAGGGTAACGTGTTTCTGGGTTCTGAGGCCTTGTTCGCGTTGCAATTGCTGGCGTTTGGTAGCAATATTCTTGGCATCGCGTTCGTCCTTCATTACTTTAAAGCTATCGCCTGCCTGCGGTGCCCCGTTCATGCCGAGCATTAATACAGGAGCAGAAGGGCCGGCTGATTTCACCGGCAGGTTACGTTCGTTGTACATCGCTTTTACACGGCCATAGTGCGAGCCAGCAATTACTATATCGCCAGCTTTCAGCGTCCCGTTTTGCACCAGCAACTTTGCCACATATCCACGGCCTTTATCCAGCGACGACTCGATGATGGTTCCGTTGGCGCGGCGTTTCGGGTTTGCTTTCAAATCGAGCAATTCGGCTTCAAGCAGGACTTTTTCCAACAACTCGTCGATATTAATGCCGGCTTTAGCCGAAATCTCCTGGCTTTGGAATTTCCCACCCCAGTCTTCTACCAGGATGTTCATCTGCGAAAGCTGTTCTCTGATGCGCTCGGTGTTGGCAGTAGGTTTATCTATTTTATTAATAGCAAAAACGATAGGAACGCCGGCAGCCTGCGCGTGGTTGATGGCCTCAACGGTTTGGGGCATCACGCTGTCGTCGGCAGCCACCACGATGATGGCTACGTCGGTAACTTTGGCGCCGCGTGCACGCATGGCCGTAAATGCTTCGTGGCCCGGCGTGTCGAGGAAGGTGATCTTTTTACCATTCTCAAGCACCACTTCGTAGGCACCAATGTGTTGGGTGATACCGCCGGCTTCACCGGCAATTACGTTGGCGCGACGGATGTGGTCGAGCAACTTGGTCTTGCCATGGTCCACGTGACCCATTACCGTAACAATAGGTGAGCGGAATTCGAGATCGCCTTCTTCGTCTATCTCTTCGTCGGTATCGCTGATAGCATTTTCGGCGCTTTCAAACTTAACACCAAATCCAAATTCTCCGGCAACCACACCAATGGTTTCGGCGTCGAGTCGTTGATTGATCGATACAAACAAACCCAGTTGCATGCACACCGAAATAACGTCGGTAACCTGCACATTCATCAGCGATGCCAGCTCGTTGGCTGTAACGAACTCGGCCACGGTGATTATTTTCTTATCGTCTTCGCGATCCTGCGCCTCTTTCTCAAGCTGCTTGTGAATGGTTTCGCGCTTTTGCTTGCGATATTTTGATGCTTTCGACTTTCCTGCCCCACTCAGACGAGCCAGTGTTTCTTTTATCTGCTTTTGTACTTCTTCCTCGGTGAGTTCACGACGGGGTTCGGTGCGTGCTTTGCGGCCTTTGCCTGGTCGGGCGGGTTTGGCGCGGGTTCTGTCGTCAGGACGTGTTTGTGTTTTAGTCTCTCCGGTGGCAGGCGTAGTTTGGCCTTCTTTTTTGATGCGTTTACGCTTCTTTTTCTTCGGCTTCACTTTATCGTCGGAAGAGGAGGCTACAGGTTTTTTTCTTTCATATCTCTTCTCTACGGGCAGCTCTATTTTACCAACAACATTGACACCTGTGAGTTTTGTAAATTCTGTCTTCAGGAAATTATCTTCGTAAGGATCACTTTTTTTAACTTCTGGCTTCTTCTCCGCCGCCGGTTTTTTCTGTTCGACAGGGGGAGGTGTAGCTTTTTCTGTTTTGGACTTTTTCTCAACTGGTTTACCTGCTTTTTCAGTTTTTGGTTTTCCCTCAGCACCTTTCGCCGACGTTGCTTTTTTGCGGTCGTCGTGCTGCTTGCGTTTTTCGGCTGAACTTTTACGGGTTGGCTTGGTGCGCTCATTGAGTTTCGACAAATCGATAGTGCCAACAATGTTGAGCGAAGGACGCTCCGTCTCTTTTTCTGCTGCTTTGGGCGGCTTTTCTGCTGGTGGCTTTTCTGCTGGTGGGGCGTCTGCCAATGGCTTTTCTGCCGGTGGCGTTTCAGCAACAGGTTTTTCAGCAACTGGCTTTTCTGCCGCTATCTTTTCAGCAGCAGGTTTTTCTTTCGGTGTCTCGGCTTTTTGAGGAGCTGATGCTTCAGGCACCGTTTGAGGTGCTGGTTTTTCAGCCTTTATTGGAGCAGGTTTGCTTTCAGGTTCAGGCATCTCGCCGGGCATCGGAGCCGGTTTAGCTTTTTCTGCAACAGGTTCTTGCGTAGGAGCTTGTGGCGCTGGTTCACTTTTTACGGGAGGCATCTCTTCTGCCGGCGGTCCCGGCCATCCTTCCGAAGGCGGGGTCTCTTTGGCAGGCTCGGGCTTCGCTGCTTCAGCAGGTTTTGGTGTCTCTACCGGTTTTTCCGGAGTGGCAGGAGCCTCTTTTTTCCTGGTGTGCATTTCGTGATGCGGCTCTACAGCTTTCTTGAAATCGTCGTCGATTTCAACAGATACCCCGCGTATGATGATATCCTCATCGTCGTCGTAATCGTCGAAATCGGGCGCAGGACGCTTACGATCCTCCAGCGAGATAGTCTCACGCTTTACGTTGCCGATATCTATTTTACGCGCTTCCTCTTTTACTGATTTCTCCTTACTAAATTCTTCGGTGAGCAGATCATAAATCTGCCCTGTAATTTTAGCATTGGGATTATCTTCAATCTCAACACCTTTTTTTGCTAAAAATTCCACAATCCTCCCGGCCGAGACATTGAATTCACGGGCTGCTTTGGTGAGCCTTGTTGCTTTGGTTCCTGCCATATACTTTGTTTTCCTGTGGAAGTTTACTATTGCGGTAAAAATACGTTTTTTATTCAAACTCTGCTTTTAAGATCCTGAGTACTTCGTTGACTGTCTCCTCTTCAAGGTCGGTGCGCGACAAGAGTTCAGCGGCATCCAAACGCAAAACGCTGCGGGCTGTATCACAGCCTATGGCTTTTAGTGCATCGATGATCCACTGATCTATTTCATCGCCGAACTCCTGGATGTCCACGTCGTCGTCGATCTCGCTTTCCACATCGCGATACACGTCGATTTCGTATCCTGTAAGCTTGCCAGCCAGCTTGATATTAAAACCTCCTTTGCCAATGGCCAACGATACCTGGTCGGGCTTCATAAACACATCAGCTTTTTTATTAGCTTCGTCGATGGTAATGGAGGTGATCTTGGCAGGGCTAAGTGCGCGCTGTATGTAAAGCTGAGGGTTGGAGGTGTAGTTGATCACGTCGATGTTCTCATTTTTCAGCTCACGCACGATGCCATGGATGCGCGATCCTTTCATGCCCACGCAGGCACCCACCGGATCGATACGATCGTCGTAGGATTCGACAGCAATTTTGGCTCTTTCACCCGGCACCCTTACAATACTTTTGATGGTGATAAGGCCATCGAATACTTCGGGCACTTCCTGTTCGAAGAGACGCTCCAAAAATACCGGCGACACACGCGAAAGAATGATCTGCAGCGCGTTGTTGCGCATATCTACCTTTGTAACAACAGCACGTATGGTGTCGCCTTTGCGGTAATAATCCGTAGGGATTTGCTCCGACTTGGGGAGCAAAAGCTCGATGCCCTCGTCGTCCAAAACCAGAATTTCTTTTTTCCAAACCTGATAAACTTCACCGGCTATGATCTCACCGATGCGGTCTTTGTACTTCTGATAAACACTATCTTTTTCGTATTCCTGCACCTTGGCAATAAGATTTTGCCGGATGGTAAGAATTTCGCGGCGTCCGAAGTCCTTCATTTTAATCTCTTCGGATACCTCCTCTCCTATCTCAAAGTCGGGTTCGATACGAATAGCTTTGGAATACTCTATCTGCGTGCTTTCGTCCTCCAGCTTACCATCTTCCACAATTTCGAGCATGCGATAAATCTCAAGGTCTCCGCGGTCGATGTTTACAATCACGTCGACGTTTTCGGCTGTCCCATATTTTTTCTCGATCATGTGCCGAAAAACCTCTTCGAGGATTCTCATCATCGTTTCGCGGTCGATGTTTTTGAAATCTTTAAATTCCGAAAAAGTTTCGACCAGGTTTATGTTATCCATTGTTGTGATATTTGTTGTTGCTTCTTTCTTATTATTTAAAAGATAAAATGACCTTAGCCTGCCGGATGTCGGCAAACGGAATAGTAACAGGCGGCGGAGCAGTTTTTTTCCTACCCTGCAAAGGTTCCAGCACTATCGCTTCATCGGTAACTGAGCGCAAAACACCTTGCACCGTCTGGTCGTCAGGAAGCATCACCTGCAATTGCCGACCAATATTTTTTGGATATTGTCGCAAAAGCTTCAAAGGGCTGTCGGCACCAAATGAAGTGACGCGCAATTCAAAATCTTCTGCGTCGCGATCGAGGCTCTTTTCGATGGTTTTGCTTAGGATGATACAATCGTCGATAGTAACAGCCGTATCGCCATCGATGGTGATGGTAATATTGTTGCCTGGCGATACTTTTGTCTCAATCACAAAGCGATCGCTGTCTGCTAATGCAGCGCTGGCCAGTGTTTCTATTTTCTCTTTATCAATCATCTTTAAAAAAAAAAGTAATAAAATAGGGGACTTATGTCCCCTCGCTTCTTACTTCGTGCTTTACTTTTTCTGGTGAAAGTGTGGTATAGTTCCCACCAAAAATCGGGCGCAAAGGTATTATTTTTCCCTTACGCACGGAAACGTAAACGAAAAATAATCAATATGATGTTAATCAGGAATGAATTTGTAAGAAGCTGCGATTCAGATAAAAAAAGTAGAGTGCCAGCGCTACCATTAATATTCCGCTGATGCAAAAAACCATTTTTATTCCGCCTAAATGCACAATGGGTTGCACAACAAGAGGCGACAAAAATTGCCCGGCATACACCGCAAAGTTGAGGCGTCCTACCTGCCTGCCCCGCTGCTCAACCGGTGCCATCGTAATGAGCCACAGATTTGTATTGGGCATCAGCAGCCCTGTACCCAACCCGGCAAACAGCAGTCCGGCCATGATGCCTGCATAACTGTCGATAAAACTTACCAACAAATAACCGCCGCCCATCATACCAAAAGTGATGATGTAAATTTGATGAAAATTAAACACCGACCGTATCTTTCCATAAAAATACGAAACCAGAGCGCCGGAAAGCAAAGCAAAGCTGATAGAAAACCCAACCTGTGAGTTGGTAAGTTGCTTAACCTGCTGCAGCAAAAAAGGCACCTGGGTGGGAATAAGATAAAAAAACAGCATGCCAACGAAAGCGCTAATGTAAAGAAGATGGTATTTTTTCGCCAGCCAACCCGTTGCCGGAGGCTGACTGTCGGTCTCTTGATGCTTCTGATGCGCCGGTTCCCAGAGGTATCTGATGGCCAGAAGCAGCAGCACGAGCGAAATGCTGTAGATCAAAAAAGGCCATCGCCATGAAATATCGGCAAGCAGGCCACCGGCAGCAATGTACACAACGCCGCCAAATCCCATTATTGCGCCCTGCCACCCAAGGAAAAGGCTGCGCATCCGCCCGTGAAAATAATCGCCAATGAGTGTTGTGTTAATAGTCATAATGCCGGCCACTGCAATTCCGAGCACAGCACGACCCGCCAAAATAGAGTAGAGGCTGTCGAGAAAAAAACCAGAGGCACCTCCTAAAGCATACAAAAAAAGAGAGATTAACAGCGGGCGGATGCGTCCGAACCGGTCGATGATATTGCCGACAATGGGAGCGAGAAGTGCAATAAACAACGATGGCAAGGTGAGCATCAGTTTGCTGGTAAGCTCAGCATAGGGCACATGAGCATAATGCTGCGTAATATCAGAGATGGCTGTGGTAATTATAGCACCAGCCATCACAGTAAGGCTTCCGGTGAGAAGCAGCGTAACCTTAAGCCCGCTGCCCATCACTTTATTCGATTTTTTATCCTGCTGCAAAATGTTGAATCGTTGAATATTTTTTCAAAAGTAGCTTTTTTAGACCAGCAGTTTTCTTTTACCGTGCGCCTTCCAGCCTTACATTATCTTGACAGAGCTGAAAAAAAACTTTTGTGATTGTAATGATCTTAAAAAAAATCATAATCCTGATCAAAATGAGTTTATCCTTACATGGAGAATATTCTTAGTTTTTTATCAGATCTGAAAGCCAACAACAACCGGGATTGGTTCAATGCCAATAAAGAAAGATATCTTAGGCTAAAAGCACTGCACGTCGAATTTCTGGATAAGGTTATTCACGGGGTGGCGGCATCCGACAGCGACATACAACTGATTACAGCGGCAGATTGTACGTTTAGAATTTACCGGGATGTGCGCTTTTCGAAAAACAAAGACCCCTACAAAACAAATGTGGGTGCTGTAATTCGCAGAGGTGGCCGTAAAAGCGACTATGCCGGGTATTATCTGCACCTGGAGCCAGGCGCTACCTTTGCCGGTGGCGGACAATACATGCCCGCGCCAGAATTACTTCGGGCCATTCGCTACGAAATTTACAACTCCCCACAGGATTTTCAGGACATCCTGTCGGATCCTGTTTTTGTAAAAAATTTCGGAACGCTCCGGGAAGATAAACTCAAAAGGCCACCAAAAGACTTTCCGGCTGACGCCCCCATGATTGAGCATTTGAAATACAAAAGCTTTACGGTTGGGAGATCATTTACCGACGAACAGGTAATGAATGACGCGTTTCTTTTCGAAGTTATCGTCACATTTGAAGCAATCCAGCCACTGCTGCGGTTTCTGAACCAATCTGTTGGTTTTTCATCTTAACGTTCGTTCGATGGGAGCAGCCGTTAACTTTTAAAACATAACCGTTGACTGATTGTGGTATTGACTTTCATGGCGACTTCATTTACATTTGCATTGTCATTTATTTTTTAACAGGGTAATTTTTTTTTAAATGACAAACAGATTTTTAGGGATTAATTGATTGCACTTGTCCTTTGCCCAACTCCTTCCATCCTCATACCGGGCAAAGGACATTTTTTTTGTCCTGACTTTTCCAACACACCTTCATCGCTTAAACTCCTCCAACACACCGGCATTGGCAAATTCTGAACTCCAGACCTGCTGAATATTTTTTTTCGATCACCCTTCATTTCAAACCCAGGCATAAATGCCTGGGCTACGGATCCAAAAACTCTGGGTGACCTCTAAGGAATAGCCTAGCAATAGCGGCTCACAGACATTAATAAGGGGAGTTGGGTTCGGACGCTGTGCGTCCGAACCCAACTCCCCTTTTCACACCAATTGTGTAATTTCACTTCCGCAGGTGCGGCAGAGAAATCTAAAAATTACTTCTCGTTTCTATTCGGAAACGATGTTGAGTTCGTCGATGATGTTTTTAGCGCCGGCAAATTTATCGATGATAAAGAGCACATAGCGTATGTCGACGCAAATGGTGCGCTGCAGCTCGGGTTCGAAGGCAATGTCGCCGCTCATGGCTTCCCAGTTGCCATCGAATGCCAGACCGATGAGTTCGCCGTTTGCGTTCAACACGGGGCTTCCGGAGTTGCCGCCGGTAATGTCGTTGGTGGTAAGAAAGCCAACCACCATTTCACCGTCTTTGCCGTACCTTCCGTAGTCTTTGTTTTGATACAGTTGCTTGAGCTTCTCGGGAACTACAAACTCCCAGGTGGAGGGATCTTCTTTCTGCATCACACCCGAAAGGGTTGTATAAAAATCGTAATGTACCGCATCGGCAGGATAATAGTCGAGCACCTGTCCGTAGGTGAGGCGCATGGTAAAGTTGGCATCCGGGTAAAACTTGCGATCAGGATACATTTGGCGTAAGCCGGCAATATAGAGGCGCTCGCCGTGCGATTGCTTTTCATCAGCGGCGTTCATCACTTCTCTTATCTCAGGCATTATGTCCATAAAAGTATCCATAAGTTCGGTAGCCGGATCGTTCAGAATCTTTTTGGCCGAAGGCTTGTCCAGCAGAGCATTCACGCTTTCGCGCGAAGCAAAAACGGTCTTGTCGAAAAACTTATCGGTGTAAGGTTCGAAGCCCAGCGTTGCATCATGGATCTTTGCCAGCATTTCGGGCTGATATTGTTTTGGGACATTCTGGTAGTACATCGAAAGCATCGCGGAAAGCAAAGCTTTGTCGAGCGGCTTGTAATAATCGTCGAAATAATCGGATGCGTACCCACGCAGTTTAGCAATTTCTTTATCAATAGCTTCCTGGTCTTTTTCTTTGGCTTCGAGCAGCTCGGCCAGTGACTTAAAGCGCCGCGAAAACATGAGTATTTCGCTGCCGCGCGAGATGGCTTCCCTGAGATAGATTTGCGAGAGATTCACGGTTTTCAGCTCCCCGATGCCTTGCTCACGAAGCTGCAACGCATCGCCGTATTTGGCCTGACGGGCGGCATCAGCGTTCACCCATTGCTCGAAAGCTGCTTCTTCGCGCAACTTCTTATCGTACACTTTCAGGCGTTTCAGCCCTTTGGTTTGGCCAATAAAAAATTTCCAATAGTTGGAGGTACCGGCGTATTTGGAGGCATAGTCGATGCGAACGGCGGGGTCGGCATCCATAAATCCGCGCATGATCTCCAGCTTCTTAGCACGGATGTCGACCACGGTCATGTTGCTTTCGTCCATAGCCAGCTTTACGCCCCACGACGACAGGTACCGCTCGGTGCCGCCAGGATATCCCATGATCATGGCGAAATCGCCTTTTTCGACACCTTTGATAGAAACCGGCAAATAATATTTCGATTTCATCGGCACGTTTTCCTGCGCATAAGCGGCAGGCTTGCCATCGGGGCCGGCGTAAACTCTGAAGATGGAGAAGTCGCCGGTGTGGCGTGGCCACATCCAGTTGTCGGTGTCGGCGCCATACTTGCCGATGCTCGAAGGCGGAGCACCTACCAGCCGCACATCGCGATAGACTTCGTACACGAAGAGGTAATATTCGTTGCCGCCAAAGAAGCCGCGCACATAGCCTTCGTATCCGGTGCCATCGATAGCCTGGTCAGTGATAGTACGCGACACTTCGCGTACCTTATCGCTGCGCTGCTGCTCGATCATGTTGTCGGTTACATTTTCCAGCACCTGATTGGTAACATCTTCTATGCGCACCAAAAAGCGCGCTGTCAAGCCTTCGTTGGGCAGCTCTTCATTTTTATTCATCGCCCAGAAACCATCGGTGAGATAGTCGTGCTCGATGGTGCTGTGCGATTGAATCTGGCCATAACCGCAGTGGTGGTTTGTAAAAATCAATCCTTCGGGCGAAACAATTTCGCCGGTGCAGCCGCCACCAAAAATAATGATGGCATCTTTGAGGCTCGAGTGATTGATGCTGTAGATTTCGTCGGGTGTAAGTTGTAAGCCCATTTTTTGCATATCAACATAGTTGAGACGTTCGACGAACAAAGGCAGCCACATGCCTTCGTCGGCTTTTACGGTGACGGTGCTTCCCAGTAGAATTACCGCAAGAATTACAAGTAGTTTTTTCATGTTTTTTTAAAATTTATTGATTTAAATGTATTGTTCTCCTTTATTGTTTTTGATGTCGTTGACGAAAGTACGGATTTGTTGCTCGTCGGCTTTGCGGCAAACGAGCAGCACATTGTCGCGTTCTACCACAATGTAGTCGTCGAGGCCTTGCAGCACCACCAGCTTATCGTCGGGCATGCTGACGATGCAATTTTTGGTATCGTAAAGCAGGACGCCATCGCCTGAAAGTGCGTTTTTGTTTTCATCCTTTTTTCGGATGTCGTACAGCGAACCCCATGTTCCCAGGTCGCTCCAGTCGAAGTCGGCGCCAAGCACATACACGTTCGCCGCCTTTTCCATGATGCCGTAGTCGATAGAGATTTTGCGACATGAGGCGTAAATCTCGCGAATAAAAGGCTGCTCTTGTGGCGTGTTGTATTTTCCTTCTCCTTCTCTGAAAAGATCGTTTACATCGTCGAGGTGCTCCTCGAAGGCTTTCATGATGCTGCGCAGCGACCAGATGAAAATCCCGGCATTCCAGAGGAAATCGCCACTTTCGAGAAATTTGCGCGCCAACTCGGCATCGGGTTTTTCGGTAAAGGTTTTTACTTTGGAGATGCTCGGATTGCCGTTATCTTTTTGCTGATCGTCGTATTGGATGTATCCGTAACCGGTGTCGGGGCGGGTAGGTTTTATGCCCAGCGTCACCAGCCAGTCGTTATCGTTGACGGCATCGAGAGCGCTTTGGATATTTTTAATAAAAACCTCTTCGTTCATGATCAAATGATCAGACGGGGCTACTACAATCTTCGCGTCAGGGTTTATCTGATTTATTTTGTAATTAGCGTACGCGATACAAGGCGCCGTATTGCGCATGGCAGGCTCGAGCACGATGTTGTTGTCGGGGATTTCGGGAATCTGGGTTTTTACGAGATCGCGATAAATCTCGTTGGTGACAATAAAAATGTTTTCGGCGGGGCAAATTTTGCGAAAGCGTGCAACGGTTTGCTGCACCAGTGTGCGGCCGGTGCCCAGGATGTCGATAAATTGTTTGGGATGATCCGTGCGGCTCATGGGCCAAAATCGCGCTCCGACGCCTCCAGCCATTATGATACAGTAATTGTTTTTATCCATCAGTGTTTTGTTTTGAGGTTGGGTTTTCTATGGTGCAAATGTATAATTACTTATTGTCATTTGGTTTGTTAACGGCAATTACTTCGGCCAGCGGGTTGAAGATGTACTGGCGTTGATTGGCAACATCGACACAAAGGAAGTTTTTACGGCGCCGGCTAAGCTTGATAAACTCTTTGCCATCGGGGAGCCTGAACTGTGTCTGGTTTGGCAAAGTTTCGAGCAGCACCAGCCCCTGGCGCGGTTTGTCGTATTCCTTGAGCTGCCGTGCCAGCGGCAGGTCTACCGAAGTAGAATATTTGATCGAGAGATGATCCTGCTCCAGTTGGCTGGCGATTCCGTCCGGAAAAATGTTTTGTAAAACAAAAGGCTGAAGGAGCTCATGAAATTTTTTCTTCCACTCCGGTCCATGCGGGCTAACCGAACGCTTGTATTTTTCCCACACCAGCTGGTGCGCCGCCTCATGCAACAGCGTGATGAGAAAAGCAAAAGGGTTCAGGCTGTGATTGATGGTGATAATCGAAGGCTTTCCTTTAACGCCCGGCCTGAAATCGCCATGCTTGCTTTTGCGGTGCCGGGTAACAACAATGCGCAACCCATGCCGCATCATCAGCGCATACACCTGCTCAAAAGCTGCTTCTGGGATGTACTTTATCAGAATATTTTTATACTCCTCTTGGCGCATCAACAGCAGACGGTTGTTGTGGTGAATAGCTCCAGCGCGGGCAGTCGCAGTCGTTTTTGCGGGCTTTGCGCGGCGTGCCGCAACTCATTGCAAATACAGCCAGCAGGATCAGCAAGAATATTTTTTTTATAAAAATATATTTTAATAATCTCATGTCGTAGTGGTGAATAATTGATGCAAGACCGGCAGCGACCTCACCTCCCCAAACGCCGGCACATGAAGGCTGTAGTAGATGATGATTTTTTCGAGCAAAGCGTTGCGCCTGGAAGCATTTTGAAAAATCTTATGAGGGCTTTCCTGCAAAAGCATATTCAGTTGGTAACTGTGCTGCGGATTCATAAAGTTGGTGTGCAATGGAAGCACATTTACAAACTCGCCCTCCTGCATGTCGAAGTAGGCGTTGTGTTCGCTGTAGGTATTTCGCGGGAGGAAGCCCAGGTACTTTGTAAACCGGATGATAAAGCTCAGATGAAAATCAGCAATCTCACTCGCGGTTTGGTCGAGCGCCAGGAGTTGGTTATAAATAAATCGAAACATCGCACCATCCGACTCCTGTTCCCCGATAGATTTGTAGATGATCTCGTTGAGAAACATCAGGATGGCGCTCTTGTGTGCGTCGAAAGGGATGCTGGTGTAGGGGTGGGCAATGCTGATTTCTTTGATGTTTTGCAGGCCAGCACCGGGTTTTTCGTACACCACCAGGTCGAGCAGCGAGAGGCTTTGCAGCAGCGTTCGGGTTCCATTTTTTTTCTTACCAAAAACACCTTTTATAATATAGGTACGCAAACCCAACGCTTCGGTGAACATGCGCACAATCACGCTGGTTTCCGAATATTTTACCGTTTTAAGAACGATGGCACGGGTGCAATGTAACATACCAAAACTCGCCGACGGGTAGCGCCGTCATGCTGGCTTAATTAATAAACAAAACCTTTGTAACAAGTTTCTCCTTGCCATCATTGTCGGTGGCGTAAACAAGATAAACGCCGGTACTGGCTTTGCGCCCGCTAAAGCTCTTGCCCGACCATATTGCCTGGCCACCTTCGGCGCGTGTGGCAAAAATGAGTGCTCCGCTGATGTCGGTAATTTTTACATCGGCATTGTTTACCAGACCTCTTATAGCGATGGGTCCGTTGTAGCCTTCGCGCACAGGGTTGGGGTACACCAGCACATCGGTATTTACAACAGGAGGATCGGTGGAGGTATTTTTATAGGAGATGATTCCTTTGTCGGTGCCGAAGAAAACTTCGCCGGTGGCGCCGTTGATCTGAATGTCGATGACGCGGTTAGAATAAAGCGGGCTGTTGTCGGCAGTAAAATGCAGGATTTCTTTGGTGCCGTCGGGCGAGAGATAAAAAGCTCCTGCCCGCTCGGTGCCTATCCATTTGCAATTGTTGCCATCGATGGCAATGGATGTTACACTTTCCGATTCGAGCAGATATTGCGTAAAGCCGCCCACTTCGACCAAAATGCGCTGTGCGTCGAAATTGCCGCCGTTAAAAATGTTTTCGGGCGAATAGATCACGCCGATGCCTTCGTCGCTGCCCAGCCAAATCTCGCCGTCGTGGTCCTGCGCCACGCAAAGTATGAGGTTGCCCGGCAAGTTGCCGTTGCCGCTGTTGTTGGTCAGAACCTTGAAAGCGTCGTCGGTTACGTCGTCGATGGTGCCGCCCTGTGTAGAAACCAGCAATTTGTTGTCGGCGCGCAGAGTCATCCATTTTTGGTTGTCGCGGTCGACAAAGAGTTTGCCGATATCGGTGTTGCTGGTAGCCGAACCCAGCGAAAAGGATTTCCATTCTCCGTTGGGTTTTTTCACCGATAGTATTTCGGGCACGTGCGAATTGGCCACCCAGAGGTTGTTGTTTTTGTCGAGCGCAATGCCGCTCACCGCCACATAATCAGCTTCAGGCCATATTTGCAGCGAGCTGTTTTTATGGTCATAAATATTTACAACCACTCCATCCTGAAACTCCATTACACCCTGCATCCAGGTGCCCACGTAGGCATGGCCGGAAGTGTTGGGGTCGACGGCTACGCAGGTCATATCGCTGATGGAATCGAAAGCCGGAACACCATTTGCACGGTTGTACGACTTCCAGGTTTCGTTGCTAAAAGTGTAAACGCCATCGGCGAGATAGAGTTTCCCCCAGCCGCTGGTGTATCCGCCACCAGCTACCCACAACTCATTATTTTTAAGATCCATATCAAAAACGTTGGCCGAATAGGGGCCGCTGGGGCTGATGAATTCGGCATCCCAGCCGGTGGTGGTTTTTATCAATCCATGCGAATAGTCGGCAATCCATACATTCCCATCCGAATCGGGAGTGGCGTCGCGCAAATTCAGCGAGATGCCTCCGGGCTGATAAATTACATTGATACGGTTATAGTTTTCATCATAAATCAACACGTTGCCCTGGCCTGCTACGATCAGCTTGCCTTGTTCGGTGCGCAGTTTAAATTTACGAAAGTGATCCACCTCCGGAAACCGCTGCCAAAGGTTTGAAGCATAGTCATACACATACAGGGTATCGCTGTTGTAGCCAGGGTGGAAATAATTCACCAACAGCTTACCGCCATAAAATTCTATTGTATTAAAAGCCGCGTCAGGATAAAGCCGCTGATCGACCGACCAGGCAATATAATGCGCCAGGTTGGGGCTGCTAAAGGATGCTTTATAAATTCCTTCGGCGGTGGCGGCGTACAAAGTGTCGTTGCCCAAAGTAATGTCGAGCACGTTTACGGCCGCACCTTCATCGCCGATGTAGTAGGTAGGCTCCGGGAATTCTTCCTTATCAATATCCAGCACTACGATACCAAAACCGCAGGAGAGATAGGCCAGATTATCGATGAAGGTGATGTTGTTGATGGTTTTGTTGCCCAAAATCTGCTTGCGTTTGATGTCGCTGATATTCACAATCTGCCCGCCCTTCAGCAGGTCGATGTTGGCGTTGGTATAGGCAATCATCAGCGTTTGATACTCCTCGCTCCAGGCCATGGCGCTGATGCCAATATCAGAAAGCCCGTTAACTTTAGAATACCGTCCGATGCTGTTGTCGTCGTTGTCGTAATAAAAAAGACTGAATTGCGTGGCGCAGTAAATGCGCTGACCAGCTTCGGCCACAGCAATGGTGCGGTTGTAGGGCAAATGGTCGCGCCACTCACCGATGGCTATCTGAGCGTTGATAATAGTGGAGCAGAACAGCGCACAAATAATGGCAAAAGCAAATTTCGTTAACTTCATTTCGAAATGTATTGATGGGCGTAAAAATATTATTCCATAACTACTTTTTGTTGGGTTTATTGCACTTTCAGCCGAGAGCCAATGCCTGGCGTCAGACGCCAAAAGACGGGCTAAAGAACCGGCAAATCAAAATTCCAAAATCGTCAATCGTAATTCTTAAGCCCGGGATATTATCTTAATTTTGTATTCTTTCCAATCGATATTAAAGCTGGTGAATTTGCAACAACATAAGTTGATCATTAAAAACATGTCGTGCCACTGCTGCATCAGGCTGGTGCGCCGGCTGTTCGACGAGCATGGCATCATCACCGAGCACATCACCACCGGCGAAGCGCGCATCCGTTTTGATGAGGAGACAATTTCGCTGGCTGATATTGCCCGCTGGCTTGAGGCCGAAGGTTTTGAAATTGTGCAGGATAAAGAGGAACAACTCGCCGAGCAGATCAAAAGCGCTGTGATCGATTTGGTGCATCACACTACCTTCAACGCTATGATTCGCAACTCAGACTACCTGGTCGAAAAATTCAACCTGTCGTATCAGTACATCTCCAAAGTGTTCTCGCAACAAGAAGAAACGACGCTTGAAAAATTTATCATCCAACAAAAAATCGAAAAAGCCAAAGAGTTGATTCATTACGGAGATATGACGCTGAGCGAAATCGCCTACATGATGGGCTACAGCAGCGTGCAATATCTCTCCACACAATTCAAAAATGTAACCGGCATCTCCGTGAGCGAATTCAAGAAGGATCCTGCCCGCTACCGTTCTGATGATTCTATCAAGAATTAGAATCTATTTGTAAATTCAGAACTCCTTACCTGTTATTTGTTATTCAGTGAGCTACAATTCTCTTATCGTAATTCATATTGTCGCCATTACATGTTTCTACTAAAGAAATATTTGAAGATTGTAATTTGTGTTTTCAAGCTGATAAGGAAATTTATGAGATTTCTCACTTCGTTCGAAATGACCGCGCGCAGGCGCTAGTGGGAGGGGAGGCGGGATCGGGCGCTGGGCACCCGATCCCGCCTCCCCCTTTTCACGCCAATTCGTGTCATTTCGATCCGCCAACCGACGGAGAGAAATCTAATAAATGCGACAATAACTTTACGCTGGGTCAGGAGCTCTGAAATTATTAAACCTATTTTTTTTCTGAATGATTCCCCTTCCCAGCAAACCGGACATTGCGCATCAGCCCGAGATATTTTGTTCGCTTCACGGCTGATTTTTTAAATAACCTCCGAAACTCATCCAGTGTCAGTTCGTGCCATTTGGGCTTGGTCATCTCGGTCAGATCAGGACTTGGAACGAAAAGCGGCTCGCGGTGGGATTTCTGAAACCGGTTCCAGGGGCACACATCCTGGCAGATGTCGCAGCCGAAAATCCGATCACGAAATTGTCCGGCAAATGTTTCGGGGATCTCGTCGCGCAGCTCAATAGTGAGGTAAGAGATGCAGCGGCGTGCATCCACCACGCCCGGCGCCACAATGGCCTGCGTGGGGCAGGCGTCGATGCAGTTGCGGCAAGCGCCACACAGGTCGGTAGCTTTTGGCGTGTCGGCAGGAAGCCACAGGTCGGTGATGATTACCGAAAGAAAATAAAAAGACCCTTTTCGGGGGATGATAAAGTTGGCGTTTTTGCCAATCCATCCCAGGCCGGCTCGCGCTGCCCAGGCACGCTCAAGCACCGGCGCCGAATCCACAAAACCACGTGCAGCAATGTCGCCGGCTTTTTGGCGCAACCCTTCGATGAGCTTCCGCATCCGGTCACGGATTACAAAATGATAGTCGGTGCCATAAGCATATTTCGACAAAATGTAATTTTCTGTTTCGGGCAGCGGCGTGTCCGGGAAATAGTTGCTTACCAAAACAATCACCGATTGTGCGCCTTCGAGTAGCTTGCACGGATCCAGACGCATGTCGAAATAATTTTCCATGTATTGCATGGTGCCGTGCATGTTTCGGCGTAGCCATCGCTCAAGCGCCGGCGCCTCCGCTTCCAGAAATCCGGCGCGCGCTATGCCGCATCCATCAAATCCAAGCGCTATTGCTTCCGCTTTTATCCAATGGGCTATGTGGTCATTACCATTCAAAATATTTCTTGTTTTTTTTCGCTTTCGCTAAATTTCAACAAAAATAACAGATTTCTCCCTCCAAATTTGCTCTGCAAGATTTAGAACTCCTGACCTGCTAATTGTTTTTAGACGAGTTACAATTCTCCTATCGTAATTCACATTGTCGCCAATACAAGTTACTACTAAAGAAATATTTGCAGATTGTGTTTTGTGTTTTCAAGTTGATAAGGATATTTATGAGATTCCTCTCCGCCGGTTGGCGGATACCAATGACAGAATTTTATAAGAGACTGAAATCCTGTGTATTAAACTGAACTCTCAATCTCCGCCAGCCGGCGGATCCTTTGAGGTAACAATGGTGATTGTGACTGTGGGGGGGAGGGAGGCTCGGGCGCGAAGCGCCCGAGCCTCCCTCCCCTACACACAAATTCGTGTCATTTCGACTGAAAGATTTGCGAAGCAAATCTGGAGGGAGAAATCTAAAAAATGCGACAATAACTTTACGATGGGTTAGAATTTCTGAATTTTCCAGTCGAAATGGCAAGCGATATTCAATATCGGGCAGAAACATCGTCCACTGGTGTTTTAAAATATTGCATCCTAACGCTCAAGCTCCTTCGCGGGGTCCCAGAAGTGTTTTACGAAATCAACAATTTTATCATCCACCACTTTTATACCCTCGGCTTGGAGCAACTGCTGCATTACGTCGGGGCCACCAAAGGCATGTTTGCCGGTGAGCATACCGTTGCGGTTTACCACACGATGTGCCGGCACATTGCCAACTTGCGTGTGCGATGCCCGCATGGCCCAGCCTACCATTCGCGCCGAACCGCCCATGCCAAGATAACGCGCGATGGCACCGTAGCTGGTAACGCGACCATACGGAATCAGCACCACCACCTGATACACCTTTTCAAAAAAGTTAATGTGGTTCATAGGCAATAAAAAAGTCCCGGCAAATATACCGGGACTTTTTAGAAAAATTTAAATTATGAAAACCAATTATTCGATAACCAGCTTGTGAGTGGATTGTCCGGCTTCGGAGGTAACCTTCACAAAATAAACACCCGCCTGGAGTTGAGCTGTATTTACAATTACTGTTTTGCTGTTTGGTGTTTGCTCCAGCACTACCTGACCCAGTTGATTAACAACTTTGACATTGCTCATGGCATAGTTGGTCGAAAGGTTAACCATGTTGTTGGCAGGGTTGGGGAACATCATCATATAAGCATCGCTGTAAAGGTCTCTCATTCCTACAGGGAATTCAAGCGTTACGGGCACTTCCAACATTGGAGTGGCCGGGTCGTTGGATTCAATCCAGATAGAAGCATAATAAGTTTCATCTGTTGGGCCACCAAAGGGCTCTGTGTCGGCTGTAACACCAATAGCAAGCATCTCGCCAGGGGCAACTACACCCGACATTGGGCTGATGCTCAACCAGTCCACCTGAACTTCACCGCTAAGGGTAGCAGCAATATTCCAGTTGTAGTTAAGGCCTAAGCCCGACATGGGCTCGAAGCTGACGCCATCCAGCGAAATCATATCGCCAAAGCCTGCCACAGCAGGGCCTGCATCACAACCAGGAGTAAATAAACCAGCATCATGGGTTACTTCGTAGCCAATCCAGATATCATTGCCGGTAATAGAAACCGGGGTTGAAAGAACGATGTTATTCCATGCAACCGGATTAACCGAAAGTGTCTGTTGGTGCAGCACCGGACCCGGAGTGGTAGCAGTTCCCTGACCGTAAATTTTAAGGATACAGGAAGAAGGGGGATCGTTGACATAAATTTCGACAGATGTAAGCTCCATACCTGCATATTGTTCCATCGTGGCAGCAGGCCAGTAGGCTGAAACCTGGAAGGTACCACCCCCGGTTAGTCCGATAGCATCATCGTTAACACCATTGTCGTAACGTATTACCGCATCATCGGTAACGTTGGGCGACGGAGTCGGATTGGCGGTGTTGGCAAGGCTAAGCTGCTCAGGGTTAATTACATTTATGTATTCTTCCACCGGAGTGGTTACAGGTGCAAGTGCATCTTCACCATAGGTACGGCTCAAAATAAAGTTAAGATCGATATTACCAACATTTGAAACATTCAAGGCCTGGGTTTCCTGGGAGTTATAACCAAGTGCAAATTCCAGGGATGTCGGATTTACATTGATTTCCGGGAAGTTGACAGCACTGGTAACGTTGAGCGTTACCGGAACCATCTTTTGCGGCGTTACCGGGTCGTTGCTGTTGAGAACGATATTGGCATTGTAGGTTCCCGTGGTCATACCATCGGCATCAAAAGTAACGGTAACGTCGGTCGTGTTGCCCGAATTTATCTGGCCTGAAGCCGGATTTAGTGTCATAAAGCCCGACGCAGGAGTTCCTTCGGCTACGGCGCGGATGTTCCAGTTGGCTGTGAGGGTGGGATTGGCCACGTGCATTGGCACCCAGGCAGCACCCGACTTGAACCAGTCGCCATCGGGAACATTGGGACCCGCATCGCAGCCTGCTACGAATAATCCTTCATTATGCGAGAGGGCAAGCGAAACCCAAAGATCGCCACCAGTGATGGGGATAGGTGTATTAAGACCTACGTTGTTCCAACCAATTGTAGCCGCGAAGTCTTGTTCATACAAAAGCTCACCAGCCTGCCCCTCAGTGCCATGGCCATAAATCTTGATAGCACTGGCAGTAACAAAGTCATTTACCCAAACCTGAACTTCATAAATTAACAAGCCAATGTAGTTGTTGGTGGTTGTTACCGGGAATCTGGCAGCAACTTCAAAAGAACCGCCGGTGGTAAGACCTACGGCATTGGCATTGTCGCCGTCATAATGTAAAATCACCTGGTCGTCGGTAGCATTAGGGCTGGCTGCGCCAGTGGTTTCTACAACACCAACTTCGGGGATACTGATGTTAGAATAATCAACAGGCTTAAAGTTGGCTGCACTTTTGCCGAGTGTGTATTTGGGATAAGCGGCCCAAACGAGTTTGGCAATACCGTCGTTGCCGATGGTAAGGGTTTTGGTGGTAGAGGCGCCGGCTTCCAGCTCGATGTTGAAGGAGGCAGGATTTACAGTGATTTCGGCAGGGCCTACGGCAGGTTCCAGCTCGATAAGCTGAACATCGTCGACATAGAATTTTGGTGTTCCGTTGGTAGCAGCAGCATAAAAGTCGCCGGCAGCCAATGCGTTGATGCCACTTCCTGAAGCACCAATGCTCCATTCCCATGAAGCTACCTCGGTACCATCTACAACGATGGAAGCCTGGTCGGTATTCAGGTTGATGATGTTCTCGATATGCAGCCAAGTGTCGTAGGCATAGTTAAAGGTTTCGTAAGGAGTAGTGTTGGCTGCGGTAATTTTGGCAATTCCGCCCGGATCGAAATAAACTTCCAAACCCCAGGTAGCGCCGCTTCCGCCGGGAGTCCAGCTTTGCAGCACGTTGTAATAACCAACAAATCCAGTGGGTACATACATGTAAAATTCGTAGGAATATTTACCACCGGTTTTGTCGCCAAGTTTTATCACCAGGTCGTTGGTACCATCGATCTTTATCGAATTGCTGCCGCTGTTAGCCTGATCAGTAGTTACAGTAGCGTCTTCAGCGCCACCGGCGCCACCGTCGCCGCTCCAGCAGGTCCAGTAGTCGATACCTTGTGCCAAGGCTTGCTGTACAAGTTTTCCGCCTGCGTTGTAGGCTTCGAAGTCTTCGGTAATTTCAGCACCACTGCCGCCGCCAATTGGGGCGCCATTGTAAATAAGAATGCCACCAGAGTTATTTGCAACCCAAGTGCTGGCCCAGCCAGTCTGGTTGTCGACAAATTCGGGAGCCAATACAGGAACGCCTACTGTAAGGTCGTTCCAGTTGGCGCCATCGTCGATGGTATAACTAATGCCCTCTGCACCGGCTTCGGCAGAACTGCCCACCCATGTTCCTGTAGTTCCGGGGAGGTAGTCGAACCAACGGGCGCGCATGTCACCGGTAACGTTTAATGCTGACCAGGTAACGCCGCCATCGGTGGTAACGTTGAGTGTTGGCTCCAGACCCATATCCAGATACGAACGGAAGGCAATGCCTACATTTTCGTTTTTGAATAGCGGCTGAACAACATTGGTAGCGCCAAAAGGAGTAAGGGTAGCACCCCAGGTCATTCCTTTGTCGGAGCTGTAGAATACACGGCCAGCGTTAGTACCATACCAAATGCTGTTGCCAATGCCACAGTAGTTGCCGGTAATTCCGTACTCACCGGTTGTAGGTGCAGGAATGTTGGCTTGTGGTACGCGTGTCCAGGATTCGCCACCGTCGTTTGTGGTGTACAATTCAAAATATCCACCTACTGGATCGCCTTGCGCAAAGCCATCATTATCATTAAAAAAATGAACAACGTTGGCAAAAGAACTGGCGCCATAAACGCCGCCTTTTTTCGTCCAGGTGGTGCCACCGTCAGTGGTTTTGTAAAGTCCCTGGTTGGCACCTGTATTAAAGATAGCCCAACAGGTGTTGGCATCGATGGCAAACATCATCGAGAGGCCTGTGCCGGCATTAAAAGTGCCTGCTGTCCAGGTCTGGCCACCATCGGTAGAGCGGGTAAAAGCATCCACAATGGCTCCGGTACCGTCGATAGCGGCACCCCAGATGGCATCGCCATCATTCATACCTACCGAAAACTGACCAACACCGCGTCCATTGGCAAGGCCTGAGTTCACTTCGATCCAATCCTGTGCAACAGCGGCAAAGGAGATTGCCACCAGCACTACGATCATTTGTAACTTTTTAAGCATAATGTTTTTTGATTTAGATTTATAAAATTATTGAAACAAGGTTTAAACGAATTAAATGCAAAAGTAAACATTTGAAATTTACTAACACTAAAAATATCTCCATTTTGACAAAGATTCTAACGCGCGTCCCTGCCAAGTATTACGTTGCAGGAGTCGCTTTACGATGGCATTAAGAATCTGATCGTAGCGCAACGAACCCCAGTGAGGGCCGGTAATGAATCGCGGAGGCACCTCACCAGCAAACCTTTCGACAACGATAGCGGGATTAAGCAGCTCCAAAAAATCGATGACCAGATCGATGTATTCGTCGAGGTTAAAAAATCTAAAATCTTCTGGCTGCCGCCGATATTGTCGTTCCATCACCGTATTTTTAATAATCTGTAGTTGATGGAATTTTACAACTTTTCTACGCAAAAGCAATACAGCGTCGTTTGAAGTCTCGTTTAAATTGAAATTCACATCTGCTTTTTAATATTTTCAAGGTCAGCAAGATTGAAAAGTGTAGTTTGTGAAAATTTTTGCGATTTTACAATTTGGTTTGAAAAATATTCCTATTTTTGAATTCTCTTTTTCCCTGCCAGCTATTACGTTCTGCAAGTTTCTTTTCAATTTTTTGTAAAACCTGATCGTACCTTATGACCCCCCAATTTGGTTCACTTAAAAAACGCGGAGGCACTTCTCCGGCAAATCTTTCGATAACAATTTCCGGAGAAAGCTTTTCAAGGAACCCGATTGCCAAGTCGATGTACTCCTCCAGGCTGAGAAATGTGAACTGTCCGGGATCAGCAACAAATTCCTTCGCCATTCTTGTATTCCTGACAATTTGAAGCTGATGCAGTTTTAAAGTGGTGAGCGGCAACCCTAACAAAATCTCCGCTTCCTCAAGCATCATTTGTTTTGTTTCGCCGGTCAGGCCAAATATTATGTGGGCGCCGGTTTTTAAACCAAAAGAAGCCGTAGTGAGATCAGTAGCATCGAGTCTTTAAAAGATGTAATTTCGATTTATTAATATTTTTTACGATTTAACAATTTGGTGTGAAAATATTACTTTTCTTTGCACTTCTTATTTTTTATTAATATCTTTTTGTAATTAAAAACAATTTCTAAACTATTAAAAAAAATCTTATGAGTAAATTTAGAATTGCTTCAGTATTTATGATCTTTGCGTTGCTGTTTAACTCATGCAACGACAAAGTGGATAACCTCGAGCTCAATGATGGCTCGAATCTGAAAGGTTCTAATAACTTACCTATCAAACCTACAAAATTAGCGAAACAGGATTATTACAACTACCGTGATAGCCTTTTTACAACGACACAAGACTTTTATAATTTTGCGGATTCTATTGATTACAGCTGCTTTTTTACGTGGTCTACGCAGAACCAATGGAAGTCAATGTATGAACTTTATCTCTGGACGAAGTACGGAAATGACCCTGTTTTATTTCAATCTTTATGGGAAGCGGCTGAGGAAGCTTTTGATGCCACGATGAACGGAACTTTGCCTCAGAATACAAATCCGGTATTCGTTGCAACAATGGATGAAATATTTCTGTACATCGAATCAATTCCGGCCGATAGAAATTTCCCAAGAAAAGTTGACGATTATTTAGTGGAAAAATTTGATGAAGTGTATGAAGGAACGTATAGAGTTAACGTTCAGGATGAAATTTTATCTGCGATCTGTTTGATTCAAGTGCAGGCTTCTTTAATGCAAGCTAATTCTGACTGTTTCTTTACAGATGAACCAACGAATTGGTGGAAATGTGGTCTTGGCACAGCGGGAAATGCGTTAGCGGGTGGTTTGGGAGCCTATCTTGGTGCTGTTGGAATAGCAACGCTTGCTGGAGGACCGGTGGGGACAATAGTGTCTATCGGTGTTATTGCAGGAGGAATGATAGGTGCGGCCGCAAGTTGTTTTGATGATGGACAAGGTGATCCTATGGATTTCCAATTAAAAACACCTGAACAACCTAATGTGAACATGAAACTCCAAAAACTATGAATTTGAAAAATAGAAATACACGAAGATTTGTTTTTGTTCTTTGTGTAGCGTTATGCTTAACCATTGGTATTTTTGGTTGGTTTACACCCCACAGAATACCAGGGCTCGTTTTGATGTTCTGTTCCGGATATTTGGGCTGGGTTAGTTTGTATTTCGTATATTTTCCGCGGTTTAGTAGCAAGTCTCCAAAAGAGAATAAAAATAGAGTAATACTTGGTTTTTTTTGGTTCTTAGGGTTCAGCTTAACCTGTGGAATATATGGATGGAATACACCCATCACACCAATAAGTCTCGGCTTATTGTTTTGTGCAGGATTTTTCGCTGGGTTAAGTTTGTTCGTCCTGAGAATTTTGTGGGATCTTATCAAATCCCCTGATAACCAAACTGAAAATAGTTTGAGATAATTCACCCTATTAAAAGCTGAGAATATGAAAAAGAGAAATGCACTTTGGCTAAGTTTTGTTATCTTCTTTGCAATGTGTTTAACCTTTGGTCTGTTTGGTACAAATACACCCCACAGAATACCAGGGCTCGTTTTGATGTTCTGTTCCGGATTTTTTGCCGAGATTGGATTGTTCTTTCTGGCAATCTTGTGGTTTTTTTACCAATCTTCAGAAAAAAATAATGCGCTAAGAAAAAGTGTTGTTCTCTCCGTAGTATTATGCTTAATCATTGGATTGGTTAGTTTGAATATGCCCCACATTGATTCAGGCCGGGTTTTGATGGCATGTGCAGGTTTTTTTGCCGGGATTGCTTTGTCCCTCCCGGCTATCACGGGGTATAGTTACAAACCTAAAGACAATGAATCTCACCAAAATTATTCTATGAAAATTTGATTTTTTAAAACTACGCGATTAAAAAGAATATTAATAAAACAAAGCCCGTGGTTTTTCACGAGCTTTTTGTTTGCCGGGGCATTATTCTAAATATTTTTTCACAAAAATCTTTTCCCCTGCCAGCTATTACGCGCTGTAAGTTTCTTTTCAATTTTTTGTAAAATCTGATCGTACCTGATAATGCCCCAGCCAGGACTTGCCAAAAACCGCGGAGGCACTTCTCCGGCAAATCTTTCGATAACAATTTTCGGAGAAAGCTTTTCAAGGAACCCAATTACCAAATCGATGTACTCCTCCAGGCCGAAAAATATGAACTGTCCGGGATCAGCAACAAACTCCTTCGCCATTCGTGTATCCTTGACAATTAGAAGCTGATGCAGTTTTAAAGTGGTGAGCGGCAGACCTGACAAAATCGCGGCTTCATCAAGCATCATTTGTTTTGTTTCGCCGGGCAGGCCAAATATTATGTGTGCTCCGGTTTTTAAACCATAAGAAGCGGTGAGTTCGATTGCATTTTTAGATTCCTGAAAAGTATGCCCCCTGTTGATTTTTACAAGGCTTGCGTCATAGCATGATTCCAGCCCGTATTCGATAATTACATAATGTGTTTTGGCTACCTCTGCAAAATATCTTAGCTTTTCGCGATCAATGCAGTCAGGCCGTGTACCGATAACAAGTCCCGCCACATTTTCGATTTGCAGTGCCTGATCATACTTTCGCTTTAAATTCTCAAGACTATCGTAGGTATTTGAATAAGCCTGGAAATAAGCAAGGAATTTTTCGGCCCGGCGGTAGCGGTTGGCGTGAAATTCGATTCCCTCTTCAATCTGCTGCGTGATGGATTTTTGGGGAGAACAATAGGAAGGGTTGAAAGCATCGTTGTTGCAATAGGTGCAGCCGCCACGGCCTTTGGTGCCATCGCGGTTGGGGCAGGTAAAGCCCGCGTCGATGGTAACTTTTTGCACGCGGGCGCCAAAAGTCCGCTCGAAATATTGCGCGTAAGCGTTGTAACGGCGGCTATGTCCCCAGGGGAATTCTTGATTCATTAAAATGTTCGGTGTTCGGTGTTCCCTTCGGCAGGCTCAGGGCAGGTGTTGTTTGTTGTTCCTCGTTCATCCGTTCGACACTCATCTCTCACCGCTCATTGCTAATCTCCTTCCTTTGACGCTCTAAAGGCCTGCGGACGTTTTCGAGGTCTCACCGCTCACCGCTCTCTTCTTCTCTTCCTTCAAAAACAACAGAGGCGCACCACGATGGTTCGCCTCTGTTGGGAATGTAATGAGAAAAAGAATTTATCTGGCCACTCTTTCGAGCCAGCGCAGCATAAATATCATTGTGAGCATCGAAATGGTACAGGCAATTACAAATATTCCCCAGGTCATCCAGATGGGTACATTCTGATAAAGAATGGCACCAATAAAGAGCAACTGATTACCCAAAGCGGTAGCGCCCAGCCAGCCGCCCTGCATGATTCCCTGGTATTGCGGCGGAGCTACTTTAGAGACAAAAGAAATTCCCAGCGGGCTGATGAAAAGCTCTGCCACGGTAAGAATAAAATAGGTTCCGATGAGCAGGAAGGGGGTTACCTTCATGCTGTCGGCCAACGGCTTGCCGCCGGTGTCGGGGTCGATACTTTCGTACGCTGGCAATCCCAACGAGCTTACCATCATCAGCACAAAAGCCAGGGCGGCAATACCCATGCCTATGGCGATTTTTCGGGGAGTGGACGGCTCTATACCTCGTGCCCGCAGCCAACCAAACAAACCAACAATAACCGGAGTGAGGAAAACCACAAAGAAGGGGTTCATCGATTGAAACATCTCAGCCGAGAGCTTCCAGTCTCCTATGCGCAGTAGCGTGTAGTCGCGGGCAAAGAAGGTAAGGGTAAGTCCGTTTTGATGAAACGAGAACCAAAAGAAAATAACCACACCAAATACGGCAAACAAGGCATACATCCGCTGGCGTATTTCCTGTATCGACATTTTAACCTCATGATGCGAAAGTTTTTCTTCTTTATCATCCAATGCTTTGCGTGGGTCGGGGAAATATTTTTTGTTCATCACGTAAATGATAAACGAAATGGCCATGGCAAAGATAGCTATCCCAAAGGCATAGTGAAACCCGGCGACAAAAATGTTGAGATATTCGTTAACAAAGCTATCAATATTCACAGCGCCGCCACCAATGGTAGCTTCGGCAGCTTTTTGCTGTAACGATTGCATTGCTTCATCGTTAATGCTTCCGTTGAGATAAGAGTGCGCCAGTTTTGGTAGCTCAGCATCGTACAGAAAACCATTGCTGCGCAGCCACCAGTTGCGAATTCCAACAGCCGTAAAAGGAGCGAAGATGGCGCCAACGTTGATAAACATGTAAAACAACGAAAATCCCGAATCACGCAGCTTATCATATTTTTTATTGTCGTACATCTGCCCTACCAGCGCCTGCAGGTTACCTTTGAAAAGTCCGTTACCAAAAGCAATAATAAAAAGACCGGCAAGGGTGATGACCAGATAAAGCGTTTGATTGCTAACCGGAGTTTGCGATGGAATGGCCATGGCCAGATACCCCAACGACATCACAATAAGCCCCGCCATGATAGTGCCTTTGTAATTGCGTGTTTTATCGGCAATCAGACCACCTACCAGCGACAAGATGTAGATAAGAGCATAAAAAGTGGCGTAAATGTAGCCGGCATTGGTTCCATCCAATCCAAACTTGGCCATCAGAAACAACGACAGAATCGCCATCATGGTGTAAAAACCGAAGCGTTCGCCCATGTTGGCCAGTGCTGCAGCTATCAATCCTTTGGGATGTCCTTTGAACATAATTGTAGAGTTTTGTGAATAATGAGTTATTAATAGTTTGTTAATATCGCCTCCGAATATTTCAAAATTTTCGGAAAGGCGCAAAAATAATTAAAATCAGACGCCTGGCAATAACCGGCGCATTATAAATTTTGACAAGTGGCTAAAAATGGCTTTAACCGTTAATACATAATTTATTTTTGTAATGAAATCAAAACACAATCGTCTGATTAACCAATGACAGAACAAGCATTTATCGATGAGGTGCTTCCGCATCAGGATAAGATTTATCGGCTGGCGCGGAATTATCTGAGCGATGCCGACAGCCAGGACGTGGTGCAGGAAACCATGGTACGGCTGTGGCAAAAACGGCATGAACTGCCCGGCTACCGCAGCATACAGGCGCTGGCCATAGTCATTGCACGCAATATGTGCCTCGACAAAGTGAAAGCCAAAAGTTATCAGAACAGTTCTTTGAACAACATTGCCGAACCTGCTACAATGCACACTCCCGCCTCGGCGCTGGAGACGAAAGACGAGGCGGCGCTGGCACACAGCCTCATCAGCCGTTTGCCCGAACAGCAGCGCATCATCGTCCATCTGCGCGATGTGGAAGGACTGGAATACGAAGAGATAGCTGCGGTGGTAAAGATGAATGTAAATACAATTCGTGTCAATCTTTCGCGGGCACGCAAAACACTGCGCGAAGCCATCATAAAACAACACAACTATGCATACAACGGAAGTTAAAATACTACTCGAAAAATATTACGAAGGTGCCACCACGCTGCCAGAAGAGCGGCAATTAGAAGCCTATCTGCTTTCGCCCGGCGCCGACCCGCAGTTTGCCGCCGAGGCACGCCTGTTTGGCCATTTAGCGAAAGCGAAACAAGAAACTTTGCCCACTGCCGCAGCAAAAGAGATAGAGCAACGCTTGCAGCACACAGCACCGAACCCCTTCTATCGGTCGCGGCAGCTCTGGTATTACGTCGGCGGTATTGCTGCCGCGCTGCTGATATTTTTCACAGTCGCCATCAGCTTTTATCGACAGCCCGCCAACACCCATTTTGTCGCCGGCACCTCCTACACCCGCGCCGAGGCGGAAGCGGCTGTGCTGCAAACACAACAGGCACTGGCTTTTGTTTCAGCAAAATGGACTCAGGGCACCGAACCGCTGAAAAAACTTGGCACGTTGCAAAATACGCAGGACAAAATGCAAAATCTGGGAGCACTCGACCGCAACGTAAAAACAATAAACCACAGCATGACAAAGGCTTCAGAGAGCCTCGATGAACTCGAAAGATTATCCAAAATCAAAATAGTTATTAATTAAAATTTTTATAAAATGAAAAAGATCACAATGATTGCCGCTGCTCTGGTGCTGATGCTCACGGGAGCTACCGCACAAACGCAAAGCCCCACCGATGCGCTTTTTGATAAGTATGGCGCCAAAGATGGCTTTACTACCGTGCACATTACCAAAGAACTCTTCAGCCTTTTTGCCGAAGTAACGCAGGAGGCCGAAGGTGACGACATGCAGGAACTCAACAAAGTGGTGCAGGGACTCGACTTCATCCGCATACTGATGCTGAAAGACACAGTGCAGTCGCGCCAGTTGACAGAATTTAGAAACGAACTCAACGGCGTGAAACTGAAAGATTTTTCGGAACTGATGACCGTGAACGAGGGCGGCGAATCCGTTAAGTTTATGATCCGCAAAAACGGTAAAAACATCAACGAGCTGCTGCTGATCATCAACCAGCCCAAAGAGGCAGGCTTCATCAGCATCACCGGCAACATCGACCTGAAAACCATTGCCAAGCTCTCCAAGTCGATGAACATTGATGGGATGGAGAACCTGGATAAGATTAAATAAAACCGGATCGGTTCGTTCTAAAAACAATTTTCACCACCAAGACTTCGAAGGCACGGAGGTTAAGAAAGTGTTATTTTTTTTCTTTTCCTCCGTGTCTCTGTGCCTCCGTGGTTTTTCTTTGTTTTTCTTAGTGGCTTTTTGAGGGGGCAGGGAATATCTGAAGGAGGATGAAAATCAGAATGCGCGGGCTTTGTATTGTTTGTAGTTAATTAGAATCACAAAAACAGATGCGATTGAAGTCCCCGTCATTATTGAAAAAATGATAAGTGAAGATGTAAATTCTTCAAGCACTGAGGCGATTATAAATATAATGCCCAATGGCATTGCGAGGAATCCGGCCAGGTATGGAGCATACCTAAAAATTAGCCTTGCCCAGGCAGGGTATGATGAGGCGGGAGGTGGTTCGGTGACGCCTTTATTCTTTTGAAAATACTTTAAAAGCGTTATCAAAACCGGCATCAGTGCAATGCCTGTAATGATTCCTGAAAAAGCCATTTCGACATAAAGTCCTTCCACAACGGTGTAGATGGTGTAACCCAAACCCAGTAAAAAGACCAGCAATGCGATGATAAAACCAAATTTTTTCATAGTAATGTTTTTAATGATTAATAATGGTGCGGCAAAATTACTGTTTCTTTTTTTTCCGCTCACAAGCCTGTCGAATCCATAGCACTGGCATTTATGAAATTCATAGCCCAGGCATTTATGCCTGGGTTTGAAATGAACGGTTGTCAAACCCTCGCTCTTGCTGGGATTGCCTTCGACAATCCCAGCAAGAGCGCAGAAGATCCTCTTTGAAGTACTTAGCGAAATTCATAGCCTTCCGGGCAGGTACTGATCCATTCCCTAACGATATATTACAGTAATCCCTATGCTCGTGTAGGATGCGTTTCTTTGTAAAATATTTTAATAAGTTAATCTAATAACAAAAACAATCCAGACATGAGGAAGTTATTCAGTTTATTCACTTTTGTATTCTTAGTAGGCTTTGCTCAGGCGCAACCGGGCACATTGGATTTTTCGTTTGGCAACGAAGGCTTCGCAACCAGCGTTATCAGCGAGGGATTCAATATGGCCAAGGCCATTGCCGTGCAGCCCGACGGAAAAATTATTGCAGTCGGACACACCGGCACATCCGGCAGTTACAATGTTGGCGTAGTGCGCTACAACGAAGACGGATCCAACGACAACACCTTTGGCACCGATGGCATGGTTATTATTTCAGCAACAAACACCAACGACTATGCATTGGACATCACCTTTCAACCCGACGGCAAGATCGTGCTTGGCGGCTATATTTATTCCTCTAGTGGCTCTACTACTGACGTGCTTGTAATCAGACTTAATGCCGATGGAACTTTGGACAACACTTTTGGAACGGCTGGTATAGTAATTACCAATCTGGGCACCGATGAAGTGGCCGAAGCTATTATTTTGCAGAATGACGGGAAAATACTGCTTGCCGGCTATCACACAGACCGGTTTATGGTGTTAAGATATAATGCCGACGGAACCCTCGACAACACTTTTGGCACTGCCGGCAAGGCATCTGCCAACGTTGGTGCAGGCATGTGTTTTGGCCAGGATCTGGTAGTGCAGAATGATGGAAAAATTATCGTTGGCGGACTTGGATTTGATGAGATAGCCAATTACGCTTTCTCGATGGCGCGTTTTAACACCAATGGAACACTCGACAACAGCTTTGCTGACAATGGCACCAAAATATTCAATATTGGCCAGGGGCACGATTTTATGACAGCCATTGCTTTACAAAGCGACGGAAAGATAATAGCAGGCGGACATACATGGATTGCTAACCAACCTACGTTGCAATACGATTTTGCTGCCGCAAGGCTAAACCCTGACGGTAGCATCGACAACACCTTTGGCAACCAGGGAATAACCACAGTAAACCTTATTTATGGTGGGAATTATGTATCAGGAATGGTAGTGCAGGATGACGATAAAATTATTCTTAGCGGAAACGCTGAAGGTCAGGCAGAATACGATCTTGGTATGGTACGACTGACTGCCGACGGCGTTTTAGATACTTCTTTTGGAACAGAAGGCATTACAGTAACTGATGTTAATAATGGCGCTGATGACGCCAGTGGGGTAGCCCTTCAGCCCGACGGAAAAATTGTTGTAGCCGGCCACACCTCAGGTGCAGACTTCCCCGAGTTTTTGGTTGCTCGTTTTTTGAATGATGTTGTTTCCAACCCTGCTGTTACGATAACTCCTTTAGAGATTACCAACACCACCGTTGAAGCTTCATTTACGCCTAATGCAGCTTGTGCAACTTATTTTATTTTGATTGGCATCCAGTCCGAAATGGAGATGTGGTCGGCTATGATGGGTGTATCAGTCGATTCGCTGGTGCAGATGTGGGGCATCGAAAAGTCAGAAGCTTTTACCTATTTGTGGACTGACCAGGCACCAAATACCGAATACACGCTCTACGCCCGTCCGCTCGACGCCAACGGATTTGGCTATCCGCTCAATACTACTACGGTAACAACACTCACAGGCGGTGGCAACGGCCTGGCAGAAATACAAGTGGAGGTTACGCAAATCACCGACAGCTCGGTACGGCTCATCGCCACCCCCAACGACCAAACGGCTGTGTTTTTCGACGGACTGATTACAAAAGAATATTTTAATGAAATTGGTCAGGATTCCGCTGTTGACGTTATCAAAGACAATGGCTATCCGCAATATACTACCGACGACTGGGTATGGTTAGGTTTGTCAGCAGCCACCGATTATTATGCTATTGCTGTAGGCAAAAATGCACTCGGCGAATGGGGCCCTGCCACGATTGTCGAATTTACAACCTTAGAGCCGGTGGGCATCTCCGATCCGGTGGAAGATCAGAAAACCGCTTTCATTTTCCCGATGCCCAACAACGGTATGTTTACTTTTGCTGCTCCTGAAGGCCAGCCAGGAACCATCCGCATATTTAATACAAACGGACAAATTGTATTTGACCAAAGCGTTTCGGGTGATCAACCCGTTATTGATGCCCGCCAGCTCTCCAACGGATTGTATCACCTACATTTTATCTCCGAATCGAAAGCGATTACCATCACCGAAAAATTGATTATTGCCAGATAGGTTTTCGTTTTTTTTAAAGGCTTATCAATAGAAATTTTGAATTGTTTGTTAAGGAAAAGAGGTTGACAATAAAATTATCAGCCTCTTTTTTTTCCCGTTTTTTGGGCTAAAGCCCGCTGAAATTCTTTGGCCTTTTAACCCCGGCCTTCAGGCCGGGGTTAATGATCAAGAAGCTGCATAATCAATTTACCGTGAAAAACCAATTTTAAAATCTCCCCTTGCCGCCTTCTCCAAGCTGCAAGGAAAACGCCACGGCGGTGACTTTCTATCGTCAGGTCATTTATGTGGTTTTGCAATTGAAATGCAAATCCGCATAAAATACCCGGAGAAGGATCCGCCATAGTGACAAACTCTTTTGTTTCGGGTGTGAAAACGCAACACGAAAGAATAGAGGCCTCCGGGCACCTGGGCTATTTCTCCTGAAAACTTATCAACGCCCATTTGCACCTGCCTGCATAATTCTACTTTTGCCGCCACTATTTGCACAGCAATGACATTGATAGATTTTATACCTGAACAATCTTTTGTGTTTTGGCTCCTGGTGAGTTTTGCCGCCATTGCGCTGGTGCAGCTCATCTATTTTTGGCTGTTGTTTGTACGGCTGGCTTTTTACAAAAAAACTTTTGAAGAAACCGACGAGAAGCCCGTTTCGGTGGTAATTATTGCCAACAACCAATACCGGGATGTGAACGAGAACCTGGCGGCTTTCCTGGAGCAGGCACATCGCAAGTACGAAGTTGTGCTGGTGGTGGACAACTCCGAAGATGGCACCATGGAGCTGGCGGAAGAGTTTACGGCCAAATATCCCCATCTGCGCATTGTGGAGCTTACGCAAAGTCTCAACTGGTTTTCGGGGCGTAAATTTCCATTGTCGCTGGGCATCAAATCGGCCTACAGCGATCTGATTCTTCTCACCGACATCACCTGCCGTCCGGCCAATGACCGATGGATAACGCAGATGACGGCCGCCATGCAGCCAGGGCGCGAGATTGTATTGGGATATTCTTCGTGGCGCACCACTTCCAAAATTAATAAGTGGCTGCGGTTTACAGCTTTTTACGATGCTTTGCTTTACCTCTCGGCGGCGCTGAGCGGCATTGCGTTCAAAGGTATCGGTCGCAATCTTTCTTACACCCGCGAGCTTTTTTATCGCAACAAAGGCTTCAGCGCTCACTACACCATCATCGCTGGCGACGACGAGTTGTTTGTAAACAAAACGGCCACGCGCAAAAATGTTTCGGTGCAGCTGAGCGCCGCCAGCCGCATCGATCAGGTACGGCCCGTCACCTTTCGCCAATGGCTGCAAAGCGAACAAACCCGTTTGCGCATCCGCCGTTATTTCAAGCTTGGCCACCGCCTGCTCATCGTAACCTACAACGCGTCGCTTTTGCTGTTCTATGCTATCTTTACTGCACTCCTTATGTTAAAGGCTCCCTGGATTTCGGTGGCAGCTATTTTTGCTCTGCGGCTCATCAACCAGCTCATTCTGTTCGGCCTGATACAAAAGCGCCTGCACGAAAAAAATCTGTTGCTGCTGACGCCATTGTTTGAAATACTCCTGCTGCTGATCGATTTCTTCATCCGGCTCCGTTTGCTTTTTTCGCCTAAGCGAAAATGGCATTAAAAAATACTTAGTGAAATCAACTTGTTTTGAATTTTTTAAACCCTCTTAATTTTCCATTGTTTGGGTTGTAATAATGAATTAGAAAAGTAAACATGAAATACAACTTTGATGAAATCATTTCCCGTGAAGGGACTAACAGTATAAAATATGATGCGCGGCAGCGTGTATTTGGCAACGAAGAGGTGCTGCCGATGTGGGTTGCTGACATGGATTTCCGCACGCCCGACTTTGTGATCAGCGCACTGCGGCAACGGCTGGAGCACGAAATATTGGGCTACACTTTTCGTGGAAACGAATTTAATGAAGCCATCGTAAGTTGGATGAAAAAACGCCATGGGTGGGATGTCGAAGCGGCATGGCTAAGCTTTAGCCCGGGTGTGGTGCCAGCGCTCAACATGCTGGTGATGGCGCTCACCGAGCCTGGCGACCGCATCATCGTGCAGCCGCCGGTCTATTTCCCGTTTTTCGGCGCCATCCGCGAAAACGGGCGCGAGATTGTCGAAAATCCTTTGGTATTAAAAAACGGAAGGCTCAACATGGATTTGGATGATCTGAAACAAAAAGCCGCGGGCGCACGCATGCTTTTGCTATGTCATCCGCACAATCCCGGCGGCAGCGTATGGACACCTCACGAGTTGGAAACAATAGCGCATATTTGCATCGACAACGATGTGCTCATGATCTCCGACGAGATACATTCCGATCTTATCTTTAAAGGCCATCAGCACATCCCACTGGCATCGCTCAGCCCGGAGGTAGCTGCACTAACCGTCACCTGCAACGCGCCGTCCAAAACTTTCAATCTGGCGGGGCTGGCCACCTCTTATCTTATCATCCCTAACAAACAGCTTCTCGAAAAATACAACCGCATGATCAACGACCAGTTGCATGCCGGTATGGGAAATCTGTTTGGCGCCATCGCTTTGCAGGCCGCTTATGAACATGGCGAGGAGTGGCTCGAACAATTACTGGATTACGTGCATCAAAACGTAAATCTTGTGCGCGAATATTTGCAGCAAAACATTCCACAGATCACGATGATCGAACCAGAGAGCACCTATATGATTTGGCTCGACTGCCGCGCCCTGGGATTTTCGGCCGGAAAACTGAAAGATTTCTTTGTTGATGATGCCCGTCTCGGTCTCAACGAAGGGGCGATGTTCGGCTCCGGCGGCGAAGGATTTATGCGCCTCAATGTGGCATGTCCGCGCCAGGTGGTGCAGTGGGCCATGGAGCAGCTCATGGTGGCGGTGAAGGAAATTGGAAACTTGGAATAAAATTCCAAATGACAATAAAACAAGCTCCAAAAAGGAAATCCCAAATTACAGTATAACAACCGTCAGTAGCCGGTGTAAACATTTCCAAATAAATCCCAAAAAACAATAATCGAAAAAAACCAAACTGCCCAGCGGTTTGAAACTTGGAATTTGGAACTTGGAGCTTGTAATTTTGCCGCCCAGCGCTGCGCGCCCTGCTATAAGCTTCAGCTTTGTATGTATTCGTACACCCTGTCGAAAGCAATCCTAAACCAGATGGTGTATTCTTCGGGGCGTAACTTTAGGTCGGCGGCAATGTCGTCCATACTGCGCCAGCGCCATTCCATCACCTCTTCAGTATTTATTATTGGTTCGCCATTGTGGGTGCCAACGAGCACATGGTCGAATTCGTGCTCGCTCAGCCCATGCTCGAGCGCGGCTTTGTAAACGAAATCGAAGAGCTTGGTAAGCTCACAGTCGAAACCCATCTCTTCGACCATGCGCCGGTGGGCTGCCTGCATCACCTCTTCGTCGGGGCGCGGGTGGCTGCAGCAGGTGTTGGCCCACAATCCCGGCGAATGATATTTATGCATCGCCCGCCTCTGAAGCATCAGCTCGCCCTGATCATTAAAAACAAAAACCGAAAAAGCACGGTGCAAAACCGCCTTGATGTGCGCCTCCATTTTTCCCATCGTCCCCAGCGGGTTGTCGTTGAGATCGACCAAAATCACTCGTTCTTTAGTATCATCCATGACCATCTTTTTTTTCATCATTATCATTTTAACTCGTTGAAACGTTCTGTTTATTTGGGCTAAAGCCCGCTGATTCAATTTGTGACCTTTGCGCCTTCTCTGCGTTCTTTGTGGTTCTTTATTAATACAAAGTTTCCAACTTTTCTGAAAATCGCCATTTAATGGCAGCTATTTCTTAGTGGTTGAAATAAAAGTCTGAAATTCGATTTTCAATATGCATTTGTCTTTCCCCGCCCCTCGCTGGGATTACCTTCGTCAAACCCAGCGAGGGGCGGGGGGAATAACCCTTCCTTTTAAACCCAGGCATAAATGCCTGGGCTATGGATTGCATCAATGCCTGGGCTCTATGGATTTCCTCGACAACTCCAGGCATAGACACGGACTAATTATCAGCATCCAGCGCTTTTTTAACAGCAACAGCTTCTTCTTTGTTGAGTTCGCCGCTATCAATCATAAACTGTGCAGCCTTTATCCAAAAGCCATCTTTGTCATCTTTGAGCAATCGTGGCAGCTTTTTTATGACGATCGGCTTGTCGTCGCTCTTGTTGTTGTAGCCAAGCATAGCGGGAATGTTGGCCTGGGTGGCGAAGCGCAGAAAGCGTATTTCGGCCACAGCCGGCTCTTTCTCCACGGCCTCTTCAATGTTTCTTTTGCCACGCTTAAAAGTCCCCAACTTATCCAGCGGGCCGCTCATACATTCGGCCATGGCAGCTTCGCCGGCGCCGGCATAGGCCTGCACCACGGCATCAGAATAACTTTCTTGTCTGGCCATATTAAATAAAGTGGCAGCACCACAACTATCTGTCTTCATTGCAAAAAACGCTTTGCGCAATTTCCCGACATCTGCCTGGCTGTTGGCTGTTGTGAGCATCATCATAAAAATGAGAACCAGTATGTTTTTGTTGATCATATCATCCGCAGTTTGGTGCGTAAAAATGAGGAGAAGAGCAACGCGTATTTTTCTGTGTCCGACACGCGTACCCGCTCACGCAGCAGCCGCTCAGCATTCGATTTTTTTATTTTTTTAAAAAGGGTATAAAAATAAATATAGGCCAGATAAACGCCGAAACGGGCGCCATCAGGCAGCTTGCGGATGCCTTCGAGGCCGGCATTGAAATCGGCTTCTATCTCCTGTTCTATTTTGGCTTTGGCGCTTTGATCGAACGCGGTGATGTCGATGCCGGGGAAATAGCTGCGCCCCAATCCTTTGTAATCCTGCTGCAGATCGCGCAGAAAATTGATTTTCTGAAAAGCTGCACCCAGCCGCATGGCCGAAGGCTTTAACTCTTCGTAATGCTGCTTGTCGCCTTCGCAAAACACCCGCAGACACATCAGGCCAACTACTTCTGCCGATCCCAGAATATACGCTTCGTAAGCCTTGCGATCGTAGGTTTCTTTGTGAAGATCCATCTCCATACTGCGCAAAAAAGTATGGATAGTGTCGTGGTCGATTTTGTAGGTATTAACAGCCCATTGAAAATTGTTCAGGATAGGATTCAGGCTGATCTTGTCGTCGATGGCGGCGTAGGTGTCGCGCTTAAAATTTTCGAGCAACTTTTTTTTATCAAAATCATGAAAGCTATCCACGATCTCATCGGCGAACCTTACAAAGCCATAGATGGCGTAGATAGGATCGTGAAACCGCTTGTTGAACACGCGGATGCCCATCGAGAAAGAGGTGCTGTAAGTAAGCGTGGTGAGCTTGCTCGATTTTTTGGAGATCATATCAAAAAGTTCTTTCATGAGCTTTTGCTTCTATTATTTAGAAATAAGATCGGTAACGATTTGTCCGGAGATGATCGACGGCGGCACACCAGGGCCTGGCACGGTGAGCTGTCCGGCATAATAAAGGTTTTTGAGCTTAGGATTTTTAATGGAGGGTTTCAAAAAGGCCGTTTGCAGCAGCGTGTTGGCCAGGCCATACGCATTGCCTTTGTAAGCGTGGTAGTCGCCGGTAAAATCGGAATGGGCGTAGCTGCGCTGATAGTCGATGTGTCCGCGCAGGGTTTCGCCGGTGAGTTTTTCTATTCTGTCGAGCATCATCTCCAGATAATGCGCGCGAATTTCGGGTGTGTCTTTCAGTCCGGCAGCCACCGGAATAAGCACAAAAAGATTTTCGTGACCGGCAGGCGCCACGGTGTCGTCGTATTTTGAAGTCATACACACGTAGGCCGAAGGTTGTTCGGGCCAATCCGGACGATCGTAAATAGCTGCGGCATGCGGCGCAAACGGCACATCGAAAAGCAAATTATGATGCTCGAGCTGTGGCAGCTTTTTATCCACACCCAAATAATAAATCAACGACGAGGGCGACATCGCACGCGAATCCCAATATTTCTCGGAATACTTGCGGTATTCGGGTGGCAGCAATTGCTGCTCCACATGATGATAATCGGCGGAAGCCACAAAATGATCTGCCGCGTATTCCTTACCATTCGCCACAGCGGCCACTATATGATTGTTGCGATAGGTAAAGCTTTGCACCGGTGCATCGTAAATAAACTTCACGCCTGTTTCTTCGGCCAGCTTCACCATGCCCTCCACAATTTTGTACATGCCGCCACGCGGATACCAGGTGCCCAGCATGATGTCGCCGTAGTTCATCAGGCTGTAAAGCGCCGGCGTTTTCTTACCGGTGCCGCCCAGAAAAAGGATGGGAAATTCGAGCATCTGCAACAGCCGGGGGCTTTTGAAATACTTGCGCGTATATTTATCAAACGACTGAAACATGTGCAGCCTCAGCGCCGATTTCATCAAACGCAGATCCATGTATTCCACAAACGACAGGCTTGGCTTGTGCACAAACTCCTTCATGCCCACCTCGTATTTGTATTCGGATTCTTTCAGAAATTTCTTTAGTTTTTCACCGGCGCCCGGCTCTATTGATTCAAACAGCCGGTACATCTCGTCCACATTGGCCGGAAGGTCCGTTACATCATCTTTGTCATAAAAAATCCGATAGGAGGGGTCGAGGCGCATCAGATCGTAATAATCAGACACGCGGCGTTCAAACTTCTCGAAATAGTCATCGAAGATGTCGGGCATCCAGTACCAGCTCGGCCCCATGTCGAAGTTGTACCCTGCGGCTTCAAACATCCTGCTGCGTCCGCCGGGCGTAGCGTTTTTCTCCAGCACTGTCACCTCGTAACCTTTGGAGGCCAGCCCGGTAGCGGCAGAAATTCCGGCAAAACCGGCACCAATTACAATTGCTTTTTTATTCATCACTATTTTTGTTTTTATATTTTCATTAAACTGAATGCAGCTTTAATTTCCCCGTGTTTAATCTTTTTCATTGGTTGGCATCGCGGTGAAAGGCGCTTCACAATGCGGTTCATAACAAGGCAAGAGTTTGTTTTGTTTAATCTTTTTCATTTATTAAAAAACAAAATTATTTTTCTGATTTTAGAGGGTAGAAGGAAGTGGTTAGAAAGTTAAAATCATCAAAAAAGGTTTACTGCCATTTAGAACGATATCAGCCGCCGCTTATCAGATGCAGCACCGTTACGTTGTCGCCGTCTTTGATTTCGGTGGTGTGGCGATGTTCTTTGCGCACCAGCTTGCCGTTGAGTTTTGTTACCAGCAGCCGAAAAGTGAAGTTTTTCTTTTTGATCAGTTCCTCAAAGGTAAGCCTCTGTTCATCGAAAGATTCGGGTCGGTTATTAAGAATTATGTTCATCATCAGATTGTGTTGTTTAGTAAAATTTCGAGCACCTGGTTAGCCTGCATGGCGGCCACCACCATTAAGCGTGGTGCCAGCGGCGGCAGCTCCTGTGAGGTTTCAAGGATTCCGTCGCCACAGATGTAGAGGTTTTTGTCGACGCGCAAAGTGGTGATGCTGTTATTGTTTCCCCATCCTGCCAGGCCGTTTCCGGCAACGAGTGGCGTGGCGGGCAGCTCCAGCGCCATGGTTTCGATGAGCATCAGCTTGGCCGTAGCGTCGTCGAAAGCCTCTACTACCACATCGCAGCCGATAAACAAACTGGCGATATCCGCATCAGTCAGTCGCAAGCAATGCGTTTCGATAATCAGCGCCGGGTTGAGCTGAAGCAAATTCTGGCGAAGCGCATCAATTTTGTAAAGCCCCACCTGCGACCGGAAAAAGTACTGCCGCGACAAGTTGGATGCATCTACCTTATCAAAATCGGCCAGCACCAGCTTGCCAATGCCGGCACGCGCAAGCAATGCGGCGCAGTTGCTGCCCAGCCCGCCACAGCCGGCAATGCCAATGGTTTTGGTTTGTAAAATGGTTTCAATTTGTTTGGTGTCCATGTGCGCCTTTTTTGCAGCAAGTTTTCAAAAGTATAAATATTTGTGCGGCTGGAAGATCAACGTTCAAAAAGGAAAGGAAAACGAAAGCGCTGAAACGCAAAGGCGCAGAGCGAGAGACAAAAAATATCGGAATGAATGGATTGGGTCATCTGCCGTTAACTTTTCGCTGTGGCTTTGAGTTTTTCAGCAATCCAAACTTTTATGATCGACTGTCGGGTTTTTACTCTTAATTTTTTGGATTCCTGAAGATTTCATTCCTTGCGAAAAGACATAACATCAGTTTTCTTATTTCAAAATCTTACAAACGGTATTTTACTTTTATTTGAATAATCATCAAAGTGCTGAATGGCAAAGTAAAAACCCGTTATGCACGCCAATGCATATTGGAAGCGCTGATAATCATTGTTTTGGATGATGATTAAAAAGATTAGTTTTGTGAATTAGATAACGAAAATTAAAAATATCATCATAAAAAAAATAGTCATGGAAGTTGCCGAACTGAAAAAGAAACACAAACTGATCAAATCGTGGTCGTACCAATGGACGCCACTCGACAAAGGCTACACAGATAAGACGCTTTATCTGAACCTTTCCACCAGCGAAATCAAAGAAAAAGAGGTTCCGCCTGAGATGAAAGAAAAATTCATCGGCGGACGCGGCTATGGCCTGCGGCTGTTGTGGGACGCCACTACGCCCACCACAAAATGGACCGACCCGGAAAACGAAATCAACATCTCATCCGGACCCATCGGTGGCATCACCCAATATTCGGGCAGTGGCAAAAGCATTTGCGTCTCCATCTCACCCCAAACCGACATCCCCATCGACAGCAACGTGGGCGGATTCTTTGGCCCGTTTCTGAAGTTTTCGGGCTTCGATGCCATCGAAATACAAGGCAAAGCCGAGCGCGATGTAATCATTTTCATAGATGGCGTAAATCATACCGTCGAGATCAACGAGGCTCCTTACCTGGATGCCCGCGACAGCCATGTGTTGGGCGAAGTGCTGACGGAGATGTACGCCGACGACGAGCGCGACAAGAAAAATATTGGCATAGTAGCATCGGGTACCGCCGCCGAAAATTCGCTCATCGGTATGCTCAACTTTACCTTCTACGATCCCAAACGTAAACTCGTGCGCCTGAAGCAAGCGGGTCGTGGCGGGATAGGCAGCGTATTTAGAAACAAAAAAATCAGGGCCATCGTCTGCAAAATTCCTGGCGTGAAAGGCAATCTGAACAATGTAGTGGATTTGCCGGCCATCATGGAGCGCGGCAAGCGTTTCAACAAAGAGATGCGCGACCTGGACGATTCACAGGCCGAAATGCGCACCAAAGGCACCGCGCACCTGGTGAACATCATGAACGACTACGACCTGCTACCGGTACACAACTACAAATTTGGCTCACATCCCGACGCCGACAAGATTCATTCGGAAGTGTGGAAAACCCACTTCACGCAAGGAATCCCCGACGGCTGCTGGATAGGTTGTAATATGGCTTGCGCCAAAGGTGTAGACGAATTTGAACTTAAATCAGGCCCCTACAAAGGACAGAAAGTAATTGTGGACGGACCCGAATACGAAAACGCCGGCGGGCTGGGCAGCAACTGTGGCATCTTCGACCCTGACCAAATCATCGAAGCCAACTTTTATTGCGACACCTATGGCATATGCACCATCACCTGGGGAACGCTGATGGCATTTGTGATGGAATGCTACGAAAACGGAATCCTCAACAAGGAAAGAACCGGCGGACTGGAGCTTAACTTTGGCAACGGCGAGGCT
>Ga0265293_10001882_pt1 | contig 44178 bp, 31 predicted proteins | sample Munlanlewell138R_FD_192505 | JGI IMG/M metagenome (GOLD analysis project Ga0265293, IMG submission 192505) | Leachate microbial communities from a municipal landfill in Southern Ontario, Canada - Leachate well 138R | ecosystem: Engineered > Solid waste > Landfill > Unclassified | place: Canada... | reverse complement strand
GCTGCGGTGGCAGCGTGCAGCGCCACCAGCGCCGGGCACGCACGCGGAAGCAGCACCAGCAGTTCACCACCGGGCGTTCGCCAGCGCTCGCTGCGCGCCAGGACGATGTCAAACGGCTCAAAGCGCAGCCCGGCCAGCGCCTGCTGCCAAACGGCCAGCCGCGCCGCCGGCCAATCTGCCACAAACTGCAGCGTCAGGTGCAGCCGCTCGACCTGCGGCCGCAGCCGCTGCTGCGGCAGCGCCCAGCCGCGCCGCAACGCCGCCACCGCCTGCTGCTCCTGCCGCGTCGGCAAGATAGCGGTAAAAAGACGCAATTGTCTGGACAAACCCGCAAGAACCCCCAAATGTCACTTCACCGCCCGCGCCGCCGGATAACAACGGATTGCACGACCAACCGGCGCACGCCACTACAATAACGCATGACCGGCCACGGAGAGGTGGATGAGTGGTTGAAATCGCACGCCTGGAAAGCGTGTAAGGGTGAATAACCCTTCGCGGGTTCGAATCCCGCCCTCTCCGCCAGTTTTTTTGCATAATTCACTGAATTTGCTCGATAAAAATCGGATTGCAAAAACTCAGCCCCACGTCTGGACCCACATCCGGGCGACGCTTGGGGCTTTTTTTATGCGTTGGTCCCGCTGCAATCGCATGCATCCTGCTCATTGAGACGCCTGCGCCGCGGCAAAAATTATCAGCCGAGGTGTTTCGGTAACCGATGGCGGCGCGCTGACCAAGACGCAGAGCGCCACCAGGTACGCCTTTGCCTGACCAAGATGGATGGCGCCGGAGCGGTGCCGATCCTTTGGTAAGCGCTCCACACAATCCCTTGCGCGCGATGGTGCAAACAAAAGTGCGCACAGACGTGAGGCCGCGTCTGTGCGCGAGCATAGATCCCAGCGCCGGGCCGATTCGCCGTGACATGATGTGCGTTTACAACCCGTACGTCACCGATCGACCTCCTTGTTCGGTGCAGCGGGCTGCGCACAACAGCCACAACAATCTCGGGCTCAAGCTGGCGCCCACTGCGCGTCCTGATTAAAAGCGATGCTCAGCAAGATCAGGCACATGACGATGAGCTCGCTGACGCGTTGATGACCGCGCCGCTTCGCGGCGGCAATGACTGCGGCTGCGCCGCCATGATTCATCATGAGCCGCCGCAGGCGGCTTTCATACAAGGCCCGCAAGGGCCGAGATCATCTGTCATCCGGTGAGCTGACAATGCTTGCCAACTATCTTCCGCGTTGACCCGGAGATCATGTCGCCAGGAAAACCGCAGCGGATACGGGCGCGCAAGCAGCCTCGATGACAGGCCGCCCCACCATTGGCAACCGTCGCAGTCGCGTCTATCACCTGCCGACAGGCTGCCCAAGCCAAAACCCGGCAACCAGCAGCTGGACTCATGCGACTGGGCTCGATAGACTGCAGACAGCCGCTCGACGACCACCCCCCAACTGCCCTGCTTCCGCGGGTCAGTTCAAAGCCCGGGCGGCCCATTCCATGAATGCGCGCATCCTGAAACTTGTCAACCAACTGCGCGAGGCCTTCTGGCCCGTTCCGGGCGCCATGGTGCTTGCAGGCATCCTGCTGGCGATCGCGTTGCTGGGCGTGGACCGCAATGTCGACTTGCCTGCGTGGATGACCAACAGCAACTGGCTCTACAACGGCGGTGGCGCGGGGGCACGCACACTGCTTGGCGCCATCGCGTCGTCGACGATCGGGGTCGCAGGCACTGTCTTCTCCATCACCATTGCCGCCCTGTCGCTCGCGGCCGGGCAAATGGGCCCGCGCCTGCTCCGGAATTTCACCAGCGATCGCGGGGTGCAGCTCTCATTGGGCGCCTTCCTGGGGACCTTTTCATACGCACTGATGGTGCTCAGCAGTGTCAGAACGCAGGAAGAAGGAGCGTTCACGCCGCACCTGGCCCTGAGTTTCGGCGTCCTGCTGGCCTTTGCGTGCGTCGCGACGCTGGTCTACTTCGTTGGCCACATGGCCAATCGCATCAACGTCGACACGGTCATTGAACTCGTGAGCGAAGACATTCGCCTGGCCATGAAGTCCACAGTCGCCGACAAGGCACAAACCGAGCCGCCGCCCGCAACATTCTGGTTGAACGCCACCACCATCGTCGACAAACGACGCGGCTACCTGCAGCAACTCGACGAAGCAAGTCTGGCCAACTGGGCAGCGAAACACGGAACTGCCATACGGCTTCTTGTACGTCGGGGCGACTATGTATTTCCCGGCGCGCCCATCGCCTTGATGTCTGTCCAGGTGCCAGAAGCCGAGGAGGCGGTCGTCAACGCAACCGCTTTGGCGCGGACGCGCGGCAGCGCCGGCGATCTGGAATACGCGGTACGACAATTGGTCGAGGTGGCGGTTCGGGCCCTGTCACCGGGAATCAACGATCCGCAAACCGCCATGAGCGTGCTCAACCGGCTCGGTGTGGCCCTTTGCGACCTGGCCGGAGCGCACTTGCGCAGCGGCGTGACGACGCGCGACGATGCCGTTGCGCTCGTCGCGCCCAGTCTGACGTATGGCGGCCTGGTCAACGTGATGTTCCACATGATCCGCCAGAACGCATCGGGCAGCCCGGCCGTGATGATCCGGGCACTGGACGTGCTCTCCAGCGTGATCGCGTGCGAGAGCGACGACGCGCGCCGCAAGGTGCTGCTGCACCATGCCGATCTGGTCTGGGCAGACGCGCAGCGCAGCATCGACAACGCGGCGGATCTGGCCGCCGTTGGGCGCCGCTACGCTGCATTGCAGCGCACGGTCGCACATGGTGCGCTCGGAGCAATTGATGCGCGCAGTCTCTAGTCCCGCAACGGCTGCCAGAACCAGACGGAATGCCAACAATCATCGACGCCGTCCGTGCATGGATGGGTATCCATCCGTCCCGACGGTTGCCACATGGGTTTCCGAGCACCGTCGACGGGCACCCGCAGCAGCCAACGGCTCTGGCGGCGCGTACCGCAGGCTCGGCCTTTGCGGCTGAGCGCCCGGATCACGCATACGAAAACGTGGCCCTGTCAGCCCTGTTCGCCCATGAACCCAAGGCCGGCCACGCCAGATGCAAGCATGGCCTTGCTTCGACTTCCCGTCGTCTATCGCGTGTGACTCAGCCGCTTGGCGTTGGATACCGCGCGCTTGCGAACCGGACTCAGCCCGCGATTGAGAAAGAATCCCTCATGCCCGCTTTGACCGCCCAAACCCGCCCACTCCGCGTTGCAAATGCTCGCCATGGCACGGGCCATGCCTGCGCTTTGCGTCTTGATTGGACGGGCTTTGGCGATCCTCTCGGGCGCGATCAATTCATTTTCAAGCTCTGAGTAAAAACGAGGCCGTCGACGCCAGGATTGCCGTGCTGCGGATCCAGGGTCCTGATTCAGACCCGGACGCCGCGCTGCGCGGGTGTCGAACGGTAGGGTCATGCTATGCCCCGCTTGTGCCGTTCCATGTAGGACATGGGTGCTGATGGATGACAGGAAATGTCCCGTTGCACCTGGAAAACCTGCGTAGGGATTCCGCGTGGTCAGCGGGCAGGCAAAGGCCCATGACTGCGGTATCGGGCCAAAGAGGCCGGGACTTGCCACACGGCGGGTGATTTGTCTGCAGGTCAGGAAGTCGAATCCGTGTCTTTTGGGGAATTCTTGTTTTCCGCCGTCCCGATGACGCCGTCGGGCGCAGCGATTAGAGACACGGCAAGAAGCGCGTAGAAAATGCCGACGTCAGAATTTCCGACCCGCATGTGCCAGATACGCTCTTTTTTTCCCCGCGCAGCCCGGGATCGCCTTTGACGCCTTGCTCCTGGACGATCCGTGGCCGGCGGCGATGCTGGCGGCCGTGGCCGTTCCCCCCTGCGGATCCGGTCTTTGCCTCCAGGATGCTATTTACAATCCAGAACAGGTTGGGCGGCCGAGTCTGGCTCCGAGACGGTGTCCAAAGCACAAGATGCGGTCGAAACGACAGATGATCCGGGCCCCCATCAGGTGCCTATGCCAAGACTGGCCAATTGGCCGTACCGTGGCACGTCGCACAGCGCGTCTTCGACCGCCGGATCAGAACATCCAAGCCACCACTGCATGAATGAAGGTGCAATATGGTGTCGTCGACCAAGCCCTGCAGACCGCTCGCGGTCGCTCGACGCCACGCGCCAGCGCATGCGGGGGCAACCCGCGCTACGGCCTTGGCTGCCCCACTCTCGGACAGCTTCATGGACGTGCGTGCATTGTTGGATCAGCGTTCAGGGCCGCACGCGGCAGCCAGGCGCATTTGTTTGATGAACTCACGGTCTCGCATCTGCCGGGAAGCGGCCAGGTTGTGCAGAGGTTCCCTGGTTTTCCTCGCGGGCATTCTCCTTGCGGTGTCCGCATCAGCCGTTGCGACAGAAATGACCGGCCGCGTCGTGTCCGTTGCCGATAGCGACACGCTGACCGTCCTGCACGACCGCAAACCGGTGCGCGTGCGCCTGACCGAAATTGATGCACCCGAGCGCGGCCAGCCTTTTGGCAGGCGTTCCACGCAATCGCTGCGCGGCATGTGTGCAAACACAGTGGCACGCGTTCAGATTGCCGGGACGGATCGCTATCAGCGCACCCTGGGCCGGGTCTGGTGCGGCGGGCTGGACACCAGTGCAGAGCAGGTGCGCCGCGGCATGGCTTGGGTGTACGACCAATACGTCACCGATCAAGACCTCTACGCGGTACAAAAGACCGCACGCCTGACCGGCAGGGGGCTGTGGGCCGAGCCCGCACCGGTGCCTCCGTGGCTTTGGCGCCGGGGCGTCACCGCCGTTTCCGCCGACGGCACGCCAGCATCAAAGCCTGCCAGAAGCAACACCATCATTGGCAACCGCGCAGCCGCATCTATCATCTGCCGGCCGGCTGCCCCAGCTATGACCGGGTGTCGCCCCGGAATCGTGTGCTGTTCCGGTCCGAGAAGGCAGCCCGTGCCGCCGGTTACAGCATTGCGGGCAACTGCCGTTGACCAGATGAGCCTGCCTTCACGCTGCCAGCACGGCATTGCTGGCATGGGCGAGCGCAACGGAGAAAACGCGCTTGTGGCGTGATTGTTTGTACTGGTGACAGCCCTGCGGATGCCGCGTCGACCCCATGCCAAGCCCGCCGGCCATGTGCCGGCGGGGTCCGGTCCGGAAATGGGCGCGATCAGCTTTTTTCTTCAACCAGTGGGCAGCCCCCTTCGCTCATGGGTCGGATGGCCTCGGACGCCGGGATGGTCTGCAGCACCTTGTAGTAGTCGTATGCGTACTTGGATTCTTCAGGCTTCTTCACCTCAACCAGGTACGCGGGCTGGACCTTGCGCCCATCTTCACGAATGCTGCCCTTGCCAAAAAGCGGGTCGTCGGTTGGCATTTCCTTCATTTTGGCGACCACCGCAGCGCCGTCGCTGTCGTCCTGCAGTGCGTCGACGGCCTTGAGATAGTGCAGCAGACCGGCATACACGCCCGCGTGCAGCGTGGTCGGGTAGCGACCCCTGTTGCGTTCGGCAAAACGCTTAGACCACGCATGTGTCTGCTCGTTCAGATCCCAGTAAAACGCCGTGGTCACCATCAGCCCCTGCGCGACGTCCAGGCTCAGGCTGTGGACGTCGGACACGAACATGATGAGCGCAGCAAGATTCTGCCCACCTTGCACCAGGCCGAATTCGGACGCCTGCTTGATCGAGTTGATCGTGTCAGCGCCCGCGTTGGCCAGACCGACGATCTTGGCCTTGGACGCTTGTGCCTGCAGGACAAAAGACGAGAAATCGGTGGTGCCCAGCGGCACGTTCACCGTGCCGAGCACCTCGCCACCGGCCTTTTCAACCGCCTTGCCGGTGTCCTCCGCCAACGCATGGCCAAACGCATAGTCAGCAGCCAGGAAGAACCAGGTGTCGCCGCCGTTCTTCACTACGGCGCTTCCGGTGCCGTGCCCCTGCATCCAGGTGTCCCAGGTCCAGAGCACGGTGTTGGGCGAGCACGCGCTGCCAAACAGGCTGGAGGCGCCAGCGCCACTGATCACAAACGACTTGTTTGCGTCCTTGGTGATCTGGCTGATCGCCAGCGCCACCGACGATGTGGGCACGTCCAGAATCGCATCGACCCCGTCGGAGTCATACCACTTGCGGGCGATGGCGGAACCGACGTCGGGCTTGTTCCGGTGGTCGGCCGAGATGATCTCGATCTTCAGCTCGGAACCGGTGGCCTTGACGTAGTCTTCGGCCGCCATTTGCGCGGCGACGACCGAACCGGGTCCTGCAGGATCAGCATAGGGGCCGGACATGTCGTTCATCACGCCGACTTTGACAACGCCGTCCGATATGGCGGCGGACGCAGTGCCGGCAAGCGCCGTCAGGGTGGCGCCAGCGATGGCGCAAATCAGTTTCTTGCGGAATTCCATTTTGTGTATCTCCTTGGAAGACGCGGTGGTTTTGCGGGTCCGGTGTCCGGACCCTTCGGGGTTGCCGTGTGGCAGGGTTTGAGGTTGTTTTTCTGCAAATGGCATGGCTCCTCCATGACTTGGAAAAAGGGATGCTCACGTTGCGGCGCCGGCGGGGCTGCGGTCGGCCGTGTCACGCTGCCGCGCGAATTCCTGGTACCACGTGATGATTTCGGGGTTGGCCATGGCGCCCGGGCTCGCCACTTCGCCCATGGCCTTGCCAAGCAGCAGCTTCTTGATCGGCAGCTCCATCTTCTTGCCGCTCAGCGTGCGCGGGATGTCGGGCACCGGGATCACATCGTCGGGAACGTAGCGGGGCCCCAGTTGCTCGGCTATGGCATGCCTGATCCTCTGGCTGAGCGCTGCGTCCAGCTGGACGCCGGGGCGCAGGATCACGAACAGCGGCATGTATGAACCTAGAATCCGCAGTTGACCGCTTATTTTCTTTGACAACTATTTGTTATTGCTCGAAGTTTTGCGTTTTTCAATGAACACCCATCAGGTGAAGACGCTATGCGCCTGATCGCACAGCGCTGGACGCGCCATGCTGCGTTGCTCCGCCTTGCAGACAGTAGTCTGCGGCGTTGTCGCGCCTTGCCTGACACGCCCTTCGCTGCACCCTCAGGCACATCCAACTGCGGAATCTAGGATGAATCCCGGCCGAGATACTCCAGATCGACCACCAGGCTGTCCTGAATCTCCGGGAAGTCATCAACCACGCTGTAGATCTCAGCGGTGCCCATGCGCACGCCGTGCCGGTTGATGGTGGTGTCCGAGCGGCCATAGATGACCGCACCGCCGCGCGGCGTGATCCGGATCCAGTCGCCATGGCGCCACACACCGGGGAACGTGCTGAAGTAGCTGTCGTGCAAGCGGCTGCCGTCCTCGTCGTTCCAGAAGTACAGCGGCATGCTGGGCATGGGTTCGGTCACGACCAGCTCGCCGACCTCGTCATCCACCGGCTGGCCGGCGTCGCTGTACGCGTATACGGCAACGCCGAGGTTGCGGCATTGCATTTCGCCAGCGTAGACCGGCAGCGTCGGGCAGCAGCCGACGTAGCCCGCGGCCACGTCGGTGCCGCCGCTGGTGGAACCGACCATCACGTCCGGAAACTGCGCCATGATCCAGCGGTAGCCCTCCTCGGAAAGCGGCGAGCCCGTGGAGCCCACGGTTTTCAGCGTGCGCGAGCGCATCCAGCGACCGGGCGCGACGCCCGCCTTGCGGCAGCCGAGATAGTAGGCCGCGCCGGCGCCAAAGAACGTCAGCTCGGCTTCGTCGGCAAAGCGCCAGAGCACATCCAGATCCGGATGGCCCGGGCTGCCGTCGTAGAGGCAGATCGTTGCGCCAACGAGCAGGCCGAACATCTGCAGGTTCCACATGATCCAACCAGTGGTTGTGAACCACATGAAGCGGTCTTGCGGCCCGAGGTCGAACTGGAACGCCGTGTCCTGCGTGCCCTTGACGAGCGCGCCACCATGGCTGTGGACGATGGGCTTGGGCAGTCCGGTGGTGCCGGATGAATACACCACCCAGAGCGGGTGGTCAAACGGAACCTGCTCGAACGTCATGGTGGTGGGCGTGTGGGCGATGTCGCTCCAGCACACTGCGCCATCGACTGCCGCTGCCCGGTCAAGGTATCGCAGCAGGACGACGTGCTCCAGCGTCGGCAACTCCTCACGCAGCGTGGCAATGACATCGAGCCGGCTGAAATCCTTGCCGCCATAGCGATAGCCGTCGGCAGCAAAAACCACCTTGGGGTCGATTTGCCGGAACCGGTCGAGCACGCTGCGCGCGCCCATGTCCGGCGAGCAGGAGGACCAGATGGCGCCCAAACTGCAGACCGCGAAGAACGCGACCATGGTCTCGGGGATGTTCGGCATGTACGACACCACACGGTCGCCGCGCGTGACGCCCATCTCGCGCAAGTGCCGGGCGACCGACGCAACCTGCGCGCGCAGCTGCCCCCAGGTGAGCGTCTGCAGGTCCCTGACTTCCGAGCGCGCCAGGATGGCCGGATGGTCCGGGTCATCCGGGTGCTGGCGGAACATCTGTTGCGCAAAATTGAGCTGCGCGCCCGCGAACCAGCGCGCCCCCGGCATCTTGCGCGTGCTCAGCACCTGCGCGGGCGGTGCCGAATGCGGGAAGTCAAAGTAGTCCCAGACCGCGCCGTAGAACCCTTCAAGATCGGTGACCGACCACTGCCACAGCGCCGCGTAATCCTGCGCTGACGCGCGGTTGTTTTCCCGCAGCCACTGCATGAAGCGGGTCACGCGCGCTTGCGCGACGCGTTCAGGACCGGGTGTCCAGAGCAAGGCCGGTGATTCGGCGTCCATGAGTCTCCTCTCCGGCGCGGTGCATGGCGTGGGTGCCCACCCCGGCTGCATGCAGCACGAGCAACGCGGCCGAACTTACTTTTGAGTAACTACGCGGCGGCCATCATATCAAAGCACTGCGGCGCGCCGTTTTTGCTTTTGAAGCGTGCGTTGTTCAGGCATGAGGCGGCTGCGGTCCGCCCGCGCTTGCTCGGCGTTCGCCCTGCCAGAGCCCGAGCGCAACGCGCGCCTGCGCATCGCCCGCGTCGACTTGGACTACGCGTGCCCCTGGAGGGCAGCGTCTCCACAAGTCAAGCGTTCGATCCGGGAGCCATGCAAAGGTCAGGCAGGTGGTTCCGCGTCACCTGCGAGTACTCGAACGCGCTTGTCACGCCAGGCCGTGTTGCGACGGCGCCATTGGCATGTCCCAACCTCTTGAAGATCGAGCGGCCAGATTCGCTGACGTTTCATCCGCAGTCCAGCCAGCGGCGCGGTTGCCATCTGGCTGGCTTCGGATCCGCGAGGCGGCGCATGATCGCGATGATGCTGGAGACAGCCGTGCCGGACGACAAGCCGTGTTCGCAGGCGTTCACCTGGAGATGCAACAATGGACAGGCGCCAACAAAAAAACCCCAACCGCAAGCGGTTGGGGTCTGCTGTTTGGTGGAGCTGGGGGGAGTCGAACCCCCGTCCGCAAATCTTCCTTACCCGGTTCTACATGCTTAGCGGTCTGATTTGTGTCTCGCCACCTGCGCCGCGCAGCCGCACGCTGCGCCGGTGACCAGTGCCCTTGTGTCTTACCTGCACCCAAGGCACCCGGGTACAAGCCAGCCGATGTGAATGCCCTCGCAGCCGGGAGGTATTGCTACCCCCTTGCCCAGCCCACCGGCCTGCTGTTGCGAGGCTCACCGCTTAAGCGGCGAGTGCGAAACGTTCGTCGTTTGCAGTTACTTTTTTTCAGCGGTTTTACGAGGTGACTGAACCTCGGCATGCCCCAAAGCAATTCCAACCCACGTCGAAACCAGTACAGCCCCGGAGTCTGTTAGCTATTTTAGGCTAAATCGGCAAAAATCAAGCCCGTCCCGCGCGCATGGACAATGCCTGACCTGCACTGGCCCAGCCACACGAGAGAAAAGAGCACGATGAAAAGAAGAAACACCCGGACCGTGACACGCGGGCTGATCCCGCTGCTGGCGCTGCTTGCCGGCGTGTACGCGTCCAATGCGGCGGCTGCCCGGGTCAGCGCGTTCACGCCGCAGGGCGAGGTGGCGCGCGTGCAACAGGCCGTGGCCAGGTTTGATGCCGACGTGGTGCCCTTTGGCGACCCGGCCGCAGCCGATCCGCTGCACATTTCCTGCGACAGCAAGGATGCTGCAACCGGCCAGGGGCGCTGGACCAGCGCGCGCGAGTGGGTCTACGACTTTGCCGACGAACTGCCCGCCGGCGTGCGCTGCGAAGCTGCGGCAGACACGGACTTTGAGGCAACCGATGGCAGCACCCTGGACGGCACGCTGCGCTTTGCCTTCAACACCGGCGGCCCGCAAATAGACGACGCCCGGCCGTGGATGTGGCAGGACATAGAAGAAGAACAGGCGTTTGTGCTCAAGCTGACGGGGCCCGCCACGCCTGAGAGCATGACCGAACACGTGTGGTGCAAGCTGGAGTCGCCGGGCGAGCGCGTGCCGGTGCGCATTGTGGGCGCGCCGCAGCGCGACGAAATCCTCGAGGCAGCCGGCGCGAGCGAGGATGCCGCCGAGCAGCCCGAGCGCTACTGGGTTGTGCAATGCGCGCGCCGCCTGACGCCAGCCACCGACATGGCGCTGGTATTTGACGCCGGCGTGGCTGCGCCCAACGGCTTGCGCAACGGCGAGCAGAGGCGGCTGGAGTACAGCGTGCGCAAGCCCTTTTCAGCGAGCACGAGCTGCCAGCGCGAAAACGCCCACGCCGACTGCATCCCGCTGCTGCCGCTGGTGGTGGACTTCACGGCCAGCATCGCCAGCGACGATGCCAGGAAGATCACCCTGCGCGCGGGCAATACCGAGTTCAAGGCCGAGCTTGACGACGACGACGACGTGGTCGACCGCCTGCAGTTTGACGGCCCCCTCCCGCCGCAGGCCACGCTGACGCTGGAGCTGCCGGACGGGCTCAGCGACGAAAGCGGGCGGGCACTGGTCAACGCCGACAGCTTCCCCATGCAGATCAAGACCGGCCGCGAGCCGCCGCTGGCCAAGTTTGCCGGCGGCGCCTTCGGCATCGTCGAACGCTTTGCCGAAGGCCCGGACGGCCCCGCGCTGCTGCCGCTGACCTTGCGTCACGTGAAACTGGCGCAGAACAAGGGCCAGCAGGTCAGCCTGCGCGACCTGGGCTTTGACAGCGCGGACAGCGACGCCACCCTCATCGAGTGGTTCACGCGCGTGCAGCGCTGGGACAGCACGTGGCTGGGCCGCGAAGAAGCCGGCAAGGACCTGGGCGGCGATGCGCTGCCCGATCCGGTCAACGACCGGACCGAGTATTCGGTGGAAACGCGCACGGTGTCGCTGCTGCACGGCACGGCAGGCGCCGAACCACTGCAGCTGCCGCCCCCGCCGGAAGACGGGCGCCCGCTGGAAGTCATCGGGGTTCCGCTGGCGCCGGGATTTCACGTGCTGGAAGCCGCGTCGCAAACGCTGGGGCAATCGCTGCTGGACGCAGGCTACGGCAGCAGCCGCCGCATGTACGTGCGCACGTCGGCGCTGGTGACCAACCTGGCGGTGCACTTCAAGCTGGGGCGCGAGGATGCGCTGGCCTGGGTCACGTCGCTGGACGACGGCCAGCCCGTGCCCGATGCAATGGTGCAGGTCTCCACCTGCGATGGCGAGCCGGTCGCCAGCGCCAGCACCAACGCGGCCGGGCTGGCCCGCTTTGCCGATCTCACGCCCGAGCCCAAGTCGTGCTGGGGCGATGATGGCTACGTGGGCAGCTTCCAGAGCGCGTACTTTGTCAGCGCGCGGGCCCAAAGCCGCGGCGTGGACGACATGGCGTTTACCTGGTCGTCGTGGCAGCGTGGGTTTGAGAGCTGGCGCTTCAACGTGCCCACCAGCAACGAGGCGGCGCCCGACGAGCTGGCGCACACCATTTTTGACCGCACGCTGCTGCGCGCCGGCGAGACGGTGTCGATGAAGCACCTGCTGCGCACGCAGACCAAGGCCGGCTTTGCAGGCCCGGAGCAGCGGCCGGAGACGCTGGTCATCACGCACGTGGGCAGCAACGAGGAGTTCACGCAGCCTGTGCAGTGGCGCGACACCGCCAGCGGCGGCCTGAGCGCAGAAAATACCTTTGACATCCCGTCAGCAGCCAAGCTGGGCCGCTACAACGTGGCGCTGCGGTACGACAACGATCGGCCCACCTTGCCGACGGGTGACTTCCGCGTCGAGGAATTCCGGCTGCCGGTGCTGCAAGGCAGCATCACGCCGCAAGACAGCCCGCCGCTGGTCGCCAGCAGCGCGTTGCCCCTGCAACTGCAGGTGAATTACGTGGGCGGCGGCGCGGCCGGCGGGCTGCCGGTCCAGGTATCGGCCAGCACGCGACGCACGACACCGTCCTGGGACGGCTGGGACGACTTCAGCTTTGCGCCGCCAACCGCGGACCGCGAGGCAGATACAGGCACGCAGGTCGTTGCCGACAAGCTCGCGGTGGAGCTTGATGACAACGGCAGCGGCCAGGTCACCGTCTCGCCGTTGCCGGCTGCGCCGTACCCGCAGCGCCTGTCGCTGGAGGCCACCTACCCCGACCCCAACGGCGAGCTGCAAACCCTGGCCAGCAGCCAGACCCTGTGGCCGGCCGCCGTGGTTGCCGGCATCCGGGCCGAAGGCTGGGTGTCAACCGGCAGCGACGCCATGCTGCAGGCGCTGGCGCTCGATCTCGACGGCAAGCCGGCAGCCGGCATACCGCTGGAGATACACGCGGTGCGGCACAAGACCACGTCCACGCGCAAGCGCCTGGTGGGCGGCTTCTACACCTACGACAGCCACACCGAGACCACGGACCTGGGCGCCGTATGCAGCGGCAACAGCGATGCCGATGGCCGCCTGCACTGCGAGGCCAGGCTGGATGAGCCCGGCGAGATCGAGCTGGTGGCGCATGCCAGCGACGATGCCGGCCGCGTCGCCGTGGCCGCAACCTCGGTGTGGGTCACGCGCCAGGGCGAGCTGTGGTTTGGCGGGCGCGACGACGACCGCATGGACGTGCTGGCCGAGAACCGGGAATACGCGCCCGGCGACACGGCGCGGCTGCAGGTGCGCATGCCGTTCCGCCAGGCGACCGCGCTGGTGGCCGTTGAGCGCGAGGGCGTGCTGTACGAGGAAGTGGTGCAGCTCAGCGGCGACGACCCGACGGTGCAACTGAAGATAGACCCGGCCTGGGGCCCCAATGTCTACGTCAGCGTGCTGGCCGTGCGCGGCCGCATACACGACACGCCCTGGACCAGCTTCTTCCGCTGGGGCTACCGCGCGCCCGCACAATGGTGGCAGGCGTTCCGCAGCGACAACGGCGACTACGTTGCGCCCACCGCCCTCGTGGACCTGAGCAAGCCGGCGTTCCGCTTTGGCATGGCCGAGCTGCGCGTGGGCGACGCGGCGCACCGGCTGGACGTGCAGGTCAAGACCGATGAGGACACCTACCGGATCCGCGAGACAGCGGCGGTCACAATCCGCGCGACGCGGCCTGACGGCAGCCCCGCTGCGGGCGCTGAAGTGGCGCTGGCAGCGGTGGACCAGGCGCTGCTCGAGCTCATGCCCAACGACAGCTGGGACCTGCTCTCCAGCATGATGGCGCGCCGCCCCTGGGGCGTGCAGACGGCCACGGCACAGATGGAAATCGTCGGTCGCCGGCACTATGGACGCAAGGCGGTGGCCGCAGGTGGCGGGGGTGGCGCCGGCAAGAGCACCACACGCGAGCTGCTGGATACGCTGCTGCTGTGGCAGCCCGACATCACGCTGGACGAGAACGGCGAAGCCACGGTGCAGGTGCCGCTGAACGACGCGCTCACCACGTTCCAGATCGTGGCCGTGGCCGACCTGGGGATGGACCTCTTTGGCACCGGCAAGATCGCCATCAACACGACGCAGGAGCTGCAGATCATCAGCGGCCTGCCGCCGCTGGTGCGCGAGGGCGATGAATTTCAGGCCATGCTGACGCTGCGCAACGGCACCGACCAGGCCATGCAGGTGCAAATCACGCCGCAGGCCGGGCTGCAGGGCCTGGCGCCACAAACCGTTGACATCGCCGCCAACGCGGCGCAACAGGTGCAGTGGACGGTGAGCGTGCCCGTCTCACCTGCCGGTGCGCAGCAGGAAGCGCTGCAGTGGACGCTGGATGCGCGACAGGTGGATGGCGACGCCCGCGACAGCGTCACCATCAGCCAGCGCGTGGTGCCGGCGGTGCCGCTGACGGTGCGGCAGGCCACGCTGGTGCAACTGGACGGGCCGTTTGCGCTGGACGTGGCAGCGCCAGACTATGCCTTGCCGGCCAGCGGTGCCAAGCGCGGCGGCGTCAAGCTCGACCTGCAGCCGCGCCTGGCCACCGGCCTGCCGGCCGTTGCCGACTGGTTTGCCCGCTACCCCTACACCTGCCTGGAGCAGGTGACAAGCAAGGCCATGGGCATGGACGACCCCGCCCAGTGGGAGGCGATCCGGACCAAGCTGCCCACCTACCTGGACGAGGACGGGCTGGCGTATTACTTCCCGCCCAGCGCGGGCCAGGCGCGTGGTGGCAGCGATACGCTGACCGCCTGGCTGCTGGCCGCTACCGACGCGGCAGGTCCGGACTGGAAGCTGCCACAGGAGGTGCAGAAGCGCATGATCCAGGGCCTGACCGGTTTTGTTTCCGGCCGCCTGGAGCGCAGGTTCTGGTCGCCCCGCGCCGACCTGGACGTGCGCAAGCTGGCCGCCGTGGAAGCGCTGTCGCGCTACGGTGCGGCAACGCCGCAAATGCTCGACAACATCAGCGTGTCGCCCAACCAGTGGCCCACCAGCGCCGTCATCGACTGGGTCAACATCCTGCAGCGCGTGGACGGCATCTCGGGCAGGGACGAGCGCCTGTCCCAGGCGATGCACATCCTGCGGGCACGGCTGTCGGTCCAGGGGACGCGGCTCATCTTCAGCACCGAACGGGCCGACAACTGGTGGTGGCTGATGCAGGGCGGCGACGTCAACGCCGCGCGGCTGCTGCTGACGGTGATGGACGACGCCGACTGGCAGGACGACATCGGTCGCCTGGTGTCCGGCTTCCTGGCCCGGCAAAAAGACGGGGCCTGGAACACGACCACGGCCAACCTCTGGGGCAAGCTGGCGCTGCAGGCGTTCTCGCGCACGCACGAGCGGGGCGCTGTGGCCGGCTTCACCAGCGCCCGGCTGGGCGCACAGGGGCAGCCGGTTGACTGGGCTGACGTGGACACGGAAAGCAACAGCGCCAGCGCCGCATCCGCCAAGCCCGGCGCGCCGGACAGCGTGTTCCTGCCCTGGCCCGACAGCAACCGCGGCACCCTGTCGGTGACGCACCAGGGCAGCGGCAAGCCGTGGCTGACCCTGCAATCGCTGGCCGCCGTGCCGCTGCAGGCACCCTTTGCGGCGGGCTACCGCCTGCGCAAGACCGTGACGCCCGTCTCGCAGGCCGACGACACGCTGCCCAAGGGCCAGTACAGCCGTGGCGACATCCTGCGCGTGACGCTTCAGGTCCGCAGCGACGCCGACATGACGTGGGTGGCCGTCACCGACCCCATTCCCGCGGGCGCAACGATTCTGGGCAGCGGACTGGGCCGCGATTCGGCCATCGCCACCGAGGGCGAGGAGCGCGAGGGCTGGGCCTGGCCGGCGTACGAGGAACGCAGCTTTGAGTCCTTCCGCAGCTACTACCGCTACCTGCCCAGGGGCGACATCAAGCTGCAGTACACGCTGCGGCTCAACAACGCCGGCACCTTTGCGCTGCCACCAACCCGGGTCGAAGCCATTTACGCGCCCGAGATGTTTGGCGAAAGCCCCAACGCGCCGGTGCAGGTGGTTGAACCTAGAATCCGCAGTTGACCGCTTATTTTCTATGGCAGCTATTTGTTATTGCTCGAGTTTTTTCGTTTTTCAATGTCCACCCATCAGATGAAGACGCTATGCGCCTGATCGCACAGCGCTGGACGCGCCATGCTGCGTTGCTCCGCCTTGCAGACAGTAGTCTGCGGCGTTGTCGCGTCTTGCCTGACACGCCCTTCGCTGCACGCTCAGGCGCATCCAACTGCGGACTCCAGGTCGAAAAATGATACGCAACTGGCGCTGGTTGCTGCCACCGGTCCTGCTGATGGCCGTGGGCGGGCTGGCGCTGCTGCTGGCACTGTGGTGGCCGACCGGGCTGGCCGCCCCGCCCGCCTTTGACGCCGTGCGTGCACAATACCGCAGCTCCACCACGGTGGTGCTCGATCGCAGCGGTGCCGAGCTGGAGCGCCTGCGCACCGATTTTGACGTCCGGCGCGGCGCATGGACGGCACTGCCCGACATCTCGCCCGCACTGGTGCAGGCGCTGCTGCTGTCCGAAGACCGGCGTTTTGACCAGCACCACGGCGTGGACTGGCAGGCTGCGGCCGCTGCCGCCTGGGCCAACCTGCGGCACACGAGCCGGCGCGGCGCGTCCACGCTGAGCATGCAACTGGCGGGCCTGCTCAACGCCGACCTGCGGCCGCAAGGCGGGCGGCGCAGCTGGCGCCAGAAATGGCTGCAGGTGCGCGCAGCCCGGCAACTGGAAGCGCACTGGAGCAAGGATGAAATCCTTGAGGCCTACCTCAACCTCGTGCCACTGCGCGGTGAGCTGGTCGGCGTGGACGCGCTGGCACGCACGCTTTTTGTGAAGGCGCCGCATGGCCTCACGACGGCAGAGGCCGCCATTGCCGCAGCGCTCATCCGCGCGCCCAACGCGGCGCCTGGGCAGGTGGCACGTCGCGCGTGCATGCTGCTGCAGTCCATGGAGCAAGCAGCCGGCAACACCCCCTGCCCCGCGGTCGACATGCAAACCCAGGTAGCGCTGGCGCGCTCCGCCTGGCCCGTGGTGGCCGGCATCGCGCCACACTTTGCGCGTCGCCTGCTGGCGCGGCAGCCGCACGGTGCGCCACCCCAGGTCAGCAGCACGCTGGACGCCGCCCTGCAGCGCGTGGCCACGCAGACCCTGCGCCAGCAACTGCGCGAGCTTGCCGGCCAGCACGTGCAGGACGGCGCCGTCGTCGTGCTCGACAACGCCAGCGGCGACGTGCTGGCCTGGGTGGGCTCCAGCGGCACGCTCAGCAGCGCGGCGCAGGTCGACGGCGTCACGGCGCTGCGCCAGCCGGGCAGCACGCTCAAGCCCTTTTTGTATGCCCAGGCCATTGCCGAGCGGCGCCTGACCGCGGCCTCGCTGCTGCACGACTCGCCGGCACAGCTGCAGACCGCCGGCGGCCTGTACATCCCGCAGAACTACGACCACGACTTCAAGGGCTGGATCTCGGTGCGAACGGCGCTGGCGTCGTCGCTCAACGTGCCGGCGGTGCGCACCATCGTCATGGTGTCGCCACAGGCCTTCCAGCGCCAGCTGGCGCGCTTTGGCATGGACCTGCCCGAAAGCGGCGACTACTACGGCTACAGCCTGGCGCTGGGCAGCGGCGAGGTGACGCTGCTGGCGCTCACCAACGCGTACCGGGCGCTGGCCAACGGTGGCGTCTACGGCGCCGTGGGCAAGCCGCCCGGCCAGCGCGTGCTCGATGCCGGCACCGCGTACATCATTGCCGACATTCTCAGCGACGCCAACGCACGCACCAAGACCTACGGCACCGACTCCATCCTCACCACGCCGTTCTGGACCGCGGTCAAGACCGGTACCAGCAAGGACATGCGCGACAACTGGGTGGTCGGTTGGTCTGAGCGCTACACGGTGGGCGTCTGGGTGGGCAACGCCAGCGGTGCGCCCATGTGGGACGTGAGCGGCATCAGCGGCGCAGCGCCGATATGGGCCGCGCTGATGCAGCATCTGCACCGCGGCCTGCCCTCGCAGGCGCCGCTGCCGCCGGCCGGCCTCGTGCAAGCCAGCGTCGCGTTTGGCGGCCAACTTGAAGCACCACGCAACGAATGGTTCCTGCCCGGCACCGAGCAGGCGCTGTTTGCGCTGGACACCGGTTCCACGCAACCCGGCCAGCCACTGGCTCGCATCGAGACGCCGGAAGACGGCACCATCATCGCGCTGGACCCGGACATCCCGCCGGACAACCAGCGGCTGGTGCTGGCCACCCGCAACGGCCCGGCCGGCGCCAGCGGCCTGCAATGGTGGCTGGACGGGAACCTGCTGGGCGCGGGCGCACGCCTGGCCTGGTTGCCGATGCCGGGGCGGCACACGCTGGAGCTGCGCAGCGCAGGCGGCCGCGTACTGGATACACGGCGCATACAGGTGCGCAGCGGCCGCGCGGCGCAGAACGTGGCACGGAATTGAGCCGCCAGCCGCCATGGCATGGCGGCTGCTCGCAGCGGCGGATGGCAGGCACTTGGGGTACGCTGGAACGCCCTGAACCCACCGAGACATCCACGGCAACATGAGACGGCTGCCCGCTGGCCCGCTGACCGCCATTCGCACGCTTGCGCTCGCCTGGAGCTGGCTGGCGCTGCTGTGGCTCGCCGCCAGCCGTCTTGCACAGTGGCCGCCGTGGCTCTGGATCGCGACCGTTCTGGTATTGGCTGCGCTGCCCGCCTGGGGCCTGTGGCTGGCCGCCATGATTCGCAAGCGCGTGCGCCACTTGCAGTTTGCCGCACAGGGCTGGCTGCGGCGCTGGTTCTCGGGCGGTCTGTGGCCGGCGATCAAGGCAGCAGGCATGGCCCTGCCGCTTGTTGCTGCTGCGCTCTGGCAGGCTTATTTCCTGGCGCCGGCTGAATGGTTCCTGCTGGCGCTGGCTCCCGGCTTGTACCTGGCGTTGCTGCATGGCATGAACCGCCTGCTGGCGCCGCAATTTGCCCAGCCTGCCTTTGCCTGGGCTGCGGCGCAGCGGGCCAGCCGCTGGCTGTTCACCATCCTGCTGGGCCTGTCATGGCTGGCCCTGATGCTGCATGGTGCGCTGGACGCCCGGCTGGCGCACCCGGCCATGACGCCCGACATGCTCGACCAGGCCATTGCCAAGATCGCTGCAGCGCCATCGGGGCTGGTGCGCTGGGGCCTGGACGGATTGCTGGCGCTGCAGGTCACCGGCGGCGCCATCCGCGACCTGCCGCAAGCACCCACGCTGCGCATCGTTTTGCTGGCGCTGAGCGGCCCGGGCGTCATGCTGCTGGCGCTGGGCCTGATGCTCCAGGGCGCGTCCGGATTGCGCCTGCCGCTGCGCCGGGCCGCACGGCTGAAACCCACGGAACGCCAGTCGGCCAGCGCCGCGCTGATCGCGTTTCTGGCGGTATTGGGGCTGGCCATCCTGCTGTCGGCCACCACCGCACTGGAGCTGCTGGCGCAGCAGCACCGCTCGCCGCTGGCACTGCAACGGTTGCCGCAGTGCGAGCGCATCGCTGGCGAGTACTACACGGTGGGCACGACGCAGGCGTTGCGCCAGATCGCGCTGCAGGCGCTGGGCCAGGCACAGGCCCCGGCGCACTTTTGCGCGCGAATGGGCGACATGACACAGGCGCTGGACGCGGCGCTTGAGCGCTATCTTGACTGGTACTTCAGCGTCGGCGCCGAATGGGGTCGCATCTTCCACCTGCTGTCCGGCAGCAGCGAGGCGTTCTTGCAGCAACACCTGCAGCAGACGCTGCAGGCCACGCCCGGCCTGTCGCCCTGGCTGCAAGCCGTGCAGGAACAGGAAACCGGCATCGCCACGCGACTGGCCGCAAGCCAGCAGCGCGTCGCGCAGACCCTGCAGGCGCATCATCTGATGCTGGACGCGGGACATTGCCTGGTACAAGCGGAAGCGGCCGATTTGCCCGAGCTGCACATGCTGGGCAGCGCACGCCAGCGCCTGGCAACCAGCACGCTCGCCGGCCTGGGCGCCGGCGCCTTTGCCGGCGCGGTGGCCGCCAAGGCCATGGGCAAGGCCGGCATGAAGGCGGCTGCCAAGGTATTGGCCAAGGCCGCAGCCAAGCAGGGCCTGGCCAAGTCGGCCGCGATGGCAGCCGGCGCAACCCTGGGCTCGGTGTTGCCCGGTGCCGGAACCGCCGCCGGCGCGCTGGCTGGAGCCGCCGTGGGCGCGCTGGTCAGCGTGGGCATGGACTGGACGGCGCTGCGGGTTGAAGAGCACCTCACGCGCGACGGCATGAAGGCCGACCTGCAGGCCGCGCTGCACGAGCAGATGGACGACGTTGCGACGGCTCTGGGTTGCGGCCGCCGTGACCCGGGTGGCAAATGACGGGACAAATCCCCGCCAGCACGCGACCACGACCCGCTGCTGCGCAGTGGCTGCAGCAGCATCAACAGGGTCAACGCTCCTGGTCCACCGCCTGCTGTACCGCCTTGTAGAACGCCTCGCGCCTGGCCTTGTATTCGGCACCGCTGGCCGTGGGCCAGTCGCCGGTGGAGACGACAACCAGCGCGCGCTGCGGGTCGATGAGGATGCCCTGGCCAAAGATGCCGCGCGCGGCAAAGCTGCCGTCGTCGTAGGTCCACCACTGGTAGCCGTAGCCCTGCCCGGGCACGCCGATGTCGGCCTGCTTGTGCGTGGCCTGCTCCAGCCAGCCTTCGGGGACAATGCTTTGCCCGTCCACCTGCGCGCCGTCCAGGATGAACTGGCCAAAGCGCGCGTAGTCGCGCGGCGACGCCTGCAGGCAGCAGCCGCTGATTTCATGGCCGGTCTTGTTGAGCAGCCAGGTGGCCTGCTGCTCCATCCCCACCGGCTGCCAGATCTTCTCCTGCAGGTACTGCGCCAACGGCTTGCCGGTGGCCGCGATCACGAGGATGCCGATGAGGTTGGTCTCCCCCGTGCTGTAGTGCCAGCGCGTGCCTGCCGGGGCGGCGCGCGGCAGCTTGCGCATGTAATCCACCAGCGCGTCCATGCCCGGTTCCGGCTTGTAGTTGTTGAATCGGGCAACGTCGGAATCCGGATCGTCGTAGTCCTCGTTCCAGGCCACGCCGGACGTCATGGTCAGCAACTGGCGCACGCTGACATCGTCATAGGCCGAGCCTTTCATGTCGACGATGTAGTCGCTGATCTTGTCATCCATGCTCCTGATGGCGCCATCCCTGAGCGCCGCGCCCACCAGCGTGGACGTAAACGACTTGGCCACGGAAAAGCTGGTCCAGCGACCACTGCCGTCAAAGCCCAGCCCATAGCGCTCCAGCCGCAGCTTGCCGTCCTGCACGATGAGCAAGGCACTGCGGCGCTGCGTCTGCATGTAGGCATCCACGTCCATGTCGAGCTGAAGCGGCGCGCCGACGGCAAGCGGCGTGGGCGTGGTTGCCGGCTCGGCCGTGTGCCATTTGGCCAGCAGTGGAATGCGGTCCATGGCGCGGAATGCGGCGTCGCGTTGCGACTCACTCCAGAACAGCAGGTCGCGGTTGGTCGGGAAGGTCTTGAGCAGGCCCCGCGTTTCCTTGTCCAGGCTGAACCAGCCGCCAACGCCCAGCGCAAGCAGAGCGGCCAGCAGGATCAGTACGATTTTTTTCCAGCGTCTCAAGAAACTTCTCCCCTGGATGGTACTTGTGCAGCAGTCTGGGTTGCTGCGCGAGGGGGTGCCCCTAAATGGGCGCGCCCTGGCGTCAGCCGCCGTTCATTATCTCCGCTTCATCGTCCACGGCCCGGCGCACGGCATCGTAAAACGCTTCGCGCGCGGCCATGGCGGTCGGGTCCAGCGCGCCGCCCGCCCAGTTGGCGTTGGTCACGATGACCAGCTCGCGCGCGGGGTCGATGAACAGGCCCTGGCCAAAGGCGCCGCGCACGGTGAAGCTGCCGTCGTCCTGCGTGGACCACTGGTAGCCGTAGCCCTTGCCCGGCTCGCCGATGTCGGCCTGCTTGTGCGTGGCCTGCTCCAGCCAGCCGTCGGGGACGATGCTCTGGCCGCCCGCCCGCGCGCCTTCCAGGATGAACTGGCCAAAGCGCGCGATGTCGCGCGGCGCGGCCTGCACGCAGCAGCCGCTGATCTCGTGGCCGGACTTGTCGAGGATCCAGGTGGCCTCGTGTGCCATTCCCGCCGGCTGCCAGATCTTTTCCTGCAGGTACTGCGCCAGCGATTTGCCGGTGGCCCGGATGACCACGATCCCGACCAGGTTGGTCTCGCCCGTGTTGTAGTGCCAGCGCGTTCCCGGCGGCGCCGCGCGCGGCAGCCCGCGCATGTAATCGACCAGCGCGTCCACCCCCGGCTCGGGCTTGTGTTTGTCAAAGCGCGCCACGTCCGAGCCCGGGTCGTCGTAGTCCTCGTTCCAGGCCACGCCGGACGTCATGGTCAGCAGCTGGCGCACGGTCACATCTTCGTAAGCCGACCCCTTCATTTCCGGAATGTACTTGCCGACCGGGTCGTCCATGCTCTGGATGTAGCCGTCGCGCAGCGCCGCCCCCACCAGCGTCGAGGTCAGCCCCTTGGCGACCGAAAAGCTGGTCCAGCGCCCGTCGGCGTCAAAACCCAGGCCGTAGCGCTCCAGCCGCAGCCGCCCGCCCTGCAGCACAAGCAGCGCCGCGCTGCGCTGGCCGGCCATGAAGGCGTCCACGTCCAGCGCCAGCGGCAGCGGCGACCCGGGCGGCAGCGGGCGCGCGTGCGTGCTGGGCTGCACCACGTGCGCGCGGGCCAGCAGCGGGATGCGGTCCAGCGCACGAAACGCCGCGTCGCGCTGCGGCACGCTCCAGAACAGCAGGTCGCGGTTGGTCGGGAAGGTCTTGAGCAGGCCGCGCGTTTCCTTGTCCAGGCTGAACCAGCCGCCGACGCCGGCCGCGACCAGCGCCGCCAGCACGGCCAGAACCACCTTTTTCCATGTCCGCACCAGCTTTCTCCGTCTTGTTGACCCGGATGCCCAGGCGCCGACCACCGCGGTTCCGAAGCCGCGGTGGCCGCCAGCGCGCCGGACGCAAAGACTAGCACGAGCGGCGCGCCGCTGCCGCAAGCAGGCGCACAGGAATGGCGCAATCCCGTGGCGTTTGCGCCACGCGCGGGCGGGCCTTCGGGCGGCAGCGTCACGAGCCACCGTGCAGTCACGCGGGATGCGCGGCCCTGCCTTGCGGCGCGGCCCAAATATCTCCTGCAGCGCCTAGGAGCCTGTCGGACTTTGGTCCAATCTACTGCGCCGGTGGGAGAAGCGGTCCATTTTTGCCCGCTTTTTCGTTGCATAGCTGGGCTATGCGCCTCAAAATCAAACAAAACTGTCCTCGCTTTCCCACTCGGCTCGCTACGATCGCCAAAGCCCGACAGACTCCTAGCGGTGGTCGTGATGCGCCAGCGGCACGTGCAGCGGCCCGGTGCGCTCCAGGCCGCCGCGGGCTATCCAGTTTCCGGTCTGGCGCGCGGTGCGCGCAATCAGCGCCTTGGTCTGCGAAAAGTCCAGCGCGGAAATGGCCAGCGGGCACAGCGGCGGCACGATGGTGATCCGCGCCTGCGCGCCGTAGATGCGCACATCGCGATCCAGCTGGCGCATGCTGAGCAGGCTGAGCACGTGCAGCGCCAGCGCCGCCATGTTGCGCGGCGGCGCCTCAAGCGCGCAGCTCATTCCCGTGGGCAGGACAACAATGCGGGTGGCGCCCAGCGCCACCGCGCTGGCGATGGGCGTGTTGCTGGAGACGCCGCCGTCCACAAGCAGGTGCCCGCCTATGCCACCGCCGGAAAAACAACCGGGATCGCCGTGGTGGCGAGCAGCGCGGCGTCCAGGCGGCCGGACGACAGCAGCACCTCCTGGCCGCCAAGCACGTCGGTGGTGACGATGTGCAGCGGAACCGCCAACTGCGCAAACTCGCACACGCGCAGCGAGCGGCCGATCACGCCCTGCAACGCGGTGGCCTCGACCAGGTGGTCGCGACCAAACAGCAGCGCCCGGAACCCGGCCAGCAGCGTCAGCGGAAACACGTCGCGGCGCTGCAGGCGACACCACAGCCGGGCCAGCGCATCGGCGCCTTCCGCGCTGGGGTCCTGCGCGTAGAACGCCCCATTGAGCGCGCCCACCGACGCGCCGACGATGAAATCCACCGGCAGGCCGGCGTGGCTCAACGCCTGCAGCATCCCCACCTGGACCGCCCCCAGGCTGCCGCCGCCGCTGAGTACCAGCGCTGTTGTCTCGTTTGTGCTCATCCGTGCTCCGGCAACCGATGGTGTCGCGGGCCGGCACGCTGCGCGGGGTGCGCCGCGTCACGCGCGGCCCCACAGCCAGCCCATCCATGGATTGGATGGCCTGGACCCGCGCATCGTTACCGGATGCCGCGCACGGGCGCACGCCAACCGGCTGGCTGCAGCTGCCTCGCAATGTCACTCTGCCGGCCCTCCTGCCTTGCGGTGCAGCGCGGGCGCAGGGTCTTGCGCGCTCCGTACGCAATGCTTATAGTACGACTCATTCTCATTTGTGTCCTCATTGCCCCTACCCGGCGCACCGCGGCGACCTGCCGCTCCTTGACCGCATGACTGTCCTGCCCCTGCCAACCGACCCGCCTGCCTGCAGCGCCCGTGCGCGGGCATGGCGCTGCACGGTCGAGCGGGCCGGACCGGGCGCGGCCGCGCTGGCGCTGGTGGCAGGTTCGCGATGACGCCCCGCGCCCGCGACAAACTGCTGCGCACCGGCAGGAACGGCGCCGTTGTCGGCGCCGTGCTGCTGCTGCACACCGCTGCGCTGTGGGCACTGCAAAACGGGGCCACCCTGGCGGAGCTGCCCGAGCTGGGTGCGCCGGCGCAGATCGTGGCCGAGCTGCTCACGGAGGCGGAAGGACCGCCAGAGGACGAGGCGGAGCCGCAGGAAACGGAACCCGACCCGGAGCCTGAGCCCGAGCCCGTCGTCGAGCCTGAGCCAGAACCGGAACCGGTGGTGGAGCCCGACCCGGAGCCTGAGCCGGTAGTGGAGCCCGAGCCCGAGCCGGAACCGAAACCGGAACCGAAACCGGAACCAGAGCCAGAACCCGAACCCGAACCCGAACCAGAGCCTGTGCCTGAACCGGAACCCACCCCCGAACCAAAGCCGGAGTCCAAACCCGAGCCGCGACCCACGCCACCCATCCCGGTTGCGCAGCCCAAGCCCAAACCCACGCCGGCACCAGCATCCAAGCCGCAGCCCCGACCCAAGCCCGCTCCGGCTCCCAAACCGGTGCCTGCCCCGGAGCCCGCGCCCAAGCCGACACCGGCACAGGCGCCCGAAGCCGCGCCCCAGCCAGTGCAGTTGCCATCATCTACGGCCGCGTACCTGAACAATCCGCCCCCGCCCTACCCGGCCATGAGCCGGCGCATGGGCGAGTCCGGGCGCGTGGTGCTGCGCGTGCTCATAGGCACCGATGGCCGCGCGCAGCAAGCCAGCGTGCGGCAGTCCAGCGGATACGCCCGGCTGGACCAGGTTGCCCTCAAGACCGTGCGAGACCGCTGGCGTTACAAGCCGGGCACGCGCGCCGGCGTTCCCGAGGCCATGTGGTTTGACGTTCCCATCAATTTCCTACTGGAGTAAGGACAGACAATGGAAGAGGCTATACAGGGACTGGAGCCGCTGGGCCCGGCGCTGCGCAGCGATTTCGGGCTGGCGCAGGTCTGGCTGCAGGGGGACACGGTCACGCGCACGGTGTTTGCGATCCTGGCGCTGATGTCGGTACTGAGCTGGGTGGTGATCCTGATGCGGGCGCTGGACGCGCTGCGCACGCGGCGCCAGGCACGCAAGGTCGAGAGCTTCTGGCACGCGCCGGACCTGGCGCAGGGGCTGGCCCGGCTGCGCCCGCGCGCGGCCAACCCGTATCGCGAGCTGGCGCTGCAGGGTCGGGAAGCAGCGGCGCACCACCGCGCCAACCAGACGCAACTGCACAACAAGCTGGACGCCAGCGACTGGATCGCCCGCGCGCTGCAGGGCAGCCTGGACGACACGCGTGCGCGACTGCAAAGCGGGCTGACGCTGCTGGCCTCGGTGGGCTCCACCGCGCCCTTCGTCGGGCTGTTTGGCACGGTCTGGGGCATCTACCACGCGCTCATGGGAATCAGCAGCGCCGGGCAGGCCAGCATAGACCAGGTAGCCGGGCCCATAGGCGAGGCGCTGATCATGACCGCCATGGGGCTGGCAGCGGCCATCCCGGCGGTGCTGGGGTACAACGCGCTGGTGCGCAGCAACAAGAACGCGCTGCTGCGGCTCAACCGCTTTGCCGCCGACCTGCTCACGTTCTACCTGACCGGCTCGCGCGTGAGCACACAGTCGGAGCAGGACAACGTGGTCGCACTCAAGCAGGGCTGATCATGGCCATGCACGCAGTCTCGCCGTTTGCCCAGGAAGCAGAACAAGAGGAGATGAACGAGATCAACATGATTCCGTTCATCGACGTGATGCTGGTGCTGCTGATCGTGTTCATCATCACGGTGCCGGTGATTCATCATTCGGTGAATGTCCAGCTGCCGCAGGCCAGCAACGTGCCCGAGCAGGTGCAGCCGCAGACGCTGCGGCTGAGCGTTCGCGCCGATGGCAGCTACTGGCTGGGCCAGGAGCTGCTGGCCCAGGAGCAGCTGCAGCAGCGCCTGAAGCAGGCGGGCGCGCAGGAAGAGCCGGCGCAGCTGCACATACGCGCTGATCGCCGCGTGCCTTACGAACACGTGGCTTGGGCCATGGCCGCCGCGCAGCGCGCCGGAATCAACAAGATCGGGTTCATCACCAACCCGGACCGCAAGGACAGCACGCAGTGATCGCGATGGAATCGTCCCGTGGCGCGGACGCGTCGACAGCCCGACGCGCGAAAGCAGCCTGCCACACATGGAATGATGCGCAGGCCAAGATGGCGCGGCGCTGCCGCCACGCATCTGCCTGGCGGATGCGCCGGGCCAGCGACGCCGGCAAGGAGCCCGGGTCCGCCCACAGCGCCACCGCGCCCCTGCCGGCCGGCAACGAGAGCGGCCCTGCGCGGCGCGCATTCCCGCCATCCCCCACAATACCAGCGCATGAGCACATTTGACTACGACCTCTTTGTCATAGGGGGCGGCTCCGGCGGCGTGCGTGCGGCGCGCTTTGCCGGTGCGCGCGGCGCGCGGGTGGCGCTGGCCGAGAACAACCTCATGGGCGGCACCTGCGTCAACGTGGGCTGCATCCCGAAGAAGATGTACAGCTACGCGGCCGGGTACAACGCGGGATTTGCCGAGTCTGTGGGCTACGGCTGGCAGCTTCCTGGCACGCCGACGCTGGACTGGGACCTGCTGAAGGTGCGCCGGGCCGAGGCCATCCGCAACCTCAACGACATCTACGAGCGGCTCATGGTGGGCGCGCAGGTCCGGCGGCTGCAGGGCACCGGCCGCATCGTTGACGCGCACACCGTCGAAGTGACGGCCGGCCACGGCGCGCCCCGACGCTACACCGCGGACAACATCCTGGTTTGCACGGGGGGACGCCCGTGGGTTCCGGCTTTTGACGGCAGCGAGCTGGTGGTGACCTCCGACGACGTGTTTGACCTGCCGGTGTTCCCGCGCCGCCTGGTCGTCGTGGGCGGCGGCTACATCGCCAGCGAATTCGCCAGCATCTTCCAGGGCATGGGCGCAGACGTCACGCAGCTGTACCGCGGCGAGCAGATCCTGCGCGGGTTTGACGACGAGGTGCGGGATTTTGTGGCGCAGGAGATGCGCAAGCACGGCGTGGACATCCGCACGCAGGCCGAGGTGACGCGCGTGCAGGCGCGGGGCGACGCGCGCCGCGTGCACCTGTCTGACGGCAACACGCTGGACGCCGACGTGGTCCTGTACGCCACCGGTCGCTGTGCCAACACCACCGGACTGGGGCTGGATGAGCTGGGCGTGCAGCTGTCGCCGCGCGGCACCATCAACGTGGACGAGAACTTCGCCACGCAGGTTCCCAGCGTCTACGCGCTGGGCGACGTGGTGGGCCGCCGCGAGCTGACGCCGGTGGCGCTGACCGAAGCCATGGTGCTGGTAGACCACCTGCTGGGTCCCGAGCCCGGTCGCGCCGCGCGCACCATCTCGTATGAAAACATCGCCACCGCGGTGTTCACCCACCCACCGGTGGCCACGGTGGGCCTCAGCGAGAGCCAGGCGCGCGCGCGCTTCGATGCGATCCGCGTCTTTCGCAGCGACTTCCGGCCGCTGCAGCACACGCTGTCGGGCAGCAGCGAACGCACGCTGGTCAAGCTGGTGGTGGACGCCGCCAGCGATCGGGTCGTGGGGCTGCACATGGTCGGCGCTGACGCGGCCGAGATCGTGCAGGGCTTTGCCGTGGCGATCCAGTGCGGCGCGACCAAGGCGCAGTTTGACCAGACCGTGCCCATACACCCGACCAGCGCCGAGGAATTCGTCACGCTGCGGCAACTGACGCGCAACTGAGCAGCGCGCCACCCCCGTACAATCCGCGGCCATGAAGACGTCACACAAGCTGCTTGCCGCCGTTGTCGTCGCCACGGGCGCGTACGCGGCAACGAGCTGGTGGCTCGGGGGGCAGGTCGAAGCGCAATACACGGCCCGGCTCGAGCGGACCAGCCAACTGCTGGCCGGCAAGCTGACGTGGCAACGCACGTACCGCCGCGGCCTCTTCTCTTCGTCGCAGGACTGGGTCATCTCAATCCCCATGGCCGACCCCAGCGGCGCAGGCGGGCAGGCGCCCGTGCGGGTGCGGCTGCACAGCGACATCCGGCACGGCCCCGTGGCGTCCGGCAAGCTGGTTGCCGCGGTGGACCACACGCGCGTCGAGCACATCGAGGGGCTGCCGCGCGAGCTGGTCCAGAACGTCAAGCTGGGCGGGCCGCTCACGGCAACCACGGTGCAGGAACTGCGTGGCACCTGGCGCAGCGACGTGAACATGCCGGGTGGCACCGCCATGCTGCAGCTGGACGGAGACGATGGCACCCTGGCCGTCACCTGGGAGCCGGCGCAGACCCGTGTCCGCGGCGACAGCAGCTACCGCGAGGTCAACGGGACAACCCGGTGGGCGGGGCTGCACGCCGACGTGGCGCAGGCGGACCGGCAGGCGGCGCTGACGCTGACCGACTGGTCCTCCCGATATCACGTCAACCTGGACGCAGACGCCTGGCTGCTGACCCCGGCACACGTCAGCGCCACGGTGGGCAGCTTCCTGCTGACCGAAACCTCGGCCGGCCCGGCAGACAGCAGCACGCCAGCGTTCAGCCTGAGCAACATCGAATACGACCTGGACCGCAGCGCCAGCGGCGACTTCATTGAACTGCGGCAGAACCTGGGCGCCGAAGGCCAGCTGGGCGCGATCAGCCTGGACAAGCTCGAGGCCGAGCAAACCCTGGAGCGGCTGGACCAGCAGGCGCTGCGCGAATTGCAGCCGCTGCTGCTGGCAGCCCTCTTTTCCGGTAGTCCACAAGAAGCACTGGACGAGCAGGCGCTGGAATCCGTCATGCGCCAGCTGACCGACGCGGGTCCTGCCTACTCCGAACGGATCAGCGCCATCCTGGACGGTGCCTCCGGCCACCTGCAATGGCGCGTGGCGCTGGCGCCCAAGACCAGCGCGCCGGGCGGATCGCGCCTGGCGCTGCCTTTTCAGCTGGAGCTGCTGTCGCGCCTCAGCGGGCAGGCGCAGTTGCAACTGCCCGAGTCCTGGCTGCCTGCCATTGCCCGGCAAGTACAGGAAACCGGTGGCCCTTCAGCGGAGGCATTGCAGGAGCAGCTGGACGCGCTGGTTGCCCAGGGCCTGCTGCGCAAGGACGGCTCAGACTACACGCTGCATGGCGAGTATGGTGACGGGCGCCTGAGCATCAACGGCCAGACCGTCTTTTCACTGCGCTGAACCCAGTCAGCGCAGCCGCGCCAGCGCCGCCCCAGTCGCGCGGCGCGCCACCCTGGCGCTGGTCCAGCGCAGCAGCAGGTGCACGGCCACCGCCGTGAGCGCCAGCCCCACCGTCGCCGCCTGCCAGAACGCGGTGGGCGAATGCTGCGCGGCCCAGCGCCCCAGTCCGCGGTACGCCAGCACGTAGCCGCCCGCCAGGCCGACGCCCCACAGCAGCAGGCAGTAGACCAGCATGGGAACCAGCGTGACGCGGTAGCAGCGCAGGACGAAGATGGCCACGGTCTGCACCGAATCGGCCACGTGAAACAGCGCGATCCACGCCAGCAGGTGTGCCGCCACCAGCGCCACGCCCACGTCGGTGGTGTAGACGCCGACGATGTGGCGGCGCAAGACCAGCAGCAAGCCGGCCAGCAGCAGGCTCAGCCCCAGCGACACGCGGAACGCCTGCAGCGCCACGGCACGCGCCCGCGCCTCGTCGCCGGCGCCACGCCAGTAGCCCACGCGGGCGCTGGCAGCCACCGCCAGCGACAGCGGCGTCATGTACAGCACCGCCGTGACGTTGGCGGCAATCTGGTGCGCTGCCGCCGACGTCGTGCCCAGCCTTGCAATGAACAGCGCCATCAGCGTGAACGAGGTGATCTCGACCAGGATGGTCAGTGCTGCCGGAACGCCCAGGCGGGCAAATTCAGCGAGCACGCGCCGCTCGGGCCGCTCGGGCCAGCGCCACAGCTGCAGCGGCAGGTACAGGCGCTGCGTGCGCAGCAGCACCCATGCCAGCGCCAGCAGGAAGAAATTGACGATGAACGTGGCCCAGGCACAGCCCACCACGCCCAGCTCCGGCAGCCCCATCCAGCCAAAAGTCAGCACGATGGACAAGGGCAGCTTGACGCCCAGCGCGGCCACCTGCAGCCAGGAGACCAGCTGCGGCTTGCCCAGCGCCTGGTTGAGCGTGCTGTAGACCCGAAACAGCAGCGCAGCCGGCAGGCTCCAACCAATCACGGCCAGGTAGCTGGCAACCACGGGTTGCAGCTCGGACGGGATCTCGGTCCAGCGGAATATCGGCGCCGGGCTGAACAGCGCGGCCATGCCCACAACGCTGGCAAGAACGCAGACGTAGAGCGCCTGCCGGACCGACGGCCCGATGTCCTGCGCCCGGCGCGCGCCGTGCATCTCGGCCCAGATCGGCAGCAGCGCGGTCAGCAGCCCCATGAGCGACACGAACACCGTGATGAACACCGCCGATGCAATCGACAGCGCCGCCAGCGACAGCTCCGAATGACGGCCAGCAACAATGGTGTCGGTGACGCCAAATCCCATGATGGCAATCTGGCCGGCGTAGACCGTGACCGCGTGCACGGCCATGGCACGCAAATCGCCCTGCTGTCGCCCGCGGCGCCTCGATCTGGACATCACGGCAAGCATTGTGATCTCAAAACAGCGCGGTCGCCGGACGGCGTCGTTGCTGTCCGCCGCTGTTGCGTTCCTGCTCCCGGCGCACCCGCTTGGCGCGCCGGGTGTCCCGGTTGTCAGCAGGCGAGGCCCCGCGCGCTAAGATGGCGAGCCAGACAAGGGGCTGCCGATGACCAACCTGAGCAAAATCACCTGCATCGAAGACCTGCGCGTGCTCGCCAGGCGGCGCGTGCCACGCATGTTCTACGACTACGCCGACACCGGCAGCTGGACCGAGCAGACCTACCGCGCCAACACCGCCGACCTGCAAAAGATCCTGTTCCGGCAGCGCGTGGCGCGCAACATGGAAGGCCGCAGCACGGCAACGCGGATGACAGGCCAGGACGTGGCCATGCCGGTGGCGCTGGCGCCCACCGGCCTCACGGGCATGCAGCATGCCGACGGCGAGATCCTGGCCGCCCGGGCCGCCCGCCGCTTTGGCGTGCCGTTCGTGCTCTCGACCATGAGCATCTGCTCCATAGAGGACGTGGCCCAGGAAGCGGGCCCGGGGTTCTGGTTCCAGCTCTACGTGATGCGCGACCAGGACTACCTGGAGCGGCTCATAGCCCGCGCCCGCGACGCCGGCTGCACCGCGCTGGTCATCACGCTGGACCTGCAGATCCTGGGCCAGCGCCACCGCGACATCAAGAACGGCCTGTCCGCGCCGCCCAGGCCCACGCTGCTCAACCTGCTCGACCTGGCGACCAAGCTGCGCTGGATCAATGGTATGACGCACACCAAGCGGCGCCAGTTTGGCAACATCGTCGGCCACGTCAAGGGCGTGAAGGACGCCAGCGACCTGGGCGCGTGGACGGAAAAGCAGTTTGATCCCACGCTCAACTGGGACGCCGTGGCCCGGATCAAGGAACGCTGGGGCGGCAAGGTCATCCTCAAGGGCATCATGGAGCCCGAGGACGCGCGGCTGGCGGTTGAATGCGGCGCCGACGCGCTCATCGTCAGCAACCACGGTGGCCGCCAGCTGGACGGTGCGCCGTCGGCGATCACGGCGCTGCCTGCCATCGTCGACGCTGTCGGCAGCGACATCGAGGTGCACTTTGACTCCGGCATCCGCAGCGGCCAGGACGTGCTGCGCGCCTGGGCGCTGGGCGCGCGCGGCACCTACATCGGCCGCGCGTTCCTGTACGGGCTGGGCGCCGCCGGCGAGGCGGGCGTGACCAAGGCACTGCAGATCATCCACAAGGAGCTGGACTTGTCGATGGCGTTTTGCGGCCACACGAAGATAGAGGGCGTGGACCAGGACATTTTGTACCCGGGCACCTTCCCCACGACGCCCTAGCCGCCGTCACGCCTGGGCACGGGCCAGCGCAGCAAGCCGCGGCAGGGCGGCCAGCGCGTTGGCCGTGGTGCGCTGCGCCCAGGGCGCTGGCGCCAGCGCACGCAGGGCTGCAAGCTCGGCGCCTATGCGCGGCACCTCAGCGGGTTCGTTGCGCCCCTGCGCGGCGCCGGCGGCACGCTCGGCCGCGGTCCTGTACAGCCAGTGCGGCGGAATGTCCGGTGCGTCGGTTTCCATCACGATGGCGCTGTCGGGCAGCTCGGCGGCCAGCGTGCGCAGGCGCGTGGCGCGCTCAAAGGTGACGGCGCCGCCAAAGCCCAGCTTGAACCCCATTTCCAGGAAAATGTCCGCCTGCTGGCGGCTGCCGTTGAACGCGTGGGCAATTCCGGCCAGGCCCCGGATCTGGCGCAAGCCCTTGAGCACCTCGTCCACCGAGCGGCGCACGTGCAGCAGCACCGGCAGGCCATGGTCGCGCGCAAGCTTGAGCTGCGCGAGGTACAGCTCATCCTGGCGCGTGCGCAGCGCACCGGTCTTCAGCTCGGGAACAAAATAATCCAGTCCGATCTCGCCCACGGCAACCAGACGCGGGTCATCCGCGTTCTCCTGCAGGAATCCGGCCAGCTGCTGCAGCGCGTCGCGGTCCACCTGCGGCGCCGCCATGGGGTGTATGCCCACGGCGTAGGCATCCTGCCAGCGGTGCGCCAGCGCGCACACGGCGTCAAAATTGTCCGGCGCCACCGCTGGAATCACGCAAAATTCAACGCCGGCATCGCGGGCCCGCGCCCGCATGGCGTCGCGATCCGGCTCGAACGCGGCCGCATCCAGATGACAATGCGTGTCTATCCAGTACGCCATGGCCAGCGGTTCAGAGTCTGCCCACGCGCAGGCTGATCGGCCAGGTCACGGGCCGCAGCCGCTCGGGGTGGCCCCACAGCGCGCTGATCTCCTGGGCAAAGCGGGAAAAGAGCGCGGCCTGCCCCGCCTCGGCCAGGCGGCGCACGGCGGACCAGGTGGAGACGTAGCCAACAAACTCATCGGCACGCCACCAGTGCCGGATCTGCAGCTCGGGTGCGCCCAGCTCGGCAAAGGGAAACGGCAGATCACGGTAGCCGGCCTCGACGAGCCGGCGCGGCGCCGGCCAGTGCGCGTGTATCTGCTCAGCGTAGAAGTGGCGAAAGCACGGCGCCAGGTCCACCGGCAGCTGCAGCACCCCGTAGCTGACCAGCGCGAGCGTCGCGCCGGGCCGCGCGACGCGGCGCGCCTCCGCGTAGAAGCGGGTCAGGTCAAACCAGTGCGCAGCCTGCGCCGCAACCACCAGGTCCACGGTGCCAGCCTGCAGCGGCAGCTGCTCGGCGCGTGCGGCTGCGTAGTGGACGCGCTCGTGCGTGCGCGCATGGGCCAACTGGCTGGCGCTGGGATCCAGGCCCAGCACCGCGTCAAAGCACTGCGCCAGCGCCACGGTCAGCTGTCCATTGCCGCAGCCCACGTCCAGCGCCAGCCGCCGCGTTGGCGCCAGCCCGCACAGGAACGCCGTCAGCTGCGGCGGGTACAGCGGCCGGAACTGCGCGTAATCGGCACCGCCGCGCTCGAACCAGTTGCGTGCAGCCTGTTTGGGCAACCCCGACACGCCGTGCCCGTCAAAAACCCGCGCCCGGCTGCGCAAGGTAGTCCAGTTCCTGCGGCGTGCTGGTACGTCCCAGGATGGCATTGCGATGCGGGAAGCGGCCAAACTGCTCGATCACGGCCAGGTGCTTGTGGGCGTAATCTGCCGCGACCGCCAGCGACTTGGCCACCTCGCCTTCGGCCTGCGTGCGCAGGGCATCAAAAAGCCGCACGCTGCGCTGCTGCAGCGCCAGGTCTTCGCTGTGCTCCAGCGGCAGGTACAGGAACGGACGCGCCAGTGGCGGCAGGTGCCGGTCGTCGCCGCGCTCCAGCCCCTGAAGCGCCAGCGCAAGGGCCTGCATATCGCCGGCAAAGCTCGCGGCCTGGCCGCGAAATGCGTTGCGCGTGAACTGGTCCAGCACGACGATGTGCGCGAGCCGGCCTTCGGCGTCGCCTGCCCAGCGGCCGAGCTTCCCCGCCAGCGCGGCCACCAGCGTGGCGCCAAAGCGCTGGCGGATCTGCCCGTCAAAGTCGTCCGATTTCTGGAACCACTGCTTTTGCACGCCCAGCATGGCCGCCTCGTCCAGCGGTTGTGCGCCAAACCAGAACGCCAGCACCTCCGCGGGGCGTGCGACGCCGGTCAACAACTCAGTCATGCTCTCTCCACATCATCGCTGCTCGATCAACTGCCCGCGCAATTCGCCGTCCGGGTAGCGCTCGGTGGGCAGGTTCACGTACCATTGCCCAAGCAGCAGGTCACGCTGCTGCCGGGGCGTCAACCGGGCGCGGCCCTCGGTGCGTCCTTGCGCCAGCGTCCCCAGCGACAGCACCTGCGGCGCGACCTCTCCAGACATGCCCGGGCTGTGGAAACCGGCCCGCCGCACGCTGCCGCTCAGGCCCTCGACCTGCAGCTTCCAGCGCAGCACCCCGGTCGTGCGGTCCAGCACGGCCACGAGGCGGCCGCGCGCCCTGCTGTCGTTGGGCGGCACCGCTTCGGCGCCGCTCAGGATCGCCTGGAACGCGGCCTTCTCAGGCTCGGCACCCACCCGGGGCGGCGGCGCGGCACCACGGTCCTGCTCCGGCAGCGGCGCAGGGGCAAACGGCCCGGGCAGGCCGGCGCAGCCGGCCAGGACCAGCGCCGCGAGCAACAGCGGCCACCGCGCTGCCAGCCCGGCGCGGCCCGCCCGCCGCGTGGAATGCAGCGCTTGCAGGAGGATCACAAACAGGAATCGGGACATGGTCAGCGCACCGCTTCAAGCTGCCCGCGCAGCTCGCCGTGCGGGTACGTGGCCGTGGAAACGCCCACGTACCACTTGCCGCTGGCCAGTGCCACGTCCTGCTCGGCGGTCAGCGTGGCCCGGCCTTCGTAGCGGGATCCATACGGGCCCGGCCAGATCATGGTCACGGGACCGGTCTCGCCAACGCCGGCAGGCCCGTAAAACTGCACGCTCACGATGGGGCTGGACAAATCGGACCACGACGCCTTCCAGCGCAGCAGGCGCGAGTTGCGGTTGTACAGCGCGTCTATGCGGCCGGTCGCGCCGCTGGGCACCGGCGGCACCACGTTGTACGACGACAGCCGGGCGGTCAGCGTCACCAGGTATTCGTCGGGGTTGGATGGGTCAAACTGGTCCAGCGGCGTGATGCGCTCGCCGGTGACCGGCGAAGGCTGCGCGCCCATGCCGTCCCGATCCAGCGGCTGCCCCGGTTCGCCCGGCGTGGTCGACAGCGGTTCCGGCGCCTTGATCTGGGGCGGACTGTAGCTCGGCCCCAGGCTGACCGACGTGCACGCAGCAAGCAGGGTCGTGGCGGCTGCAAGCAACAGCCCGCGGCACAGGTTTTTTGCTTTTGACATGTATCCTCCCAAACTGGCAGCAGCCAATGGACAAAACAACGCTTTCGCCATCCCGGTTGAGACTGCCACCCATTTTAGGCAAGTCCGGGTCCATCTCCAAAGCTGACGTCGGCAAGCTGCCTGCGGCCGAACCACCCCGCCCAACCAGACATCCCGCCTGGCCGCAGCCAAACCCAGCATGATCGCCACGCCCGCCCTCCCCGCCGACCCCGCCACGCCGTGGCTTGCGCTGCTGCGGCACCCGGCCACGCCCTGCGCCAGCGTGCAGGCGCTGCAGGTGCACCTGCGACGAGACCACGCCCACCGGCTGCAACTGACGTACCAACTGCGCGGTGGCTGCGCCAGCATACTGTTGCCAAAACGCAGCGAACACCCCGGGCCGGAGCCCGAATTGTGGCGCCATACCTGTTTCGAGGCGTTCCTGGGCGCCGGCAACAGCGGGGCGTACCATGAATTCAATTTCAGCCCAAGTGGCGACTGGGCCGTCTTTGCATTCTCGGCGTGGCGCCGGCGCACAGCCGATTGCAGCCAGGCGCTGCAGCCGGTCATTTCCGTCAGCACGGCGGCCACCGGAATCTGCATGCACGTCGATCTGCCGCTGCCCGCCACGGCACGCAGGCAATCCGGCCTGTTGCTGGGCCTGAGCGCGGTCATTGAACACGCCGATGGCAGGCGCTGCTACTGGGCGCTGGCGCACCCGTGCGATGATCCGGACTTCCATGCGCGCGCCGGCTGGCTGTACCCGCTGCCGCCCGCGCCCCCGGACACGCCACGACCATGAAAACAGGATTGGAACGCTTCCTGGACGAACGCCCGCTGCGCGAGGCCCTGGCCGGACGGCGCGTGGCGCTGCTGGCGCACCCGGCATCGCTGACGCGCGGACTGACGCACGCGCTGGACGCCATCAGCGCGCTGCCCGGGATCCGGCTCACGGCCGCGTTCGGACCGCAACACGGCCTGCGCGGCGACAAGCAGGACAACATGGTGGAGTCCGCCGACTACACCGACCCAAAGCTGGGCATCCCGGTCTTCAGCCTGTACGGCGACGTACGCCGCCCCACGCCCGCGATGCTGGACACCTTTGACCTGCTGCTGGTCGACCTGCAGGACCTGGGCTGCCGCATCTACACCTTTGTCACCACGCTGCGCTACATGCTGGAAGCCGCGGCCGCACACGGCAAGGCCGTTTGGGTGCTGGACAGGCCCAACCCGGCAGGCCGGCCGGTCGAAGGCCTGGCGCTGCGCCCCGGATGGGAAAGCTTTGTCGGCGCGGGCGAACTGCCCATGCGCCACGGGATGACGCTGGGCGAACTGGGCCACTGGTTCATCGCGACGCTGGGACTGGCGCTGGAATACCGGGTCATCACCATGCAGGGCTGGAACCCGGATGCCGCGCCCGGATTTGGCTGGCCGCCGGACCGGACCTGGGTCAACCCCAGCCCCAACGCGGCCAACCTGTGGATGGCGCGGGCGTACGCGGGAACAGTCCTGCTGGAAGGAACGACGCTGTCGGAGGGCCGCGGCACCACGCGGCCGCTGGAGCTGTTTGGCGCGCCGGACATAAACGTCCCCCGACTGCTTGCCGACATGCGGCAGATGGCGCCCGACTGGCTGCAGGGCTGCCGCCTGCGCCCCTGCTGGTTCGAGCCCACGTTTCACAAGCACGCCGGGCAACTGTGCGCTGGCGTGCAGGTCCATACCGAGGACCCGCTGCACTACAATCACCACGCGTTCAGGCCATGGCGCCTGCAGGCGCTGGCGCTCAAGGCGCTGCGCCGTCAGGCGCCGCACTACCCGCTGTGGCGCGACTTCTCCTACGAGTACGAACACGACCGGCTGGCCATAGACGTCATCAACGGCGGCCCGCTGCTGCGCGAGTGGGTGGACGACCCCGCGGCCGACCCCTCCGACCTGGACCGGCTGGCCGCCAGCGATGAGGCGGCCTGGCGCGCGACGCGCCAGCCTTTCCTGCTCTACCCATCCACTGATCCCCAGTCATGAGCCAAGTCACCATTTACCACAACCCGGCATGCAGCACGTCGCGCAAGGCGCTGGCGCTGCTGCAGGAGCGCGGCATCGAGCCGCAGGTGGTGCAGTACCTGAAAACGCCGCCCAGCGCCGCCGAGCTGCGGCAGATCGCGGCGGACACTGGCGAACCGCTGCGCGCGCTATTGCGCACCCGGCAGGCCGAATACAGCGAGCAGGGCCTGGACGACCCCGCGCTCAGCGACGCACAGATTGCAGCGGCCATGGCGGCCACGCCCGTGCTCATCAACCGCCCCATCGTCGTCACCGCCAAGGGCGCCCGCCTGGGCCGCCCGCTGGAGAAAATACTTGAGGTGCTGTAGCCGCGTCGCGTGGCACCACCTCTCTTGACGGAGCGAAACCGGATGCACGCATGCGTCGTGGGCACGGGCGTCATTGGCGTCACGACCGCGCGGCAGCTGGCGCAGGATGGCTGGCAGGTCACGCTGGTTGACGCGGCAACCGAGCCGGCGGCCGGCACCAGCCATGCCAACGGCGGCCAGCTGAGCTACCGCTACGTTGCGCCGCTGGCCGAGCCCGACGCGCTGCGGGATTTGCCCCGGTGGTTGTTCAATCCCCGTTCGCCGCTGCGATTTCGCCCGCGCCTGGACGTGCAGCAATGGCGCTGGTGCCTGCAGTTCCTGATGGCATGCAACGCGAAAACCGCGGCACGGACCACGCATGCCCTGCTGGCGCTGGCCGAACTGAGCCGGCAGTCGCTGGCCACGCTGCAGGCGCGGGAGCCCGTTGATTTCAGCCACCGCAGCAACGGCAAGCTCATCGTCTACCGCAGCCGCAAACGGCTGGACAAGGCGCGCAAGCACCTGGACAGCGACGCGGGAGACGTCACGCAGCGGATCGTCGACGCAGGGGCATGCGTCGAGCTCGAGCCGGCGCTGGCACCCGTGCGCAACGCCATTGCCGGCGCCGTCTACACGCCCGGCGAAGAGGTGGGTGACTGCCTGGCGTTCACGCAGGGACTGTTCGAGCGACTGGCGCGCAGCAGCAGCGTCACATTGCGCATGAACACGCGCGTGGCACGCCTGGAGCGGCAGGCCGGTCGAATCCGGCAGATCCTGACCACCGACGGCGAGCCGCTGGCCGCCGACCACTTCGTGATGGCTGCCGGCAACGGCAGCCAGCGGCTGCTGGCCCCGCTGGGCGTGAACGCCGGCCTGTATCCACTGGTGGGCTACAGCCTCAGCGTGCCACCGGGCCAGGACCGCACGCCTGCGATCAGCGTGACCGACTACGAACGGCGCACGGTCTATGCGCGGCTGGGGACCACGCTGCGCGTCGCGGCCATGGTGGGCATAGGCGTGCGTTCCGACCGCGTGGATCCGGGACGCATCGCATTGCTCAAGCGCCAGGTCAACGAACTCCTGCCCCATCTGGAGCTGGCGCATGCGCAAGCCTGGGTCGGCGCGCGCCCGGCAACGGCCAGCGGCCTGCCGCTTGTGGGCCGTACCCAGGCGGCTGGCAACCTGTGGATGAACACCGGCCACGGCGCACTGGGCTTCACGCTGGCCTGCGGCAGCGCCAGCCTGCTGGCCAGCCTCATGCGCGAGCAGGACCCGGCCGTCGACCCGTCTGCATTCCGGCCGTCTTTCTGACCCGGGCCTGACCCTGGCCGCTGCATGCCAGCACCGGATGAGCAAGCATCGTCGGCTGATGAAGGTTTTGCGTCAAGCGTCAAGCGTCAAGCGTCAAGCGTTGGGCATTGGGCATTGGGCGAACGATACGCCAAACGCTGGACGCAATTCGCTCAACCTCTTCATCCGTCATGCGCCTGTGCGTTGCTGGGCGTCGTTTCAAGTCAGCAGCCAGCATGCCAGGCGGTTCCCGTTCCAGCAAGCGCGGGCTCGCGGGCGTCCAGGCCGGGCAGCCGCCAGCCCGGTCCCATGCTTCAGGCCGTTGCGGGAGCCGCAGGCGGCGCCGGCGGCTGGCGTCCGATGCGCCATCGCTGCGCAATGTAGACCAGCGCCAGCAGGGCAAAGCCGATGAGGTCGGTCGTGCCCCCGGGCTTGATGATCATGAGCGAGGCCACCAACAGCACGATGCGCTCGTGCCACAGCAACCGGGCCGTGAAATAGCCTTGCGTTGCCGAGACGAACATCAGCATCCCCACGAGCGCGCTGAACAGGACCCAGGACTGCAGCCACCAGTTCTCCACGCCTATGAGCAGCAGCTGCGGGTTGAAGAAGAACATGTACGGCAGGATGGCCGTGCGCATGTCGTAGATGAAGCCCTGCACGCCGGTGGCAATGGGGTCGGCGCGCGATATGGCCGACGCCGCGTACGCGGCCAGCCCCACCGGCGGCGTGTCGTCGGCCAGGATGCCGAAGTAGAACACGAACATGTGGATGGCAACCAGCGGCACCGCCATGCCGGCGGCGTTGGACAGGTTGACGATGACCGGCACCACCAGCGCCGCCATGACGATGTAGTTGGCCGTGGTCGGCAGCCCCACGCCCAGGATGAGCGAGGTGATCATGGCCATGATGAGCACGATCCAGATGTGCCCGCCTGAGACCGCCTCGATGATCTGCGTGAGCCCGTAGCCCAGGTTGGTCATGGTCACCATGCCGACGATGATGCCCGCCGCGGCCGTGGCCACGGCAATGGTCGTCATGTTGCGCGCCCCCACGTCCAGGCCGCTGAACGTCAGCTTGACACCCTCCCACAGGCCGGCGACGGGGCCGTCGCCCCGGCGCACCGCACGCACCAGCTCCTGGACGAGGATGAGGATCATGAGCACGAAGGTCGCGTTCAGCGCGCTGCGCTCGGGCGTGTGCTTGAGCCACATGAGCTCGTACAGCAGGTACGCGACCGGAATCAGGTAGTGCACGCCGCGCCGGAAAGTCGGCCAGAATGGCGGCAGCTCGGCGCGCGGCAGCCCCTCCAGCCCGAGCTTGACCGCTTCCAGGTGCACCAGGTAGAGCAGCCCGGCGTACGTCAGCACCGCCGGCACCAGCGCATACAGGATGAGTTCGGAATACGGAATGCCGACAAACACCGCCATGATGAACGCTGCCGCGCCCATGACCGGCGGCATGAGCTGGCCGTTGACCGACGCCGCGCACTCGGTGGCACCGGCCTTGACCGCCGGGTAGCCCACGCGCTTCATGAGCGGGATGGTGAACGTGCCCGTGGTCACCACGTTGGCCACCGACGAGCCGGAGACCACGCCGGTGAGCAGGCTGGCGATGACCGACGCTTTGGCCGGGCCGCCGCGGAACGTGCCCAGCCCGCTGAAAGCCAGGTCAACGAAGTACTGCCCGGCGCCGGCCTTGTCCAGCAGCGAGCCAAAGAGAACGAACAAAAAGACAAAGGTGGCCGAGACGCGGATGGGCGTGCCCCAGATGCCCTCCTCGGTGAGGTACAGCTGCTGCATGATCTGCTGCCACTCGTAGCCGTTGTGCAGGAAGAGGATATCCGGCGGCGTCACCGGGATGATCCCGGCCGGCCCCATGGCGCCGTAGGCCATCACCAGAATGGCGATCACCGGCAGCGCGTAGCCGATGATGCGCACGGCAGCGATCATCAGCACCACCAGCAGCGCGGTGCCCATGAGCACGTCGCGCGTGGTGGGCACGCCGCCCTGCACGGCGACGATGTTGTAGTAGCTGACGACGATGTAGAGCGAGGTGGCGATGCCGACCAGCGCCAGCAGCCAGTCGTACCAGGGAATGCGGTCGCGCGGGCCCCTCTTGCGCGGGTACGCCAGGAACGCCAGCGCAAAGCCGAACGCCAGGTGGATGGCCCCGGTTTTCTGCGTGTTGAGCGTGCCGTAGTAGCTGGCCCATATCTGGAACAGGCTCCAGCCCACGGCGATGGCCACCAGCATCCAGCGCTGCCACCGCAGCGCCGGATCGCGCGCGCCGTAGTCGCTGGCCTTGACCAGCTCCTCGGCTTCCCTGACGGCGTCTTCGCTGATCGCTTCGTGTTGGCTCATCGTCTCCTCCCGCTTGTCCTGCTCTTGTCGGCCTGATGCGAAAGAGCCCCGGCCGCAGTGCAGTCGGGGCTCTTGTCATGGAGCGCGGAGCCGATCAGCTCGGGACCAGGCTGTCGTCCACCGCTACGCCCTTCTCCTTGAAGAACTTGATGGCGCCGGGGTGTACCGGAATCGGCATGCCGTCCAGCGCCGTTTCCACCTTGAAGTATTTCTTCAGGTTGGGGTTTTGCACGTCGTTGTAGAACTTGTCCAGGTTCTTGCCGAAGATGGTGTCCATGAAGGTGTACACGTCGTCGTCCGACAGCTCGGCAGCAACGACCATCATGGCCTGCGTCGTGATGGTGGGGACGTCCTCGTCTATTCCCGGGTACGTGCCGCCCGGAACGGTGATGGGCGTGTAGAAGGGATATTTGTCGTGCAACTCGTCCGCCTTGTCCGCCGCGATAGAGACCAGGTCGATGGGCGCGGTCTGCGCCGCCTCGGTAATCGCCGATGCGCCTATGCCCACGGTGTAGAACATGGCGTCTATCTTGCCGTCGCGCAGCAGGTCCACGGCGCTGCCCGAGCTGCCGCGAACGGCGGTTCTCAGGTCATCCAGGCTCAGGCCATACGAGTCAAAGATATTGAGCACGTCCTGCTCGGTGCCCGAGCCTATGTCGCCCACGTAAATGCGCTTGCCCTTCATGTCGGCAACCGTCTTGATGCCCGCATCCTTGCGCGCCAGGATCTGGATGACCTCCGGGTAGAGCATGGTCAAGCCGCGCAGGTTCTTCACCGGCTTGTCCTTGAACGCCTCCACCCCCACGCCGTTGTACGCGTAGTAGGCGATGTTGTTCTGGCTCACGCCCATCTGCAGCTCGCCCTTGCCGATGGCGGCGCAGTTGTAGACCGACGCGCCCGTGGCACGCGCATTGGCGCGCACGTCGACGTCGGCGTCGTTGAGGATCTTGGCCATGCCGACCGCGGTGGGATAGTACAGGCCGGCGGTGGAGCCCGAGCCTATCGTTATGAACGTCTTGGCGCTGGCTGCGCGGCCCAGGCCGAACAGGGCGGTTCCGGCACCGGCCAGGATGGCCGTATTGATGGTTCTGCGTCTCACGATAACTTCTCCAGCGTGTTATGAGATGAAACCAGGCACGCACGCGATGGCGCTTGCCCGGAATGGTTGTGAATCAGCCAAAAGCCCTGCGCCGCGGCGCAGGCCTGCCGATGCTTGGAGGTTTTACCACAGGCGGGCAGCAAGGCCAAGCCCGCGCCGCGCGCAAGGCCGGCCGCCGCATGGTCAACTCCTCTGCCGCCGCGCCTCGTAGAGGCAGATACCGCTGGCCACCGACACGTTCAGGCTCTGCACCGCGCCCAGCATGGGGATGCGCACCAGCGTGTCGCAGGTCTCGCGCGTGAGCCGGCGCAGCCCGGCGCCCTCGGCGCCCAGCACCAGCGCCGTGGGCAGGCGCAGGTCGGCGTCGTACAGCGTTTGCGGTGCGTCGTCGCTGGCGCCAACGATCCAGATGCCGGCCTGCTTCAATTGCCGCAGCGTGCGCGCCAGGTTGGTGACCATGTGGTAGGGCAGTGATTCAGACGCGCCGCTGGCCACCTTGGCGACCGTGGCATTGAGCCCGACGGCCCGGTCGCGGGGCGCGATCACCGCATGCGCACCGGCGCCGTCGGCCACGCGCAGGCAGGCGCCCAGGTTGTGCGGATCGGTCACGCCGTCAAGCACCAGCAGCAGCGCCGGCTCGTCGAGCGCCTCGACCAGCTGCAGCAGCCCGAGCTGCTCTGGCAACGGCTGCACACGCGCCACGACACCCTGGTGGCCGCCGCTGCCCGCCAGCCCGTCCAGTCGCTGCCTGTCGGCCTCGATCAGGCGCAGGCCCGCCTCGCGCGCCCGCGCCGCAAACCGCTGCATGCGCGCGTCGCGCCGACCCCGGTCCACGTAGATCTCCACGATGGACGCGGGCGCGATCTTCAGCCGCACGCCAACGGCGTGAAAACCATACAGGAGGGACGTCATGGCGGCCATTATGCGCAGAATCCAGCGCGCTGCCGCCGCCCTGCGGCGCAGCGCGAGACGATAATCGGGCACACAGCCCCATCAGAAACCCGTACCGCTGCCCGCCACGCCGGGCAGCGAAACCCGCCCCGCGCCACCGTGAGCATCCACCGCATCGCCGCTGCCGACGTCTTGCACACCCTCGACGCCTACGACGTCATCATCGACGCACGCAGCGAGGCTGAATATGCACAAGACCGGCTGCCTGGTGCCGCCAACTGGCCCAGCCTGCACGACGACGAGCGCGCGTGCGTTGGCAGCCGGTACAGGCAGGTCAGCCCCTTCGAGGCACGCAAGCTTGGCGCGGCGCTGGTCGCGCGCAACATTGCCGCGCACCTTGAGGCGCATGCGGACC
>Ga0265293_10001881_pt1 | contig 44178 bp, 46 predicted proteins | sample Munlanlewell138R_FD_192505 | JGI IMG/M metagenome (GOLD analysis project Ga0265293, IMG submission 192505) | Leachate microbial communities from a municipal landfill in Southern Ontario, Canada - Leachate well 138R | ecosystem: Engineered > Solid waste > Landfill > Unclassified | place: Canada... | reverse complement strand
TCTCTCATTGTTAATCTCTCTGCCTCCATTGCCTACCTCCCGTAATTATTAGGAAGGTAGTTTCGTATAGATTCCTATTTGACGCAACGATTCCTTTTCGTATAGATTTATTATGACGCAATGCGATATATTGACAACGCAAGAAACATACCCTACACTATGCGAAAATCATATCTTCTCTTTCTTCTACCATACATAAGGGAGGAGCCATGCGGGTTCTTGTGGCTGGAATCTCTACAGAAACCAATACATTTGCTAGCACCCCTACAACCCTTGATGATTTCAAATGGCGTCAGGGAACTCTTTCTTCAGACGAGTATCAGGATGGCTTTCCTCACGGAAAAAGCATTCTAAACCGTTTTCGGGGAACGCGTTCTGTTGTCGGTGGATTTATTACTGTTGCGGAAAAAGATGGAATAGAACTTGACTTTCTTATGGGGAACCATGCAACACCTGGTGGTATTGTACAGCAGGATGCCTACGATGTCCTTAAAGAAATTCTTCTCAAAAGAATTGATGGTGCAAATGGGTATCAAGGAATCCTTCTTAACCTGCATGGCGCCATGGTAACAGAATCCATACAAGATGTTGAAGGAGATCTTCTTGCCGCGGTGCGTGAAAAGGTAGGACCCGCAATTCCTATTATCGCAACCCTTGACCTTCACGCTAACTCTACAAAAAAAATGGCAGAAAATGCCAATGTACTCATCGGGTACGACCTCTATCCTCATACAGATCTCTTTGAACGGGGAGTAGAGGCCGCAGAAACAATGAAAAGAATTATCCAGGGAAAGATTGTTCCAACCCTTGCATGGTATCAACTTCCTCTTATTACCATGCCTCCAAAACAGTGCACTCTCATAGAACCAATGAAATCTCTCCTAAAGAAAGCGCACACCATGGAAGAGGAAGACAAGGTTATCAATGTAACGCTATCAATGGGTTTCCCATTTTCAGATATCTATGATGCAGGCGTCTCTGTTCTTGTTACTACCAATAACGATCAACTCCTTGCAGAAACTCTTGCAAAAGAAATGGCACAAAAGATATGGGATACACGAGAAGAGTTCTCTGTTTCTTTTACGCCAATTGCCGAAGCGATTGAGTATGCGGCCACACAAGCTAAAGGAGTTGTGATTCTTTCTGATGGTTCCGACAATCCAGGCGGCGGCGCTCCCTGTGATGGTACCACTATCTTGCAAGAGTTTATCAATCACAATGTACAGAATGCTGTTATTGCCATTATCGTGGATCCAGAGAGTGTTGCAAAAGCAGTTGAAGCAGGAGTAGGAAATAACGTTACTCTTCATCTCGGAGGAAAAACAGATAATAAACATGGTGCACCTGTACACCTTACCGCCTATGTAAAACTCCTTTCTGACGGAACCTTTATACCAGAAGGACCAATGAATAAAGGAGTACTGCACAATATGGGAAGAACCGCGGTACTCGTAAAAGACGGAATAGAAATTGTGGTTACAGAAAGACGGCTTCAACCCTATGATACAGCTCTTCTACAAAGTGTTGGCATAGAACCAACCAAAAAACGTATCATCGCACTGAAATCAGCTGTGCATTACCGAAGCACTTATCAAGCAATCGCAGACCGTATCTTTGAAGCCGATACCCCTGGCGTGCACCGCTTTGATTTCAATGCCCTTACCTATAACAATCTACGCACTCCCCTTTATCCTCTACAGAAACAAGGAACGCACGATACCTTTCAATGGTAAAAAAGCTTTCTTCTGAAACATTCTTATTCCAGGCACAGCTAAACCTTATCGTAGAAAGATGGCTTTTCCGCAAGAATTACTGACCTTCCTCTCCTTTTCAAGCCATTCTTAAGGAGAGTTTAGTCATCATGACAGAGGGGCAAAGTGCAGAAAGAATTGGTCAGAACCGAGTTATTATTAAGATTATATTAAAAAAGCCTTTTACTGTTCTTTAAAAGTTTATTAAAGAAGGTTGTTGTTAGAGATTAAGACGGAAGTAGGAATTGTTATAAATAAGTATTTTTTAGTTAGATTCATTTGTGTCCAGCAATTTAAGTGCTTCGCTCAAAAACTCTTCAGTGTTCTCAATTAATCTTTTTGCTCCTTCTTCTGACCAGTTGCTGTAATAATCGGCACTTTCCCGCAATCTTTTCCCGTCTTGTAATGTTTCAATTAACTGAGAACTAAGAATTTTAGGCTGCACAAACAATACTCTTATTGCAACGATAAGGCAATAATGACTTTTTTCTCTATATCCTTTGGAATATATCAGTGCACGTGCTGTATGGAATATTGAGTAATATCCTTGTATGGTAGCCCATTTAAACTTCCCGCTTCTGAAATTATCCTTTGCCTCTGCCAAATCATCGCTGGCCGCTTGTATTTCCTTATTAAACAGTGCTTCCCCTTTTGGGAATTTTCTTAATTTGCCCTTTTCAAGACATTTTCGGAATTCCAAATCTATGTCGTTTTCGTCCATAGAATTATTCCTTTGTTTACTTCATCAAAAAATATAGGGTCTTTTGATTTCATCTCAACAAACTCCAGAGGGTTTCTTATTACCAGTTGAATCTTTTTGTTAGCTGAAATTTTTTTGATTACCATTTCTGGAGAGTTTGTTATAATTAACAAATCAATATCACTTTCCTTAATGTTTCTACCCTCTGCCATACTACCAAATAGGATAATTTTCTCGCTATTTTTTGTAATAGTTTTTACCAGAGGGGCAACTTTAATGATATTATTGAAAATTTTCCAAGCCCTGATAATAGGATTTTCTATATTTATAGAATAGAAAAAAGTTCTACCTCTTTTTTCAGTTTTAATCAAATCAGTTTTTCTCAATATTTTTAAGGAGCTGTTGATGCCACCTCTGCTTAATTTGATTTTGTCTGAAATTTCTTTTTCAATGAAACTTTTGTTTGGAAAATCAGATAAAAATTTTAGCAATATTTGAGAGTTAGTATTGGCGAATAAATTTTGTATATTCATTTTTTTGAATTTATATTCATTTTTTTGAATTTATTCTAATCATTTTTCTCCTTATTGTCAATAAATCATTCCTTCGGGATTTTTGGATATTGAAGTTGTCCCCAAAAACTGGACAGGGCTCTTGGTGTACAATAATAAAGAAGCATATCTATAATAACAGGGGACAAAATGAGAAGAAGACATAGCGCAGCATTTAAAGCAAGGGTAGCCTTGGAAGCAATAAAGGGTGAGAAGACCATTGCTGAGATAGGCAGTAAATATGGTATCCATCCAAATCAGATTGGGCAATGGAGAAAAGAAGTACTGGATCGTCTTCCTGAATTATTCAGTGGGAAGCAGAAAAAAACTGATAAAGCATCAGAGGAATTGCAAGCAGAGTTGTACCAACAGATAGGGCAGTTAAAGGTTGAATTGGACTGGCTTAAAAAAAAATCTCAGTTGCTGGAGTAAAAGAAAAACGATCGCTCATTGACAAAGTTAATAAGAGAAGAACCTAGCCAATGAAGCAGACTACCAAAACTGCCCTGATCCTGGCTATTGCAATTACCACTGCTGTGACGGGAAGAAAATTTTAGGTAAGGAGAAGGCTACCTAAAAGAAGTGTCCGTCAAGAAACCAGGGCAGTTGAAAACCATATTGAGGATAGTGAAGTCAGTGTGAGGAGTGCCGACAGAGAAAACAAAAATTACTGAGTATCAGTTGACAAGGCTGTTCTGATTATAGATTAAACACTTGATTTTTTAAGGCAAAATTTGTTATACAAATCGGCAAAAACAGAAATACTTTTTTTAGCAAGCTGATAACCTTTCTCAGCATCTTCTCGTGTTATAGAGAACAATTGTCCTCGGTGTGTAAATTTATTTCTCTTTTTCTTAATTTCATTCACCTGATGAAGGAAATCCTCTGGAAATAAGTTCTTCTCTCCGGAAATGTTTTTAAAGAATTTGATTTGCCTATCCCATGAACGTAACTCATCTAAAGTATTTTCAGCTATTTCATAAAGCGTACCTTTCCGTAGGAGATAAGTTTTCAAAAAACCCGTAAGACATGTTTCAAAATAAATACAAAAAATGAAGACTGTAATCTTTGCTTCATCTGATACTGTTGAATACTTTTCTTGAATATTGAATATTACTTCAAGAGCTTTTTCGCCTTCTATTCTTAGAAACGAAGAAACAACTTGTTGCATTTCTGTATATTTTAAAACTTCGTCTTGATATTTTTCAATTTCTATTTTTTGAAACCTTTGAAAAATAGCGTCTACAATTTTCATGTCTACATTCCTATTGCTAATTGTATTTATTTCAGAAAGAAGCTTTCTCATCTGTAGCACTTCATCTTCTTTGGCACGTTTGTAAAAAGATTCAAGCATCTAAAACAAGGCGGCTGCTCCAAAGCGAGGAAACATAATACTAGATCCCTCAGTATTTTCCCAACTAGCAGGCCTTTTACAATTAGGACAGGGTATATCGGGATTGCAAAGCTTTTCGTCAGAACTTATAAAACCGCATAAAGGACATTCTGAATAATTGAAAATCATACTATAATTCCTCACAGACTATCATGCTGTTATTAAGGCGCATAAAGATATCTCTGGAAGCCAATGAAAGTATCACGGATAACATCTGCCTGACCCAGTATATCTTCGGCATCTTGCACTGCCTTATATTTCAAGGTTAGCAGATTAGGTAATTTTTCTTGGTCAAGCTCATAAACGCCAGTTTCTATATATTTTGAAAGAACAAACTCCAAAAACTCCTTCTGGCTATTATTTAACCCATCGAAAATCCTTGTCTGTGCATTGGCTACACGCCTTTCTCTCGATATGGGCGTTATTTCATACGCTATATACACCAACACATCTAATAGGTCGCTCTTATCTGCACCTATCAATTTCTGCAACTCTGCAAGCTCGCCTTCTCCGTATCCTGCGTATTCAAGTCTCCTGAGTAAAGCTTTGCGTGTATCAGGTTGTGACCATATTTTCTGTAGCTCTTCTTCACTTTTAAAAAAGTTAGGTATATCTCCATAAAAATTATTCAAAAAATCCTGCACAGAAATAGGCGTCCCATCAGGACCATAGAAATAGGTGGAAGCGATATGTTGGATTTCCCTTTCTCGCCCATCTCCAAGTCGTACTTTAATCATTACCCTGCATACGCAAGGGTTTTCTCTGCATTGAGGGCATTCAACTCCCTCACAAATACATTTCCTTCTTTCACAGTTTGGACATACTGGTTCTTCGCATATACAAGGGCTCATTCCACACAAGGGGCAGGTTTGTTCAGGTTGAGCGCACACACAAGGCACTTGCCCGCATTGTTCGCATATCTCTATATCAGGATCGCCATCCCACTCTACATCGTAGAAATGGTGATACGCTCCAACAAAATCGTATATAGTAAAATATTTTTTTTCTTCATATATGCGGGTGCCACGACCTATTATCTGCTTAAACTCTACCATTGAGTTTATAGGACGCATAAGTATTATGTTACGAATATTGCGAGCATTTACGCCTGTAGATAGTTTCTGTGATGTTGTAAGTATTGTGGGGATAGTTTTTTCATTATCCTGAAAATTCCGTAAATACTCTTCTCCAAGCAACCCATCGTTTGCGGTAACCCGCACACAATAAAGAGGGTCGGAATTGTTCTTCTTCTGGTTTATTAAATCCCTTACAGCCATAGCGTGGTTCTGCGTAGCACAAAAAACTATCGTTTTTTCGTTCTGGTTAATTTCATTAAGGAATATCCTTACCCGTTCCTTCTCTCGTTCTTTTATTTCTATGATTTCATTAAAATCAGGTTCAATATAAACTCTACCTGCTTCTATCTCTCCTTCTATCACATCATCATCAGGAGAATACATATAATCATCAATATTTGTCTGTATACGTCTTAAGCGAAAAGGAGTAAGAAATCCGTCGTTTATCCCATCCTTAAGAGCATAGACATATACAGGTTCTCCAAAATACTGATATGTATCTACATTATCATTACGCTTAGGAGTAGCAGTTAACCCCAGCTGTAAAGCAGGCGAAAAATACTCCATAATTGCCCGCCAGTTGCTTTCATTGTTAGCTCCCCCACGATGACATTCATCTATAATAATAAAATCAAAGAAGTCATTTGGATATTCCCCGAAGTATGGAGCAGATTTACCTTCTGCGTCTCTACCTGTCATAAAGGTCTGGAATATAGTAAAGAATATATTACCACTAATGGGAACGCTTCCTCTTTGGCGAATTGAACCAGGTTTAATACGAACAAGGGCATCCTCAGGAAAAGGGGAAAATTCGTTGAAAGCTTGGTCTGCAAGAATGTTTCTATCAGCAAGAAAAAGAATACGTGGTCTTCTGCTTCCATCTCTTGCCAAGTTCCACCTTGTTTGATAGAGCTTCCACGCTATCTGGAAGGCGATAAAAGTTTTACCGGTGCCTGTTGCAAGGGTCAACAATATACGCTTTTGGTTATCCGCTATGGCAGACATAACATTGTTGACAGCAACTTCTTGGTAATACCTCATACTTCTTGTTCCACCGACTTCTTCAAAGGGTATCTCGTTAAACTCATCGAGCCAAGGGTTTTCTGTTACAAAGGTTTTATTCCAAAGTTCTTCAGGGGTGGGGAAACAATCAACGAGACCTTCTTCCCCTGTTTTCATACATATCTGGTAAACCTCTCTACCGTTGCTGGAGAACGTTGTATCTACCTTCATCATTTTTGCGTAATTCTTCGCCTGGGCTACTCCTTCGCCTACCTCGTGTCCATAACTCTTAGCTTCTATAACAGCAAGCTTACGGTTTTTATATACAAGCACGTAATCAGCAGATAATGCAGTAGCACGACCTCCATAAGTTTGTATCCTACCATTTGTCAACTTATATTCACGGAGAATCCTGGTATCTTCCACAACGCCCCATCCGCTTTCTTTAAGTTTTGGATCTATATATTCTGCCCTTGTTTCAGCTTCATTCATACCCCTATCCTGTAAGTTCGCCATTAAATGCCTTCTGTAATATAGATTTTTTCAGTTCCTCTATATCCAACAACTTCTGTTTATACGCTACTTCCAACTTCTTGGTTTCAGCCGCGAGAGAATCAAGTTTAACTACTATCTGTTTCTGTTCAGGAAGTGGTGGGAGAGGGATGGGAATGTTTTCTATTTGCCTTTTACTGATAGAATTAAAAACAGCTCCCACATTACCAATAATCTCTTTTTCATATTTTAATAGAAAATTAAATAAAAACTCTTTATCAAGTTGTTCTTTTGGTCGAATAGCAGCAAGACCTCGCCCTATGCATATTCTTTGTGTGGAAAAATTTACTGGTCCTACAGGTGCTCTTACAGACATTAAAATATCACCTTTAAAAGCTTCTCGTGTGATACTTGTTGTCCATATTCTTGGTTCATCAATATATTTGTCAGTAAAATCTTTCTTGCCCTGGTAGAAGGGTAGCCCTTCTCCTCTATCATTGTAGTATATTCCCTTTGGAGATTGCCCAGCAAAAATCTCACACACATCCCCCAGCTTCTTTTCTTCCCAGTCAGGTCCAGGGTTAGTGAATATGTTGTTCAGGTAGGACTCAAAAAGCTCACAGGCGTTTTGGAGGTTCTTCTCTGTATTCTCTTTAGCATGATTCAGAGCTTCAAAGACTTCATCGAGAATTTTAACAATCTGTTTCTGTTCAGGAAGTGGTGGGAGAGGGATAAGAACTTTCTTTAATTTTAATGATGAGAGCTCTTTAAAAGTTGTTCCAGTTCCTAAAGCATTCAGTAAAGGAACATTGCCATATAGGAAGTAATATAGATATTTAAATTGAAGTTTGGAACTGGGAATTAAACCTCTACATCCTTGGTTTGTAGCCATGGGCTTCAGGTTAATTACTATATACCCTATAGGAGCACGAGTTGAAAGTATTATTGAAAAAGGAGGCAATAATTTGGCTGAACTATTTTTTAATCCAGCTTCTGTAAGCTTTCGCAAAGTAGAATCAATGAAGGGGTTCTTTCTTTTACCCATTTCAGCAGGGGTAATCCAAAGAAAGTCGCCATTCCAGTAATGTTGAGTTCCAGTCTTTGGAGTTCCACCGTTAATTATCTCACACACATCCCCCAGCTTCTTTATCTCCCAACCCTTCTTCATATCAATCCTTTAATTGTTTCAAGTATTGCCCCTGTCTCTTTGTCTATTTTATTCATAGACACAAGAATTTCTTCTGGCTTTCGTAGCACTGTTTCGTCCTTCTTGTTCGGATTTTTCACAGATAAATCGTAAGTAGTCTTATCTATCCCTGATATATCTACTGTCCAGGAATTTTCTGAGTCAACCTTTCTCTTCTGAAGCTTCACAAACTCCAACAAGTCATCCTCATTCAACGGGTTGGTCTTGCCCAGATTCCTTCCAGGGTTCAACTGATAGAACCATACCTTCTTTGTCGGCTTACCCTTTTCAAAAAATAGAACAACCGTTTTTACTCCTGCTCCTGTAAACACCCCACTAGGCAGGTCAAGCACAGTATGCAAATTACAACTTTCAAGAAGCATCCTGCGTAAACTAACAGAAGCATTATCGGTATTAGAAAGAAAAGTGTTTTTTATTACAACACCACCTTTACCTCCTGCCCGAAGTATCTTTATAAAGTGCTGGAGAAACAGAAACGCCGTTTCGCCTGTTTTTATAGGGAAATTCTGTTTTACCTCGGCCCTCTCAGCCCCTCCAAAAGGAGGATTAGCAAGAACTGTATCATATCGGTCGCTGTCTTGAAGATCAGTAATATTTTCTACCAGAGTATTCATGCGAACAATGTTAGGTGCCTCTATTCCGTGGAGAATCATATTCATAGTGCCAATAATATATGCAAGAGATTTTTTTTCTTTCCCGTAAAATGTCTTTTTCTGAAGGGTCTCTAAATCTTTCGTACTAAGCTTCTTGCTTTCCTTCATATACTCATACGCCTCGCACAAAAACCCTGCTGAACCCAACGCCCCATCATAGACGGTATTACCTATCTTAAGAGCAACAACCTTTACTATCGCCTGAATGAGTGGACGTGGAGTATAATACTCGCCTCCATTCCTACCAGCGTTACCCATATTCTTAATTTTAGATTCATACAGGTGAGACATCTCATGCCTATCTTTAGAAGAGCGAAACCGAAGTGTATCAACCATATTTATTATTTCACGCAGATTGTGCCCACTCTGTATCTTGTTCTTAAGCTCACTGAATATCTCTCCTATCTTGTATTCTATAGTGTCAGCAGACGCTCCAGAGGAGTTAAACTTCTTCAGGTAAGGGAACAACTTTAGGTTAACAAAATCTTTAAGGTCGTCCCCAGAAAGTGCTTTATGGTGGTCTATCTTTCCGTCTTCGCCTTTAGGTGTAGCCCAAGTCTCCCACATATATTCCTTATCCAGCATATTCTTATATGGTTTCTCAGTCAATACGGAAATCTTACGTTTATCCTCTTCCAGGTCATCAAGATATTTAAGAAAAAGAATCCATGAGGTCTGCTCCACATAATCCAGTTCACTGCTACATCCAGCGTCCCTACGCAAAATATCATCTATATTTTTAAAAACCTGCTCAAACATCTGCGCTCCCTTTTTATCTTATTGTTTTGTTGTAAAAACTCCTTTCCTTATTCTATCAATATGCCATAGAATGTTCTTACTATCACATAGTTTACACTTTATTCTTAGGACATAGTTTACACTTTTATTCATAGTTTAATCAAGAATTGTAAAGCCCCTGCCTATTTCAAACCACCTTGTTTTTATTAAAACATTTATGTATTTTTTAAGAAATAACTATTTGCTTTTTTATCTTAATCTTCTTACAATAGAAAAATCCAGATTTGGAAGGGAGGATTATGGCAACAAAGATACAAACTTGGGAAATTGTCGGTGATGAATTAAAAGAAGTGGATACAACCATGATTGAGGCTTCCAGAACAGAAAAGGAACATTTGGGAAAGTGGATTAAAACAAATCCAAAAATTTTAGGTGAGGATATATTAATAATCGGCGAACAGGTTTATACTAAATCAGGACCGCTGGATTTTCTAGGTCTTGATAACTCCGGCAATCTTGTAATAGTTGAATTAAAAAGAGATAAATTACCAAGAGAAGTTCTCGCACAGGCAATAGATTACGCTGCAGATATATCCACATGGGATGTGGACAAAATAAGTGAAATTTGTTTGGAGTATGCAGGGCAATCTCTTGAAGATTATGTATCAGAAAATTTTGAAGGGATGCAGTTGGAAGATCTTGTTGTAAACAAAGCTCAAAGGTTATTATTAGTTGGATTTGCTGTTGAAGAATCTTTAAGCCGGATGATAGAATGGTTATCCTCAAATTATGATATAGGAATCAATGCTATTATTTTAAATTATATTAAAACATCCTCTGGAGATGAGCTATTATCAAAAACAGCAATAATTTCAGAGGAAGTAGAAAAAGCAAAAACGGACAAGAAAAAATTTAAAATTTCAATGTCAGATGAACCCGGCAATCACTCTCCAGAAGAGTTAAAAGAATTATTGATAACCTACTTAAATAAAAATTTGTATTCAGCAAAACGAATAAAAAAGATACTTCTACCTTTTCTGTTAACAAATAAAAAGGTCACTCGAGAAGATATTAAAAGAGAATTTGTAAGAGTAGGAGGGGCTAAGGATGAAAGTCAGGCCGGATATTTTTTGTCTTTAATTTCTAATCAATTAGGACAGACAAGAAGAGATTTTTTAAGACAAATCATCAGTTATGAATATCCTAATTATAAATGGGAAAAAGACAATTTTCTTCTCAGAGAAGAGTATAGAAATATAGTAAAAGAGGTTTTGAATGAGTTAAATACAGGTGGTGATCAAACTGATGAAAATTCCGAAACAACAACTGAGTGATTATTTTTCAAATCCTCGCGGAGTTTTTCATATCTAAAGGCAAGAAGAAAATCATTCAAGACATGGAAGTTATTGAAGAAATGCGTCAGGAAATCATAAGACTACAAAATGTCTTATAATATTATGAAAAACACATTGAAGATATATCAATTCAAGCTCACGCTTAAGGATATTAAACCCGTAATATGGAGAAGGATACAGGTGCCTGAGAACTACAGTTTCTGGGCTCTGCATGTTGCCATACAGGATTCTATGGGTTGGAAAGATTATCATCTGCATAATTTCTATATGTTCAAGCCTGCTACCAGAAAAATGGTAAATATCACCTTTCCAGATGAGGATTACAGGGCTTTTAACAGTAAAAATTTATCCTCCCACAGAGAAAAAATCGCTAAGTATTTTTCTATGGATAACAGGAATGCTGAGTATATCTATGATTTCGGAGATAACTGGGAGCATTTAGTAAGATTGGAAAAAGCTCTACCAGCAAAGAAAGGGGTTGAATATCCTTTGTGTATAGGTGGAGAAAGAGCCTGCCCGCCTGAAGACTGCGGCAGTATCCCTGGATATGAAAACCTTTTGAAGATACAAAGCAATCCAAAGCATCCTGAATATAAATCAATGCTCAAATGGCTCGGTGGAAAATTTGACCCGGAGCATTTTGATTGTAAAGAGGTGATATTTGACGACCCTGATGAACGCTGGAAATTTGCCACCATCAGTCTAACAGAATAACTTGAAAACGCATGTAACGGACTAAACAGGCAAAAATATGGCAAGTTTATCAATTTATAATGTTTAAAAAAGAGGAGTTGCCGGATAGATAAAACTTTTCTCTGCATATCAACCGGGGCTCAAAGGAATAGAAGGATTTTCTTATCTTACCCTGATGTACTATTTTAACAGGGCAAAAGAAGAAAAACTTATAAGCAGGTTCTTGAAGATTTAAAATACGGCCTCTTTGTCATAAGAAGTCTCAACGAGCTAATCATATCGATTTTTCCATAGTAAAGATGGAAAAAATAACAGGTGATATCATCGCTTTTCCCGAGATCGATATGCTGGATGGGCCCCCGTTGCTGGATATCAATCCTTATAATTCACTCTTTGATTCAAAAGAGAAGGTAAAAAGCGACCGGCTCGATAAACATTTCAAAAAGGCGGGGTTCTGAAAAGAAGAAAACTCAAATGAAAGACGATACACAACTATTCTATGACTTAACGGCTGAAGAAACTGCAGAGAAATGGTATGAAAATAACATCTTAATGCCGACTATAAAGGATTTCATGGCATTGCTCCCTGAAAACCCCCGCATACTGGACTTCGGCTGTGGACCAGGGCATGAAAGTATGAGGTTAGCTTCAATGGGAGCAGAAGTGGTAGGAATTGATTTCAGTTCCGAATGTATCAGAATTGCAAGGCAGAGATGTCCACAATGCAGGTTTGAGGTAATGAATTTTTACACATTGGATAAAACTCTCGGAATCTTTGACGGTATCTTTGCCTCTGGTTCTCTAATACATGCTGAAAATGATAAGATAGAGGCCGTTATAAAGGATGTGGCAGAATTGCTGAGAAACAAAGGATGTTTTCTTATGATAGCCCAGAAAGGGCATGGGGTGAAAGAAAAGCAGAGCACTCTTGAGATAAAGGGGAAAAGTCTGCGAAGACCAGTTTATTGTTACACAAAAGATTTCGTGGTAGATATATCCAGAAGCGCAGAACTCCAATTCTTAAAGGAAGGTTATTTGGATAAAAGTCTTATTGCACAGGAATGGAGAAATTATATATTCACAAAAATCTCTAAGGCAGACAGATAATAAGAAAACTTGCGAGAACTATGGATAATAACCTATTGGCCAAGGTTCTTTTTATTATAGGGGTGATTTTTATAGTATCTTCCGTATTTATTGAGAGAGGAATAAAACTGCCCTTTGGAAGATTGCCTGGCGACGTAATAATAAAAAAAGAAAACTTTGCTTTTTATTTTCCGCTGACGACAGGTATCATAATAAGTATCGTTCTAACGATTATATTCACTCTGTTGAAAAAACGCTGATTTCAAAAGCATTATAATAGATGCAGGAGGCTAAAGCGATGAGGAAATTTGTGAGTTTTCTGTTTCAACTGGCAAGAACGGCTAATGATATAGAAAAGATATTCAGTTGCAACCCAAAAGGATAGCTCGTAGGGCAAAGAATAAGTTTCTCGACTAAAAGATTGCAAGCAAGATATATAAATGGCTTAAGTTTTAATTATCATTGACAGGTGTAACCAAATCAGGTACAATTGTAATCATAATGAGAACAGTGTTAAAAAACAAAAAACTTTCAACAGTTTTATTCAGCAAAACCCGCGGAGCTATTCTCGGTCTTTTATACAGAAATACAGACCAGTTTTTTTATCTACGAGAGATTGTTCGCAAAACCGGTGTTGGCATAGGAGCGGCACAAAGAGAACTTAAACAACTCACCGATTCTGGAATTATTAAACGCACTGCTCGGGGAAATCAGGTTTACTACCAGACGAATACCGACTGCCCTGTTTTCAAAGAACTTAAAGGGTTGATTATTAAGACCGTAGGAGTGGCAGATATATTAAAAGAGGCATTAAGCCCGTTATCTAAAAAAATCAAAGCAGCGTTTATATACGGCTCTTTTGTCCAGGGAACTGAACGTAACAACAGTGATGTAGATATAATGATAATTGGAGAAACAACTTTTTCAGAGGTTACTTCCGCATTATCAGACGCTCAAACAAAACTCTCCAGAGAAGTCAATCCAACTGTATATCCTGTTAAAGAAATTCAGACCAAAATAGCACAAAACCACCACTTTGTAAAAACCGTCATAAGCGAGAAAAAAATTTTTCTAATCGGAGATGAAAATGTCCTTAAAAAACTGGCTAATTAACGGTTGGCTGGTCGAACACAAAACAACCTCTCAAGAAATAGAAGATTTACTGGAATTATCCGAGCGGGATATAAAAGATTGCCAGATATCAGAACTTTAGTACTGACTGGCGGCTAAATATTGCTTATAATGCTGCATTACAAGCGGCAACTGCAGCTTTAGCTGCTTCTGGTTATCGTGCTTCAAAAGATTCACATCATTATAGGGTTATACAGTCACTTGTTTATACAGTAAGCGTTAAAACCGATTTGATTAAACAGTTTGATGCTTTCCGCAAGAAACGGAATATCGGCGGTTACGAAAGAGTAGGGTTGGTGTCAGAGCAGGAAGTAAAAGAAATGAAAATTTTAGCTCAAGACTTGCTTGACATGGTAAAAGAATGGCTTAAAATCAACCATCCAGAATTTAACACTTAACAACTTTATAAAATGAAAGAAAAGGACCCCATAAGCACGGAATCTTATGGAGGCCTTTTCGTCGTAATTCTACCTAATGTTATACCCTTTTTACTTCTTCTGTCAACAGTCAGACCACATTGAATTATAATAAATCTATGCGAATCACTATCGTTGCGTCAAATAGAAATCTATACGAAACTTTTTTTAGATAGTTGACAGTTGGATGTTGATAGAGCATTTCATATTTGATACACTATTGTCATAATTATGAAAAGCACAGAAAATCTAATTGAACAGCTAAAAGCCTTGCCTTACTTTGACAAAACTAGTATCAGGCAGTTAGGTAAACAGCTTGGGATTGCAGATACTACGATTGACACTTATATCAGTCGTTTTTTACGACGCAAAGAGATTGTTCAGCTAAAAAACGGATTATATGTACCTGCAGATTTCTTGAATAAAAACAGGGGCGATCTTTCCTATTCCTTTTACCTTGCCAATATTTTGCGGAAGCCCTCCTATGTGAATTCATGGACTGCGCTTCAATATTACAATCTGGCTACTGAATCAATTTACACCATTATTTCAATTACGCCGAAGGTAACGCGGACATATAAAACAAAAACAGGAACTTTCCCGGCGCTTTGCGCCACCCCTCCAAAGGAGGGGAAAATACCTGCGAGCTTGTCGGCGGAACTCAATGCTCGGCGGAAAGAATACGAATACTACCGGGATAAGCTACTCACGTTTAAAGAATTCAATTCCCCTCCTGTGGAGGGGTGTCAGTCGAAGACTGACGGGGTGGTCTCATGAGAGCAACGCAGAAATACAAATTGCTTCCTTATAATCCCAAACTGCGCGAAAGAGCAAAAGCCCTGCGTAAAGCAGGCATTATGCATGAGGCATTGCTTTGGAATCAGCTTAAATCAAAAAAACTGCATGGGTTGGATTTTGACAGGCAGAAAATTATCGGCAATTACATTGTTGATTTCTATTGTGCTGAAAAAGGTGTGATTATTGAAGTGGATGGTGCTTCTCACGACAACAAAACAGAGACTGATGAAACACGGGATAAGTTTTTGAGTGGGTTGGGTTTAACGGTAATTCGTATATCAGCAGGTGATGTATTACATAATATGGATGGGGTCGTTACATTTTTAAGTAACCACCCCGCCCTGACGGGCACCCCTCCGAGGGAGGGGAATTTACCTGCCCTGACGGGCACCACCACCCCGGCGCTTTGCGCCACCCCTCCGAAGGAGGGGAAAATACCTGCCCTGACGGGCACTACCACCCCGGCGCTTTGCGCCACCCCTCCAAAGGAGGGGAAAATACCTGCCCTGACGGGCACCACCACCCCGGCGCTTCGCGCCACCCCTCCGAGGGAGGGGAATTTACCTGCCCTGACGGGCACCACCACCCCGGCGCTTTGCGCCACCCCTCCGAGGGAGGGGAATATAATATGAAAAAAATTTCTATCCGTTTTTTTGATGATCGCGAAGTGCGCGCCGTTTGGGACAAGGAAAATGCCAAATGGTGGTTCTCTGTGCTGGACATCGTGGCTGTTCTTGCCAATCAAGACGATTACGGCAAAACGCGTAATTACTGGAAATACCTCAAAGCCAAGCTTAAGAGGGAAAACAGTGAAGTGGTTAGCGCCACTACCCAGTTGAAGATTCTTGCGCCCGACGGGAAAAGCCGTCTGACCGATATGCTTGATTACAAAGGCATTATTGCCTTAGGCAAGCAGTTTCCGTCCAAATCGGCAAACCGCTTTATCGAATGGTTCACATACAGTGATCAAACCATCGATGGCAAAAGCAAGCAGAAGGCATACAGCCTGTTTGAAAGCTCTTTTATTGACAGCATAGAGCTGGGCACAACCCAAGGCTTGCAGCAGATTCACGCATACCTGTTTGGAGGCTTATACGATTTTGCCGGACAGATACGGCAAAAAAACATTTCCAAGGGCGGTTTCCAGTTTGCTATGGCGCGATACCTGGATGCCACATTACAGCGGATCGAACAAATGCCGGAAAACTCCTTCAATGAAATTGTCAATAAATATGTAGAAATGAACATAGCCCACCCGTTTATGGAAGGCAATGGACGCAGCATCCGGATCTGGCTTGATATAATGCTGAAAAAACGATTAAAAAAATGCGTGGATTGGAGCAAGATCGGCAAGAAAGAATATCTTGATGCTATGGTAAAAACTGCAACCGACAGCGTCGCGATCAGAAACCTGCTTGAAAATGCCCTGACGGATAAAATCAACAGCCGCGAAATCTATATGAAAGGGATAGACTATTCATATTATTACGAGGAAAATAATTGAATACACCAGGCAATAAAAAATACAATTTGGTGGCAGAATATGTGTCCACCTACCGTACTGCTCAAACATACCAGAGCGAAGCAGAACTGGAGTGCGCTTTCATTAAACAGTTAAAGTTACAGGAGTATGAATATCTGCCCATTACTGCTGAAGCCGACCTTGTTCTCAACCTGCGTGAACAGTTGGAAAAACTGAATAATTTCACATTTTCCGATAAAGAATGGGAAGCGTTTTTTTGCCAGCGAGATCACCAATTCCAACCAGAGCATTGCTGAAAAAACAGCCACGATTCAGGAAGATTACATCAAAAACCTAAAACGGGATAACGAAACGGTTAAGAATATCTATCTACTCCGCAAAGATAAAATCCATGAAAACAGTTTGCAGGTGATCAATCAGTACGCACCCACCCCGGCGCTTTGCGCCACCCCTCCGAAGGGAGGGGAATATACCTGCCCTAACAGGCACATTTACTGTTTATGGAAGAAAATCAGTGGGCTAAAGAGTTTTTTGATATTATCCTAACCATGCCAACAGGAAGTGTAAACCATGTGCTCGGAATATTGTGTTAAGGATGTGCTCGGAATATACCAAAATGGCTGGGGGACTAGGATTTGAACCTAGACACTCAGATCCAGAGTCTGATGTCCTACCATTAGACGATCCCCCAAAAGAACATTTTTGTATCAGAATACTCTTTTGATATACTTTTTCGTTTCAGGAAGAAGGATAGAAATTATAAATATCGTGTATAGTACTCTCTTTTCTTTCTGTCTGCAACCTCTATTATAAAAACCTGAAAATATCAGCTTCTTCTCAATTTTACAGTGCGCTTTTTCCCCTTCTTTTGCTCTACAAGCACATGACCCTCGCGCGCAAGCCATCCCAAACTCATTAATACAATATCCCGTTCCTTATCAATAGCCTTTACAAGATCCTCGCATTTTACTTCTCCATGCTTATCAAGATAATGCCATATATCGCCGGCAACAAGACCTATCTCGGTAATCATACTGCCTCCTTCTGTTAATTATTATCTCCCGTTCGCCTTTATTGTACCTTTTTTCCCGCAATCTGTGAAGAGTAAAAAATACCATAGCTTCTATGGTATACTGTACCAAAGAGCCTGCTCAAGCATACAATATGGGCATACGAGTTGGCTTTTTGCTACTATTATTACAACGCAACAGGGAGAAAGATGAGTAGTATGGCATTTCTCGTTAAGGGCGGTCCTGTAATGATTCCCATTTTGCTCTGTGGCGCATTGACTCTTGCAATTATCATAGAAAAACTTCGCGCATTCCATATAGCGGAGATAGATGCGGAATCCTTTCTTGTACGCATAGAAGAAGTCCTTAAAAAAAGAGAAATTCGCAAAGCCCTTGAAATCTGTGATGAAACATCAAAACCAGTTCCTAACATTATTAAAGCAGGTCTTTTAAAATCAGACAGGAACCGCGAAGAAATCAAGGAAGCAATCTCTGATGCGGCTGCGCATGAAGTTCCTCAATTAGAACGTTACCTTGGCATACTCGCCACTATTGCGACCATTGCTCCTTTACTCGGGTTTTTCGGCACTGTTACCGGTCTTATCAAGGCATTTATGGTTATTGAACAGATGCATGGATTCGCCAGTCCGGAAAAGATCGCGGGAGGAGTATGGGAATCTCTTATTACTACTGGCGCCGGAATTGGCGTTGCTATCCCCGCCTACCTTGCCTATAACTATTTTGTAAGCCGTGTACAAAACATTGTGCTTCAAATGGAAAAAAGCAGTAGTAGACTCCTTGATATCTTCTTTCTTTTGAAACCAGATGAGGAGGCATAGAAACTTTTATGCAATTTCATAGACAGTACAGCCGTATTTCAGGAAAAATGGATCTTGTTCCCTTTGTAAATGTTGTTCTTCTTCTTCTGATTTTTCTCTTTCTCTCTTCCTCCTTTACTCAACCAATCTCTCCTGACAATTCTTCCATACAACCAGAATCTGTTCACACTCTCACAATAACTGTTGGCAACGCTGGAGATATTTGGTATAATAGAAATAAGATTCATCCAGATAAATTTGCAGGGACTCTTGAAACGGAAATAAAGCAGTACGGAACAACCGACCTGATCATAGAGGTAAGTGATGATGCGCGCCATGGAGAAATACGAGAACTCATGGCGGAAGCAATGCGTGCAGGTATACGTAAAATAGAGTTTGCTCAACCTGTTACGAAGGAGGCGCCGTGAAAAGAGAACATTCATTAGCGAAATGGTTCCTTCTAAGTATATTTTCTCTTATTGGGGTTCTTCACTTCTTTTCATTGACAGCTCCACAGGGAACCGAACAGAAAAAAATAGCTACTATTGAAGTTTCCCTGCTATCTCAACCTTCTGTTCCTGCTGAACCAACAAGAGCTCTTGCTCAGCTTCCACAAAAACTCTCGCCATCCAAAGGTGAAACCAAAACATTACTCGCGGGAAAATCCAGTTCATCAGGAACAAAGATCGCCTCATTAAATTCTACAACTTTGAAGGAAAAAAATGCTGTGGAATCAGTACAAGAAAAGGAATCAACACCCTTGCAGAATCCACAGACACTTCTCTCTCAGTTCCGTATAGAAGAGAAAAAACCAATGCTGTTGGCAGGGTTAGACTCAAATTCTTCTTGGAAACATAGCCAACAAACTTTACATTCACCACCGAAAAATACCACGGCTGAGAATACCTTCCCCAGAAAAAATGAAGCAATCCGATATGCAATAGCTGCCACAACGCAAGAATACGGAGACCCGCAGGGAGTTCAGAAACTTCCGCTAGACTCTTCCCAGAGCACAAAAAAGCCACAGGGCATTGTTATCTTACGCTTTTAATGTTACAGACAAGAAGAACATATTATGATCCGTCTTGAAGTTACAATCGCCGCAGTACTTTATATAGGAATAAGTCTTCTTCTTCTCCTTGTCTGGTTCTTCTTTGAAGGGAAACGCACCTTTGTAAAAAGACATAACTTTAAAGAGTCTCTCTGGCAATGTTCTCTCTGTTTTTCGTTTTATATTGACAGCAAAAGAGAAACTATTTCTCAATGCCCACAATGTAAAGCATTGAATTCACGAAAAGATTTTTTTGATGTTTCTGAAGAACCTCGGATCGTAAAACATCAGCACTCTTAATCATTCATTGTATCTCCCTATCTACGACAATCTTTTCTGCAAAAAATTCCATAATAGGTTCCATGTAATCTTTTATGCGCTAATATAGAACGTATTGCAGAAAAAAGAAGAGAAGAAGAATCGTTTAAGGAAAGGAAATAATGGAACGGATTGTGCAAGAAGAATTGCACTCCTGTTCCAGAGGGATTAAGAGTGGAAAAAGGGGGGCGGAAATCCGCCCCCCGATTCTTTTCGTCGGTTTATGCTTTTGTAACGTTTGTTGCCTGGAGACCTTTCGGTCCTTCGGTTACTTCGAACTCAACAGCCATACCCTCATCAAGGGTCTTATAGCCGTCTCCGCCGATTGCCGTATAATGAACAAAAACATCCTGTCCATTTTCCCGGGCAATAAAACCATATCCCTTCGAATTATTAAACCACTTCACCGTACCTTTTTCTCTCTCTGCCATGCTCTGCCTCCTGTACTGCTTTTTCTGTTGTCAGGAATGTAAGCGGAGAGCAACGCGCCCTCCTGAAAATAGCCTACATCCTGGTGACATATACAATTTATACCTTGGTAACATGAATTGCCTGAAGACCTTTAGGTCCTTCTGTAACCGAAAATGCGACAACCTCTCCTTCTTCAAGGGTTTTATAGCCATCTCCTCCGATTGCCGTATAATGAACAAAAACATCCTGTCCATTTTCTCGGGCGATAAAGCCATATCCCTTTGAATTATTAAACCACTTGACTGTACCCTGTTCTGTAGGAAGCTTATTTCTCTTCCATAGTCTTGCAAATACTTTACCTATACCCATATCAACACCATATCAGCGTAAAAGAAAAGATAGATTGAAATACGATTGGATGTGAAACGAAAATCATGAACAGATATCTCTCCCGGGGAATTGAACAAAAGGATGGGACTGATACGAAAAAACCCTTACTGCATACAATGTGTCAGTTTGAAACTCTTTTTGCCTACACCTTCTCATACAACCACCCACCTCCATTACAATGCTTCTTGGCTATTATTTTCTACCAACTCAAGAATTCTGTCAAGTCTAAAAATTTTTTCCTCTCGGCTTTCCAAACATAGTGCCACAAGATAAGTAAGATCACTCATAATTTTTACCTCCCGAGGCTCTATGTCATATTCTCCCATAACCCCTTCTCGCGGCATATAACGGATCTTCACTGCGCTTCTATTCTTTAGTGCCACCGCAAGCCACGGAGGAAGGTTCTGACCAGGGCCAGGCCGCCTTTCAAGCTGATCCGGAGTTAAAAAAAGGCTTTTAAAGGAGGTGGCGGGACCCATTCTTTCCATAAGAACTTTTAAAAGACGGTAGGTAGAAATAGCGTCGCCTTCCGCTCTGTGAAGTTTTTCAGGAAAAGGAATATTAAGGGAAGCAAGAAGTTTTCCAAGGGCATTACTTTCAAACTGAAAAAAGTTTCTTGCAATTTTAAGAGTATCAACGATTGGATTCTGAACCTGTCCATACCCGCAAAGGGCAAACTGATTATTAAGAAAAGAGAGGTCAAATGCGGCATTATGCGCCAGTAATGGCTCTCTTCCAGCAAGGAAACGAACAATACGCGGCGCTATCTCGGAAAAACGGGGAGCGGCCTGTACCATATCGTCAGAAATGCCGGTAATACCTGTTACTTCCTGAGGAATGGGGCGTTCAGGATTTACAAGAGTAGAAAAACGTTCCACTATCTCATCTTCCACAATGCGCAAGAAACAGAGTTCGCAAATACGTGCACCCTGTTCCGGGTAAAGACCTGTAGTTTCCAAATCAGTTGCAATTAAAGGAGGGAGATCAAAACTCATCCAACCAGCTTTGTATATTTATCAGGCTCTTTTTCAAACTTCTCCTTGCACCGAGGAGAACAGAAGTAGTAGGTGATAGAATCTTTTTCCGCGCTATTTTTCGTTTCCTTCTTCAACCATGCCCTGCATACTACATCTCTAATCTTCTTTTTCATCATACTCTCCTTTCATACATCATATCTATTGTACCAAAGAATCTTCCGAACTTCCACTATTTTTTTCAGCTCTCCTGCTTTTATAGGAAAGTTAAAATTTTACAGCAATTTCTCCTCGTACAAAAACCGCGGGATCCGCGGAGGGAAAATAAAAATTTCCAGGTGAAAAATATTCTGCATGCACAGTACCATCTAAATATTTGTTGAATGTATGTTTCAAGGTCCCTTGAAACAAATGGCCGCGTGTCTTTCCTGTATTAGAAAGAATAGGCGCGGGTATATTGGTTGATTCATTGGCCCGTAAAAGATTATAACGAAGCGTTAATGTTGTGGCCGCGGGAAGATCCAGTTTTACGCCCAGCCGAAATATCCCAGAATTGGTAGAATACCAAGGGATCCCTGTTTCTGCAACATAAAGAATAGGATACAGATCGCTATAAAAGGGATATCGCGCAAAGAGAGGGTTCCATTCTTTCCTCTTAGAAGAGGTTCCATCATCTCCGGACAGATAAATATATCCTGCTTCAAGTTCAGGTTTCAAAGGAAGAGAGTCAAAAGTACGGGTTGCAAAGAAATAGGCGCCGAGCCCCTCTCTATCAGTTCCATCCGCATACTCTCCAAACTGAACCGCACACTCTCCGCGAACTTTCCATGGCGCAGAAGTATACAGTATTCTTGTTCCAATGGTATTCAAATCAAGTTCAGGTACCAATACAGGTGTTCCGCCAATCTTTACCGTCATACTTTCTTCTGTCTTTCGGATATAGTATGGCTCAACAAGAAGCTTTGCATTGGGTTTTATTTTTCCATAGATAAAGAAGGCATTTTCATCCGAAGGACCTAAATTAAGCTTCTGGTCGTTAATCACAAAGAAATGATCCTTCATACAGGTTTCCAGATATCCAAAATCAATGGAATTCGCTTCGTTCAAATGCCATGTAGCCTTAATCGCATTAAAGTAAATTGTTCTTGATCCATCCGCTCCATTGGTTCCTTCAAGTAGAACAAAACCTTCTCCATAAGGAAGATCTTGTCTGCCAATCCTTACATCCACAGGAAGAAAAAAGATATTTTTCAAGTCAAGGTATAAGTTATCAAAAATGAATTCCTGATTCTGATAAGGTTTATTCTCACGTAAATACCACCGTGGTTCACCGGTAAGTTTAATAAACAAGGAATTGTTATCTGTGATATTCCACTTTCCCCACAGCGATGTGCGAAGTCTGAAGTAAGAGTCGTTTGTTCCGATCTGTTCATTCAAATCCGCGGCATTACGGTAAAACTCATACCTGAACCGCGCAGTTCCTCCAAAGGAAAAACGTTCGGTCTCTGCATTGCAAACCATTGCAAAAAGAAAAAATATCCCCGCGCACAAGATTCTTTTTTTCATGATCTCTCCTCTATTAGGGAAAAAGCGCATATCTACCTTATTTCCCCTTATCTATTGCCAACTATTGTAAAAAGAGAATCTTCGGTTGTCAAATATCTCCAATGCTTGTATCAGGTCCTCCCGATACCTTAAGATATTGACGCATTCCCTTTGTAATAATTTCCATTGTTTCAAAATTAAATGTCTCTGGAAGAATCCTGATATGCGCAATGTTTTCTCTGGGAACCATAATAGTCCTTATATCTTCATCTATATCCGCAGACTTAATCTGACCTTTCAACGAAATAATCGCTTTTCCTTCCAATACAAACCAATCATTAGTGCATTCAATCACTTTCCCGATAAAAACCCAGAGTTTTTGTTCAACAAAATGGCGTTGAAAACGCACCTTAACAATCTTTCCTTTTGCTATGCTCTCCATATTCTTCTCCTCTGCGCCGCAATAAGATCAATCAGCAATCTTTCATGGCCTCTCTTATATCTACAATACCATGATAGACAAAAACAAAAAAGCATAGAAGACATTCATATCTTTTCACGATGATTCACCACAAAAAAATAGAAACAACCAAACCCTACCTCTTCGGCAAAAATCTATACCCGAAAGCAACAATGTTATCATAAGTTTTTATACGGTAAATCCTCTTCCTTCCGCACATCTCGGCTCTTACTTCTATGGTTTTTATTCTTTCTTTAACAATCGTGAGGAATTAAGAAATACCGCTATATCCGGAAGAGAATGCGCCATTGCCGCAACAAGGGGAGACAAGAGACCTATGGCGGCAAGTCCAATACCTAGGATATTAAAAAGAATACTGAACCCAATGTTCTGACGGATAGTAAAAAATGCCCTCCGCGCAGAGATGATTGCTTCGGGAATCTTCCGCCATTCATCTCCCATCAGTGCAATATCAGCAGATTCAATCGCAATATCTGTACCGGCAACTCCCATGGCAATCCCTACATCTGCCGCCACAAGTGCGGGCGCATCGTTAATACCATCGCCAATCATTGTAACAATATAGCCCTTCTTCTGATATTCCCGCACAATCGCAATTTTATCCTGCGGAAGAAGGTTTGCCTGATACTCTATCTGCAAGGTTTTAGCGATATATTTTGCGGTCGCCGCATTATCACCGGTAATCATAATAATTCTATGCATTCCAAGAGAAGAAAGCCTCTGCAAAGATTCTCGTACACCGTGTCTAATCGTATCCTGTACAGCCACGATTGCTTCTAACCTTCCATTACATGCAAGAAATATCACTGTTTTTCCCTTATCTTCCCATTCCACAGCCCTTGCTTCATGCGATTCTAACAGTACAATTTTCTTTGTTTTCATCAATCGCCTGTTTCCCAATAAGACCACAGAGTGATCCACCTCTGCCTGAATACCCATCCCCGGATAAACAATAAAATGCGATGGAGAAAGTATGGAAATATCCTTCTCTTCCGCCTTGCGAAGAAAGGCCTTCGCCAAGATATGTTCCGACTGTTTTTCTGCGGATGCGGCAAGAAAGAGTATCCTCTCTTCAGAAAATGATCCAAAACTTATACTATCGGTAATCTCTGGCCTTCCAAAGGTAAGAGTTCCTGTTTTATCAAGAAAAAGGAGATTGCTTTTCGCCAATAATTCAAGGTGCTTTCCTCCTTTAATAAGAACTCCCTCTTTTGCATTGCGTCCAATACTCATGACCACCGCCAAAGGAGTAGCCAGCGCAATAGAGCAGGGGCACCCCACCAGCAAAATCGCAATCGCCGCAGACGCTTTTCCGCTTATTAAAAATGTAAGAAGCGCAATTCCTACAATTACCGGCAAAAAATAGCCGCTAAAACGATCCGCAAATCGCTGTACAGGAGCTTTTGCGGATTCTGCCTCTTCCACTAAACGAATAATCTTTCCAAGCGTGGTATCATCGCCAAGGTGTACAACCTCTACCGTAAGAACACCCTGTTCATTGATTGAACCAGCAAATACCTGATCGCCTCTATTCTTCTCTACTGGGATGGATTCGCCGGTAATAGGCGCCTGATTTACAGAGGCACTTCCAGAAATCACAACTCCATCCACAGCAATGGTGTCGCCTGATTTAATAATCGCCACATCTCCTTTCTTCACTTAAGAAATATCTACAATTTCCTCGCCTGTTCTCCGTTGGATACGGCAAGTTTTTGGAGAAATATCCATTAACTGCTGAATCGCGGATCGGGATTTATCAACTACAAATTCTTCCCAGAAATGGGCAAGACGAACAAAGAAAAGAATCAACAATGCAGAGGAAAATTCTCCTACAAAGAGTGCACTTACCATCGCAATAGTAATGATTAAATCTGTCGTAATATTTTTTCTGAACAATTGAAAAAGAGCATTTTTTACAATGGGATACCCGCCAAAAAAGAGAATAAGTAAGAAAAACGGACGGGAAATCCTGGCAATATAATGGCCTACTCCCCTTATTCCCAGCACCATATCCATAAGTATCAAAAGAGGAAAGAGCGCTAAAACCGCAAGAACTGCCAAATGCGGACCATACCTTCTTCCTATGGGAAGATCTTCCTTTGCAAAAGAAGGTGCAAATCCCCTCGCCCTGATACCTGCAACAATCTCTTCTTCAGAAAGTATTGCTTCATCAAAGACAATCACCGCCTTGCCTGAAATAAAATGTACCTTACAGCTTTTTACGCCATGCAAGCGTTTCAAACTGTTTTCAAGGCCTACAGCACATTCCTGACAGTCCATTCCTCTGATTCTTACCTCAATGGTACGCATAGCAATCCTTACCTGTAAAAGAGATCTTTATTCATACCTTGTATCACAAAAGAGAACAATGTAGTATATCGCACTATCTCTTGTTGGAATACTTTTCTCTTGCGAGAAGGAAAAAAAGGAGGAAAAAGGTTAAGAGATTTTACTTTCTGAAGAGCGTTTCATCAATCTTAAAGCGGAAGATCACATAAGGACCTTTGGCACTATACAAACTTCCAGTAAGATCTTCATCACTGGTAGTCGCACGATGCCAACGACGAAGGAAACGAAGGTCTGCGGATGAAATCAGACTGGGAAAAGAGGAAGCAGGGGAAGGTTCCGCGGATGAAATCAGACTGGGAAAAGAGGAAGCAGGGGAAGGTTCCGCGGATGAAATCAGACCGGCAAAAGAATCCAAATTAGCTTACCAGGATAAGTTCGGCGCAGAACAAGGCAACAAGGAGGAGGCGAGAAGACGTACTAAAGTACGTCGCACGATGCCAACGACGAAGGAAACGAAGGTCTGCGGATGAAATCAGACTGGTAAAAGAGGAAGCAGGGGAAGGTTCCACGAAACCATGTTCGAATCGACCTCCACTATTGCCACAAACCGGCAAAGGAATCCAAATTAGCTTACCAGACTAAGTTCGCCGCAGAACAAGGCAACAAGGAGGAGGCGAGAAGACGTACTAAAGTACGTCGCACGATGCCAACGACGAAGGAAACGAAGGTCTGCGGATGAAATCAGACTGGTAAGAGTGGACCCGGCCGGATTCGAACCAGCAACCAAAGGATTATGAGTCCTCTGCTCTGCCCTTGAGCTACGGGTCCTGCTTTCTTACTAACCTTAACTCTCCAAAAGGGTATCAATACCTCTCTTCTTTGTCAATATTCATCAAAAAAAATCTTTTGCAGATCTACTACATTGCATATATTTCTTCCGCGGAAAGAACGGTTACCTGATTTGCTTCAAGAATCTTTCTTCCTGCCTCTACATCCTCCACTCTAAGGATAACCACTGCTTTTTCTGCGCTCTGTTTCACAAAAGCATAAAGATACTCTACATTAATATCTGCTTTGCGAAGAATATCCAATGCACCTGAAAGCCCGCCCGGTTGGTCAGACACACCTATTGCGATCACCTCGGTCTGTCGTACGGTAAAATGGTTCTCCGTAAGAAGAGCAACCGCGCGATCAGGATCTGTAACAATAATTCTTAAAATACCAAATTCTGAGGTGTCGGCAATAGCAAGCGCCCGTATATTAATCTTTTCACGCGCAAGAACCGAGAGCGCATCCTGAAGGCGTCCTGCTTTATTTTCAAGAAATATTGAAATCTGTTTCACCTTCATAGAGACCCCCCTATCGTAAAAAAACTTCTTACATCTCACGCTTATCAATAACACGCATTGCTTTTCCTTCACTGCGAGGAAGGGTTTTCGGCTCCACAAGAGTTACCTTTACGCGAATCCCCAACTGACTATCAATATGTTTTTCAATCTTCATCCTCATCTCTTCAACTCTGCGTACTTCATCAGAGAAAATCTCACCCGCGGCCTCTACCTGAATTTCAAGTTCATCAAGATGATGTGGTCTGGTAACAATAATCTGATACTGTGGCTCCACTCCATCCACCTCAAGCAATGCCTGTTCAATCTGAGAAGGAAAAACCATTACTCCCCTGATTTTCAACATATCATCCGCACGTCCGGTAATCCTCTCCATTCTTACCATCGTTCTTCCGCATTTACATTCTTCTCTATAAAGTTCAGTAAGGTCCTTGGTCCGAAACCGTATCATCGGCATTCCTTCTCTGGTAAGAGTAGTAATAACCAATTCTCCTTTTTCTCCTTCATGAAGGGGATTCAAGGTAGAAGAAGAGATAACTTCAGGATAAAAGTGATCCTCAAAAATATGGAGCCCGTTTTTCTCCCTGCATTCATGTCCAACGCCAGGACCAATAATCTCGGTAAGACCATAAATATCAAGCGCAAGCACATTAAGCCGTTCTTCTATTTCTACACGGATACTATCGGTCCACATCTCCGCGCCAAAACAGCCTGCTTTGAGCTTGAGACTTGAAAGGTCTATTCCTTCCGCCTCTGCGGATTCGGCAAGATATAATGCATAGGAAGGAGTGCACGTAAGAATCGTGGTACCGAAATCTCTCATTACCTGCAACTGACGCCGGGTATTTCCCGCGGAAACAGGAATCACGGTTGCGCCGATTGTAGAAGCGCCATAATGTACTCCAAGGCCACCGGTAAAAAGGCCATAGCCATACCCGTTTTGTACAATATCGTTTTTATCAGCGCCTGCCATTGTCAAACAACGCGCCATTACTTCGCCCCACAAAAAAATATCATTGCGCGTATAACCGGCAACAACTGGTTTTCCTGTTGTACCAGACGATGTATGGATCTCAACAATATCTTTCAAAGGCACTGCAAACATTCCAAAAGGATAGACCTCTCTAAGGTCGTCTTTTGTGGTCAAAGGAAATTTTGCAAGATCTTCAAGGGATTTCAGCTGATTCGGAAGAATACCGGCCGCATCAAAAGTTTTACGGTAATAGGGAACTGTCTCATAGGCGCGAGCAAGAGATATCCGAAGCCGTTCCAACTGAAGCTCTTCTCTTGCGGCACGCGACATACATTCAACTGTCGGGTTCCATATCATAGGACACCTTCTTGTGGATTTTTATCCACGGTATCTTTCTTATAGAATGAAATCCCTTCCTGTTGCAAAAGAGTTTCCGCATTTTTTACATCTTTAACCTCAACTAACAGGTACGACCGAGTGCGTGAAGATTCAATAAAAACATAGGCATTTTCAACATTAATGCCATGACGGGTAAGAACCTTTACAATATCATGAAGCCCGCCAGGACGATCTTCCATCGCTATTGCGAGAACCTCGCTGGGAGAAACCATAAATCCCGATTCTTTCAATAACCGCAAAGCATCGTCATACTTATCTACCATAATTCTAATCACTCCAAAATCTCCGGTTCCCACAATATTAATGGCAAGAATATTAATCTCTGCCTCTGCAAGAATTCCAGTAATCTTTTCAAGACGTCCCGGCTTGTTTTCGGCAAATATAGCTATCTGCGTTAGCCCGCTCATAATCCCTCCATTCCGAACAGGTTCAAAGCGTTCTCTGATCTACAACTCGTTTTGCTTTTCCTTCGCTTACAGGAAGTGTTCCCGGTTCAAGTATTTCTACCTTTGGACGTAGCGCAAGATCTCCGCGCAATGCTTCACAAATACGGTTCTTTAAATCCTGAACATATTCAAGACTTCCGTCAAATACATTCTTTTCAAGTTCAACCTGTACTGTCATCACATCGTATGATTCAAGAAGAATACGGTAATTTTTTCCAACTCCGGAAATGCCCATAAGAATCCGTTCAATCTGTTGGGGAAAGATATTCACTCCTCTAATAATAAACATATCATCCGTCCTGCCAAAAATTCTGGATATCCTTTGATGAGTACGGCCGCATTCACAACATTCCGTGGTATAGTCGGTAATATCTCCCACCCTATAACGCAATATCGGCATTGCCTCCCGATCAAGGGTTGTCAGAACCATTTCTCCGCGGGTTCCTTCTGGAACAGGAGTGCCGGTTTCAGGATCCACAATTTCAAGAAGGTATTGATCCTCCCAAAGATGAAGCCCCTGTTTCTTCTCACATTCAAACGCAACCCCGGGTCCATTCATTTCTGAAAGACCATAACAGTTAAATACATCTATTCCAAGCAAAGCTTCAATCTTCCTTCGGGTCTCTTCAGTATAGGGTTCTGCGCCCACATAGGCACGTTTTAATACGAGATCTTTCTTAGGGTCCACGCCTCTCTCTGCAAGAGCGTCAATAAGATAGAATGCATACGAAGGAGTAAGATGAAGCGAGGTGGTGCGGAAATCCCGCATCAAAGAAATCTGCCGCTCGGTATTCCCCGGACCCGAAGGAACCACCATTGCTCCTAATTGTTCGCATCCGTAATGCATCATAAAAGCGCCGGTAAAAAGACCATAGGTCATCATATTTTGAAGAATATCCGAGGAGTTCATTCCTGTCATCACAAGACAGCGCGCCATATTGTTCGCCGCACGCTGAATATCCGCAGAAGAAAAGAAAATTGCCTTGGGTTTTCCAGTGGTTCCGCTTGAGGTATGCAGACGCACCACCTTTTCTCCCGGTACCGCAAGCATTCCATCCGGATAGTATTCCCGAAGATCTTCCTTGGTAGTAAAAGGGAATTTTGCAATATCTTCCAATTTCTTGATATCCGAAGGAAGAAGCCCCGCGCGAGTTAATGCATCCTTATAAAAAGGAACATCTGAATAGAGACGTTCCACCGTCTTTTGCAATTTACGCAATTTAAGTGCGTTGAGATCATCCCGTGAAGCGGTTTCTATCTCTTTTTCCCAAAACATTGCTCTTCTCCATAACAACATTGTAAAAATTTCAAAAAAAGACTCCCCTGCTTCAGATCTTTTCTCTTCTGAGATTCAACAGAACATTTCTCTTGTCGTCTATTCTACATAGAAGATACTATAGAGATATAGTGTCGCGGCCATGAGCAAATGCCGCTAAATTCACTGGAATCGTTGAAGCCGGCACTAAATCCTGTATAACTTTTTCCCATATTTCTTTTTCAAAGGAGAGAAGCCGCGACATTACGCCAAGAAGTACCATATTCTCCGCCTTCTGGTTGCCAAGATTTTTAGCAATAGTATAGCCATCCACTGGGAAAAGACGAAACCCTTTCTCTAAAAGGATTTCCTGCACATTTTCCGGATAAGATTCTTTTCCTCCCGAAGGAATAATACGCCGAGTATTAAGAATAACAGATCCACTATATTTCAGAAAACCCATACAGCGCAAGGTTTCCAACTCTTCAAATCCAGCAAGAATATCTGCATCTCCACGATGCACAGAAGGAGCGTACACACAAGGACCAAACCGTACATGTCCCTCCACGCTTCCGCCTCGTTGCGCCATTCCATGGCTTTCGCTCTGTTTCACTTCAAAGCCCGCCAAAAACGCGCATTGAGCAACAATTCTGCTTGCAAGAACAATACCCTGCCCCCCTACTCCCGCAAAAACAATATTTACTTGTGCCATACCTTATTCTATCATATTTTTGAAAAGATTTTTCTAAGACTTTCTCCTCTTATACCATCATGCTACAATAATATAAGGAGATTAAAGAAAATGTCTACTCAACAAAAAAAATGGAAGAGTTCTTCTCAGGTCGCAGATGTATGCGTGGTAGGAGCAGGTATCGCAGGAATATGTGCCGCAATTGCCGCGGCCAGACATAATGTATCCGTAATCCTTGTGCATGACAGACCTGTTCCGGGAGGAGCATCATCCAGCGAATCGCGAATGCATATCTGCGGAGCCGACCGCCATAATCACCTCCCTTTCCTTCGGGAAACCGGCATCCTTGAAGAATTACAACTTTCCAATCTACAACAGAACCCCTTCCGAAACCATTCAATATGGGATACCGTACTCTATAATACCCTTGTTACACAACCCAACCTCTCGTTCCACCTTAATACTTCCTGTATGGAAGCCTCTCTGACAAGCGATGGATCTACTATTAAAGAGATCTCATGCCTTCAACTTACCACCAACACCATACTTCAGATTTCAGCGCGCACATTTATAGACGCTTCGGGAGACGGTGTTCTCGCTCCGCTTTCCGGCGCACTCTTTCGACAAGGGAGAGAAGGAAAAAAAGAGTTTAATGAACCTCAAGCGCCTGATATTCCAGATAATAAAACCATGGGAAATAGCGTGCTTTTTGCCGCGAAAGACACCCAAATACCCTGTTCATTTTCTCCTCCTTCTTGGGCATACTCCTTTCCCCACGAAGAAGATCTTCCCTTTGGAGCGCCTGGTCACAGCCATCTTGATATGGGATACTGGTGGATAGAAACAGGAGGAGAAGAAGATACTATCGCGGATGCGGAAAGTATTCGTCATGAACTTCTCAGGATTCTCTTCGGAGTATGGGATCATATAAAAAACCACTGTATATATAAAGATCGCGCTTCAACATGGACTCTTGACTGGATCCAATTTCTTCCTACCAAACGAGAAAGCCGCCGATATATCGGAGATCATATCCTTACAGAAAATGATATTCTTTCCTGTCAGCCCTTTGAAGATATTGTGGCATACGGAGGATGGTCGCTTGACGACCACCAACCCGGAGGATTTCACGATAAGGATTTCAAAAAAATTCCTAATCCTAATGATGAAAAATATCTTACACCAAGTCCGTATGCTATCCCTTTTCGTTCTCTCTATTCCCGCAATATTAACAACCTTATGTGCGCAGGCCGTTGTATCAGTTGTACGCATAGGGCGCTTAGTTCTACCAGAGTCATGGGAACCTGCGCCGCTATCGGACAAACAACAGGCACTGCCGCGGCCCTTGCAATACATGCCAACTGCTTACCACGCAAGTACGGAACAAAACATATCCACGACCTTCAACAAACTCTTCTTCTTGATGATTGTTGGCTTCCCGGGAAAACCCTTGAAATGGCTGATTTTGTAAAAAAAGCCGATCTTCTTGCAAGCGAAGGAGATCCTGAAACTCTTCGTGACGGAATCAATAGACCTGTAGACAACATCAGCCACCGATGGCAATGCGACCCTGGAGGAAGCGTTGAATATCAATTTCAGAAAACCTCATTTATAAAAGAGGTTATCCTTATCTTTGACAGTAGCCTTGATAAACTTATTACCATGAGCAAACTTCAGCCCGATAATCAACTTACTGTTCCGCCCGACACCTTATGTAAATCATTTCGTCTTGAAACATCCATATCAGGAAAAAAAGTTCTCCTCTTTGCGGAAAATAATAATTATCAAAGGTTCGTACGAATCCCACTTCATACTTCCCTCTCTACTCTCACATTAACCCTTCTTGCCTCGCGAGGAGATGATACAATCAAACTCTATGGGTTCTATCCATTATAAAAAAGTTAGATGCAATAGTGCTCTCTCTTTTTTCTAAAAGACAAGGAGAAGACTATCATGCCATCAAAATATGGTGATGCACCACAATTGCTGGATAACTTTCTTATCCGTTGGGCAGAACGTACCATTCCTTCTATGGCTATTGACCATATAGAGATTTCTTCTCCCGCGCATTTTTCGCAATGGAGAGAAAGATTAAAAAAGAAGATATGGGAACTTCTCGGAGAATTTCCCGTTCCATCAGAGCTTTCTCCCACAATCTGTTCAGTAGAAACAACTAAAGATTTTATACGGGAAAAAATTATTATTGAAACAGAAAAAGATTGTTTTATGCCTTTTTACCTCTTAACTCCTCACCATAATCCGGGAGAGAAACTTCCTGCAATCCTCTGTTGCCACGGACATGGAGCCCATGGAAAAGATCCTATCGCGGGAGTAACATTCAACCAATCTTCAAGGATTACTGAAATTCAAAGATTAAATTATAACTATGGGGAACAGATGGCACAACATGGATACATTGCCCTTTGCCCTGATTGGCGAGGATTCGGAGAAAGAGGGGGATACCAAAACCCATTTCCAGGACGCGACAAATGCAATGTCTACCTTCTGGAACATCTTCTCCTCGGCAGAACACTTCTTGGCGCTAATATCTTTGATGGCATGCGAGCCATTGATTTTCTTCTTACCCGTAAAAACGTAAATCCAGAAAAAATAGGGTGTATGGGGCTTTCGTTTGGCGGCACAATGACCACCTACCTTACCCTTCTTGACGACCGTATCAAAGCCGCTGATATCATCTGTTATGCAACCACTACGCTTCATTATTCTTTTTATACCGCAAACACCTGCGGCTCCCAATTAGTTCCTTCACTTTATCAATATGCTGATATAGGAGATGTTATCGGTGCTATTGCTCCACGTCCTCTTCTTGTGGAGAGCGGAGCCAGTGATACCTGTTTCTGGTTTCATTCCGCACAAAAAGCCCATTCCACCATAGCACACGCCTATCAAGTTGCAGAAGCGATTGACGCGCTTACAATTGAGATCTTTCCTGGAGAACATTCTTTTTCAGGAAATAAAGCCTTTGACTTTTTTGAAAAACACCTTAAATGCCTATGAAAAAAAGAACAATCACACTCCTTTTTCTCGCTGGGATAGCTCTTCTATTTTTCTCCTTTTCTCTGATTCTTCGCCACACTGTTCTGAAACAAAGCAATCAACGATGCACCCTTATTGGAACCATTACGCCTTTTGGCTTTACAGTTCCCTACTTTCACTGCAAACTCTCACAAACTCCTTTTTGTTCTCTTACGGCAAAAGGGCATTGTGGCATTCCATGGAAAAGCGCAATCTTTGGAGTTTCACAACTTCTTGCATTTGAAGGACCCGGAACAATGACCTTTCAGAAACAAGAGATCCCCCTTGATTTTTCAGGAAGTATAGAAGGAAATGTTAGAACAGGAAATCTTACCATCCACCCTACCACGCTTCTTCTTGAAACACTAGGGAAAATTATGATTTCCGGAACACTGAAAGAATGGGGAAAAGGATCTTCGCTTCTCTCGGGAACCGTTGAAAACCTTTCTCTCGCAAAACTTCAACCACTCCTCGCCATACAAGGAATATCTCTTTCTGGCACTGTGGCTGGCCCATTAACTCTTTCCCTTCAACCTGGACAAAAAACGCGTCTTACATTTGACCTTGAAGTATCTGAATTTTCTCTTGTAAAGAACGGCATTCCCTTTTCCGGACATATCAAAGGATCTTTTCATCCTGATTCGCGCTCTGTATATCTTGAAAAAAGCACCCTTACCAGCCCGACCGGCGGCACTCTTTCTCTTTCTGGAACAACCACACCAAAAGGGTTTGATCTTGCTATTGCCTCTTCAGGGCTTGACATACTTGAGGTTCTCTCAAACATTCCCGAACAATGGCGGAACAAGGCCATCTTCAATGCTAGCACAGGAACCTTCTCCATCGCAGGTAAAACTCAATGGAAACAGGGTTCTCTCCCTCTCTTCCAGGGAACGATCTCATTCCTTGGAAAGGTTGCGTTTCCCTCTTTTTCCTGTACTGGCTTCTCTGTAACAGGAAAACCCGGTCCCGGAGACAATGCTTTTGATCTTATCGCAAAAAATGTTACGGTTGGACGTTTTGATATTTCACGGGTGGAAGGAACATTTACCAGAGAAGGAGAGAATGTTTCAGGATCATTTTCTTTCCCTTTCTCCAATGGAAAAGGAAGCGGTCTCCTTAAAGTTACTCCTGTAACATCTCTTAAACGAGTTTCAGGCGTACTCAATATCAATGGATTTGATATGAAACGCACGGTAGAACAGTTAAATCCCGATATTGTCTTTACCGGTATTATGGATCTTGCGGTACACTTTGAAAAAACCGATACAGACCTTTCATGGAGAGCTGATTTTGAAAACCGTCCCGGAAAACGAGCCTCGCAACATTTGAATATCAGCGCTATCAGGGCATTGGCAAATTTCAGTACAGGAAGCGCTGTTGGAATGGTAGGAAAACAGAATTTTTATTATAATAAGTTTGCCGGCTCCCTTCTATATCAAAACGGATTTTTAACCCTTGAAGGAACCGCAAAAAAAACAAAAAACTATTCTTATCTTCTCGTGGCGGAAAAGTTTTCTAGTGGCGTAAATATTCTTGTAGATCCCAAAAACAATACTATCCGTCTTTCTGATTTAAAACAACGGCTTTCTCGATTTTTGAATACCACCTAACCAAACAATACAAAGAACATGCATTACCCTTCATCATAATCAAGGAGCGTACAATGACACAAGATACCATAGGAGTTTTAGTAGGAAATCGGGGCTTCTTTCCCGGGCACCTCTGTAATTCCGGCAGAGAACAGATTCTTCGCATACTTAAAAAAAAGGGTATTCGGACAATCTGCCTTTCAGAAAAAGATACCAAATACGGATCAGTGGAAACATGGGAAGATGCAAAAAAATGTGCGGCACTTTTTAAGAAAGAATCTGAATCAATCAGCGGAATTCTTGTTACCCTTCCCAATTTTGGCGATGAAAAAGGTATTGCCGATACCCTACGGTTAGCAAACCTTCATGTTCCGGTATTGATACATGCCTGGCCCGATGATCTAAAAAAAATGGGAAGCGCCAATCGCCGGGATAGTTTTTGCGGAAAAATATCCGCATGCGATATCCTTCGTCAATATAGAATACCCTTTACCCTTACCTCGCGCCATACGATGGATCCTACCTCTGAACTATTTCAGAATGACCTTGAAACATTTATTAAAACCTGTCGGGCAGTCTCAGCGCTTAAAAACCTTCGCTTAGGCGCCATTGGAACCCGTCCAAACCCTTTCAAAACAGTACGATACAGCGAAAAGATTCTTGAACAAGAAGGGATCTCCATTGAAGTAATGGATATGAGCGATCTCTTTCTCGGTATTGAAAAAATCTCCAACTCCTCAAAAAAGGTAAAAGAAAAAGTCCGCATTCTGCAAGAGTATATTCCAATATCTCAAAAAAATCTCAAGAAAGAATTTCTCACCATGGCAAAACTTGCAATAGTCATTGAAGAATGGTTGGAAGAAAATGATTTAAAGGGTTTTGCGTTTCAATGCTGGTCATCCATTCAATACACGCTCGGAGTCATGCCATGCTCGGTCCTCAGCATCTTCAGCAACAACTATATTCCGGGCGCATGCGAAACAGATGTAACCAACCTAATTGGAATGTATCTCCTTCAGCAAACATCGCATACTCCCAGCGCAGTAGCTGACTGGAATAACAATTATAAGGATGAACCGAACAAGGCAGTGCTCTTTCATTGCAGTAACTTTCCTGCCTCAATGCTAAAACATGCATCCATGAATTATCAGACCATTATTACTGCGGACAAAGCTGCGTTTGGCTGTATATCAGGACACCTGAAACCAGGACCCTTTACCTATATCGGATTTACTACCGATGACCCTGCAGGCGACATTATCGGGTATCTTGGAGAAGGAACCATTACCAAAGATACCCTCAACACCTTTGGAGGTGTGGGAGTTGCGGAAATTCCCGGGCTTGAAAGGTTGCTGAACTTCATCTGTCACAATGGATTTGAACACCATGTAACAATTAACCTTTCACAAAGCAGTCGTGCAATTTATGAAGCCTTAACCAATTATAAAGGATGGGAGATTTATGCCCACGAACCCTGTGAAGAACTCAGTGCATAACACCATACCTCACAGGGTATGATGTAAAAAAATAGGGCTACCATACTCGGTATCCTGGCATTGTTATAGAAAAAATCTTCTTCAAAAGTGGTAAAAAATCTTGCCAGGGAGTATCCTATCATATAAAAAGTTTTACAGTACTCTACAATAAGGATACAGAATGTTCAATTATCTATATGGGCCGGTAAGTTCCTGGAGACTGGGCGCTTCACTTGGTATTGACCTTCTCTCGCAAAAAGAGAAACTTTGCACATTTGACTGTGCTTACTGCCAACTAGGAGCCACGCAACAATTCTCTTCTGAACGAAAAATTTTTGTTCCCTCGGAAAAAATCATCAAAGAACTTCAACAGATTCCTCCAGAAACATCTATTGATTTTTATACCTTTGCGGGAAAAGGAGAACCTACCCTTGCATGCAATTTTCCTGAAATAGCCGACTATATCAAAGATAGTAAAAAAGGCAAAACCGCTATCCTTACCAATAGCACCCTAATTATTCAAAAAGAGGTACAGAACGATCTGCTCCATATTGATTTTGCCGCCTTCAAAATAGATGCGGCCCGCGAAGAAACATTCCATCGCATCAACAGACCTATGCCGGGAATAGAGCTTGCAAAGATACTCTCTTCTCTGAAAGAATTTCGTCCTTCCTTTTCTGGAATGTTCGTTATTCAGGTCATGGCAACCACAGAAAACATATCAGAAATGAAAGAGATTAGAGAAATATGTGTTTCATTGGAACCAACCTTGATACAAATTTCAACTCCGATACGAAATTCTCCGGTGCCCCCTCTTTCTCCGGAACAAATGGATTCTATAGAAGAGATCTTTCAAGGACTTCCTGTACAGACCGTATACCATGGACAGAAGAAAAAAGTGGTTCCCTTCTCTTCCAGCGCAACCTTTTTACGAAGAGGAAAGGAAAATATTAAATGATTCAGCATAATGTAAAGAAAATTCTTGAAGCTCTTCCTAAAACTGTTACCCTTGTGGCGGCCACCAAAAGCCGAAGTGTAGAAGAGATAGAAGAAGCCATTGAGGCAGGAATTGCCATTATTGGAGAAAATTATGTTCAAGAAGCAGAATTAAAGTTTGCACATCTCACACAACCTGTTATCCGACACTGTATCGGACATCTTCAACGAAATAAAGCAAAGAAAGCCATTGAACTTTTTGATCTGATTGAAACCCTTGATTCCTTTCCTCTCGCAAAGGAACTTTCTCGTCATGCAGTAAACGCAGATAAAATAATGCCTGTTCTGATAGAGATAAATAGCGGACGAGAACCGCAAAAAAATGGCGTACTTTCAGAAAACCTTGGCTCTCTTCTCTCTGCGATATGCGAACTTCCTAATCTTTCAGTACAAGGACTTATGACAATGGGACCATTCACTGAAGATCTGCACAGTATCAAAGAGGCCTTCTTACTTACCCAAAAACTCTTTGAAAAATATAAGAAAGAAGAAATTCCCGGAATCTCTATGGAGATTCTTTCTATGGGAATGAGCAATTCGTGGGAGATTGCTGTTGAGTGCGGCGCCACTATGGTACGTATCGGTACCGCACTTTTCGGACCAAGAACATAATGGATCTTTCGTATCTATACAATCAGATAAAACTCATCCAAAACGCTTTCCAATATATCGTAATTTTTATTTAGTCAGTATCAGAAAACTATACGTTTTTTCTTCATTCTCTATTTTTTATTGCAATCTTCTTATTTCTGTCTTAATGTCATCTATCACTTCAATATTATGAATTTTCTTTTTGTCTCCTTCTTTCATTGAAATAACATAAAAAACTTTACCGCCGAATTTTTCCGTAAATTTTCTATGTGTTTTTTCTTGAACTTGTCTTTCTTTAAAAATTTCTGAAATATGAGAAACTCCACCCGCTGGTTTAATTTGAAGCCCAATATATTTTCCGTTTACTTCTATAAAGAAATCAACATTAAATAACCTATCCCATTCATCGGGAGCTGGTTCAATTCTTTTCCCTAGGATTTCCTGTAACTGCCCATAAATAGTGCTTCTTTCTGTCATATATCCATCAAAGGTCCTCTTTATAACCAAATCAAAAATATAATCAATACAATCTTCTTCTGTAATGGCTTCCACTTCAGAAGAAATAACCTCTGTTATTTTTACATAAAGTCTTTTACCCAACTCAAGAATATGTTCTTTCGGTTTAACATTGTTAAAGTAATAACCTTCCCAATCTTTAAGTGTTTTGGGCGCACATTTTCTAATTTCATTGGAAACAGCGCCGACATTCCTTTTGAAATTCAGTTGAAATCTATTTGTCGCCGAATTTAAAATCCATTCTTTTGCCATATTATTGTCGTTCTATTAAATTTAAAAATTTGGGTTTGTATTTATAATCAAAACTCTTATCAACATCAACCAATTTATTTTTTATTAAATGAGCATTGATAAAGGTTTTATTTTGTAAGTATAAATAGCAAAGTAAATTATTTTCGTTGTCGTATTTCAAATGATCAAATGTAATAAAAACTCTCTGATTTTTTAATTTTCTCTGTAAAAACTCTATCGCCTTATTCATCACTTCGTTTCTTGTTTTAATGCCGATCAACCTCACAGTTATATCGTTATTTAATAAGATCTTTTCAGGATTTATAATCTGCTTTACAGAATACAAATCCATTCTTTTATTCTTTGTAGAATCAATCTTTGAACCAAATTTTAGTTTTTTAGGATTAACCTTTCTGCTGAATTTTATTGGATCCTTGAAAATATAGGGTAATTTGGAAATTTCGCTTTTATCATCAACTCTTCCGCCTTTCTGTTCAATAATGTCAAATATCGCTCTTCCTTTCAATAGTTTCTCTTTATTTGCACCTATTTTTTCTTTTATTATCGGAAGGAATTTTTTGTTTATTTCATACCCGACAGAATTACGGTCTAAATTTTTAGATGTAAGAGTCGTTGTGCCACTGCCCAAAAATGGATCTAAAACAGTATCGCCAACAAAACTAAACATTTTTATAAGCCGTTTCGGTAATTCTTCTGGAAACATCGCCAAATGTTTATCTTGTTTTACGCCACTAAAATTCCAATGTCCGATAAAATACTGATTCCATTCTTCTTTGGACATTTTAGATTTCTCTTTTATTTCTTTTGATACAAGAGGTGGCTCTCCTGATTTTTTAAAAATCAAAATAAACTCATAATCAAGCTTGATTATTCCATTCCTTGGATAAGGGAAACTGCCCATGATAGTTGCCCCACCGGTAGTATTCATTGTTGTAGCTTTTTGCCAAATAATTGAACCCATATAATCAAATCCTATAGTTTCGCAGAATTTTATTATTTCCGTTCTGATAGGAATGATTTTATAGCGACCATAATAAACAGAGCGGGCAAATTGATCACCGATATTTATACATAAACGACAACCATCATGTAATACTCTAAAACATTCTTTCCAAACTAAATTAAGATTGTTGATATAATCCTCATAATTATCATTAAAACCAATTTGGTCTGAAGTGCCGTAATCCTTTAACTGCCAATATGGAGGTGAAGTAATAACAAGGTGAACAGATTTATCTTGAAGTTCCCCCATATTCTTAGAATCACCAATGATAATTTTATGATTGGTCTGCATATAAACTATTTAATTAGGTCGTCAAGTTTAAAATTATTGTTTGTTTTGACTCTATATTTTAATCTCAGGAGTTTGTTTTTGAGTTTTGCATTATCTACTAGCTCTGGATTATGCAAAAGTTTATAAACCGCAACGGCGGTTTCCTTCCAAAACTATATTTTTACCGTTTAATTCGTAGACAACCAGTTTTTCAAGCTGAGGCAAATCAAACTCGCTTACCATTTCTTCGGCCAATTCGGCTAATTTAAAATCTTTCTTGAAAACAAAATATTCAATTAACTCTTTTTCAGTTTTATTAAAATATTTATCAGGAAAACGAGCATTTTCATCCCAAAGAAAGATTTTTTATTAAGATATTGTTTTTTGTAAATTTATTCGCCATATTATTTTGAATTTTGCCTTTTATAAGCCTTGATAATTTTATTCAGCAAATCCTTTGGCTGAACCTCGTATTTCTTAAACTCTTTGATATTGTCGTGCTTCAAGTGTAGCTGCCCTTCGCCAATATTTCCTCTGTGTTGGCCTTTTGAATAATATTTATTATTCTCAACCTCCTTTGAAGAAAGCACCCAATACTTAATCACATCCCTCCAAACACCAACCCAAACAAAAACATCACAACACTTTGGCTTGACCTGTTGAAAATTCATATCAAACGGCTTTTTTGATTCCCAGGCAAGAGCTTTCACATAAAGAGGCTCATTATTCCTAAAGTCAATGGCACGCGAGGCTTTAACCTCAATTTTTACCATTTGCTTTTTTGGCATTTGATACAAAAAATCGTATTCGCCAGAATAATTTTCCTCTAACCTCCTTGTCGGTTTTATCAATTCAGGGACAAGCTCTTTCAGATGGCCTTGTGCCCATTGTTCGCCAAATCCTCTTGTCGCAGAAATTTCAAAAATATAGAGATACATGTTCCGAGCTATATATTCATCCCGAATTTCTAAATAATCATCAAGCGTAATTTTTCCTATCCCTAAAAGGCTTGAAATAATATATTCGTATTCATTGAAAGGATAGACCGAGATCAAATCTTCAAGCCGATTTTTCAATTGTTCCCTGTCTTCAACTGATAAAGAATCGATCATTTTCCCCAAATTTTTCTTTAATGTTTCCATACAATTATTTGTTAAACTCCTTGATATAATTTTTCTCTTTCAACGAGAGATTAAATTTTGCCATAATATAATTATCTAATTTTTCAAAATTGTCTTTATTTTCAATAATCTTATCAACCATTGTAACAATTTCGGAAAAAGTTTTTTTATCCCAAAGAGGCAAGGGCATTTTCTCAATATGGCTTCGTAAAACTTTTATACTTGAAAACTTTTTCTGAAAAACAAATTGATACAGAGCAGAATTAAATAAAGCCGCAATAACTTTTATTGGATAATCGGAAACTTTAGGGATTACAATGTTCGCGCTATTTAAAGTTAATTGCTGTTTGTCATCGTAAGCAAAAACTAAATATTTTGAAATGAAACGATAAATTAGTTTTTCTTTTGCTCTATATTTTTCTGTTGGTGCCACTTGCTGAAATTTATCGGGCGTAAATTGTATGAAACTTGACGGATTAGATAAAATAAATTTTTCTACTTCCTTACCCTTATAAACTGGCTCAAAACCATTTCTCTGTTCATCTGTAATGAATTGTTTGTTGTTTCCCGTTACTATTCCTAATGCCCAATCTGCTTGATTCTCCAGCGTCGTATTTTTTATCTTGTAAACCTTATCAAGAATTTCTGCATCAAAACCACTCGCATGAATATCAAAAATAAAATCTTGATTATTTAACCAACGAATTTGCTCAACTTCATAGCTTTCATTTTTCTTTTCTATTTTAACCTTGTTGTTTTGATTTCGATTGTTCTTCTGTAAATCTAATCTTATAACCGGAGTAAAAACATTTCTAAAAACACGATTAAGATAAACAATTTTTCTAATTTGAGTATTTTTTAGAATAATTTCTCTAATATCTTTATGTATTTTTACATTCAAAACTGACTCGGGCAAAATAAATGAGAGCACACCGTCTTCATGAAGCAGGTCTATACTCTTTTTTAAGAAATAGGAAAATGATTCAAAGGATGAAATTGTTGGATATAGTTTTTTTAGTTTTTCAGAATCCGTTTTTGAAAAATGGACACCCCAAGGCGGATTGGTCCCAATAACGTCAAAATCTCTGATGTTTTCATGATTCAGGCTAAACAAATCATAATTTCCTATATCAAAAAGCGTGTTTTTGCAAACGATATGCGGGGCAAAATCCTTGTTTTTAAATTTTATTAAAATATTAAGACGAGCAATCCTAACTGCAATTTGATCAAAATCTACTCCATAAATATTTGAAGGATTTTCAACAACATCAGCAAAAGTCAATAGAAACTGCCCAGTTCCACAACAAGGATCAAGAACTTTTGAATCTTTCTTTACATGTTCGAGAATAATTTTATCTACTATGCCTGACGGCGTATAATACGAACCTCTTTGAGATTTTTGCCCCTCAATTAAAAGGGATTGGTATAAAAATCCCAAAACATCTCGTTGTTTTGGAATATCGCAATTAAGCAAAAAAGAAAAATTTTCTTTTATTGAATTAGTATTTATTTCTAAAATCCACGCTTTTATTTCTTCCTTTATTTGTTTATTTGCAATTGGTAAATCTTTTTTTTGTATAATATCGTTCACACTAATTGAAGAAACAATTTTTTCTTTCTGTAATAAATTTAAGCTAACTAGCAAAAGAGCAGAAAATACATCAATATCATTGGTTTTCACAAACTTAACAATGGCATTTAATTTTTCAATTCCAGCTCCATTTTCTATATATTCATCGGGTATAAAAGTTCTATCAGCTTTTGCTTTGTTGGCTCTTTTATTCAACTTTTTCAAATCACCATTTAAAATTTTTGACTTAATATTTTCAACATCTTTTTTATGAAAAAAATATTTTGTGTTCTCTCCTAACGTTTGTAAATAACCGCATTTAACCCAATTTCTAACCGTAGCGGTTGAAATATCTAAAAATGTGGCTGTGCTTTCAATGTCTAGCACTGCTTCATTATTGTCAGCCGTTAAATTTTTAGCGAAGCTGTTATCCATAGCTTATTTTATTAACTCCTCAATGGGTATATTTAATGCTTTAGCGATCTTGGATAAAGTTTCAATTGTTGGGTTAGTATTTGTGCCTGCCTCAATTTTTATTATCGTGTTATAGGAAACATCTGCCAGTTTTGAGAGGCGATCTTGAGAAAGAGCCATTTTGTTTCGGTATTTCTTTATATTCTTGGCGAGTATTGATTTCTTCGTTAATAGCATTGTAATATATTACTATTATTAAAGTAATAGGCAACTCATTTGTTAATTTATAACCATTTTCAGTACTGTCCAATAAAAGTTTTTTACCAATTTAGGGATTTTGAAGCCGACCCCTCGCAAGGGTAGAATAGTTTTAGTGAAACAATTACCCCTAACAAAGAGGTCGGCATGAAATATCATAACACA
>Ga0265293_10001880_pt1 | contig 44195 bp, 53 predicted proteins | sample Munlanlewell138R_FD_192505 | JGI IMG/M metagenome (GOLD analysis project Ga0265293, IMG submission 192505) | Leachate microbial communities from a municipal landfill in Southern Ontario, Canada - Leachate well 138R | ecosystem: Engineered > Solid waste > Landfill > Unclassified | place: Canada... | reverse complement strand
CTCTAAACAACCCGAAGGTATAACCAAAAGCTTGTACTCCTGCAAGATATGGTGCAATAGTACTTGCAGGAGTACAAGCTTTTGGTTATACCTTCGGGTTGTTTAGAGGTGCATTGGAGACTACCAATGTGATGCAAACAAGTATTGTAATTTTATCAATGGTTGCTGGTACGGCATTTCTTATGTGGGTTGGAGAGTTGATTACTGAAAAAGGAATTGGAAATGGTATTTCACTTCTAATCTTTATCGGAATCATATCTAAATTACCTTCAGACTTTATAAGTACTTTCAAACTAGTAAGTATTGGAGAATTAAGTGTAATAACAGTACTAATATTTGGATTAGTTATGTTAGCAATAATAGCTTTCGTAGTTGCACTACAAGAAGGGGAAAGAAAAATTCCAGTTCAGTATGCTAAGAGAGTTGTTGGGAGAAAAATGTATGGTGGACAAAGTACACATATACCAATAAAGGTATTAATGGCAGGGGTAATCCCAGTAATCTTTGCATCATCTTTACTAGCTCTTCCACAAACTTTATCCTTGTTTTCGCAAGGTGGAGTTGTTCAATGGATAGAAAAATACCTAACACCAGCGGGATCTGTTGGAGTGTGGGTTTACACAATATTAAATGTTCTTTTAATAGTATTCTTCACATATTTCTACACTGCAGTTCAGTTTAATACAGTAGAATACTCTAAGAACTTACAGCAAAATGGTGGTTTTATTCCAGGAATTAGACCTGGTAGACCAACAGGAGACTACTTAAATAAAGTAGTAAACAGAATTGTATTTGTTGGAGGTTTATCACTTGCAATCTTAGCATCATTGCCAATATTCCTTTCAAAGATATTCGATATGAATATTAACTTCGGAGGAACAGCAATAATAATTGTAGTAGGGGTTGCACTTGAAACTGTAAAACAAATCGAATCACAAATGCTTATGAGACATTATAAAGGATTTTTAAAATAAACTATAGGAGATGAGATTATGAGATTAGTATTACTAGGTCCTCCAGGAGCAGGTAAGGGTACTCAGGCATCGAATATAGTAGAAAAATACGGAATACCCCATATATCTACTGGGGATATATTCAGAGCCAATATTAAAGAAGGAACTGCACTAGGTCAAGAAGCAAAATCCTACATGGATAAAGGTCTTCTAGTGCCAGACGCTTTAGTAGTATCAATAGTAAAAGATAGGCTGCTGAAGGATGACTGCAAGCAAGGTTTTCTATTGGATGGTTTTCCAAGAACAGTTAATCAAGCTGAAGCATTGGATTCCGAACTTGAAAAAATGGGTATAAACCTGGACAGAGTTATTAATATTGATGCAGATGCTGATATTTTAATTGAAAGAGCAGTAGGTAGGAGAATTTGTAAGGAATGTGGAGCCACATATCATATTAAATTTAATCCTCCAAAAGTTGAAGGCATTTGTGACAAAGACAATGGTGTGCTTTATCAAAGAGATGATGATGTTGAAGAAACCGTATCTACTAGGATAGGGGTTTATATGGAACAAACCAAACCTTTAATAGAGTATTATAACCAGAAATGTCTGTTGCTAAATGTTGATGGTACCCAGGCAATAGATGCAGTATTTACTGTTATATCTGAAGAACTGGATAAACAACTAAAGGTTGACCTTTAGTTAACAACTTAAAGAGGTGAATATAATGGATTCAACTAGTGACATTTCCATCGGTCAGGTGGTAAAGTCAAGAGCTGGACGTGACAAAGGTAGAATATTTTTGATCTTGGATATTATAGACAATCAATTTGTCTATGTGGTTGACGGTGACTTGCGAAAGTTAGACAGTCCTAAAAAGAAAAAGATAAAACATCTTATTGTATTTAATACTGTCATACCAGAATTCAAAGAAAAGTTAGAGAATAGCGTAAAGATAAATAACTCATATATTAGGAAAATTTTAGAACCTTTCAATAAGAGTTTCTAATATTAAGTTGAACAGGAGGTTCGAAATCCAATGGCTAAAAAAGAAGATGTTATAGAGGTTGAAGGTACGGTGGTAGATGCACTACCCAATGCCATATTTAAAGTAAGGCTTGAAAATGGACATGAAATTTTAGCCCACATTTCTGGGAAATTGAGGATGAATTACATCCGAATCCTTCCTGGAGATACTGTAACAGTTGAACTATCGCCCTACGATTTAACAAGAGGCAGGATAACCTGGCGAAACAAGTAGCATAGGAGGGATTATTATGAAAGTGAGACCATCTGTTAAGAAGATGTGTGAAAAATGTAAAATCATTAAAAGAAAAGGAAGAGTAATGGTTATCTGTGAAAATCCTAAACATAAACAAAAGCAAGGTTAATAAGGATTTTAAAATAGGAGGTGTAGACTTTAATGGCTAGAATTGCAGGCGTGGACTTACCAAGAGACAAGAGAGTTGAAATTGGTTTGACATATATTTTCGGGATTGGTCGTACTAGATCAAACGAAATTTTAAGCAAAGCTGGAGTTAATCCTGACACTAGAGTAAAAGATCTTACTGAAACTGAAGTTTCAAACTTAAGAGCAGTAATCGATACTTACCATGTAGAAGGAGATTTAAGAAGAGATATCGCTTTAAATATAAAGAGATTAAAAGAAATAAACTGTTACAGAGGGTTAAGACATAAGAGAGGTCTTCCAGTAAGAGGACAAAGAACAAAGACAAATGCAAGGACAAGAAAAGGTCCTAGAAGACTTGTATCTAAGAAGAAGTAAGTAAAGGAGGGGAACTAGATGGCACCAAAAAAAGGTAAAGCAACGCGTGTTAGAAGAAGAGAACGTAAGAATATCGAGAGAGGTCAAGCGCATATTTCTTCTACATTTAATAATACAATGGTAACATTAACTGATACACAAGGAAATGTAATTTCCTGGGCAAGTGCTGGTCAGTTAGGATTCAGAGGGTCAAGAAAATCCACTCCTTATGCAGCTCAACAATGTGCAGAGGAAGCAGCTAAAAAAGCTATGGAACATGGATTAAAGGTAGTAGAGGTTTTCGTAAAGGGACCTGGATCAGGAAGAGAGGCAGCAATCAGATCACTTCAAGCATCAGGGCTAGAAGTTAGCATGATTAAGGATGTTACCCCAATTCCGCACAATGGTTGTAGACCACCGAAGAGAAGAAGAGTATAATAGGAGGTGTAATTAAGGATGGCAAGATATACAGGGCCAGTATGCCGATTGTGCCGTAGAGAGGGAACTAAATTATTCCTTAAGGGAGACAGATGCTACACTGATAGATGTGCATTGAATAAGAGAAATTTCGCTCCTGGACAACACGGTCAATCAAGAAAGAAAGTAACAGAATACGGAGTGCAGTTGAGAGAAAAGCAAAAGGTAAGAAGATTCTATGGAATTTCTGAATCTCAAATGTCAAAGTATTTCTTAATGGCAGATAAAGAAAAAGGAATCACAGGTGAGAACCTATTTAAAATATTAGAGTCTCGTTTAGATAATGTTGTTTACAGAATGGGTTTAGCAGCTTCAAGAGCAGAAGCTAGACAACTTGTAACACATGGTCATTTCTTATTAAACGGGAATAAAGTAAACATTCCTTCACTTTTAACAACTGTTGGAGATGTTATTGAAGTTAAAGAAAAAAGCCGTGGTAGCGAGAAATTCAAAGCTATAGCTGAAAACCACAACGGTAATACAGTACCATGGATAAATATAGATATTGAGAAACTAAGAGGAACAATCGTAGCTGAATCAACTAGAGAAGATATAGACATTCCAGTTGAAGAACATCTAATCGTAGAGTTATATTCTAAATAATTGATATAACAGTATCAGTTGCCCTCGTCCGGTAAAACTATATAAAAATCAAGGAGGGTTTGATTAATGATAGAAATCGAAAAACCTAGAATTGAAATTATGGAATTAAGTGAAGATGGAAGCTATGGCAAGTTTGTAGTAGAGCCTTTGGAAAGAGGTTATGGTACAACCTTAGGCAATTCTCTAAGAAGAGTATTGCTTTCATCATTACCTGGTGCAGCGATATCTTCTGTTAAAATTCAGGGGGTATTACATGAATTTGCAACCATACCTGGTGTTCTAGAAGATGTGCCAGAAATTATTCTAAACATCAAGGAGATTTCAGCCAGAATGCATGCTGAGGAACCAGTAACAATGATAATCGATGTTGAAGGTCCAAAGGTTGTAACTGCTGGAGATATAGCAACAGGAATGGAAGTTGAGATAATAAATCAAGATCAATATATAGCAACAGTAAATGAAGACGGTAGATTGTATATAGAACTGGAGCTTATAAAAGGTCGTGGTTACTCTGTTGCAGAAAAGAATAAAAAGGATGGACAACCAGTTGGAGTTATTCCAGTTGACTCATCTTTTACCCCGGTAACTAAAGTTAATTACCATATTGAAAATACTAGAGTTGGCCAAATAACTGACTATGACAAACTGGTTTTAGAAGTTTGGACTAACGGAACAATGAGCGCTGATGAATCAACTTCATTGGGAGCTAAAATATTGACAGAGCATCTTAATCTATTTATTGGTTTAACAGAACACGTAAGTGATGTTGAAATAATGGTGGAAAAAGAAGAAGATAAGAAAGAAAAAGTATTGGAAATGACCGTAGAAGAATTAGACCTTTCTGTACGTAGTTACAATTGTCTTAAGAGAGCAGCAATCAATACGGTTGAAGAACTCACACAAAAAACTGAAGACGATATGATGAAGGTAAGAAACTTAGGGAAGAAGTCTCTTGAAGAGGTCCAAAGAAAACTTGCTGAATTAGGTTTAGGTCTTAAAAACAGTGATGAGTAATTTAAGCAAGAAGGAGGGATAAATGTGACAACATTAAGAAAACTTGGTCGTCCTACAGCTCATAGAAAAGCGATGTTGAGAAATCAAGTCACATCATTATTAAGAGAAGAAAGAATCGAAACTACAGTAACTAGAGCTAAAGAAACAAAGAGAATGGCTGATAAAATGATAACTCTTGGTAAAAGAGGAGATTTACATGCTAGAAGACAAGCTTTAGCTTTTATATACGATGAAGATGTAGTAAAGAAACTATTCGATGAAATAGCTCCAAAATATGCAACTAGAAATGGTGGCTATACAAGGGTATTAAAAATGGGTCCTCGTCGTGGAGATGGAGCAGAAATAGCTATATTAGAACTAGTATAAAGGGAGGGGGATTAAGTTTGAGCTTAGTCCCTTTAGTTTTAAACATCAAATTCCTTCTATAAACTGAATGTACAATTGAAATAAGGGTATCCATATGTTATATTAAGGAAGGAAATTACAAATATTTAATAGAGGTTATAAGATGAACGATGAAATTATGGTAAAAATTGAAAATGTTAGTTTTGAATATAGCTCGTATATAGATGAAAGTATTCAACTTGCTGTTAAAGACCTATCTATTGACATAAAACAAGGAGAGTTTTTGGTTGTCTTAGGACACAATGGATCAGGAAAGTCTACTTTAGCCAAGATGATTAATGGTCTTATTATGCCCTCAAGTGGCAATATTTTTGTCAATGGATTAAACACCAGAGATGAGGATAAAATTTGGGACATTAGATCTACAGCGGGTATGGTATTCCAAAATCCTGACAATCAAATAGTAGCAACAATAGTAGAAGAAGATGTTGCATTTGGACCTGAGAATTTGGGCGTTCCTCAAAGTGAACTTAGAAAAAGAGTAGATGATGCCCTTGAAACTGTTGAAATGACAGAATATAAGAATCATGCACCCCATCTATTATCAGGGGGACAAAAACAAAGAGTCGCCATTGCTGGCATACTTGCAATGGAACCTGACTGCATAATTTTTGATGAACCAACTGCCATGCTAGATCCAGTTGGAAGATTGGAAGTAATGGAAACCATTAAGAAACTAAATAAAGAAAAAGGTAAAACTATTATACTTATCACTCATTTTATGGACGAAGCTGTTGAGGCAGACAGGGTAATGGTTTTGAATGAAGGAGAAGCAGTAATGCTTGGTACTCCCAAGGAAATATTTAGCCAAGTTGAGAAATTAAAGATCTTAGGCCTTGATGTTCCTCAGGTTACTGAATTGGTATTTGAGCTTAATAAAGAGGGTTACGCATTTAGTGATGATATTTTATCTGTGGAGGAGCTGGTTAATTTATTATGATTATTCAATTAAAGAATGTTAATTATACTTATAATCCAGGGACTCCATTTGAAAAGAAAGCTCTAGATGATGTTAATCTGGAAGTAAATGAAGGCGAGTTTATCGGTTTAATTGGTCATACTGGATCAGGAAAGTCAACATTAGTACAACACTTAAACGGCTTGATGAAACCAACATCAGGTGAGATTATAATCGATGGAAAGAGTTTATCTGATAAAGATACAAAGATGAAGGAAATAAGACAGAAGGTGGGCTTGGTATTTCAATACCCAGAGCATCAATTATTTGAAGAAACCATATATAAGGATATAGCATTTGGTCCTAAGAATTTAGGATTATCTGATGAGGAAGTTGATGAACGAGTCAGAAATGCCATGGAATTAGTTGGATTAGATTTTGAAACACTGAAAGAAAGATCTCCATTTGAATTATCAGGCGGTCAAAAGAGGAGAGTTGCCATAGCTGGAGTGGTTGCTATGAAACCAAAGGTTCTGGTATTAGATGAGCCAACAGCTGGGCTAGATCCAAGGGGAAGAGATGACATCCTCGATGAAATAAGAAACCTATATGAGAAAGAAAACATTACTATTATCCTTGTGTCACACAGCATGGAGGACATTGCTAGGTTGGTTAACAGGATTTTTGTCATGCATAAAAGTAAAGTTGCCATGACAGGAACAACCAGAGAAGTATTTAGTAAAGCAGACCAACTAGAGTCAATGGGACTTGGTATTCCTCAGATTACTAAGTTTATGAGAAGGTTCAAATCATTAGGTCATGATGTGAAGGATGATGTATTAACCATAGAAGAAGCAAAAGAAGAGATATTAAAATACTTAAGGAGTAATAGGGATGCTTAAAGATATAACTATTGGACAATATTTCCCAGGAACATCAATTATTCATAAATTAGACCCAAGGGTAAAGATTGTAATTGTTGCAATGTTTATTGCATCTTTATTTTTCGTTACATCCTTCTGGCCTTATATATTAGTAGTTGCATTTATTGGAACTATTATATCAGTGGCTAAGTTACCCTTAAAGTTTATAATAAAAGGATTAAAACCTTTAATGTTTATAATCCTTATTACCTTTGCAATTAACTTGTTCCTGACCAAGGGAGAAGTCCTATTTGAAATTGGACCTCTTACAATAACTAAGGAAGGCTTAAGGCAATCTGTATTCATGGCATTAAGACTTGTCTTTCTTATAACAGGAACATCATTACTTACACTAACTACATCACCTATCGCTTTAACTGATGGGATTGAAAGACTACTTTCTCCATTTAAGAAGATAGGACTTCCAGCCCATGAGCTGGCTATGATGATGACCATCGCTCTTAGATTCATACCTACCTTATTGGAAGAAACTGATAAGATTATGAAGGCCCAAATGGCAAGGGGTGCAGATTTTGAATCTGGAAATATTTTAAGCAGAGCTAGAAACTTAGTTCCCTTATTGGTTCCACTGTTCATAAATGCTTTCAGAAGAGCAGATGAGCTGGCAACAGCCATGGAGGCTAGATGCTATAGAGGCGGAGAAGGTAGAACTAGATTAAATGAGTTGAAATTTAGAAGTAGGGACTATGTTGTACTTTTCAGTATGGTAGTGTTCTTTGGATTTATTATTTCTACTAGGTATTTGGTGATCTAATGAGAAACATAATATTAGTCATAGAATATGATGGAACAAACTACAACGGCTGGCAAGCACAAGAAAAATATCCTTCTATTCAGGAAGAAATTGAAAAAGCAATTTTTAAGGCGACTAAGGAAAAAGTTAAACTAAAGGCAGCAGGTAGGACTGATGCTAGAGTTCACGCCTTAGGGCAGGTAGCTAATTTTTTTACTACCTCAAATATTCCTGGAGATAAGTTTAGGTTTGTACTTAATAATGAACTGCCAGATGATATAAGAGTTCAATCATCTCAGGAAGTTGATCACACATTTAATGCTAGATTTAGTGCAACTCATAAAAGGTACAGGTATAGGATTTTCAATGGTTTAGTTGAAAGACCTTTAATTAGAAATTTTTCCTATCATGTAACATATCAATTGGATGTTGAAAAAATGCGACAAGCAGCCAATGACTTTATTGGTACTTTTGATTATAAGTCCTTCAGAGGAAGAAGGAGTTCAATAAAGACATCCATAAGAACAGTTTATTCTGTAGACATTAAGCAAAAGGGTGAAATGATAGATATAATAGTAGAGGGAAATTCATTTTTAAGAAATATGGTTAGAATAATGGTTGGGACTTTGATTGAAATTGGAGCAGGACTTAGACCTGCTGACTCAATTCCATGGACAATTAAGCAAGAAAACAGAAATTGTGCAGGGCATACTGCTCCAGCACAAGGATTATTTTTAGAAAAAGTATTCTACAAGTAAAATCCTTGTTGACATTGGTATTTACTTGTATTAGAATATATAAGAGTGTTTAAAAAGAAGCCCGGAAACTTTTTAGTAAATACTCACCTAAATCGTAAAACGTCGTTGTTAGGAGGGAAATAGATGAAAAGCTACATGGCAAAACCAAATGAAATTGAAAGAAAATGGTATATTATAGATGCTGAAGGAAAAGTATTAGGAAGACTAGCTACTGAAATCGCTACAATCCTTAGAGGAAAGAATAAAGCTATCTATACACCACATGTTGACACAGGTGATTTCGTAATCGTAATAAATGCTGATAAAATAAAATTAACAGGAAAAAAATTAAGCCAAAAGAACTACACTTACCACACTGGGTATCCTGGAGGATTAAGACAAGTTCCATATGCAACATTAATGGAGAAGAATCCAGAGAAGATTATTGAGCTAGCTGTTAAAGGTATGCTTCCAAAAAATAGTCTTGGTAGAAGTATGTATAGAAAATTAAAAGTATACAGAGGTACTGAGCACGGACACGAAGCTCAAAAACCAGAAGTATACGAATTTTAATTAGGTGAAGAAGGGAGGACTTTAAATGGCAGTAGCACAATTTTGGGGAACTGGAAGAAGAAAAACTTCAGTTGCAAGAGTTAGATTATTACCAGGAAACGGAAAGATAACAATTAACAATAGAGATATCGATGAATACTTCAACTACGAAACATTGAAAGTAGTTGCAAAAGAGCCTTTGACTATAACTGAAACTGCAGATAAGTATGATGTTTTTGTTAATGTTCATGGTGGAGGATTCACAGGACAGGCTGGAGCAATAAGACATGGTATAGCAAGAGCACTTTTAGAGGCAGATTTAGAACTTAGACCTTTACTTAAAAAAGCTGGACACCTTACAAGAGATCCAAGAATGGTTGAAAGAAAGAAATATGGTCTTAAGAAAGCAAGAAGAAGTCCACAATTTAGTAAGAGATAATTTTTATAAATTAAGTAATGGAGCCATAATGACTGGCTCCATTTTTATGTGCATTTTTAATTGAGATTAATTATCAAGATTATTGTTTCTGGGTATATATATTAAAAATCAAGATAAGAGGAGATAGTTATGATTAAAATAGAGTTTTTCCATGATGTAGTTTGTAGTTTTTGCTTTCCCATGTCTGCAAGAATTCATAAGATAGAAACGAAGCTAGGTAATTTAGACATTATTCATCGATCATTTGCATTGGGTTGGGATGGCGATGATTATGTTAAAAGCTTTGGCTCTCGTGAAGCTGTTAAAAGTGAAGTCTTGAATCACTGGGTCCATGCAAATACTAATGATGATGAGCATAGATTTAATATTGAAGGAATGCGATTGACAGATTTTGATTTTCCTATTTCAAGGCCAGGACTGATTGCTGCAAAAGCAGCTGGTATAATAGGAGGAGAGAGCGCTTATTGGGAAGTATTTGATGAAATCCAGTATAAATTATTTGTAGAAAATAAAAATATTGAAGATGTTTTAGTTTTAGAAGAAGCTGTTGGACAGACAAGTGTTTCACTCTCTGAATGGAAGATACAGTTTGAAAAAAGTGACACTGAAGCTAAAGTATTGGAAGACTTGCAACTAGGTCAAAAATATGGGGTCAGAAGTGTACCCAGTCTTGTAATAAATAATAAGTACCTTATTTCAGGAGCTCAGTCTCAAGAAAATATTGAGAAAGTACTAAGAAAGATTTTAGATGGTGAAGATGATACTCTATTATAAATATTAGATAGAATAGATAAATCCAGGAACTTATATATTCCTGGATTTTTATGAATAATTGAATTCGTGTGATAATTGTAATTGCTTCAATTATCCACTGTGGATTGTGGATAATGTGGACTAAATATAATCTTTAATCCTTAGATTGACTATATTAAATGGCTATGAGCATCCTTAAGCAATGAAATTACTTCTAAATGCTGTGGACAAATTTGTTCACAGGCTCCACACTCTATGCATTGACTCACATCTTTTTTTAATTCTTGCTGTCTTTTGTAGGCATCTTTGGATTGATCCTCAGTTCCATACACAAAGATATTATTATACAATTCAAATATGGTAGGTATACTTACATCAGATGGACAAGGTAGACAATACTTGCAAGCCGTACAACCAACTTTAAAGCTTTTTTTATACACTTGGGTAACATCGTCAACTAATCTTAATTCATCCTCTGTAAGGGCCTTAGAATCGCTGTAGGTTGATATATTATCCAGGACGTGGTCCATATTTGACATTCCACTTAAAACAACCTTAACCCCGTCTTGAGCTTCAACCCATTTTAGTGCCCAAGCAGATGCACTTATATTTCTATCTGACTTAAGGAAAATTTTCTTTACTTCATCAGATGGGAGAGATAACTTGCCTCCTTTTAGAGGTTCCATAACCACTACGTCTATACCTCTAGCCTTAGCATATTCAAGGCCCTCCAAACCAGCTTGGTAATCTCTGTCCATATAGTTTAGTTGTATCTGGCAAAAATCCCAATTATATGCATCAATTATAGTTTTAAAAACAGGTAATTCATCATGGAATGAAAATCCAATGTATTTAATTTTTCCTGATTCTTTGGCCTCTTTAATGAATTTAAATACGTCTAAAGAAAGAATTTTTTCAAAAGAATTCTTATTTAAGGCATGGAGCAAATAGAAATCTACATAGTTTGTTTCTAAATTAACGAGCTGTTCATCTAGATATTTCATGAAATCCTCATGCTTTTCCATTAGCCAAACAGGACTTTTTGTTGCAAGATTAACCTTATCTCTTAAACCATTCTTTAATACTGTGCCTACAAAAGCCTCAGAAGTACCTGAATGATAAGGGTATGCAGTATCTATGTAGTTAACACCTTCTTGTATTGCCCTTTCTAACATTAGTTTAGCTGGTATTTCATCTATCTTCCCCGGATCATTTTCAAGTATGGGGAAGCGCATACACCCAAAGCCTAATAGTGAAATTTTTAACTTATCCCTTGTAAAATAACGGTATTGCATAAGAAATCCTCCTTAGGTATAATGAAATCATACTACCCATTATTATTGTAATTTTGCAAATTTTTAAGTTTTTGACATAAGTTTAATCCAAAAACATTAGGGTAGAATAGTTGTAGTGTCTAAATTATATCATAAAAATTGGGAAGGAGTGATTAAATGAGCGCAAAAAAAACCCCTTTATATGATGAACATGTTAAGCTTGGGGGAAATGTTGTTGATTATGCTGGATGGTATCTACCAGTGGAGTATGAGGGACTAGTACCAGAGCATGAAGCGGTAAGAAACGCTGCTGGTCTTTTTGACGTATCACATATGGGAGAAATTACAGTAAAAGGTAAAGATGCAGTTAAATTTGTAAATTATCTAATGACAAATGATATATCAACTTTGGTAGATAATCAAATAATCTATACTTTAATGTGCCATCCAACAGGTGGAGTTGTTGATGACCTACTAGTATATCGTTATGATGAAGAGTTTTTATACCTAGTAGTCAATGCTTCAAACACAGATAAGGATCATAAGTGGATAACTGAGCACAAAGGTGACTTCGATGTTGAAATCGAAAATATTTCTGATTCAGTTGGTGAGGTTGCTATTCAAGGTCCATTAGCTCAGAAAGTCTTACAAAAGTTGACAGATTATGATTTATCACAGATTAAATTCTTCCATTTAAAGAGAGATGTAGATGTTGCAGGAGTAAAATGTATGGTTTCAAGAACCGGTTACACTGGAGAAGATGGATTTGAAGTTTATGGTGACAATGACGGAATCGTTAAAGTTTGGAATGCTATACTGGAAGCTGGAAAAGAAGAAGGTATAAAACCAACAGGTTTAGGATGTAGAGATACCCTTAGATTTGAAGCATCACTTCCACTTTATGGTCATGAGTTTGACGATGAAATAACTCCATTGGAGGCAGGATTCAAATATTTTGTAAAACTTGATAAAGAATCTGATTTTATTGGTAAAGAAGCTCTTAATAAACAATGGAGCGAAGGACTAAAAAGAAAGCTTGTAGGTTTCGAACTAGTAGACAGAGGAATTGCTAGAGAGGGTTATGAAATCTATAAGGATGGAGAAAAGATCGGTCATGTTACCACTGGTTACAAGAGTCCTACTCTTGGTAGAATAATTGGTAATGCTTTGATTGATACTAGATTTACGGACTTAGATACTGAAATTGATGTTAAGATAAGAAACAAGTTCGCTAAAGCTAAAGTAATTAGCAAAAAATTTCTTAAAAGAAAATAAATAGGAGGGTTAATAATGGAGAAAGTTGTAAAAGGATTATTTTATTCAAAGGATCACGAGTGGGTTAAAGTTGAAGGTAACGAAGCATATGTAGGTATTGCTGATTATGCACAACATCATCTTGGAGATATCGTTTATGTTGAACTACCAGAAGTTGATGATGAGTTTGAAAGAGAAGAAGCTTTTGCAGCAGTAGAGTCAGTAAAAGCTGCATCAGATGTATACCTTCCAGTAGGAGGAAAAGTAGTGGCTATTAACGAAGAATTAGTAGATGATCCAGCTCTTCTAAATGCAGATCCATACGAGAACTGGATGGTTAAAATAGAATTAACTGACAAGGATGAAGTAGAAGAGTTAATGACTAGTGAGGATTACGAAAAGTTTTTAGCTGAGGAGGTATAATATATGCATCCATACATTGCAAACACTCCTGAAGATATTCAGGAGATGCTAAAGGCCATTGGCCTTGAAAGTGTAGATCAATTATTTGATGATATTCCAAAAGATGTTCATCTAAATAGAGAGATAGACCTTCCAAACGCTAAAAGTGAATTGGAAGTTACTAATTATTTAAAAGAGCTAGCAGATAAAAACTGTTCATTAAGCAAATTAACTAGCTTTTTAGGTGCAGGAGCTTATGATCATTATATTCCTTCGATAATAAATCATATTATTTCAAGAAGTGAGTATTATACATCATATACGCCATATCAACCTGAAATCAGCCAGGGAACACTACAATATATTTTTGAGTTCCAAACTTTAATTGCGAATTTAACAGGTATGGACTCAGCAAATGCATCATTATATGATGGAGGAACAGCTATAGTTGAAGCAGCATTAATGGCAGCTGCATATTCTAGAAAAGATGAGATTATTATATCTAGATCAGTCAAGCCAGATGCAAGAAAAATCCTTCAAACATATGCACATGTACAGAACCTTAAGGTTATTGAAGTTGATGTTAAGGATGGAGTTACTGATGTTGAAGCATTGGAAGGCTTGGTTAATGACAACACTGCTGCTGTAATAGTTCAAAGTCCAAACTTCTTTGGAATAATTGAAGATCTTAAGACAATAGGTGAAGTTGCTCATAGGGGTAAGAAGACAACCTTTGTTGCGGCTGTAGATCCAATTTCTCTTGGAATCCTTAAAAAACCTGGAGATCTTGGAGTTGATGTAGTTGTAGGAGAAGGTCAAGCCCTAGGGATTCCAGTTAGTTTTGGAGGACCATATTTAGGATTTATGGCAGTTAAAAATGATTATATTAGAAAAATACCAGGTAGAATCGTTGGACAAACTGAAGATTTAGATGGTAAAAGATCTTTCGTTCTTACATTAACAGCAAGAGAGCAACATATTAGAAGAGAGAAAGCTACCTCAAATATCTGTTCAAATCAAGGTTTAAACGCTTTAGCAGCAACTATTTATATGGTTACTCTAGGGAAAGAAGGATTAAGAGAAGTAGCATTACAATCAACTAAGAAAGCTCACTATGCATATGAACAAATGATAAAATCAGGTAAGTTTAAGCCTATGTTTGATAAACCATTCTTTAAAGAATTCGCAATCACATCAGATCTTAAACCTGCAGACATAAATGCAGTTCTTAGAGAAGAAATGATTATTGGTGGATATGACTTAGGTCTTGAATATCCAGAGTTTGAAGGTGGAGTTCTTTATGCAGTAACTGAAAAGAGAACCAAGGATGAAATTGACAAACTTACCAGTGTATTGGAGGGGATATAATGAGAAATTATGATAAGCTGATATTTGAACTTTCTAAACCAGGAAGAAAAGCTTACATGCTACCTCCTATGGACGTAGAAGACGTGGCACTGGATAGTTTGATTCCAGGTGAATTTATTAATGAGGAAGATCTTCAACTTCCTGAGTTGACAGAAGTAGATGTTATTAGACACTACACTAACCTTTCAAATAAGAATTACGGAGTTGATACAGGCTTCTATCCATTAGGATCTTGTACAATGAAGTATAATCCAAAGATAAACGAAGATACAGCTAGATATGATGGTTTTGCAAATATCCATCCACTACAATCAGCTGATTGTATTCAAGGATCATTACAACTATTACATGAATTAGAGCAGTCACTTTGTGAAATTGCTGGAATGGATAGAATGACTCTACAACCTGCTGCTGGTGCTCATGGAGAATTAACAGGAATTATGATCATCAAGGCTTACCATGAAAAGAATGGTGAAAGCCATAGAAATAAGATCATAGTTCCAGATTCAGCACATGGTACAAACCCAGCTACAGCTGGAATGGCAGGATACAAAATAGTTGAGATAAAATCTACTAAAGATGGCCTTGTAGATCTAGATGCTTTAAGAGCAGCTGTTGGAGATGATACTGCTGGATTAATGCTTACAAACCCAAATACCCTTGGTATATTTGACAAAGGTATTAAAGAAATAGCTTCAATAGTTCATGAAGCAGGTGGATTATTATATTATGATGGAGCTAATGCAAATGCTATTATGGGTCATGCAAGACCTGGTGATATGGGATTTGATGTTGTTCACTTTAATCTTCACAAGACTTTCTCAACTCCACATGGTGGTGGTGGGCCTGGATCTGGTCCAGTAGGAGTTAAAAAGAGATTAATTGAATTCTTACCGGTTCCAATGGTTGAGAAAAATGAAGATGGTTACTATTTTGATTATGATTATCCAAATTCTATAGGAAAAGTAAAAGATTTTTATGGTCATTTTGGAATACTAGTAAGAGCTTACACTTATATATTAACTCTTGGAGGAGACGGACTTAAGAGGGCTTCAGAGATGGCAGTTCTAAATGCTAACTACATTTGCAGTCAGCTAAAAGACTATTATCACCTTCCAATAGATACAATTTATAAGCATGAGTTTGTATTAGGAGGTTTAAAAGATACCTTAAGCGAAGTTTCTACACTTGATATCGCTAAGAGACTTCTAGATCTAGGATATCATCCACCTACTGTTTACTTCCCATTAATAATCAATCAAGCAATTATGATTGAGCCAACTGAAACGGAAAGTAAAGAGACTTTGGATGAGTTTATTCAAGCTATGATTCAAATATCAAAAGAAGCAGCGTCAGATCCAGAAATGGTTAAATCTGCGCCACACAATACAATTGTAAGAAGACCAAATGAAGTTAAAGCAGCACGAGACATTATCGTAAAATACGAAGGGTAGGTGTAATGCTTGACAAAAAGAATAGCTATTATCGGTGCTGGTCCCGGTGGCTATGTTGCAGCTATAAAAGCTGCTCAATTGGAAGCTGAAGTTATTCTTATAGAAAATAGAGAAGTGGGGGGTACCTGCCTAAACAGGGGGTGCATCCCCACTAAAACTTATTTTAAGAATGCTGAAATGATGGCTTCTCTAAAACATGCCAACGAATTTGGAATAACTGTTGAAAATTACAGTCTTGACGGGAAAGCACTATTAGAGAGAAAAAATAAAGTAGTTAATACTCTTGTTACTGGGATCGAGCAACTTATAGCATCTTATAGTAATATTGAGTTTGTACCAGGAAAGGCAACCTTTAAGGATAAAAACAATCTAATTGTAGAACTTCTTGAAGGCGGAAAAAGAGAAATACAAGCTGATAATATCATTATTGCTACTGGATCTTACCCACAAATGACTGAAACAAAGGGAGTAGATCTTGAAGGTGTAATAACTTCAGATGACATCTTAGAATTAGATCACATACCTGAAACCTTAATTGTTGTAGGTGGTGGAGTTATTGGACTGGAGTTTGCAAGTATTTATCAAGAACTAGGATCTCATGTAATTCTTCTTGCATCTAGAATACTTAAGGATGCAGATAAGGAAATTGCAAAGAGACTAACTCCTCTTCTTAAAAAGCAAGGAATTGAAACCTATGTTGATATTCGTGCAAAAGAGATTGTAAAAGAGGGAGATAAGTTAAGAGTAGTGGCAAAATACAAGGAAAAAGATGAAGAAATTGAAGTAGTGGGAGACTATGTATTAATAGCATCAGGTAGAGGACCATTAGTTGATGGACTTAACCTTGAAGAAGTTGGAATAGAGTACTCCAATAGAGGTGTTAAGGTAGATGATAACTATGAGACCACAGTACCTGGAATTTATGCCATAGGAGATGTAAACTCAAAAGGGATCCAACTTGCCCATGTGGCATCATCCCAAGGAGAATTCGTAGTTGAAACTATTATGGGACACACTCCGGATATAAACCATGAACATTGGCCTGCATGTGTTTTCACCATGACTGAAGTAGCTCAAGTGGGATATACTGAAGAGCAATTGAAGGAAATGGGTAAAGACTACAGATCAAGTAAGTTTATGTTCTCTGCAAATGGGAAGGCATTATCACTAGGAGAAACAGATGGTATTATAAAAATACTTGCTTCTAATGATGATAATAAGATACTTGGAGTTCATATACTTGGACCACATGCAAATGATCTTATACATGAAGGGGCTTTAGCAATATCTAATAACCTTGATGTAAGTGCAATTAAGAGAACTATCCATGCTCATCCAACCCTATCTGAAGCTTTCTTTGAAGCTGCCTTGGGATTAGATGAAGCTGCTATTCATATTGCACCAAAGAGAAAGAGAAGAAGATAAAAGCAACGGGCTGACCCGTTGCTTATTTTTTGGAGGATATTATGAAAGAGAAGAAAAGGGTTTTTCAAGTTATAAGTTTACTAATATTTCTCATACTTGGGATAATGTCCATGGGAGGATCAGAGGGAATATTGTTTGACAAGGCTGTTTTGGATTTTATCCATTACGATGCAAATAAGACTCTGGTTAAGATAATGGAGTTTGTTTCTTTTATTGGATCAGAGACCTTCCTATTTCCAACTATGGCAATGGTAATTGCATATTTTATTATTAAGAAAAAGTATTATATAGCAACACTCCTGACAACATCATCCCTGGGTAGTTATTTATTGAACCATTTATTAAAACAAGTATTTCAAAGAAATAGACCATTTGATTATTTCCTTGTGGAACAAAGTGGCTTAAGCTACCCTAGTGGTCACTCTATGGTTACAATGACTATGTTCCTAACAATAGGATACTTGCTTCTAAGAATTAAGAAAGAAGATTCATATAGATTAAAGATAAATTCTTTTGTTGGATTATATATTGGCATTATGGGAATTAGTAGATTGTTTTTAGGTGTTCATTGGCCGACTGATGTAGTTGGTGGTTTTTTAGCAGGCTATCTATTCTATAAATTCTACATCAGTATGATTAAAGAAGAGTGGTTCTTAAACAAAAGATCTCAAAGGAGTTAACCTATGAGATCTTTTTCTATCCAAGTATTGATTTACTTTTTTCATCTATAAATTGATTACTGTACAGGCTATAATAATAACCTCTTTTTTTAATTAATTCTTTATGGGTTCCATCTTCAACAACTTTTCCATGTTGGATGACAAGTATTCTGTCAGCATTTCTAACGGTTGATAATCTATGGGCAATAACAAAGCTTGTTCTACCAGTTAGAACTTTTGAAATAGCATCTTGTATTATTTTCTCTGTTTCAGTATCTATTGAGGAAGTGGCTTCATCCAAGACAAAAAGTCTTGGATTTCTAACAACAGCCCTAGCAAAGGAGACTAGTTGTTTTTGACCAGTTGAAAGAAGGTTCCCTCCCTCACCAACCTGTGTATCGTACCCATGTTCCAACTCTGCGATAAATTTATGAGCATCCACGAGTTTACATGCTTGAATTATCTCTGCATCAGTGGCATCTAGTTTTCCATATCTTACATTATCTTTGATAGTTCCACTAAATAGATGGGGAGCTTGAAGCACATAACCTAAGTTGTCATGAATCCAATTTATAGGTAGATCTTTATAATTTTTATCATCTATTAGGATCTCTCCCATAACAGGTTCATAAAATCTGCAAAATAAATTTACAATAGTTGATTTACCTGATCCTGTCTCACCAACAAGGGCAATAGTTTCCCCTGGGTTAACCTTAATGTTAAAATTTTCCAATACTGGCTCATCAGGGTTATAAGAAAAGCTTACATTTCTAAACTCCACTTTACCATCAATTTCAGGCCACTTATCTTTTTTTTGATTAAATAAATCACCATACTTATCTACAACCTCTTTTGAATCTTTTATTGATGGTTCTTCCTTCAAGAGTGAGAATACCCTTTCAGCTGAAGCTTGTGCTCCTTGTATTTCCGCAAATATAACTGCCATTTGTCTTACAGGTTCAAAAAATTGAGCTGTATATGATATAAACGCCACAAGGGTACCATAAGTTATTACTCCTTCAAGAACATAGTTTCCACCAAAACTTATAGCAAGGGCTGTACCTATACTACCAAGTCCGATTACCAGCGGTAAGAAAATGGAGGATAGTATAGTTGCTCTAATTGCATTTGTTTTAAGTGAAGTTGTTAATACTGAAAATTCTTCAAGGTTGAGTTTTTCTCTCCCTAGTGTTTTTGTTGTCTTGGCTCCTTGTATATCTTCATTATATGCTCCTGTTATTTGAGAATTTATCTTTCTAACATCCCTCTGCGCCAGCAGAATTTTTTTCTGAAAATATGTGCTTATTATTGCAAGAGCTGGAATTACGGAAAGAGTTATCATGGCTAGCTTAGGGTTCAAGATAAACATGTATATGGTAACCCCTGTCATCATTGTAAAACCCCAAGAAAGATCAACCAGTCCCCAGGATATTGTTTCGCTTAATCTGGTTATGTCTGATGTCATTCTGGCCATTAACCACCCTACTGCTTTGTTGTCATAGTAGGATAGGGGTAGTTCTTGTAAACGTATAAAACCAATTCTTCTAATATCATGAGCCATGGATGTCTCAAGTCTACCAGCATACTTAATAAATAAATATATTATTAGTGATAATGCAACTACTGCCATAAGATAAATAACAATAAATACAGTAAGTCCCTCTAATGACCTGGTCTCAATAAATTTATCCACTGCATACTTTGATAAGATAGGGAAGGTACTATCTAGAACTCCCAATGCTACCATGAAACCAATAAGTTTCATAAATTGTTTTTTGTAAGGCTTTAAATAAAAGAAGAAATCCTTCCATATCTTTATCTCAACCTTGTTACTTCGTATTTGTGTATCTTCCATAGGGTCACCTCCTAAATTGCTTCTAAATCATCATCTAATGATGACTGTATTTCATAAACTCTTTTATATAATCCTTCAGTAGAGATTAGTTCTTCATGAGTTCCTCGTTGAATAATCTTCCCCTTATCCATAACTAGTATAATATCCGCCTCGGAAACTGTTGATATCCTATGAGAAATAATAATAGTTGTAGATTTATTTCTTCTTTTTTCTAGTGCATTTCTGATTTGAACATCAGTCTCAGTATCAACTGCTGATAAGGAGTCATCAAATACAACTATTGGTGTTTCACTTATGATAGTTCTGGCAATGGCCATTCTTTGTTTTTGACCGCCTGATAATGATACTCCTCTTTCACCTACCATAGTTTCATATTTCTTATCAAATGACTCTATATCATTATGGATAGAAGCAGTTTTAGCTGCTCTAAACACTGAGGGATCAGGCTTTGTTGGATCTGTAAGTCTAATATTTTCCTTTATAGATTTTGCATATAGGAAAGGTTCTTGTAAAACTAGTCCAACATTGTGTCGGATCCACTTTTTGTCTATTGTATTAAGTTCCCTGCCATCAATTCTTATGGAGCCACTATTATATTCATATAATCTAGGTAATAAATGGACCAATGAGCTTTTTCCTGACCCTGTTGAACCTATAATAGCTAGGGTTTGACCTTTAAGAACTGAAAAACTTATATTCTTCAGGACCGGTTTATCATCGTCATAGGCGAAAACAACACTACTAAATTCAATGTTTCCAAGAATTTCAGGTTCTTCACCATTTTCAATTAAAACCTCTATTGGCGTTGATAGGATCTCATCGATTCTGGCAATACTAATGGTAGCTTTACCCATATCAGTCAGAGTTCTACCCATCTGCCTAACAGGCCAAATTATCATATTCACATAGCTAATGAAAGCAATCAAAACGCCTAATGTTAAATTTCCACTTACCACTAAGATGGTACCAGCTACAATGACTATTCCTACCTGAGACATGCTAATAAGATCAGAAATTGACCAATACATTGCCAAATTAAGGATTAGCTTATTAACTAAATTTCTGTAATTCATATTCTTCACATCAAACTTATCCAATTCGTGCCCTTCTCTAGCAAAGGCCTTAACGACTCTTATACCTGTAAGATTTTCCTGTAAAACGGTTGATAGTTTGGCTTCAGCTTCATCAGCTTCCTTGAAATCTCTTTGAACTCGCTTAAAGAAGATATAGGCGAATGCGAAGATAAGAGGAATAAGTGAAACAGAAATAATGCCCATTGTAATATTTAGTGAGAACATAATCCACACTATAAATACCAACATAAAAATTGAACCAGCAACCTCAACTAATTGTACACCAAGAAATTTCTTTATGGTTTCAACATCTGAACTACACCTTTGTATTAAATCACCAGTATCTGCTTTTACATGGAAGCTATAAGGGAGTTTTTGTATGTGATCATATAGCTTGTTTCTAATCTTCATAGACATTTCTTCAGCAGCCTTAACTGATAGAAAACTCTTAAGGTATAAAAATACTCCTCTTAATGCTGTATTTACTACTATAATTACACCAATAATCCATAGATTTGCCTTTAGATAATCCTTGCCACCTAAAACATTGAATATTGATTGGATTATTGATGATCTTACTTCAACATCACCAATTATTGAATCAATGGTACTACTTATTATAAGTGGTCCTAAAGTATTAAATAATTGAGCTATTATAATTGCTAACATTCCAAATATATACATTAACTTGTAACCTTTTGAAAATGGCAAAATTTTCTTAAATTCCTTCATGGGTATCCCCTCCTTTTTTTGCGACAAAAAAACCATAGGATAACCTATGGTTAAAAATGCTTATAGATATAAAAAACCATAGGAATACACCTATGGTAAAATAAATTCAAAAAATTAAATTATACATAGGTCGCGATTAAAATATTTTAAAATTTTCATAAAAACTATTTCTCTTACTATTAACATCTTCACGACCTCCTTTCTTTAACTCCACTTTTAATTTTAAACGAAAATGAGTAAATGTCAACATTTATTTTTCTGTTAACATAATCTTACTATAATCTAAATAATAGTATATTGGACTTACCATAAGTGAAAATAGGTCCATCTTTTAAAAAGATGAACCTACTACCTATTTTTTTATGAGTTTTGAAAATATTGATCCGCTTTTGGATACTTCCAAAATATGAAATTCTGATATTGGGATATTATTATCTTTTGTTAATCCCAAAATCTTATCCTTTTCATCACAACTAACATAGGCAGCTGTACCACAACTTGAACTTAGTTGTCTGGGAACTGGCATAAGTTTAACTCCTAGACGATTATCCTTTAGCAGCTTTTCAAACATCAAAGAATGCTGTGTTGACTCAAAGGTTACTACACAATATGTTTCCATCTTATATACTCCTTACTTAGAGATTTCTAATGAATACTCTCCTTCTAACTCACTTATACTTATATTATATCCTTTTGACTTCACAAATCTACTTATATTTTCAACAGCAACATGAGCATCTACAATAATGGTAAACATATCAACTTTATCTTTTTCAATAACTTTTTTAGTTATTATAACAGGTTCAGGACAAGATAATCCCCTTGCATCCAATTTTAAGGTCATATTTATTACCTCCTATTTACATTTAATCGAGAATTATTAGTTACGGTATAGCCAATAACTAAAACAACTACTAATCCAATGATAACTGCAATTTGACCATTTGATGTTGGTCCAGCACCACTTGAAGCCAAACCAAAGTTGTGGGAAAATGCAGCACCCATTATCAAACCTAGAACTGTAATTCCTGCATCTGTATCCCCTTGACTTGCAAGGACAGTTTGCCTAATTGGGCATCCACCAAGTAGGGATGAACATAGTCCAACTAATGCCATGCCTAAGAAGTTCCATAGATGACTAGTGTGAGCTATTGGTTGATTTGCAAAACTAAGATTAAAATTATCAAAGTTAAGTATAAGATTACCTGCCAATGCAAATACAAAAATACCAAGTAATCCAAATAGAAAATGTGTATCTTTAATCAACATTAAATCTCTAAATCCTCCTGCAGTACAAATTCTGGTTCTTTGAAGGAGAGCTCCAGTTATCAATCCACCTGCCAATGCTGCTAGAATAGGAGCTGCCATGGATCCAGGACCTTCTGTACTAAATAGTATAAAGGCTGGTCTAATAACTAAGAATATAAGTAATATTAGAGCGAATAAAGGCATGATGTATTTTGCTACTTTAAGTTGATCGATACTTTTGCCTAAACTGTAACCTTTCTTTAAGAACTGAATTCCTACTAAAATTCCGCCTATGTATCCAAACAATCCAATTAGTGCATTCAAGTCTCCATTGGCTAATCTAAATATCATTCTCAATGGACAACCTAAGAATACTAATGCACCTATCATTAAGAAGAATCCTAAAACAAATCTGACTAGTGGAGAAGATCCTCCTTTTGATTTGAAATCGCCACCTATGTATGCCATGATAGATGAACCAAAAATAATACCAATAATTTCTGGTCTTATGTACTGTACTACTCCAGCCCTATGTAATCCCAATGCACCAGTGATATCTCTCCAGAAACATGCGATGCAAAGGCCCATGTTTCCTGGATTCCCAAGGATTAAAAGTATCACTCCAATTAGGCCTATTACACCTCCAGATATAAACATCTTAAGTTTACTATTCATAAAAATCCTCCCTTAATAAATATATTAAATGCGATAATATCAGTATATCAGTAGGGAGGATTTTTATTAAATTGGAATAATTTATAAGCATATGTTTGTTATAAAAATAACTTATAACAACAATCTTTCCAGTTCCTTTAAATCTAATATTTTGATCCTATTCTTGTAAAAGTCTATCAGTCCATCATCTTTCATCTTTATTAATTCCCTTGAAAGAGAGGGTCTTGGGATATTAAGAAGTTCAGCCATCTTTTTTCTACTATAGGGCAAGGTAATATAATGAGATTTTTGCCTTCCATATTCCAAAAGGATTATATTAACAATTTTCTTTCTTGTAGTTTCTAATGATAAACTTGTTATTCTATCATTTAACATATGAATCCTAGAAGATAAGACACCAGCAAAATTTTCCATAACATTTAGATTCTTACTCATTAAATTAACTAGTTGATCTCTTTGGATAAAGAGTATTGTACTATTAGTTGTTGAAATAACATTAGCAGGATAACTCCTCTTCTTAGAAAAAACGAGAGACTCTGCGAAGATATCCCCAGCTTCAAAGTGATTAATAGTCACTACTTTTCCTGAAGGAAAAGGTTTATGGATCTCAATATTTCCTTCTAGAATGACAGAAATACTATTACATGGGTCTCCTTCAAGAGCAATAACATTTCCTTGTTCATATTTCTTAACAATATAAGTAATATCTTCTAATAGATTTATTATATCTTTATCCTCAACATTTTTGAAAAGGACGCAAGTCTTAAGACTTTTAATCGAATCTTTCATATTTATCACCTCACATTTAACAACAGAAATTATATACCCAAAATAAAAGATTATTATCTTACAGTTATATTTCATTCTTATAGGGTATTATGTCTAATATATATTAGTGAAAGAGGGAATAAGATGAATGACATATTGTTGGTAAACAAGATTAATCCAAAAGATTATTCAAGCAAAAAACAAAGATTGTTTTTACAAATAGGAGGAATTCAATTACCTAAGATTGAAGAAAGGTTACAAAGTGTACTTAAATCATCAAGATTGGTTGATAGTAATGATATTATCTATAAGTATGATGGGATAGAGATAAATATATTAGTGCAATCAATTCCAATAATAATAAGATTATTGTCTGAAAATAATATATCAATATATAGTGTATATGGAATATATGATCCTAAATTATAAATTGTAATCATTACAATTATATTTGTTTTAGGTGATTATATAAGTATTTAGTGGGTAAATAATTATAAGGACTAAATAATAAAAATCAGGAGGAATATAAAAATGAGCCAAAAGTTACTAAACGCATTAAATGACCAATTTAATTTTGAAATGTTATCAGGGTATTATTACTTAGCCATGGCAGCTTATTGTGAATCGGAAAATATGAGAGGGATGTCCCATTTTCTAGTTGAGCAAGCAAAGGAAGAATACTCACATGCTATGAAGTTCTATGAATTTATCAATGATATGGATGGAAAAGTGACTGCACAAGCTATTCCTGAGCCAAAGAATGATTATTCATCATTCTTAGAGGTATTTGAAACAGCTCTACATCATGAAAAGCTTGTTACTAAGAGAATCTATGACCTTCTAGACATGGCTAAAGAAGAAAATAGCTATCCAACTGTTCAATTCTTGCAATGGTTTGTAGAGGAGCAATTAGAAGAAGAGAATAGCATGAAGGATATCATCTTCAAACTTGAGGGAGTTAAAGATCAATTCCATGGACTGATGATGGTGGATAGAGAGCTAGCAGGTAGATAAAAAGACAAAACCTTAGGGATTAAAATTCCTTAAGGTTTTTTTATTTTTTGTAATTTGATAAAAAATAATCAAATTAATGTTGACTTTAACATCCAAATATCCTAATATCTAAATATAAGGATATTTAAGGAGGAATTAAATGGATTTCGATAAAACTATCTTAGAGTCAAAGGCAAATTTGTTGAAAATTATGGCACATCCCATACGATTGTGTATATTAAGAGGTTTAATCAGAGATGGGGAGAACAATGTATCATATATACAGGATTGTTTAAATATTCCTCAATCTACCTTATCTCAACATCTAAGTAAGCTTAGGTTAGTTGGAATAATATCAGATGAGAGAAGAGGAACAGAAGTTTTCTATTCAGTTAAGAATAATGAGGTTATTAATCTCATAAAATTATTATTTAATAATGAGGAGGAGTAAAAATTGTCTAAAAAAGTAGTGATAGTTGGTGGAGTAGCAGGGGGAGCAACTGCTCTTGCAAGACTTAGAAGAGTAGATGAGCATGCAGAGATCGTATTGTTTGAAAGAGGGGAGTATATTTCATTTGCAAACTGTGGGTTACCTTACTATATTGGTGGAACAATTGAAGAGAGAGATGCACTTTTAGTTAGTACCCCAGAATATATTATGGAGAAGTTTAATGTAGATGTAAGAACTCAATCAGAAGTAATAAAGATTAATAGGGAAGACAAGAATGTAGTAGTAAAAAATATAGCAACTGGAGAAAACTATATTGAAAGTTACGATTACTTAATTCTTTCAACGGGTTCAACGCCACTTAAACCACCAATACCAGGGATAGATGCTCCAAATATCTTCAGTCTATGGAATATACCTGATACTGATACAATAAAATCATATATAGATACTAGAAAACCAAAAAGAGCCATTGTAGTTGGAGGAGGATTTATTGGTCTTGAAATGGCAGAAAACCTTCATGATCAAGGACTGGATGTTTCTGTGGTTGAAATGTTAGATCAAGTTATGGCACCTATTGATTTCGAAATGGCACAAATAGTTCATGAGCATTTAAAATCTAAGGGAGTAAAATTACTTCTAAAAGACGGGGTAAGTAAATTTGAATACACTAATGGAGTAACAACAATTACCCTGCAATCAGGAAACACAGTTTCTGCTGAAATGATAATACTTTCTATTGGAATAAGGCCCAATGGTGAATTAGCTAAAGAATCAGGTCTTACTCAAAATCAGAGAGGTGGGGTTGTTGTTGATAAGTATCTAAAGACATCTGATGAGTATATTTACGCTATTGGAGATGTAATAGAAGTTGAGGATTACGTTAACAAGGTACAGACTATGGTTCCTTTAGCTGGACCAGCCAATAAGCAGGGTAGAATTGTAGCCAATAATATATTAGGGAAAAACAAGGAAGAATACAAGGGGACTCAAGGAACTAGTATTGCAAAGATATTTGATCTAGCAGTTGCCAGTACAGGTGTAAACGAGAAAACTCTTAACAGACTTGGGAAAGAGTACAAGAAAGACTATAATATTGCATTGATACATGTTAACTCCCATGCAGGATATTATCCAGGAGCATTACCAATGACCATAAAACTAATATTTGATAATGATGGCAAGGTCCTTGGCTCACAAATTGTTGGTTATGATGGAGTTGATAAGAGAATTGATGTAATCGCAACTGCCATAAGATTCAATGGTAAAATAGAAGATCTAATAGACTTAGAGCTAGCATATGCACCACCATATTCATCTGCAAAAGATCCTGTTAACATGGTGGGATTCGTTGCAGACAACTTGATGAAAGGAATGACAGATCAAATACTGTGGAGAGAGTTAGCGGATATAGATTACTCTAAATATCAATTGCTTGATATAAGAGAAGACATTGAAAGGGAAATTGGATTTATTGAGAATTCTATTCACATACCACTAGAAACTCTAAGAAGTAAATTAGATGAATTGGATAAGGAAAAAATTTATATACCATACTGTGCAATTGGTCTAAGAGGTTATTTAGCGGATAGAATTCTAAAGGAAAATGGATTCAAATCTATGAACTTAGCTGGTGGTTACACAACCTATAAAGTTATGTATAAGCAAACAGACATAGTAGCACATACAGAACCAAAGGCATTTTCAGATACTGGAGTAACCAATGTAAATGTGGGAAAGTAGTTACCCCGGCAGGAGATGTTATCAAGCTAAATGCTTGTGGATTATCCTGTCCGGGGCCAATTATACAAGTTGCTGACAAGATGAAAGGATTAAATGTAGGAGATGTACTTGAGGTTTCAGCTACTGATCCAGGGTTTATTTCTGACATCAAAGCATGGTGCAGTAATACAAAGAATCAATTCATATGTGATGAAAAACTAGATAATAAATGGATTGTACAGCTACAAAAAGGATTAGTAAATAGTCCTGAGGCTGTAATAGAAAAAGGACCTGTGTCTAAGGAAAAGACTATGGTAGTTTTTAGTGGAGATTTAGACAAGGCAATAGCATCATTTATTATTGCCAATGGTGCAAAAGCCATGGGTAACGAAGTTACAATGTTCTTCACCTTCTGGGGGTTAAATATCTTAAGAAGACCAGAACCAGTTAGTGTTAAAAAGGATTTTATGGCAAATATGTTTAGCAAGATGATGCCAAGAGGAAGCAAAAAGCTTGGGTTATCAAAAATGAATATGGCTGGAATGGGTCCGATGATGATAAGAAAGGTAATGAATGATAAAAACATATCTTCTCTTGAAGACTTAATTCAAACTGGAATAAAATCAGGCATAAGAATAGTTGCCTGTCAAATGTCTATGGACGTAATGGGAATCACTAAGGAAGAATTAATTGAAGGTGTTGAAATAGGTGGAGTAGCAACATATTTAAATGCTGCAGATGATTCAAATGTAAATCTATTTATCTAAAAATATAACCCCAGAAGGAAATCTAAATTAAGATTAACTATCTGGGGTTATATTAACTTTTGGTCCTTTATCATATGGACTTAGGTGGAATTTTAATGTATAATTATCATAGTAATCATTTATGAAATGATTACAGCTTTGGCTATTAATTAGCTTATTAAAGCAATTATCATAATTTAAAGGAGGATGTTTTAATGAACGCAATGACTCAAGACAATTTAAGATCAGCATTTGGTGGAGAAAGCCAAGCTCACATGAGATACAGAATCTGGGCGGAAAAAGCTCAAAAAGATGGCTTCCCTACAGTGGCAAGATTATTTATGGCAACTTCAGATGCAGAGCAAGTACATGCTACATTACATTTTAAAGCGCTAAAAGATATTCACGGAGGTTTCCCAGTATTATCAGGTGGAGAATTTGGATTAGGAACAACTTCTGAAAACCTAGCTGGAGGAATAGCAGGTGAAATGCACGAAGTTACTCAAATGTATCCAGCTTACATAAGCGTTGCAGAAATGCAAGGCGAAAAAGCAGCAGTTCAAGCAATGAGATATGCTGTAGCAGCAGAACAAGTTCATGCTGATTGCTATCAAGTAGCAAAAGAATTTGTAGATCAAAATAAAGATTTAGAAGCTAATGTTATTGAACTTTGTCCAATTTGTGGATTTATAACATTAACAGGTGAAGAAGACAATTGCCCAATTTGCCAGGCTAAAAGGTCAGTATTTGTAGCTTACTAATAAAAGACGCCCATGGGCGTCTTTTTAAAATGATTTGGATGTGATCGCATGATAGTAGAAGTTTTAGTTATATCTATAATAGCAGGACTTGTAAGAGGGGGATCAATTCTTAACCTTAAAAATATTAGGTTCAGGGGGGGTTATTTTTTGCTAATAGGATTAGCTATTAACCTACTGTCATTTATAATAATAAAAAATTCAAATGATGATCTAGGTAAATTCTTGTATGGTAATCTATCATTTATACAAGTTAGTACATTATTTTTAGTAGTTGTTGGATTGTTATTTAACTATAGAGAAATTGGATTTTCAATAGTTTCAGCTGGAATAATCTTAAATATGATTCCAATATCTCTGAATAGGGGAAGAATGCCAGTAGCTGAGTGGGCACTCAAGGCAGTAAATCTAGGTGATACACTTAGTAAGATTAAAGAAGGTATAGTAATAGATAAAATTCTTATAAATTCAAATACTAATTTTAATTTTCTAGGAGACATTATTCCTATAGAATACCCATTTCCAAAGGTGATAAGTTTAGGTGATATATTTATAGCTTTGGGAATTTTTCTAATTATTCAAAAATATATGACTTTATCTCAACCATTGCAGGATTAGAATAATAGATGTAAAATAGTAGTATAGGTTGGGAGTGTTTATATGAAAAAACTTTTAATAGTGGCTCTAATAATTTTAGTTGGCGCATTTTCATTAGTGTTTGGGAGGCTTATTGGAAGCGGGTTCAGCGAAGAAGTTTCCAATATTGATGAAAACGTTATCACTGATGAACTAGATGAACCCATTAACGAGGATGAAATAACAGAGGAACCAATCCAAGTAATTGAGAACACAAGGATTAATTTAACTTTTGTTGGCGATATAATGTTTCACATGCCACAGATTAATGGAGCAAAGACAGAAGATGGTTTTGATTTTTACGAACCCTTTAAGTTTGTTGCGCCATATTTAAGCAGATCAGATTATGCATTTGGAAATTTTGAAACAGTAACTGCAGGAAATGACAGAGGATTTAGTGGATTTCCCATGTTCAATAGTCCAGTGGAAACCCTTGATGGTATAAAGGAAGCAGGCTTTGATCTTTTATTTACATCAAACAATCACTCCTTGGATAGAGGCAAGTTAGGAATAATTAAAACTATTGAAGAAATTCAAAATAGAAATATTGATTATGTGGGAACCAGTCAAGAAGAAAGAAGATCTTTTATATTAAAGGATATAAATGGTATTAACCTAGCAATATTTTCATACACACAAAATTTGAATGGTCTTGATTCAAGACTAACAAGTGATGAACTAGATAGGATGATAAATCTGATTAATATAGATAGAATTAAGGAAGACCTTGAATTTGCTAAAATGAGTCAGCCTGATTTAACCATTGTTTATCTTCACTGGGGTAATGAGTACAATAGGGAGTCTTCAGTATATCAACAAGAGTTGGCAAAAGAATTGGCCAGCTTAGGGTTTGATCTAATAATTGGCAGTCATCCTCATGTAATTCAAGAGAGGGATATAATCACTGATTTTGGTAAAACGACACATGTAATTTACTCTTTGGGAAACTTTATATCTAACCAAAGACTTGAAACTATGGGTGTATCTTATACTGAAGATGGCGTGATTCTTGATATCACTATAAATAAAGATCACTTAAATAATACAACTGTAGTTGAAGAGATAAAACCTATTCCTACCTGGGTGTACAGGTACTGGGAATCTGATAAGTACAATTATTACATTCTTCCAATAGAAGATGTATTAGAGGGGAAGATTTATTTAGAACTTGATGATGCACTTTTAAAAAGAATGGATAAGGCTCTAAATGACACCCTAGATAAATTAAACATTGAATAATAACTATACAAATTCACATCGCCATAAGGTATAATAAAAGAGAGAGAATCTAAAGTGAAGGCGTGATATCCTTGCAATATCTAACTAATTTAATCATTAACATTAGAATCCGAGATATAGTGGATATACTTATAGTTGCTATAGTATTGTATAAGTTATTTACACTAATAAAAGAAACCCGTGCTGAACAGTTATTAAAAGGAATAGGGGTTCTTTTAGTGTTAACTGAACTTAGCGGTTGGCTAAGATTATACACAATTAATTGGATCTTGAGCAATGCAATGACAGTTGGAACACTGGCAATACTAATAGTATTTCAACCGGAATTAAGAAGGGGCTTAGAATACATAGGAAGAAGTAGATTCTTCTCTAAATCTTTTATAGAAATCAGGGGAGAGAATATGTCAAAGGTGGTGGATGAAATTGTTGAAGCAACAGCATCCCTATCAAGGCAAAAAATTGGTGCACTTATGGTATTAGAAAGACAAACTGGGCTTAATGACGTAGTTGAGACAGGAACTAGTATTTCTGGTAAGGTCAGCAGTGACCTTCTTATCAATATTTTTATTCCAAATACCCCACTTCATGATGGTGCTGTCATAATTAAGGATGATATCATTAAGGCAGCAGCATGTTTTCTACCTTTAACGGACAACTCGAATATCAATAAAGAGCTAGGAACCAGACACAGAGCAGCTTTAGGCATATCTGAACGTTCAGATTCCCTTTCTATAGTTGTTTCAGAAGAGACTGGAGCCATTTCCATAGCCGAGAATGGAATGATATCTAGATATCTTGATTCTAAAACCTTGAAGCAAATTCTATTAGATATGTACAAACCTAAAAATAGCAATCAACAATATATTAATAGATGGAGGAAAAAAAATGAAAAAGAGGAAGAATGATTTAACTGCAAAAATTCTAACTCTTGTAATTGCTGTGTTCCTTTGGAGCTATGTAATGAGTGATACAAATCCTCAAATCACAAAAGAAATTAGAAATATATCAGTAACTTATTTAAATACAGCAGCCCTTGATAGACAAGGGCTAGTTATCATGGAACCAGAAGATGTTAAAATCAACGTTAGATTAAGTGGGAACAAGATGGATCTTGACAATATTGATGGATCAAATATTTTTGCCCAGGTTGATTTAAGTGGATACTCTGAAGGACAAGTCAGGGTGCCTATTACTGTTGGTCTCTTGGATCAATCATCTGCAATAAGAGTAGAGAGTAGTGATCCAAAGGAGGTTCTATTTACTTTTGATAGAATAATAACTAAAGACATGGAGCCTATAGTAGATTTAACCGGACAATTAGGTGAAGACTACATCCTAGGTGATATTGTTACCAGACCTCAGAAAATTCTTTTAAGAGGCCCTAGGTCTTGGGTCAATCAAGTTACTAAGATTTCAGCATTGGTAGATATATCAGGTAAGACAGATACTATGAATTTAGCAGTACCTATAAAGATACTTAATGATTCTGGTGAAGAAGTTAGAGGAATAGAAAAAGATCCAGGGTTAATAGATATGACTATACCAATATTTAGAGCGATTGATCTGCCTATCGAATTAATAACAATAAATGAATTGCCAGAAAACTATAGTGTAACAGATATTGAGATAAGCCCATCAACGGTTAGAGTCAAAGGTGATAATAGTATTGTAAACTTGAACAAGCTTGATACAGTTGAAGTTGACATTAATCAGCTACTTGAAACAACGGCAATGGAAGTTGAATTAAATCTTCCAGAAGGAGTAACCTTGGTTGATCCAGCACAAAAAATTACTATTAGCTACAAGGTAGAAGAAATAATAACTACTGAGTTTGAATTTGGATTTGATGATATAGCTTTTGAGAATTTAGGAGAGGGACTATCCCTTGGAGAAGATACATTAAATCAGGTATTTAGTGTTGAGATTACAGGTTTTAAGTCAATAATTGAGAGTATTAATCTACAAAACTTAGAAATAAAGGCTGATCTTATGGGATTAACTGCTGGGACGCATCAAATAGAAGTGTCATTTGCTTTAATTGATAATATAAGCTATACAAACGAAGAGCCAATCACTGTAGAAGTTAATTTAAATGAAAATTAAGGGGGACAGCATGAAAAAAAAGTACATTTTAGCCATCAATCCTGGATCTACCTCAACTAAGGTATCTTTATTTGAAGGATTGATAGAGGTTAAATCTCAAAAGTTAGAAATAAGTCAGGATGAATTAAAGCAATTTGAAGCTATTATTGATCAATATGAATTTAGAAAAGATATTATTGATAATTGGTTAATCTCAGAAGAGATTGATAAAGGAGAAATTAGAGCTGTTGTTGGCAGGGGAGGATTACTACGCCCCATGCCTAGTGGAACATATAAAGTCACTGAGGATATGATTGAAGATTTAAAAATTGGGATACAAGGACAACATGCTTCCAATTTAGGTGGCCTATTAGCTAAGGGTTTGGGAGATGAGTTAGAAGTGCCCTCGTATATTGTTGATCCAGTAGCAGTGGATGAATTCCATGATGTAGCAAGAATATCAGGGCTTAAGGAATTACCAAGAAAATCTTTGGTTCACGCATTAAATATTAAAGCTGTGTGTCATAGGTATGCCAATGAAACTAATCAGAAATTAGATGACATAAATTTAATAGTTGCACATTTAGGTGGAGGAATTTCTGTAGCACCTATTTTGCGAGGGAAAATAGTTGATGTTAACAATGCGAATCATATGGGACCGTTTTCCCCGGAAAGAGCTGGAGGATTACCAGTAGGTGATATTGTTAAAATGTGCTTTTCTGGTGACTACACAGAGGCTCAAATGAAAAAACTGATTCAGGGTCAAGGTGGAATGATGTCTTATCTTGAAACTTTTGATGGAAGAGAAGTTATTAAACGAATCCAAGCAGGGGATAAGTATGCTAAGTTAATATATGATGCAATGGCATATCAAATTGGCAAGGAAATAGGTTCCTTAGGACCAGTTCTTAAGGGTGATGTAAACGCTATCATAATAACAGGTGGTTTAGCTTATTCTGATTACCTAGTTGAATATATTAAAGACATGGTAAGTTTTTTGGCTGATGTAATTGTATATCCAGGGGAAGATGAGATGGATGCACTGAATAGAGGAGCACTAAGAGTTTTAGAGGGAGAAGAAAAAGCAAAGATATACGAGGAAGAGGTGTAAGTATGGCAAAAGATTTTAATTCTTTATTTAAATTAGCCCAGGAAAAAGGGCCCAAAAAGATAGCAGTTGCAGCAGCACAAGATGAGGATGTACTAGGTGCAGTAAAAATAGCATATGAAAAAGGTATAGCTACTCCTATACTTGTTGGTGATCGAGAAGCTATAGAAAGAATAGCTAAAAACATTAATTTTGATTTGAGTAGTATAATGGTTATTGATGAAAAAGATGGAAGCCTAGCGGCAAGAAAAGCAACTGAGCTTGTTAGTTCAGGGGTTGCAGATGTTTTAATGAAAGGTTTGATAGATACGTCTGTAATAATGAAGCAAGTACTAGATTCTGAGATTGGATTAAGAACTGGAAATGTAATAAGCCACGTTGCAGTTTTTGATGTACCAACCTACCACAAAGTCTTCATTGTGACTGATGCAGCTATGATAATAGCCCCTGATTTAAATCAGAAAAAACAGATTATAGAGAATGCAGTTGAGTTAGCACATTCACTAGATATAAAAGAGCCCAAGGTAGCAGTTCTAGCAGCAAAAGAAAAGGTCAGCGAGAAGATGGAAGCGACGGTTCATGCTGCTAAACTTGCTGAAATGAACAAACAAGGGGAAATAACTGGATGTATTGTTGATGGTCCTTTTGCCCTTGATAATGCAGTTAGCAAGGAATCAGCAAAGATTAAGGGAATAACTAGCGAAGTTGCAGGGGATGCAGACATTCTACTTGCACCAGATATTGAAGCTGGAAACGTACTTTATAAAGCATTAAGCTTCCTAGCAAATGCAAAATCTGCAGGTCTAATAGTTGGGACTAAAAGACCAATTGTTTTAACCTCAAGAGCTGATAATGAAGAAGCAAAATTGAATTCAATAGTTTTAGCTACATTAATGGCAAAGTAGGAGGAGCTTATGGAGAAATTTAGATTATTAGTTATTAACCCAGGATCAACATCAACAAAAATAGGGATATTTGAAGATGAAGAAATGATGTTTGAACAAACCTTAAGACATGATGTGGATGAGTTAAAAGAATTTAAGAAAATATTCGATCAGTATGAATTTAGAAAAAAAATAATTGTTGATGCCTTAAGTGATAAGGATATAGCTATCAAGTCCCTAAATGCAGTAGTTGGAAGAGGTGGATTATTAAAACCTATTGAAGGTGGAACCTACCAAGTAGATGAGGATATGATAGAGGACTTAAAAGAAGGAGTCCTTGGAGAACATGCTTCAAATTTAGGTGGAATTTTAGCATATGAAATTGCAAAGGAGGCCGGAGTAAAGGCCTATATAGTTGATCCAGTTGTTGTTGATGAGTTAGAAGATGTTGCTAGAATTTCAGGTTTAAAGGGAATTGATAGGATTAGTATATTTCATGCCTTAAATCAAAAAGCTGTAGCCAGAAGATATGCTAAAGAAAAAGAGCTTAAGTATGAAGAATTAAACCTTATCGTTGCTCACTTAGGTGGAGGAATCTCAGTAGGAGCCCACAGAAAAGGTAGAGTCATAGATGTTGCAAACGCATTAAATGGAGAAGGTCCATTCTCTCCAGAAAGGGCTGGAGGATTACCAGTTGGAGATTTAATTAAGCTTTGCTTTTCTGGAAAGTATACTCAGGATCAAATTAAAAAGATGATTACAGGCCAAGGTGGAATAGTATCCTATTTGGGAACTAATGATGCAAGGGAAGTGGAAAAGAGAATAAACCAGGGAGATGACTATGCAAAACTCATCTACTACGCCATGGCATATCAAGTAGCTAAGGAGATTGGAGCATGCTCTGCAGTATTGAGAGGACAAGTAGATGGAATCATAATAACTGGTGGAATTGCATACGATAAAGTTTTTACTAACTGGCTAAAGGAAATGGTTAGCTATATAGCTGAGGTAATTATATATCCTGGAGAAGATGAATTAGAAGCTCTAGCTCAGGGTGGATTGAGAGTATTAAGACAAGAGGAATTACCAAAGCACTACAATTAGGAGATAGAAATGAATAATGATAGAAGAATAAGAATAATTATTGGACATTATGGAAGTGGAAAGACAGAATTTAGTGTGAATTATGCAGTGAAGCTAGCAGCAAGAGGAAAGAAAGTAGCTTTGGTTGATTTAGATGTTGTAAACCTTTACTTTAGAAGTCGAGAAAAATCTTCAATACTAGAGGAAAAGGGAATAAGGGTAATAGGAAGTGCATTAAAGGGTACTGCAGTTGATATACCTGCCATTTCGGGGGAAGTATTAACTCCTCTACAAGATACGACATATGAAGCTGTGCTTGATATTGGGGGAGACCCAGCTGGAGCAAGAACATTGGGAAGATATAAAGATTTTCTTGTTGATGGTAATTACGACATGTTCTTTGTTCTCAATGCCAATAGACCTGAGACTCAAACAGTAGAAAAGGTCATGGAATTTATTGTTAAAATACAGGATACTACCCGTGCTAAAGTCACAGGGATTATCAATAATACTCATCTTTTGAAAAGTACCACTGCAGAGGATGTAATAAGAGGTTATAATTTGGCTATGGAAGTAGCTAAAGAAACAAATTTGCCTCTTAAGTATAATGTTTGTTTAGAGCATTTGGTAGAAGAGTTACCAAATGAGATTAAGGACAAAATCTTCCCTATAACATTGTATATGAGGGAAGAATGGATGATATGAAAAGGAGGATATAGAAATGGCGAAAGCAAAAGGCAATGTTACATTTGAAGAAGATCTATGTAAAGGCTGTGGTCTTTGTGTAACTGTTTGTCCAGTAGACATTATTTCTCTTGATAAGGGAAGACTTAACAAAAAAGGCTACTACCCAGCGGGTATAGAAGAGATGGATAAATGTATAGCTTGTGCAAACTGTGCTACAGTTTGTCCTGATTTAGTTATTACAGTAGAAAGATTATAGAAGGAGGGTTACATATGACAAAAGTTCTCATGAAGGGGAATGAAGCTGTAGGTGCAGCAGCTATAGCAGCAGGTTGCCGTTACTTCTTTGGCTATCCAATTACCCCTCAAAATGAAATACCTGAATATATGTCAAGAGAGTTAGGAAAAGTTGGGGGAGTATTTGTTCAAGCAGAATCAGAAGTTGCAGCCATAAACATGGTCTATGGAGCTGCAGGTTCAGGTGCGAGAGTTATGACTTCTTCATCCAGTCCAGGAATTGCATTAAAGCAAGAAGGAATTTCATATATAGCAGGAGCAGAATTACCATGTGTTATAGTAGACATGATGAGAGGTGGACCTGGATTAGGAAGTATTCAGCCAGCTCAAGGAGATTATTTCTTAGCAACTAGAGGCGGGGGCAATGGAGATTATCGTATGCTAGTTTTAGCACCTGCAGATGTTCAAGAATTAGTTGACCTAGTAATTGAAGGATTTGACTTAGCTGATCTATACAGAACTCCAGTAATGATCCTTGGAGATGGTATGATTGGCCAGATGATGGAACCAGTTGAATTTAAAACAGAGAATAAGAAGGAGTTACCAGCAAAAGATTGGGCTACTGTTGGTACTGGTGGTAAGAGAAAGCCAAATATAATTAACTCTTTATACCTACAAGCAGAGGACCTAGAGCAACATAATATTAAACTTCAAGCAAAATTTGCTAAAATGAGAGAAAATGAAAAAAGAGTAGAAACCTATAATACAAAAGATGCTGACATAGTTTTAACTGCTTATGGTACTACATCAAGAATAGCTAAAACTGCCATAGCTAAGTTAGAGAAGGAAGGTTATAAGGTAGGTTTAATAAGACCTATTAGCTTATATCCATTCCCAAATGAAGCCTATGAAGAAATAGGGGAAAATACAAAAGCTGTTTTAACTATTGAAATGAGTTCTGGACAAATGATTGATGATGTTAGGTTGTCATTAAATGGTAAAGTGCCAACATATTTTTATGGAAGAACAGGTGGAATGGTACCTTCTCCAGAAGAAATTGTAAATAAAGTGAAGGAAATATTGGGAGGTGACAAATAATGGCTATGGTTTTTGAAAAAACTAAAGGATTAACTGATAAGCCTACCCATTATTGCCCAGGCTGTACCCATGGTATAATTCATAGATTGGTTGCTGAAGCTATGGTGGAACTGGGAGTATTGGAAAATGCAATAGGAGTTGCGCCAGTTGGATGTTCAGTACTTGCGTATGATTATTTTAATTGTGACATGCATCAAGCAGCTCACGGACGTGCACCAGCTGTTGCTACAGGCATAAAAAGAGTTCATCCAAATAATTTTGTATTCACTTATCAAGGAGATGGAGACTTAGCTTCAATTGGAGCAGCTGAAATAGTTCATGCAGCACATAGAGGAGAGAAGTTTTCAACTATATTTGTAAATAATGCCATCTATGGTATGACGGGTGGTCAGATGGCCCCAACCACTTTAATTGGTCAAAAAGCTACTACAGCACCATATGGTAGAGATGAGGCAACTACTGGCAAGCCAATAAGAATGTCAGAATTGCTTGCTACTATTGATGGAGCAGCTTTCGTTGAAAGAGTTGCTGTAAATACTCCTGCCAATATAAGAAAAGCTAAAAAAGCAATCTTGGAATGCTTTAAGATTCAACTTGAAGGCAAGGGATTTGGTATTGTTGAAGTATTATCAACTTGTCCTACAAACTGGGGAATAACACCAGTTGAAGCTATGAAGTGGTTAGAAAACAATATGATTCCATATTATCCACTTGGAAACTTCAAAAAGCCAGGGGAGGTAGAATAGAAATGGAAGAAAGATTAATTATAGCAGGTTTTGGTGGTCAGGGAGTAATGGCAATGGGTCAGTTACTAACTTATGCAGGTATGGTAGAAGAAAAGAATGTATCTTGGTTACCATCCTATGGACCAGAAATGAGAGGTGGAACAGCCAATTGTAATGTAACTATATCCACAGATCCAGTTGGTTCACCAGTTGTAGTAGAGGCAACAACTGCTGTTGTTTTAAACAAACCATCATTGGATAAGTTTGAAACAAGTGTTGTGCCAGGGGGGAATTTACTTATTAATACATCTTTAATAGACAGAAAAGCCATTAGAGATGACATAAATGCATACTATATACCAGCTAATGAAATAGCAATAGAGATTGGTAATGTTAGAATTGCAAATATGGTAATGCTTGGAGCCTATATTGAAATAACAAAGGCAATTAGTGTTGATTCTATTTACAAAGCCTTTGAGAAGGTTTTTGGAGAGTCAAAAGCACACCTATTACCTATAAACAAAAAAGCTCTAGAAAAAGGTGCAGAAGCAGTTAAGTCTTTAGTTAAGGCATAATATTAAAATGATGAGTTAGGGAAATCCTAACTCATCATTTCTTTCTTAAGCTTATCTATTAGTTGGGCTACTGGGATAATTTCATCTATAAGGTAGCCTTTTTTACCTATAAATACAAGACCATTGTCAACATAACCTGTTACTGAGTTAATTAGAGCATTTGTGATGCAATACTGAGTTGTCTTAGGATTGCAAGGGGTTAAGCATCTATAGCATTTTTTCACATCTTCCCTTGAATTTGATACCTTCTGAATAAAGGGATTTAGAATTGCTTGACCAGGAAGGCCAACAGGACTGTGTATTATACCTATTTCATCTTCCTTAACCTTCAAATACTCATTTTTGTAATTTATATGAGCATCACATTCTTCGGTTCCTACAAATCTTGTACCCATTTGAACTCCATCTGCTCCTGCATCCAGGAATTCTCTAATATCCTTTCCACTGAAAATTCCACCTGCAACAATTACTGGAATTTTTATATTCAATCTATCTTCAAATGGCTTCAATGAATTTTTGACTTCATTAAATAAGTCCATTAATGAAGGAGGATTATCTTTTGCGATTTCTTTAGAAAAACCAAGATGACCACCAGCTAAGGGCCCTTCTAATATTATTAAATCTGGAATATATTGGTATCTTTTTTCCCATAACTTGGTAATTACTGCAGCAGCCTTACCAGATGATACTATAGGTGCAATTTTAGTATTGCTTCCCTTTACCAGACTTGGTAGTTCACTTGGCAAACCAGCTCCAGAAATTATCAAATCAATCTTTTCTTCCACAGCAGCCATGACCATATCCTTATAGTTCTCTATAGCTACCATTAGATTGACACCTAATATTCCATTAGGGCTTAAATTTCTTGCTTTCTTTATTTCTTTCTTTAGAGCTCTTATATTAGCTTCCTTAGAATTAGTTGAAAAATCTTCTTCTCTAAACCCAATCTGTACACCAGATATCACTCCTATACCACCTGCATTAGCAACAGCTGACGCTAGATTTGAGAGAGAAACACCAATGCCCATTCCTCCTTGAATTATAGGAATAAGGGTTTCTTTATTACCAACTTTTATTTGTCTCAATAGCTCCACCACTTTCTATTTATCAATGGCAAACATAAATTCGCCTTCTGCAACAATTTCATCATCTACTAAAGCATAACCTTCTCCAATTCCAATAGGTCCCCTTAATTTAGTGATTTCTACATGCATCTCCAATCTATCACCAGGTGTAACCTTCTTTTTAAATCTGAATTTATTTATTCCAGCAAAATATGCTGTCTTGCCTTTGAAATCATCTCTTTTTAAAAGAATAACAGCACCAACTTGAGCCATGGTTTCAATAATTATTACTCCGGGCATTACTGGATTTCCAGGGAAGTGTCCTGCGAAGTAATTTTCGTTTATAGTAACATTTTTTATACCAATTCCCTTTTTCCCATCCTCTACTATTGTAACTTCATCTACAAATATAAAAGGATTACGATGGGGAATTAGACTCATTATCTGATTTATATCTAGTTTTTCCAACATTTCACCTCCTTGAAAAGAATTTCCAATTTAAAACCATTGATAATAATTTGATTTTGTTTTATACTATGTTTAAGTTTGCATCTACCTATAGACAATAATAATTGAAAAAAAAGAATTTTGCAAACTAATATTATTTGGAGGTGTAACTCTCTTAAAAATAATGGAGGTGGTTAATTGAATAAGATATCAGTAGGTATCTCAGGAATAGGAAGCTATGTACCTGAAAAAATAATTACCAATGACGATTTATCAAAAATCGTGGATACCAATGATGAATGGATAGTCACAAGAACGGGAATTAGAGAACGAAGAATTGCAGATGATAAAACTGCAACTAGTGATTTGGCAACTGAAGCTGGTAAAAGAGCACTATTAGACGCTGGTATAGATGCATCGGAACTAGATTTAATTATTGTTGCTACGGCAACACCAGATCATGCATTCCCATCAACTGCAGCAATTGTACAAAAAAATGTTGGAGCTAGCAAAGCAGCAGCTTTTGATATAAGTGTGGGATGTTCAGGATTTGTTTATGGTATGGTAACAGGTTCAGCTTTTATATCATCTGGGATATATAAGAAGGTTATGATTATTGGTGCTGAAACACTATCTAAAATAGTGGATTGGACTGATAGAAACACTTGTGTATTATTTGGGGATGGAGCAGGTGCTTGCATTTTGGAATCATGTGACGAAAGTTTTGGAATACTTTCTTCAGAGCTTGGGTCAGATGGTGTCAATGGAGAAGTACTAATATTACCAGCTGGAGGATCTAGAATGCCTTCAACTGAAGAAACACTAAGAGATAAATTAAATACAATAAAAATGGATGGCAAAGAGGTATTCAAGTTTGCTGTAAGAGTAATTGAAAAATCTTCTTTAAGTGTTCTAGACAGTGCAGGTCTAGATATAGAAGAACTTGATTTTTTAGTCCCTCATCAAGCAAATACTAGGATAATTGATGCTGCTATGAAAAAATTAAAATTAAATAAGGATAAAATCCATATAAACCTAGATAAGTACGGAAACATGTCCGCTGCTTCGATTCCTGTTGCCCTTGATGAGGCTGTTCGTGAAAATAGGATCAAAAAAGGAGATAATGTTTTACTTATTGCATTTGGTGCTGGTTTGTCATGGGCTTCTACAATAATTAGATGGAACAAGGAGGCTAAGAATGTTTAAGACAAGAATAACAGAGCTTCTAGGAATTTCCTATCCGATAATACAAGGAGGCATGGCATGGGTTGCCACCCACGAGCTTGCTGCAGCTGTATCAGAGGCTGGTGGCTTGGGAATAATTGCAGCTGGTAATGCCCCAGGTGATTTTGTTAGGGAAGAGATTAGAGCGCTTAAGAAAATTACAAACAAGCCATTTGGAGTAAATATAATGCTTTTATCTCCATTTGCTGAGGATATTGTAGATATAGTATGTGAAGAAGGAGTTCCTGTTGTAACTACAGGTGCAGGAAATCCAGGTAAATACCTTGACAGATTTAAGGAAAAGAACATAAGAGTAATACCTGTAGTACCTACAGTATCCTTAGGAAAGAGATTAGAAAAGCAAGGTGTAGATGCATTGATCGTTGAAGGGACTGAAGCTGGGGGTCATATTGGAGAATTGACAACTATGACACTGGTTCCTCAGGTTTGTGATGCAGTTAAGATTCCTGTTATTGCAGCAGGTGGGATTGCAGATGGTAGAGGTTATGTTGCAGCTTTTGCATTAGGGGCAGAAGGGGTGCAATTGGGTACTAGATTTGTTTGTTCCACTGAAGCCAAGGTACATCAAAATTATAAAGATAAAATTATAAATGCAAAAGATAGAGATGCACTTGTAACAGGAAGAAGCACAGGTCATCCAGTTAGAGTAATTAAGAATCAATTTACCAGAGAGTTTCTGGAGCTGGAGAAACAGAACACACCAATTGAAGAACTGGAAAGGATTGGTGCTGGAAAATTAAGAATTGCTGTTGTAGATGGTGATGTTGACAAGGGATCAGTTATGTCTGGACAAATAGCTGGAATGGTTAATGACATCAAGGATTGTAAGGTTATTATTGATGACATAATCATGGAGGCAAAAACATTATTAAATAGTCTTGGAGGTGGATTAAATGACTAAAAGAGCATTTATTTTCCCAGGACAAGGCTCGCAACATATAGGAATGGGAAATGACTTTTTTAATAAAATTAAGGAATCTAAACTTGTATTTGAAGAGGCGGATGATACTTTAAACATGGGTCTATCCAACCTAATATTTAATGGAGAAGATGAAGATCTTAAAAAAACTGAAAACACTCAACCTGCAATATTAACTGCTAGTATAGCAATGCTAAAAGCACTTGAAAATGAGGGTCTTACATGTGATTACACAGCTGGATTAAGCCTTGGAGAATATAGTTCTTTGGTTATGAGTAAGGCAATTAGATTTTCGGATGCTTTAAAAGTTGTTAGAGAAAGAGGGAAATTCATGCAAGAGGCCGTTCCATTTGGCATAGGAGGAATGGCAGCATTGTTAGGATTAAACAGAGATAATTTACCCCAGGTTTTACTAGCTGCAAAGGATTATGGAATTGTTGAAGTTGCTAATTATAATAGTCCAGAGCAAATTGTAATATCTGGTGAAGTTCAAGGACTAAGAATAGCTTGTAAGAAAGCACTGGAATTAGGGGCTAAAAAAGCAGTTGAATTACCAGTAAGTGCTCCTTTTCATACTTCATTACTGTCTCCCGCAGGACTTAGACTTAAAGGCGAATTGGAGAAATTAACCTTAGGGGATTTAAAGAGTAGAGTAATATCCAATATAGATGGTAAAGAAATAACAAGCAAGGATGAACTTGTGCCTAAGCTAGTTGACCAGGTTTCAAATTCAGTCCTATGGCATCAATCAATCGAATATATGATTAATCAAGGGGTTGATACCTTTGTTGAAATTGGTCCGGGTAAATCCTTATCTGGATTTGTAAAAAGAATAGGCAAGTCAATGGGTGTAGAAGTTAAAGCAATGAATGTATCAGATATTCAGTCCTTTGAAGATACTATAGATAAGCTAACGGTAGTGTAAAGTAGGCTATGAAAAGAACAGATATAGCAAATATTTAATGATTAGGTGATATAGTAGAAGTTCAATCTTCTTGACAGCACAGAAAACAATGCTCCGAGGTATTACAACCAGCGAAAA
>Ga0265293_10001879_pt1 | contig 44210 bp, 20 predicted proteins | sample Munlanlewell138R_FD_192505 | JGI IMG/M metagenome (GOLD analysis project Ga0265293, IMG submission 192505) | Leachate microbial communities from a municipal landfill in Southern Ontario, Canada - Leachate well 138R | ecosystem: Engineered > Solid waste > Landfill > Unclassified | place: Canada... | reverse complement strand
CATTTCCGTTTGTCGCAATAGTTATTTTTTAAATGAACCAGAGCTTGTGAGAAGAGAGCGTTATCGGCTTTTACTCCTAGCGCATCAAAGCCTTTGGTTATGCTGTTTTTCTCAGGTGCAATACTTTCGAGTAGGTTTAAGGCTTTGTCTTTAAGGTGCTGGTTGTTGCGGAGTTTGCCGTAGGCAAACATAAAGGGTATTATAGTATTAAGGGTAATAATTCGAACGGTTTCTTTACCAATTGGTTTTTTCTTGGTATTAGACTCATTCCCAAAGGTGTAATGGGTTTCCCAATATTCAGATACGTTGTGCGTTAGTAGATCGTATAGTTGGGGAAGAGTAGAGGCTTCTATGCACTTGGAGAATAGGCCGCTGGAATTTTGTATTAAGCTTGCTAGCTGAGCAATTCTTATGGTTGGAAATGAAACGGGTCGTAAGCGCATAAATTTCCATAAATGTGTAGGGATAGGAGTTAGGTTGTACTTTTGCCTAATATAGTCGTACTCTTTTTTTAAACTTTGCTGGTAAGCATCGGTATTGTCGGTAATTTCATTTAGCATACCAGCTTGCCCAAAAAGGGTAGCCTCAATACTGGTTTTGCTGTTTTTTATTTTACCTAGGTATTTTAAGGGGGTAGATTTAGCCAACAGTTCAAATGGCAGCGCATTTATTTTAAGACCAAAACTACGAGCCATAGAAACGTAAAAAGCCTCTTCCCAGCTGTTATTATAATCATGAACCCAGCTAATTACCTGATCAGTTTTTTGCTCAAGCCTTTCAATGGCTATTGAAGAGAGCCACATTTTAAGCTTAAACTCATCAAACTGGGCTATATAATTTGCGCACGGAATCCATTTTTCGTTGGCTATAAGTTGTTGTAGATGTTGCTCAATGTTGTGCGGGTAGCCAATTTCAATGGTTGTAACCTCATCACCCTTACTGTTGTATACAGTAGTGTCGTTTTTGGCAACCACATGAAGTATAACCGAATCGTATGCTGCATCGAGGTTGTGCCCATGCTTATTCCAGTCCGATGAGTTTATATGAATTTCCACATTGCCTGCCCAAATGGTATCTTCAATCTTCACTTTAGCATTAAAAAAGTCAGGGCCCGAGTCGTTGTTGTGTTCTCCAGTGGCAATTACTTCAACTTTTCTTCCTCCACTATTTATGTATAAGGTTGAAAAGTACGAGCTATGCTTCCATATGAAATGCAGAATATCCTCAGTCATCCTTTTTTTTATAAATGTAAGAAAAATTTATGCTCTAAGGAGATTCAGTTGAAAAAAATGTGATAAATTTGCTAGCCTAAAACGAAATCAATCGGGGTATAGCGCAGCCCGGCTAGCGCGCGTCGTTCGGGACGACGAGGTCGCAGGTTCGAGTCCTGCTACCCCGACTTATTGAACAAACAAATTTACCTTTAATTTATCAAAAAAATGGGGCTGCCAATTTCTAATAGGCAGCCCCGTTTGGATATTAAGATAGGGATAGTCCTATTTCTAGAATTTCCACTTGTCTCCTACATTATTCCATATATCGTTAATTCTGTAGGTTAGAATAATTTCATGAGTGCCGCTATTCATTCCTGAGAGTTTGTTCAGCGAAAAGTCGAAAGCGTAACCTATAATAAAATTATCATAAACATTGCCACTCACAAATAACCCCAACGCATCGCCAATTCGATAGTGGGTTCCGAACTGAATACGTTTTAAGTATTCGACTTGCCCCATAATATCAACCGATAAGGGAGAACCTCCCATTATGCCAATAAGTGATGAGGGCGATATATCCCAATCGCGGTTTATTTGAAATTTGTACCCGCCCATAAGGTATAGTTGTGGGTTATACGGCTGGCCACTCTCTCTATACTCCTTGTTAAGCTTAACTTCAACTAATCTGGGAATAGAGAAGCCTGCATAGTAGTTTTCGGCAAAGGCATAAAACCCAACCCCAAGGTTAGGGGTAACCCATTTGTCGTCGTGTGCAAAATTTGGATCCGAAGGGTCGTTAACATACAGCCCACCAATTCTAGCACTGTAACTGCTTACTCCGGCTTTTAGCCCCATCGATAAGTCTAAGCCTTCAACCAGTTTAATTTTGTAGGCGTACGATGCTGTGAAGTTTGTGAAACGCATTGGTCCTGCCTGGTCGGTTGAAATGTTTAGGCCAAGTCCCATATTCTGCTTAATGTATGGCGTGTGAGCGCCAAAGCTGTACGAGGCAGGTCTCCCGTCAATACCTAACCACTGATGGCGTGTTAATAGGCTCATATTTAGCCCATTTACAGTGCCGGCAATTGCTGGGTTAAGGGCAACCGGATTTTGAAGATAGTAGGTAAACATTGGATCCTGCTGTGCTAATGTTGCTTTGGATCCTATAAAAACCAATGGCATTAGTAAAATGCAAGCTAAAACTTTCTTTGATAATTTCATATCTATCACATTTATTTCAAAATACAGTTACCTTTTAAGGAATACGTTTCCACTAATTCGCTTGTTGGTATCTTTAATAGTAATTACGTAGTAGTATGTTCCAGTTGGAAGCGTTTTTCCTATCGACATGGAAGTATTTGATTTACCATCCCAGTTGTTCTGGTATTTGTCGCTTTGGAATACCATGTTGCCCCAACGGTTATATACCATTAACGATACGTTGTTGTAACTTTCTAGCCCTAAAATCTCGAATTCGTCGTTAATGCCATCACCATCGGGCGAGAAGCCTTCGGGGATCATAAGTTTATCGTCACCTACATCTTTTATTTTAATCCTAACCATCGCCTCGGCATGCTGGTTATGTGCGCCAGTAATTTTATAGATGAGTGAATCGGTTCCTACATAGTTAATAACCGGCGTATAGGTTATGGTATTTTCAGGGTTTGCAACTGCGGCTCCGAAATAAGGATACGAAGCAATGCTAAACTCTATTCTATTGACGTTGTGGTAGATGTCGTTTTCGAGAACATTAAACGTAATGGAACCGTTCTTGTCAACCTCAACGTAATCATCGTAGGCTGTTAGCTCTTCAACAACAATAACACTAACCTGCGCGGTAGAGTAGTCGCCATCTATATCGGAAACCTTGTACGAGAAGCTCGATTCACCCAGGTAATCTTCGTATGGTGTAAATAGAACTTTATTGTCGTCGGTTATAGTTGCTGCCCCTTCTTTGTTTTTTGGTTCTGTTATTATTTGAAGTTTAATCGGTGTATCGTCTAGCCCTTTATCGTTAGCCAGTACATCAATGATTGTTGGTTTGTTTTTAGTAACCAAGGCATCATCAGCAACTGCTACTGGCACGGTATTGGTGCCATTTTTAACGGTAACAATAATATTTGCAGTATCAAAATCTCCATCTACGTCGGTAACTATGTATTTGAAGGCTACAATACCATAATAACCATTGCTTGGTATGAAGGTTACCGTATTATCAGCATTTACAACGGCAACACCTTCGTCGGCCTTTGGCATGGTATACAAAGCAACTTTTATTGGCCTGTCATCAAGTCCTGTGTCATTGTTCAGTACTGGTATTGTTACGGCAGTGTTTATTGAGGTGCCTCGTTTGTCGTCGTTAGCAACTGGTACAATGTTGTCAGCATCCTTAACCGTTACCTTAACGTCGGCCTCATCGTAATCTCCATCAACATCAGTAACCCTATATGAGAAATTGACGATGCCAATGAATCCGTACTTGGGGGTAAATGTTATTTTGTTATCATCATCAACAAGGGCATAGCCTTTATTTTCATCAGGTTCTGATACTAAGGTAACCTTTATGGGTGCGTTATCAAGATTTTTATCGTTGAACAGCACATCGATAGAAATAGGTGTGTTGAAACTGGTTGCACGGCTATCGTCATTTGCAATTGGGTGAACATCAATTTGGTCGATAATAGTAATAGTAACCATTGCATTATCCCAGTCGCCATCGACATCAATTACCCAATATTCAATCGTTACATTGCCTACGTAATCCATCTCGGATTCATAAGTTAACGTATTGTCCTCGTTGAGTTTAATGTTTCCGTACTCAGGTGTACTGCTTATTAGTACTTTTATTGGTTTATCGTTTAGCCCGTTGTCGTTCGCTAATATATTGATATTGATTGATGAATTTCGTTTCATTTCTGCAAAATCATCATTAGCTTTTGGTGTGTAGTTAACACCATCTTTTACGGTAACTTTAACATCAGCTTCGTCCCAATCGCCTTGAGCATCAGTTACTCTGTATTTAAATGTAACAGGTCCATAAAATCCGGTGGTTGGAACAAATGTAATTGAGTTGTCTGGATTAACAATTGCTGTACCCTTAGGATTAGGCCCCGATACAATGGTTACGGTTAAAGGTACATCGTTTAGGTTTAGGTCATTGCGAAGTACATTAACCACTACACTTTCATTAAAACTTGTACCGCAACTATCGTTAATTGCAATGGGCAGATAGTTGATTCCCCCTTCTTTTAGAACAGTCATAGTAACAGTTGCCCAATCATTGTCGCCTTGGGCATCAGTTACGGTGTATGTAAATGTTGTCTTGCCAAAGAATTCAAGTTTTGGTGTGAAGGTGATGGTATTGTCATCATTGTTAACTTCGGCTAATCCATTAGTTGACTGTTCTTTTATTGAAATCGTAATGGGCTCATCTTCTAGTCCAGTGTCGTTTTCAAGCACGTTAACTTTGGTTGGTGTTTCATACTCGGCACCAGCAAAATCATCGTTGGCAATGGGCAGGTGATTAGTAACACCCTCTTCTAAAACGGTAATAGTAACTTTAGCCCAGTCAGCCTCGCCATGGGTATCTGTAACGATATAGGTAAAGGTTGCAACACCGAAAAACTCATTGTTTGGTAAAAATGTTACGGTGTTATCTGGGTTTATGGTTGTTACGCCACTTTCCGATTCTTTTTTAATTGAAACCGTAATTGGCTCATCTTCTAGCCCTGTATCATTGGCTAGTACGTTTACAATAACCTCTGTTTCGTATTCAGTACCTGCTGTATCATCATTTGCCACAGGGATATGGTTTGTTTCCCCTTCTTTTAAAACGGTAATGTATACGGTAGCCCAATCATTTTCGCCTTCGGCATCAGTTACGGTATATCCGAATGTTGTTTTGCCTGAGAATCCATCATTTGGGGTAAACGTAATGGTGTTATCATCGTTAATAGCTGCCATTCCGCTTGTTGATTGTATTGCTATTGAAACCGTAATAGGCACATCTTCTAATCCAGTATCGTTTGCCAGCACGTTTATAACTGTTGGCGTTTCATATTCCACACCAGCATAATCATCGTTAGCAATGGGGATGTGATTTTTGAGACCCTCTTCTAGCACCGTAACGGTTACGGTTGCTTCATCGGTTTCGCCATCAGCATCTCTAACGGTATAGTTAAATAATACAATTCCGCTAAAACCGTTGGCAGGTGTAAAATCGATGGTGTTATCAATGTTATTAACCACTACCGATCCCTTATCAGCATCAGGTAATTTGCTAATGAATATTGATACTGGCTCATCTTCAAGGCCGGTATCGTTTTTCAAAACATCAATTGTTCTCGTTGTTTCGAATTCGGTTGCAGCAAAGTCGTCGTTAGCAACTGGTATAGAGTTTTCTTTATCCGTTACATTAATGCTTACAGTAGCCCAGTCGAAATCCCCATCAACATCAGATACTTTGTATACAAAAGTTACAACTCCTTTGAAGAATTTTGCAGGGGTGTATTTAATTGTGTTATCTGCATTGACTATTGCCGTTCCAACCAACGGTTTTTGGTAAATTTCAACTGTTATTGGAGTGTCATTAAGCCCATAGTCGTTGCTAAGTACATCAATTTCAATAGGGATGTTAATAAATGTTCTGGCGTAATCGTCTACTGCACGGGGTGTATAATTAACACCATCCTTCACATTTACACTCACTTTAGCAAAGTCAGTGTCTCCGTCGGCATCAATTACTTCATATTCAAATAGAACTTTTCCTGCAAAATCGGTGAAGGGGATAAACCTAATTGTGTTGTCACTCTCAACAACTGCAACACCTTCACTTGCATCAGGGTTAGTTCTTATTCTAACTGTAATTGGAACATCATCAAGCCCAGTATCATTATGAAGCACATTGATGTTTACAGGGATATTGATACTTGTTGCTACAGAATCGTCATTTGCAACGGGTATTGAGTTTGGTTTTTCAATTACAGTAATTGTTACGGTTGCCATATCGTTATCGCCTTGTATATCGTATACGCGATATGTAAATGTATCGGTACCCTTAAACCACAGTGATGGTTCGTAACTTATTGTTCTATCGGTGTTGAGGGTGGCCTTGCCGTAGGTTGGTGTTGAATTAATTTCGAGTTTTCCGAAACCATCCTCCAAGCCTTCGTCGTTGCTTAGTACATCTATAATAACAGTTTGATTTACATAAGTTTCAACATTGTCATCTTTTGCTATGGGTATATGGTTCACTACACCATCGGGTAGAACATCAATGGTAACTGTTGCAAAATCTGTGTCACCATCAACGTCTGTAACATCATATTGGAATGTGGTTATCCCAACAAAGTTGTTGCTCGGTGTAAAGGTGATGTCATTATTTGCCTCTACAACGCAAGTGCCGTTTGGTGAAACCTCTCTAATTGTTACTGTAATAGGTGTGTCATCAAGTCCTAAGTCGTTACTTAGCACATCTATTGTTCTTGGTTTGTTGAATTCTGTTGCTGCAGCATCGTTAAAGGCTTGTGGTATGCTGTTTGGTTTTGGCACTACATGTACTGTAATTTTACCTGTATCCCAAACATTGTACTTGCCATCAAGAACACGGTATTCAAAAGTAACATCGCCCACATAGAAGTTCGATGGGGTATAGGTAATGGTATTGTCGGAGTTAACCACTGCGTTTCCTAATGTAGGTGCAGTATGAATAAACATTCCTCCCAATTGGGTTAGTTTTTCTACGTGGTCGAGCGCAGTAATAATAACTGGCACGTTAACGAAGGTTTCTACCTCAAAGTCATTAGCAATTGGGTTAACTATGAATTCGCCTGGTTTAAGCACAGTGATAAAAACAGTTGCCGTGGAACTTTTTCCTGCAGCATCAGTTACTTTGTACTCCATGGTTACTTGGCCACTATACCCTTTGGCACTTTCAAAACGAATCGTATTATTACTGTTAATAGTTGCCTTGCAGCCCGAAACATTGGGCAATTGGCTAATACTTATCGTTAATGGTATGTTTTTCAGGTTCTCATCATTGTATAGTACATCTATATCGGTAATAGATTGATAGGGCACATCTATAAAATCATCGTTTGCCTTTGGCTTTTCGGTAAAGTGCTCCACAATATGCACGGTAATAATACCTGTATCCCAAACCTTGTACTTGCCGTCACGAACACGATACTCGAAGGTTACATCACCTTCATAGTAATTCGATGGGGTGTAGGTAATGGTATTGTCGGCATTTACCACTGCGGTTCCTAATGTAGGGGCCGAGTGAATAAATAGCCCACCAAACTCGGTAAGATTGCTAACGTGATCCATGGCCGCAATTACAATGGCTTGGTTTACTCTTGTTGTAACCTCAAAGTCACTGGCAATGGGCTTAATAATTATTTCACCCTCCTTAAGTACGTTAACGGTAACCGTTGCTTCGTTTGAAATGGTACCAGCATCATCGGTAATGGTGTACCCAAAGGTTACCACACCGCTAAACCCAGTTGCAGGGGTAAAATGTACCGTATTGTTGGCATTTATGGTTGCATTTCCCTGTGCAGCATTGGGTGCTGTTGTAATGGCAACAGTAATTGGTGTGTTATCCAATCCTGTATCGTTGTATAGTACGTCAATGTCCGTTGCCGTTTGGTATTCAACCGTTGTTTCATCATTAACGGCCACGGGTGTTACATTAAAGAACTCCACTACATGCACGGTAATAGTGCCCTTATCCCAAACCTTGTATTTACCATCTAGAACACGGTACTCGAAGGTTACATCACCTTCGTAGTAATTCGATGGGGTGTAGGTAATGGTATTGTCGCTATTTACCACTGCGGTTCCTAACGCAGGATTTGAGTGTATAAATAATCCGCCAAACTCGGTAAGGTTGCTAACGAAATCTAGAGCCGCGATGGTAACTGACTGGTTTACTCTAGTTGTAACATCAATATCGTCAGCAACAGGATAGGTAATTGTTTCGCCCTCTTCGAGTACGGTAATGCTAACCTTTGCGCTCGAACTTTTGCCTGCTGCATCGGTAATCGTGTACTCTAACGAAACGAATCCACTGTATCCATTCGCAGGGGTAAAAAGTATTTCGTTATCAGCAGTTACACTGGCAGTACAGCCCGGTATGTATGGAGGCGACGTAATGGTTAAACTAATTGGTGTGTTATCCAGACCCATATCGTTGTACAGCACGTCAATAATTGTGGTTGTTTGGTATTCAACCGTTGTTTCATCGTCAACGGCCACGGGCGTAACGTCGAAATGTTCCACCACATGCACGGTAATAGTTCCCTTATCCCAAACTTTGTACTTACCATCTAGAACACGGTACTCGAAGGTTACATCACCTTTATGGTAACTCGATGGGGTATAAGTAATGGTATTGTCGGTATTAACCACTGCGATTCCAAATGCAGGGTCGGAGTGTATAAATAGCCCACCAAATTCGGTTAGATTACTAACGTGTTCCATAGCCTCTATAATAATGGCATGGTTTACCCTAGTTGTAACCTCAAAGTCATCGGCAACGGGGTATTTAATTGTTACGCCGTCTTCGAGCACGTTAACGGTAACCGTTGCGCTGGCTGTTTTGCCTGCATCGTCGGTAATGGTGTACCCAAAGGTAACCAAACCGCTAAACCCAGCTGCAGGGGTGAAATGCACACTATTATCAGCCGTGTTAACAGTTGCCATTCCCTTAGTATTGATGGGAGCTGTAGTTATTGCTAGGGTAATTGGCGTGTTATCCAATCCTGTATCGTTGTATAGCACGTCAATATCCGTTGGCGTTTCGTATTCAACCGATGTTTCAACATCGTTTGCAACGGGTGTTACATCAAAGTATTCCACTATATGCACGGTAATAGTGCCCTTATCCCAAACCTTGTACTTGCCGTCACGAACACGATACTCGAAGGTTACATCACCTTCATAGTAATTTGATGGGGTATAGGTTATTGTATTGTCGCTATTAACCACTGCCGTTCCTAATGCAGGATTTGAGTGTATAAATAGCCCGCCAAACTCGGTAAGGTTGCTAACATGCTCCATAGCCTTAATTACAATGGCTTGGTTTACTCTTGTTGTAACCTCAAAATCACTGGCAATGGGCTTAATAATTGTTTCACCCTCCTTAAGTACGTTAACAGTAACCGTTGCTTCGTTTGAAATGGTACCAGCAGCATCGGTAATGGTGTACCCAAAGGTAACCACACCGCTAAACCCAGTTGCAGGGCTAAAGCGCACGCTATTGTCAGCATTAATGGTTGTGGTACAACCTGTTATGCTTGGTGTGGTGGTTATTGCTAGGGTAATTGGCGTGTTATCCAATCCTGTATCGTTGTATAGCACGTCAATGTCCGTTGCCGTTTGGTATTCAACTGATGTTTCATCGTTAACGGCCTCGGGTGTTACATCAAAGTGCTCTACAATTTGCACGGTAATGGTACCCTTATCCCAAACTTTATAAAAGTTATCGTACACACGGTACTCGAAGGTAACAGTGCCGTTATGGAAGTTTGCGGGGGTGTATGTAATAGTATTATCGGCATTAACCACAGCGGTTCCTTTTGCGGGAGCCGAGTGAATAAATAGCCCACCAAATTCGGTTAGATTACTAACGTGTTCCATAGCCTCTATAATAATGGCATGGTTTACCCTAGTTGTAACCTCAAAGTCCTCGGCAACGGGGTAAATAATCGTAACACCATCCTCTAGTACATTAACGGTTACCGTTGCGTTGGCCGATTTATTGGCTGCATCGGTAATGGTGTAACCAAAGGTAACCACACCGCTAAACCCGTTTGCAGGGGTAAAGTGCACGCTATTGTCAGCCGTGTTTACAGTTGCACTTCCCTTTGTAACGTCGGGTGCAGTGGTAATGGTGAGAGTGATTGGTGTATTGTCTAGACCCGTATCGTTGTAAAGCACGTCAATATTCGTTGTCGTTTCATATTCAACCGATGTTTCAACATCGTTTGCAACAGGTGTTACGTCGAAGTATTTTAGAATTGACATGCTAACGGTTGCCATACTAAACTGCCCGTCAACATCCTCAACAACGTATTTAAACGAATCGTTTCCAATTATTCCGTTGTACGGGGTGTAAATAACCGTATTGTTGGGGGTTACACTTGTTGAACCCAGAAGTGGAGTACCCTTAATCCAAAGTTTACCAAATCCATCTTCTAGCCCAGTTACGTAGTCAAGTACAAGGAGTTCTTTCGGAGTATTCATTCTGGTTGAGTCCTCAATGTCTTGAGCAACAGGTAAGTGGTCTGTTCCTGTTGGCTTAACGATTACTGTTATTTTGGCAACATTAGAACTCTTATCGTTGTTGTCCAGTATCTGGTAGCTAAATACTTCCGTTCCAAGCCAGCTAGTTTTGGGGGTATAGTAAACGGTATAGTAGCCCGTTACAGCATCCTTGTTAACACTAGCTGTTCCATTAATTGGTTGCGAAGCAAGCGTTATGTTTTTCACTCCAGCCTCAAGACCCTCGTCGTTGTATAGCACATCAATTGTTACAGCAATATTCATTTCTGTGGCAGTTGACACAGGGTTGGCAATTGGGTTAGAGGCGGGCTTTTCGATTACATTAATATTAACGCTAGCCTGACTTTGGTCTCCATCTTCATCAACAAGCAGATAATCAAAACTGTCTGTACCTAAATAATCAGTATTTGGTGTATAGGTAATGTATCCATTTGGGTTTACTGTTGCCGTACCATGCTTAGCTTGTTTTAGAACCAAGAGAGTGTTTTCACCATCTCCCAGCACATCATTTTCAAGAACCATTATGTTTTTAGAGGTGTTTTTAATTACCTCTGCATTATCATTCATGGCAATTGGTAGTAAGTTAAACTCACGAACGTTAACCGTTACGGTTGCCTCGTTACTATCACCTTGAGCATCGGTTATTTTGTATTTAAATGTAACCTTTCCAATATAATTGGGTGCGGGTGTATATGTTACAGTATTATCACCGTTAACTATTGCGGTGCCCTTACTAGGAGCCTCAAAAATTGCTACTACTATGCCTCCGTTCCACAGGTTTTTATCGTTAAATAGTACGTCAATGGTAACGGCCTCATTTACTGAGGTGCCTCGTGCATCGTCAACGGCAATAGGGGTTACATCTTTCCATTTGGTTGTAACCGTAACTTTAGCCTGTGCACACAAATCGTTATTGGTGCAAACCGAGTATTCGAAATCTTCAACACGGTTAGCTGAACCCATAATTTTTACAGGCACATAGGTTATTGTATTGTTTGCATTTACCGTTACGCTTCCTTTTTCGGGGTTAGTATGTATGGTAACGTTCTTAATGCCATGGTCAAGCCCCAAGTCGTTGCTCAAAATATTTATGTTGATAGACTGTTCGTCATCAATTGTGGTTGCTGAGTCGTCTTGTGGTCGTGGGGTTGTGTCGTCAAGGTTTACAAGGTAAACGGGGCTAATGGTTATATTCTTATATTCAGTTGAACTGCTTGCTTTTTCAATTGTAAGGTTAACCTGATAATCCTTGTCTCCATCTTTAATTAGGTCATCTACACCCTTTACAGTAACCGATTGGGGTGTATTCCAATTCGCACTGGTAAAGGTAAGTTCACTTTCTGTTAAAGTACCCTCGCCTATGTTGCTTGACTCTAGGTTAATAACCACACTACTAACAGGCTGTGTATTAAGCCTTACAGTAAAAGTAATATTTTGCCCCCATTCAGAGGTTTGAAGCCGGTTTTCTGCAGCCGATAATGGTGAAACGGTAACTCCTGCTACGTCATTATCAATGTTTTCAAGTGCAAGGTTAGCAAGTGGGAATTCATTATAATTTATGTCGTCACTTGTAACTAAGAACTCAATGCTGTATGGTGGGTTGGCTCCTGCTGTAGCATTATTTACACCAGTAACGGTAACGGTTTGCGGAGTGTTCCAATTCGAAGCGGTAAAAGTAACTGTCGATTTGTTTACCGTACCTTGCGTAGTATTTGATGATGAAATTGCAACCACAACATTTGCAGTAGGTTTACTGCTTAGTTTAAGGTCGAAGGTTACCGTGCCACCATCCTCTGATGTGGCTGTTCCAGAGAGGTTCTGTAGTAGTACTGCTGCCTCATCATCATCTATTATGGTAACGGTAACATCATCGGGGTTAAAGCCATTGTAGTCGGTGTCATCCGAAACAATGCTGCCCGTAATAATGGTAACCTCAGTAGTGCCATCGGCAAAATTATCGTTTACAGGGGTAACCGTAACTATTTTAGGAGTAGACCAATCTGTTGCATTTCCTGTAAGGAATTTAACCTCATTCTTATCAACGGTTGCCTTGGATGTATTATCCGATGCAATGGAGATGGTAACATCTTTCGTTGGGCGACTTTTTAGCACAACTGAGAATGTTTTTGCAGCACCACCCTCCAATAACTCCATAGATGTTGGCGAAACGATTACACCCCAAGTGTTGTTGTCGTTATTGGTTAAGCTAATGTCTGACGGGTTTTTCCCATTGTAGTTTGCATCAGGACTGGTTGCTGGATCAGTAATAATTTTGTACGATTTATTCCTGTCGTAATAATCATCGTTAACGCCTGTTACGGTAACCGTTACAGGGTTATTCCATTCGCTTGGTTCGATGGTAATATAAGCCTGATTAAGATTTACGTTAACTGTACCTTTTGAAACCGCTGTAACCACCCCTTCGGTTGGTGTATCGGAACTTAATTTTATGGTTACTGGGTGTGTTGGTTGACTTTTAAGTTTTACAGTAAAGGTTGCCGTTCCACCATCTTCGGTTGTAATTAATCCGCTTGTGGGGGTAATAGTAAAGCCAGCAACATCGTCATCAGTGTTTACTGCTGCTATGTTATGGTCGAGCAAACTATTGTACTTGGTATCGCCTGTTGATGAGGTTACCAGTGTAATGGTGTATGAAGTACTCGGATTAATGATATTGTCATTCTGACCAATTACCTCAACGGTTTGGGGCGTACTCCAATTGCTCGGAGTAAATAGTAACGCTTTTGTAGCGGCTGAAACCTTACCCTTTTGTTCATCAGAAGATGATACACTTATTGTAACATTGGCTATGGGTTGCGATTTAAGCGAAACGGTAAAAAAGTCTGAAATATTTGGCTCGCCTGTTATTAGGTTTTCTTTAGACACGTTTAGCCCAACCACATCATTGTCGATATTTTTAAGTGTAACATTGGGTATGGCAATGCCTTTGTATTTAAGATCGTTGCTCGATGCCGAAAGGGAGACAGTGTAATCCACATCCCCATCAGCAATGTCGTCGTTTACCCCTTCAATGATAACGTTTTGGGCAGTATTCCAGTTTGTTGTGGTAAAGGTTAGTGTTGAACCCGTAACTATTTGTCCTTCATTTAAGTTGTTCGAAATAATGTTAAGGGTTACCGTATTTGTTGGTTGAGTAGCCAGCTTAACGGTAAACGTTGCCCTGCCTTTATCCTCGGTGGTTTGGAATGGCGATGTAACCTTAGTTACAATAACTCCTGCTACATCATTGTCAATATTTGTAACGGTAAGAACCTTGTTGTTTGATGATCCATATTTTTCGTCGGCACTGCTAACGGATATGTTGATAGAGTATTGCTGGTTATCATCATCAATATTGTCATCTTGACCTGTAATAATAATAGGTATTGCTGTACTCCAGTTACTACTATTGAATACGAATGTATTGCTATTGCCTGTTACGGTTGATCCGTTAATTTTAGTAATTAGACCTTCGGTTGGATTGCTAGAGCTAAATGTAATGGTTACCGGATAGAGAGGCTTACTATCGAGTTTTATTGTGAATTTTGCCTCACCACCAGCTTCTGTTGTTTGGAATGGCGATGTGATTTGGGTAATAGTTACCCCGGCAGTATCGTTATCCTCGTTTACCAATAAAACCGTTCTGTTTAGAGCCGAAGTGTATTTCGTATCGGTACCACCAACCGAAATAAGCACGGTGTATTCAACATTTCCATCATCAATATCATCATTTTGGCCTGTAACTGTAACGGTTTGGGCCGTGTTCCAGTTTGATGAATTAAAGTTAAGGGTAGCTCCCCCAGTTACTTTACCCTCGTTTGCATTTTGTGAGGCGATAGTAAGTTTAACAGGGTTAATTGGTTTAGTTGCCAACTTAACGGTAAAGGTGGCAGTTCCGCCATTTTCTGTAGTGTTACCGCTAACAGACGAAACAATTAGGTTAGCCGTATTAATGTTGGTTACGTTAACCGTAATATTGCCTGCCGAAATATTAGTGTAGTTGGGGTCGGTACTAGTTGGTTTGCCAAGAGCGATGGTGTAATTCTGGTCGCCATCGTCAATCTTATCGTCAATGGCAGTAACCGTAATTGATACAGGAGCCCAGCTATCATGCGTAAATACTGCTGAATTTGCCGAGAGGGTTATCTCGTTTGCATTGGGCGAAGTAAAATTATAGGTTACAGTTTTTCCGGAAGCGGGTCGGGTGTTTAGCGAAATGGTGAACGTTCCGGCTGCACCACCCTCGGTAATGTTAAGCGTGCGGTTTGTTATGCTTATACCAGCAACATCATTATCGGCATTTGTAACCGTAACGCTTTCGGTAACCGACTTAAAGTTATTATCGCCGCTACACGTTAAGGTTAGGGTGTATGTTTGGTTTCCGTCTTGAATATCATCGTTAACCCCTGTAACCCTAACAGGCTGGTTTGAGTTCCAGTTTGTGGGGGTAAAGGTTAGTTGAGTTTTGCTAAGGCTACCTTCCGTTGCAACTAAGCCTGTTATGGTTACTATTACGTTTACGCTTGGCTGTGCGGTTAGCTTAACATTAAATTCATCCCAAGTACCCGACTCTGATGTTGCTAGTGTTTTTTTATCAATTAGTAATCCGGCAACATCATCATCAGCATTGGTTCCGTTAACGACAACAGGCGGAACTAGCGAAGTATTAAGGTAGGTTGCATCTCCGGCAATAACGGTAAGGGTTATGTTGTATGGTTTTGTCCCGTCGATAATGTTATTATTGCCACCCGTAACGGTAACTGTTTGTGTAATATTCCAGTTGTTGCTGGTAAATGTTAGGTTTGTAGGCGAAGCAGTACCTTCGTTTATATTGCTCGAAACTAGGCTAATAGTTATGTTTTCTGTAGGTTTCGATTTAAGTTTTACTGTGAAGTTGTCGGTAGTACCAGGTTCTGATGTGGCAACCGTATTTTTCGAAACCACGATGCCAGGTTCGCCAAAATCTTTATTTACAGCGTTTATATTTTTAAAAACTCCGTTGTATTCCGAAGAGCCACTTGCCTCAAGGGTAATGGTGTAGTTTTGGTCCCCATCGGCAATATAATCGTTTACTCCGCGAACATTAACCGTTTGTGGAGTGTTCCAGTTTGAGGTTGTAAACGTTATTGTGCTGGGTGAAACCGTTCCCTCGCTTGTATTTTGTGATACTACCTGAACGGTAACTGGGTTTATTGGTTTTGAACCGAGCTTCACCGTAAATTGCGTTGGTGGTTTAGATGGGTCTTCGTAGGTGGTTATTGATGAGGAACTGGCAATTATTTCAGCCGTGTCGTTATCAATATTAGTAACGCTTACGCTGGCAATAGAAATACCATTGTAATTAGTATCGCCACTTGCAGCGCTAAGATTAATGGTGTACGTAATATCGCCATCAGCAATATCATCGTCTTTCCCTGTTATGGTAATAAGCTTGGGGGTATTCCAATTAGAGGGGGTAAAGATTACCGATGTTTGCGAAGCAGAGCCCTCGTTGGTGTTTATGCCCGACAGTGAAATGGTAACGTTACTGGTTGGCTTAGAGTTTAAAACCAAAGTAAACGAGTCGGAACCAGGGCCGGCTTCGGTTGTTTCTAAAACAGTTTTTGAAACGGTAACGCCCGCTTCATCTATATTGCTGTTTGTAACCGTTACGTCGGCTGGGTCAACTCCGCCGTAGTTATCGTCGGTACTAGTAGCAGGGTGTAGTATTATGGTGTATGTAACCCCACTATTTACCTCGTAATCGCGACCAGGTGTTACTGTAATGTTAACTCCAGTGTTGTAGTTGGCAGAAGTAAGAGTTATGCTTTCTGGAGAAACTGTACCCTGTACGGTGTTGTTTGATTCAACAGCAATGGTAACATTGTGTTGCGGTTCGGTGTTTAACTTTACATTAAAGCTAACAGCTGCTCCGCTTTCTTGGGTCGAAAGGGTGGTAGGGCTAACCGTAATGCCTGGTGTTTTAACAAATATAACAGCACTAGCTGAGTGGGTTAACTCTTTTTCGCAATTAACGTTGCTGGCTTTAAGGGTAAAATTGTTGTTACCTATTGCCAAATATTGAGATGCAACTGTTATGGTTAGGGTTGAGCCACTTCCTGTTTCGCTTGCAACAGGTATTGGGTTACTGCCTTGGTAAACATTGTATGTAATACCTGTTTCGGAACCACCAAGAGTTATCGTGCCATTTTTACCGGGATCAACCGTGCTACCAGTAACCGACATATCTACACTAGGATTGGGCTTTACCGTTACTAGGGTTTCTATCGATGTATTATTACATCCATATTTAGTTACTTCAAGAGTGTAGGTTCCGGCATCGCTCAGGGTAGCATTCTCTTTTGTATACGTTTGAGAATTAGTGCCAACTACAGTACCATTTTTACTCCATCTGTACAATGAGGCGTTCACCTCTTCGGCTACGAGATAGATTGTTTCGCCAATACACACATCAAAATCACCGTAAAATTCGGTATTTGGGGCAACCTCAACCTCAAATTCTCTTGATGAGGCACATGTTATTCCATCAACAGTTTTTGTTACGGTAAGTGTCCACGTACCCATTTCTGGGTTAGTTTTATTTAAAATTTTGCTTGTTGTCTTGATGTCACTAGGCGATTTCCATTCGTAGGTAGCACCAGCCTCAACTGCAGTTAGGTTAAGTGGGTCGCCCTCGCATATAAAAGTGCTTCCGGTAAATTCAAGGCTAGGGCTAACGTAAACCGCAAATTCGGCTAGGGTTTTCGTTAGGCCATCGTCAAGCATAAGGTAAATATGCGCCATTCCCGATTTGTTTGCCACGGGGGTTATTGTAGCGATTCGGTTGGCACCGCTGCCACCCAATGTAATACCGCTATTGGGTACAAAGGTTGGGTCAGAAGAGAATGCGGTTACTATAAGGTCTGCTGCTGGCGTTTCGGCATCAGATATTGTAAATGCAACCTCGCCCGTAGTATTAGTACATAGCCTTTGGTCGGTTAGCGTGGTTTCAAATTTAGGAGGCGTGTTTATAATTACGTAAATATTTTCTGTGTTTTGGCTATACTTGCCAGTTTGGTCTCGAGCATCCCATTTAAAGCTGGTTTTACCAGTGTAAGTTGCCGAGGGGGGCGTATATGTTAAACCTCCTATATTACCAGTTGTAATTTCAAGTGGTACGGAAACAGGATTGCCGTTGTATTTAAGCGTTCCTTGACTCGGCAACGAATTTACCCTAATGGCACTCATTTTAGCATTTGAGGGGCTAAAAAACTTGTAGTTTAATGTTTCAGTATCAAAAGTAATATCTGCATTTTTGGGGCCTTCAATATATACATCGCCAACCCAGGGCAAGGAGCCATCGAGGCAGAGAGTGCCCTCTTCAACCACAACATCAAAGCTAGAGTACCCTAAATCGATGGCGTTAAACCAGGTGTTCATGGTGTTTATCTCACCGTTATGGTTCCTATTTGCCCAATCGCTTCGATAATTCCATAGCCTAGGAACATGGTTTTCAACTCTTAACTGATGCTGTTGGGTGGTTGCCATTGCGTTACCACCGTATGGGTCGCCCCATGTGGTAATTTGGCGGTCGTCCCAGTAAATAGTTGTATTAAGCTTGTTAAACGGCCTAATTGCCGATGTTTTAATGCCGTCGAGCGTTTCAACATCATATAATGGGAAATGCGAGGGAGCGCGTCCCAAGAAAGTGGCCGATGCATTGTACGTTCCATAAGGAACCACGCCACCGCCATCATTTTTAAAATCCCAGAGAATATAGTTTAACCCTTTTTTTATTTCGCGGTAAATAACCCGGTCGCTTTTGTTTGTAGAGTATTTGCCATCGCCATCGGCATCAATAAGAATAACAGTGTAGCCATCGAGGCTGCTTTCAATTTTAAAGAACGTTACGTCTTCTGCAGTACAATCTTCCCTATTTTTTTTCAGGGTAACACTTGAAATGTCCAAGGGCAAATAAAGGGGGTCCCTGTTGTAGTCGTAGTCCATAAACAGTTCCTCCTCGGCCCATACCTGTACCTTTGGTGGTGTAACGAGCGTATTTGTCCAAACCGAGCGGTCAGGGTCGTTAAGGAATACGGGGTATTGAGCAATTTCTTTTCCACTTATCTGATCACCATTCCTACTCTGTGTTCTGGCTATATAGTTATCTTCTGTTGAGTTTGGAGTAATACCAAAACTGTTGGCCTGAAACACAAATGAGAATGGAATCATCTCAAAATTTACCTTGTTTACAAATTCGTCCTCGGTAAATACATAAAAATGTGCCTTTACAGGATACTCTGTAAAGCTGGTATTACAAAGCTGCCATCCATAGGACCAAAGCCGACCAGCCGAACGGTTAGGGTCGCCAGGGTTGGTAACCACGTTACCACCAGCGTCGGTAATGGTAACATCAAAAAATTCTAGGGCAAACCGCTTGCTTGCGTCTACCCAAGAAGTATTTTTTTTAAACTCAATATAGTGATTTCCTGTTGTGGTTGCTGTATAGGTAAAAGGGGTGTAACCTCCGCTAATGGCTTCACCGTTTAGTTTTGCCCCGGTTGGTCCGTTTATGGCCTGCTCCCATGTGGCAATGTAGCCAGTGCCGCTTGTGGGCATGTTCTGTTCGTTTGCGCTGGGAAATACTTTAGTGCCGCTAGGGTTTTTTATTCTAAACTTTACATTGCCAGTGTTTATGGAAACAGTGCCCCCATAGTTTACCGTATTCATCTTCATCCCAAAACGCATTGTTTCACCTGCGTTTAGGTAGATGTAAATACGCTCTTTTTCTGTGGCGCTGTAATTACCAAAATTTCCACCATCAAAAACGTTAAATTCCAGATAGAGGGGTTTGTCTTTTTCGGGCATTAGCTGTTTTGTACCCTCTTGGGCAAAAATAGTTGCTGTGAAAAACAATGCGCTTAGTAAAAGTAGAATTCGTTTCATATTAATATTGTTATGTGATCCGGCCCAAATTATCTAACTGGTTTGTTTAAATAAGGCATAGTAAACCTGTGCAATATTATTGCTTTGCAGAGGTAATTATGGATTAACGAGATGTATTGTTTTTGTGGGTATCGTAAAACGTTAGGTTTGTTGATTTTGGCATTATGGTTTGTTATAAAAATACTGCCAAACATAAAATATGGCACAATCGGCCTATGGTGAAATGTTTGGAATTCAATATGCTGCATATATACTTGATTTTGAACAAGAATTTCTTTTTGTTTCTTATACTTAAAATAAGCAGTTAAAGTACTCTTAAAACGTTTGAAACCTATAATGCAAAACTTTTAAAACAGGGTACAATGATAATTATTTTTTGTTAAAAAAAGAATTTTATGCATTAATAGTTATGATATTAATCACCCAAAGCTGAATTGAAGGGGAATAGCGTACTTTTTTTCGCCTCGTAGCGTAATGCATTAATATATAACACCATACAAGTGTTGAGGTGAATTTTATAGTTTTTTTTGTCGTGTGATTATTGTTGTTGGTCGTGTGATTGTTGCCGTTTATCATATTTTAAATTTTCGTGTTTTTTTTATTGCTGTCCAGTAAAAGCATTATTTTGTATTATAAATTCTTCGCTTTACTACGTTTTGCTCTGTATGATAGGCTTTTGGCTTGTGGGGAAGGGTTTTGGTTTTTGTCATTCCGAGTGTAAGGAGGAATCTATTATTTTAACAGGATGGTAATGAGTTCAATTAATAAGAGCACCGTAGTTTTTGTAACCCAAAACCTATCAAGATAATCGAAGGTGCAGAGCACCGCAACATTAACCTGCCCTTTTAGGGCGAAACACCGCTATAATACTATGAACCCGAGGCGTGCCTCGGGCTGCAATAAGTTGGGCTTTCAGCCCGAAGAAACATTTCTATTACGGTATTTCGCCACGAAGTGGCAGTATAATTAAGCGCAACCCACAACTCGTACCTCGCAACTTCTGAACCTCGCAACTCGCAACTCGCAACTTCTGAACCTCAACCTCAACCTTGCTGTTAGCTGTTGGCTATTGGCGGTTAGCTGTTGGCTATTGGCGGTTAGCTGTTGGCTATTGGCGGTTAGCTGGTTTTTAATATTTCGGTGCTCTGCACCTTAACCATTGGGTTTTAATCCATAACTCAAAACTCGCAACCCGTAACTCGCAACCCGTAACTCGCAACCCGTAACTCGCAACCCGTAACTCGCAACCCGTAACTCGCAACCCGTAACTCGCAACCCGTAACTCGCAACCCGTAACTCGAAACTCATAACTCAAAACCCGTAACTCAAAACTCGCAACTCGCAACTCATAACCCTCCCAACCCTTAAATATTCCTTTTTTTGCACTTTTGTTGTATATTGCGTTGTGTTTACATAATATTTAAGGTTATTTAGTTACGTAATTCAGGTTCATTATGAAAAAGATAGAGCAAACCCACGTGTTATTTATTTTAGTAGTAGGAGTAGTCGTTTTGAGCGTTTTTTCTTGTACAGAGCTGTTTAAAGCAGAAGATAATTCGATTAACGCCCTTACCAGTTTAGGTTTAAATCCGAAAGTTATCTCAGCAGAAGCCTTTTATAAAGGTACCCCACCCGAAAACTTCAAAGCCATAGCAGGGACTTCTTACAAGCCTTCTTATAATGAGGAGCCCGAAATTCCAGCACAATGCTGGATTGAAACTAGCTATGGAACACAGAATGCCTGTAAGTATTGCCATACCGATTTTTTAGCCGAGGTAGAACACGGCAATAATTTTGCCACGGCTGAAGACCAAGAGGAGTATAATTTTCCATCGGCTAATTTAAATAGAATACTCTGGCAAAATATTATCTATCCACAAAATATTGAAACGCGCCTAGCAGCTGAGGGTATTTTAGTGCCAAGCATTGAGGATGTTGCGTATGTGCGGGTTAATAATTGGCTTAGTAAGTACACTGAGGTCAGACCCGATGGACACAACGGGTGGCTAAATGATAAATCGTTAAATGAAAATTTTATTCTGTTCCCTGCTCTTAACCCAAACCACTTGTTCCCAATGGTTTCAGAAAATCCCACCCACAATGGAGCCAATGGGTATATTGATACTGAGGGTTTTGTTAAGGATGAGAAAAATGAATACACAGGCTGGCGAGCTGTAAACTTTTTTCCATACGCTATTTTTACACCGCTTCGGGGTAGCGTAAGTGGTATATACTTAAGGTTGCCTGCTGAGTTTATGCAAAGCAATAGTAAGTTTGATGTCAGCGTTTATAAGCAAAATCTCGAGTTGCTTGAGCAGAATATTAAGAATCAACCTATGGATAAGAGTAACTATGTTGGTGATGCTAAGGGTGTGTCTATTAGTAAAGGGTTCTATCCCGTGGGCACCGAGTTTGCTCATCCGCTTCATTATGTCGATTTGAATGCCGATGGTGAAGTGGGCGTTGTTGTTGATGGGGTAATGGCTAATGGTGATATGCAGTACGAGTTTCCAGGCACACGCTCAAAACGAGTAAAGGAAATACGCTATATGTACAAATGGAAAGAGGTTGGTTTAGATGATATAGGCGAGGACGAAGAAGAGGATGATGGTGACGGTGATGAGGATGATTTTGGCTTATACATTGGGCATGAGGAGCAAGGCTGGGTTGATAATGATGCTGGATGGATAGTTGCAGCTTTTATTGAGAACCGAGAGGGTGAACTTCGCCCACAAACCACAGAGGAACTGGCGCAGTGTTTAGGTTGTCACTCTAAAGTGGGTAATACTGTCGATGCCGTTTGGTCGTTTCAGCGTAAGTTGCCCGGTATGGAGGGATGGGCCGATATGAATTACGGGTTGTACAGTTCGAAAAATTCAGATAAAACTCACTTGCACGATTATCTCTATAAAGAAACGGGTATGGGTGAGCAGGGGTACTTTTATAGTTCCGTTGTTGGAGCCGACCTGTACGGTGTTATGCCTTCTGAAATAGCAGCTGAGCTAGCTCGCTTTGCAGAAACAGTTAATCTTAAGGAGCTAGGTATAACCTACAAAATTAGCGAAATACTCGATGATGAAGTGCTTAAGAGTTTAGATATGCCCCAGCGTAAGCCACGGTTACTTGCTAGGCAGAAACTGATGAAGCAATATAGTATGCAAAAGGAGTACCTATGGTATTCCGCAACCAACGATAATTACTTTATTAAGGGGAATATATTTTATCCCACGCCCCAAACCATGAAGGCTAATATTCAGGGATACCGCAAAGTTGTGCTCGATCAAAGTTATAATTTGGGTAAGGATGTTTTTGGAAGCAATGACAGTCACGTTCCGTTTACTTTCCGTTCCGACGGAACGATTCTCGATGAGAATATGCAGATAATTCCGGTTGGACAGGTTATTTATAGTCGCCCATACGATGATGATGGGGTTGGAACTACCCCTACTGGGATTGTTGAGGGCGATGCTTTTGATGGCAACGGCAAATTAGTAAAAGATATTTCTGATGAGGATAGAATAGCTGGTCGCTTTACATATACCGGAACGCTCGACAGGTATTACAACCCAATACTTAGCGGGGTGCCTGTTCGAAAGAAGTAAAATTGCAATCTGGTCCTATAACAAAGCCGCTCCAAAATTTGGAGCGGCTTTGTTATTATTAATCTCAGTCAAAAAGAGTTGTCCTATAAGTTACTGTTTAGTTTTTCTTACTCTTGTTAAGGAAGTTCTTTCAAGCCTTCTTTTCGGAACTACCTTATCATTCGATTTTTTTGCATTCCAAGTAAAGGTGAAAGGTTTACAGGCATAAATTTCATAGTCATCATTAGTTGCGTACCAGGTGTCTCCATCCTTGAACTCGAAGCTGGCCCAGCCATCGCCAATATACACATCGTAATAGGTATATTCTTTGCCACTAGCTATATACTGGTCTTCTAGTAGGAAGCCTTCATTTTCTTGAGTTTCATCGTAAATCCAAACGCCAAAGTATTTATCTTCACCAGTATTGTTAATAATAGTAATATCGGTAGTTTGAAAAAGTTCGCATGTACTTGAGGGTGTTTGAAAATTGATTACCCCGCATTGCGCAAGCGATTGCGAACTAACCAGCATAAAATAATCGTTGTCGTTAATGTAAGATGCCCAAATATTTGCAGTTCCTATAGCTATGGTGTACGTGGTTCTTGCTCCTGGTGAAACGGATCTGTTTTCGGTTTTGGCACCATCTTCACCAGTAACATCAAACCAAAGAATTTCATCGGTGTTGTTTGTTATTGTAACGTCGCCGGTATTATTTTTTTTACATTGCTCATCCTCACACGAAGAGAAGCTTGCCATAACTATCGCTGCTGCAGCGAATAAAAGAATTTTTTTCATAATTAGAATTGTTATTGGGATTAGAAAATTTTATTGTCAATATAATAGGTTTAACCAATATATAAAACAACCTTATAATAGTTAAAGGCGTGTTTCATTAATATTCGTTGCCAGATGCTTTTTATTTGAAAAAAAGAATTGTTGAATTTCATTTTTTTTGTGTTACCAGTCGGTATTAATTACTCACTTTAATTAAAAAGGGTGTATGGTTATTTTGTTTCGATTATTTCTTTCAAAAATCATTCCAAATGTTTTTGTTAATACTTAATAGTGAAAGTTAGAAGGTTGAAAGTGCTTTAAGTTACAAGTGTCTTAAGTTGAAAGTTAAAAGTGATTGGTGATTTGTGATTGGTGGGTTGCGGGTTTGCTAGTCCGAATATTTTCCGTCATTACGAGGAGCGTTCTTTGCGACGAAGTGATCTGTTTGTTAGTGGAAAGTTGAAAGTTAGAAAGTTGAAAGTGAGGAGTGATTTGTGATTGGCGGGTTGTGGGTTTGCGTACCCGAGTGAATTTTGCGAAGCACCAAAGGCTAACAGCCAATAGCCAAAAGGGAGGTTGAGGTTAAGGTTGTCACTCGAAGGCAGGTGCCAAAGGTTCTCGAAGGCACGGTGTTTCGAATTAACGAATTCGATTTTGTTGCACAAACAATGCAAATTGATAAAAATTATTACCTTTATTGCTCGTTTATTAACTAAGGCAGAAGCTTTTTCCTACTTGTGAATGAAACAGATTTACTATTTACTAAAAGTAAAAGGACTAAAGGGTAGTGCAGACTATGTTCAGGTACGCAATAACAACCTTGAACTGGTTGTAAACCTTAGGTTTGAAGTACCTTTCGAAAGTTTTACTCGTTTTTTTGGTAAGTTGGCAAAGGTCGAAACACTTATCGCCCTTGCACAAAGGGCAAATTACGGAATACTAACAAAACTTGAGTTGTAATGGCACTCGATACGATAATTGAATTTAAGAAGGCATCAATTTTTCAGGGCGATAACCTTATCCTCGCCGACGTGAACCTTAAGGTCGAAAAAGGTGAGTTTATCTACCTTATTGGTAAGGTTGGAAGTGGTAAAACCAGCTTAATAAAAACCATAACTGCCGAATTACCTCTGCGACAAGGCGAGGGGGTAGTAGTGGGTTTCAATTTGCTCAAGATTCGTAGTAGTCAGGTGCCATTCTTACGCCGAAAAATTGGAATTGTTTTTCAAGATTTTCAGCTGCTTACCGACAGGTCTGTACTTGATAATCTCCTTTTTGTGCTTAATGCCACCGGTTGGAAAAGCAAAAAGGAGATGAAAGAGCGTATTGAGAATGTTCTGGATAAAGTGGGCCTTAAACACAAGGAGTATAAAATGCCGCATCAGCTATCAGGGGGCGAGCAGCAGCGTGTGGTGGTGGCTAGGGCGTTACTAAACAACCCGGAAATTATTCTGGCCGATGAGCCAACCGGAAATCTGGATCCCGAAACCTCCGATGAGATTATGAAACTTCTTTTTGATATTGCGTCTACGGGTCGTGCGGTAATTATGGCAACCCATAATTATAGTCTGCTTAAAAAATTTCCATCCAAGACTTTAAAGTGCGAAAAAACACGATTGTTTGAAACTGAGCATATTTCAGAAATCGATTTTGATAGCTTAATGGAGTAGTAGGTAAGGAGTTCCATTTTGTTTATAGAATCTAAAACGCTATGTATTACGTTTGAATTAAACCCTTTTCGGTTTTGAATACACTAGCCATTCGTTTTGCTATATTTCGTAAAGGTCACACAAAAGCACAATCGCCATCGCCTTCAGCAAAACTAACGTTAGTGTTAAGTTTGTTTAGCAAGTTTTGAGTTACGTAAAAATTGCGTTTTTGTGCAAGTGAAGTCCATTTAAAGGGGCGCATTCTATTTATTTCATCCGAAATAACTGTGTGGTATGTAGTTACCCTATAACAGCCCATTGCATTGGCTTGTTTTATGACAATCTTTGCCATTGTCTTAGTTTCGGCCACGCCGCATACTATATAAGGTGTTGTGGCAAACCCATCCTTACTATTCATAACCATAATACCAATTAGATGTGAGGTCCTGAATACCTTAATTATTTGCTGCTCAAATTTTTTTGGCGATGAGGAGAAAAAGTATTTTTCGCCAATCCTGTCGCCCAATGGCGATGATATAAGCCAAGGAAATCTTACTATCCATTGCAAATCTGTACCAACTCTTTTTGTGGATAGTTTTTTTGTGGCGGACTCGAAAAGGCTAATAACCTCATTGTCGGGTTCATTTAGGTATTCAAGGCTAATGTTTTTTAGGCAAATGGCTCGGGCAAAAAGTGGAATGGGATTTAGTATTGTTAGAATAAAATCGGCCAATTGCCACAATGGTTTAAGTCGCTTTAACGAATTATGTTTTTGGGGTAATATTTTGGCAAGACAAGGGCGTATGTAAGTTCTGGTTCCTTTAAGAGTAACTGCTTCTGCAAAAAGGCTGGTTTTGTCGTAAACAGCCTTCGATTCTTCGGCATAGTTGGTATACAGTAGGTTGCCATCCCAATCGTTATATGCTGCATCGAATAGTATGCTTGCAATTCCTTTTCTTCTGAAAAGAGGGCTTACCCAGTTTCCGCTAAGCCACCCAACCTTTATGGTTTTATCGTTATCGAAAATGGTGTCGGGCATTATGGTTCGGTAGCCAACCAGCTTATTTTCTATATAGGCAAGGTAAAGCACAATGTCGGTTGGGGTGCATCGAGGGTTATTGATATACGATTTGGCCCTGTGCCTACTTATGGGTATAATGTCCCATTCTGCATAGCTAGGCGAAAATACAAGTTTTTCAAGCTCCTGTATGTTTATTCGCTTAACGCTTATCATATTATTGTGTTGTCTTTATGCCGGTTAACCAGCTTTTTTATTAAAAAGTATAGCAGCTCGCTTTTCATAATTTGTTGTGCCGTTCTATTTTTCTCTTCCATCGGAATTCGATGCATAAATTTAGGCGAATTGGTAGGCTTATAACCCGATGTGCCAAATATTATATCGCATTTATCGGAAGGATATTGTATGAGATGTTTAAAAAAAATGGTTGATACGCCATCGCTACTAAATGGGAAAGCAAAAAGTTTAGGCTGGTTCGGAATATTATCAGAGACCCATTTCATACTCTGTTCAGCTTGCGCTATTTGTTCGCTAGCTGTTAAATGGGCAAAATTTGGGTGGTTAAGACTGTGGGCTCCAATGGTAAAGCCATCGTTCGCCATTTTTTGTAGTTGGTTTAAGTTTAGGTAGGGTTTGTGGGTTGAAAGGTATTCGCTAAAATTTACGCCAAGACCGTTGGCTAAATCCTCAATTTGTATAGTATTTGTATGGTTGAGTGTTTTTAACCATTTAATTAGGTTGTGTTTGGTTGTTTTTTGCAGGTTTAGTGGTATGCTTGGTGTTTTTGGAACATCTGCTAGCGAAGTAAGTTTTTCAATTAGTAGGCTCACTTTACATCGGTATAACATATCCTTATTATCAACAAAATAGGGATTAATGAAAACGGTGGCAGGTATCGATTTTGATTTTAGTATGTGAAGTGCTTCAGTGAAAACCTCACGAAAACCATCATCGAAACTAAGCAGTAGCGCTGGCTTTTTGCGTTTACTGCTTTTGCTTTCGCCAACCAGGTCGTTAATATTGATGGGTGTAAAATGCTTTAGCAAGAATTCTAAATCCTGTGTAAACTGTTTTGGCGTGAGCACTGGATACAAGTGCTTTAGGTGTGGTAATGGCTTATTCGAAATGGTATGGTAAAAAACCGATACTATATCAGGCTTAACTGTCCTTATCAAGGTTTTTGTCGGACAAGCAATCGATATTGCCTTTGTAAATCTGCGTATCATTATTTAAAAATCTTAAGAAGCCATGGTAGCCTGTTTATCTCTATGTGATTGTACTTGCAGGGCGAAGCTCCAAAATTTGCGTAAAATCTGGCTACCGAATCAATGTTGGAACCCTCAAAGTCGAGCACTAAATTCGATTCGGAGTTTTGGCTAATGTAATAATCAATTAACCTAAACATAGCGCGTTGCTTTTTACCTTCGGGTGTTGACGAAGCCAAGAGGTAAATTACTTTACCGTTTGTTTTAATAAATAGGGCGCCAGCGCAAAGCTCGTTTTGAGAGTTGTATGCGCCGTATAGTTCTCCAACGCCTTTGCCTATTGATTGCGATATTAAATTTTTAAGCGTATTAAGGTGTGTGGGCTTTAGGTTTACGCTATTGTTCTGTTTTTTTAGCTCGATAAGCTGTGCGGGAGTTAACCCTTTTATAACAGAAATGTTGTTTGCAACAGCACGCGAAATGTTACGTTTGGTATTAGTAGAGTATCTACTAGAGATAGTGAGGTACGGCTCAATCAGGTCAAGATGGTATGTTACTCTTGGCTTAATTCGGCCGGTTGGGTAGTGTGGCTTAATAAAAGTGTTTAGGTTTATTGCAATAAATTTAAACGATTTAGGTATTGCGTCTAGAAAAGCATTAACCAAATCTTGGCAAATTACATCCATTGAAAATAGCCCCAGTTGCTGAGTGAAAAAAGGTTGGTATATGTAATCTACACCATATTTTGTTTTGTGAGGTAGCGGAAAAATGGTACGGTATTCATCATCAACTAGCGCACTCCACGACTCGCAAACTACATCAAGATACCATGAGTAACCATACACCATTCCATTAACCGAACGGGCAATACAAGCGTCCCATTTGGTAATGTCAATTTCATCACGATTTAAAAATGTTATATTCAAGTTTACAATGGTGTTTGCGAATTAATGTTGTTTAGATTAAGGCTGTTGGCTTCGTCTTCGCTCAGCCTGACTGTTACCCTGAGTAGCCTGTCCTGAGCAAAGTTGAAGCACGACTTTCTTAAACGTCATAATTTACAGGTCTATATCCCATTAATAATTTTCTCCAAAACATTGCTCCACCCTTTCCATTCGTTAGCGTTCGATAGCGATTCGTTGTGCCAAATGGTAACAAAATGGCCACCTACATCTTTAACTATCTGTGCAATGCGAAGCGTTTCGGCTATCGCCGTTTTTGCATCCAACTTTTCACCTGCAAGAAGCGCTCTATCCATTACTTGAAAGGGAACGATAGCCAAAGTTAACTCTTTTTCGCATTCTAAATCGTAAAACTTGAAAGGAGTGCAGGTACTTGCCCTAAAACCTATGGCACGGCTGTAACCCATTGTGTAGTCTTCGGTAATTCCTAAATTGGCTAAATGTTGATATGTTTGGGGTAGGGTTAGCCTTAAAAAGTGTTGCCGGCTTTTTGTTATAACCTGATTACCATATTTCTTAATCTCTTCAATTTCTTTTTGAATTTGAACAGAATTCCCGTATGACTGGTACGATGGATGAACCCCGATGGTGTAGCTTTCGGAAATTTTTGTTATCAGCTTCTTCATCGCTTTATGCTGCAGAGGGATATTCCGGTCGTACTGTGATTTATTGCCCCCTAAAACAAACCAAATAGTTTGCTTTCTGTTTGCAAGAATTTTAAAAAGGTAAGTGTACGTGTTGTATGGGTCGTTTTTTAGATTTAGATGCACTAAAACCCTTTCATAAAATTCGCTTATTTTCCCTAAAAATAATGCTTTTGCTGCTGCAAGTAGCGTATGTACAACCCCTTTATTTTTATAGGCAAAAGCATTATCAATATCAATGGTGGGTGTATAGATAAATGTACGCTTCTCGATTTTTATTTCAGAAAATTTACTGGAAAGAATAGCCGAAAATTCTTTAACCCACAAATCGACGAGGGGGATTTTTAGAAAATTATTTTGAAACGCCAAGCTGTGTTCATGGCAAAAACGATTGTGTTTATCGGCTTCAAACGGTAAGTACTCTTCGTAACGACTTACCAAATAGAACGAAGTTGCGAATAGGTCGAATGGTATATCTTTGGCTGCGTCCGTTTCAAAAAAAATGGGTAGGTTTTGCCATGTACCCATAGTTACACTTTGATTTAGTACGTTTTCTTCAGATAAAAGTCCGTGTGGAGTGATATTTATCGAGTTGTTGAAGCTGTTGCTGCAATACGCTATTTTTGGCCCCGTAAAGCGCTCAAAGTAATCCTCCTCATTTGTAAATGTAATGGGTATTCCCATCATATTAAAAAGAATATGGTGGAATATATATTTAGCCCGAGGCGTTGTTTTATGAGCAAAAACGAGTAGCTGCATTCTTTCAAGAGTTAACATTACTAAAGTATTCAAAAATAATCAAAACCTCACAACCCTGCCCCAACATTCTGCTAATAATTCAATTTTAGAATTGGTGACAATATCTCTTTCGTATATAATAAACCATTTTTGATGCCAAAAGTAGAATTGCACTTGTTATCTTTAAATTTATTGCAATAAAAACGATGATAAAAAACAATAAATTAAGAATAAAAACTACTTTTGCAGGCGTAACCAATACTACCATAAAAATGGACGAGGGTCCTTTACAAAACATAGTTTAAACTAGTCTGTAGGGGCGGCATTGGTTGTTCCTTGCAGGCAAAAACTGTAAGGAATTTATGACTGAAATAGCAGTTAACTTTCTTGAGCTTATTGAGCAAAAGCAGTGGAAGGCACTTCGTGATGAGATTGTTCAAATGGAGCCTTACCTCATTGCCGAGGTAATTGAGGAACTTTCCGAGCAAGATGATGTAATCGTATTCCGCTTACTGCCCCGCGAGCTAGCCAAAGCTACGTTTCAACACCTAAATCACGATAAACAGGAGCAGATTATTGAGGGATTGGCTCAGAATGTGAACAAAATTTCGAGCCTGCTTAATGACCTAGATCCCGATGACCGGACAGCCTTTTTTGAAGAGCTACCGGGACAAATTACGCTCCGCCTTATTCAGCTGCTAACGCCTGAGGAGAGGATAGTTGCCACCAAACTACTGGGTTTCCCGAAAGATAGTATAGGCCGATTGATGACTCCCGAATATGTGGCCATAAAGCCACACTATACTGTTGAGGAGGCATTAAATCATATTAGGCATTTCGGGCGAAACTCCGAAACCCTTAACGTAATCTATATTGTTGACGACGACTGGAAACTTATTGACGATATTCGCATACGTGATATTATTCTGGCTACACCCGACCAGAAAATTGCCGACCTAATGGACAATCGCTTCGAATCGTTAAATGTTTTTGATGATCAAGAGGTGGCAATTAGAGATTTTCGCGATCAGGATAGGGTGGCGCTACCAGTTATTGATAATGAGGGACTGCTCTTAGGTATTGTAACCTTTGACGATGTGATGGACGTTGCCGAGGAGGAATCAACCGAGGACTTTCACAAGTTCGGAGCATTTCAGGATGCCATTGAAAATCCACTTAAAGCAAAAATTTCATTTCTCTATAAAAAAAGGGTGGTTTGGCTTACAGCATTGGTTTTTATGAATATTTTTTCGGGATCAGCAATTCAGAATTTTGAAGTCACTATTCAGAAAGTTGGCGGATTGCTCCTTTTCCTTCCGCTTATTATTGCCAGTGGTGGTAATGCTGGGGCACAATCGGCTACCCTTATGATTCGCTCTATTGCAATAGGTGATGTTGAACCAAAAGACTGGCTAAAGCTGGTGGGAAAAGAGTTTTTAGTTTCACTACTTTTGGGCGTTACCATGGCTTTTGGTGTAAGTATAATTGCCAGCCTTAGGGCGCCCGATATAGTTTTTGTGGTTGCAAGCGCAATGGTTCTAACGGTTGTAACGGGTAGCCTAATTGGTCTGCTGCTGCCATTTATATTTACCAAACTAAAAGTAGACCCTGCAACGGCTAGCGCCCCGCTTATTACCTCAATAGCAGATATTACAGGTGTGCTTATCTACTTTTCTATTGCTACTCGATATTTTGGACTGTAGCCATTTATTGTAATGACAGGGCATTTGGCCTGTCATTACAATAATTCATAAAAAGCATGGCAAACCCTTTGTTTTGCTTGCTGTTATTGCGTTTTCATAAACTTTTCAAACTTTCATTATGTGTAACCAAAGTAAATAGTTACGCAAGCCAAACAAAATTCATATATTTACCATCAAATTACTATGCATTATAAATTTAAGAAGCATTATAAATGGTTTCCAAAAATGGTAAAATACTGGTTGTCGATGACAATGAAGATATATTATTTGCCCTAAAACTTCTTTTAAAACCTCATGTTGAGTTTGTACAAACAACAACGAATCCTTTCGAAATTCCCGATATAATTTCGAAAGTTGATTTCGATGTAATTTTGCTCGATATGAACTTTACCAAGGATGCTATTAGCGGACAGGAAGGGTTTAGCTGGTTAGGGCGCATTCTCGAAATAAACCCGGCGGCAGTTGTTGTATTTATAACGGCTTATGGCGATGCCGAAAAGGCTGTTAAAGCCATTAAGGCCGGAGCAACAGATTTTGTGCTTAAACCATGGCATAACGAAAAATTGATAGCAACTATTTCGTCGGCAATTAAGCTAAAGCAATCGCAAAACCAGGTAACCGATTTAAAAGAAAGACAGAAGGAGATTAGCAACGTAATGGATAGCTCTTTTCATGATTTTATTGGTAAATCGGAGGCTATGCAAAAAGTATTCAACACCATTAAAAAAGTTGCTAAAACCGATGCAAATGTACTTATTCTAGGTGAAAATGGTACTGGAAAAGAGTTGGTGGCTAGGGCTTTACATCGTGATTCAGCACGCAATGAAGAGGTTTTTATTAGTGTTGACCTAGGATCAATTGCCGAAACACTATTTGAAAGTGAACTTTTTGGCCATGAAAAGGGAGCATTTACCGATGCTAAAAAGGATAAGCCCGGACGATTCGAAATCGCATCTGCTGGTACGCTCTTCCTCGACGAGATAGGTAACTTATTGCTTCCATTACAGTCTAAACTACTTACTGTAATTGAACGGCGAGAAGTGACAAGGGTAGGAGCAAACAGGCCAAAACCTGTTGATGTAAGACTTATTTCAGCAACAAATATAAATGTTCACCAAATGGTGAATGAGGAAAATTTTCGTCAGGATTTGCTGTACCGAATAAACACGATCGAAATTCATTTACCCCCTTTACGTGAGCGCTACGGCGATATACCATTGCTTGCTAACCATTTTCTTTCGGTTTATTCAAAAAAGTATAAAAAAACGGTTAGAAGTATCGCTCCCGAAGCTATGAAAAAGCTCGAAACCTACGACTGGCCTGGAAACGTAAGGGAGTTACAGCATGCCATTGAGCGCGCAATTATTATGAGTGATTCAAACATCCTACAAACCGACGACTTTTTCTTGTCATCTCAAAAAGAGATGGGCACTTCTGGAGTCGAACTTAGCTCGTATAACCTCGATGAGGTTGAGCGTATGATAATAACTAAGGTGCTTAAGCGTGCTCAAGGTAATATAACGCAGGCAGCTGGTGAACTGGGAATAACTAGAACATCACTTTACCGTAGAATGGAAAAGTATGATTTATAAAAACTTTCGGGTTAACGCCTCCCTTAGGCTTATACTCATTACGATCACGATTTTTGCGTTTTTTTACACTTGGTTTAACTACGGTTTTTTTATTTTACCCATACTTTTAGTGGTGCTTGTTGGTATGCAGGTTTACGCATTATATAAATATGTTGATAAGTCCAATCGCGATTTAGCCAGTTTCCTCGAGTCAATCAGATTTTCTGAATTTACCCGTACATTTCAGGTTGAAGGGCTAGGAACTTCTTTCGATGAGTTAAGTCGTGCATTTAATTACGTAATTGCCGATTTTCAGGCAGTTAGGAGTGAGAAAGAGGAGCATTTTCAGTACCTGCAAAGCATTGTTCAAAATATTGATGTTAGTGTTTTAGCATTCCAAAGAGATGGCTCTGTTGAGATGATAAACAAGGCTGCCAAGCGTCTTTTTCAGCTAAGTGGACTAAAAAATATTAACCAGCTTAAATCAGTAAGCCCCGATTTGGTAGACAAACTTTTAACGTTAAAACCAGCCCAAAATGTTCTGGTTAAAGTACAACAGGAGGATGACATTTTGCAGTTGGCTATTTATAGTACCGAAATTAAGGTACAAGCTAAGACTATTGTATTGGCTACCATTAAAAATATTCAGAGTGTTTTAGAGGAGCAAGAAACGGAAGCGTGGCAAAAACTTATTAGCGTGTTAACTCACGAAATTATGAATTCCATCACCCCAATATCATCGCTTTCGTCAACAATTGATATGATGATAAAATCCATTAACCAAGCACGCCAAGAGGATAGTAACACCACATTTGACGAAGAAACGATTAGCGAAATACAGCAGGGGCTACAAACAATTCATAAAAGGAGTAAAGGCTTAATGCGGTTTGTTGATAAATACCGAAATTTAACACGAATTCCAAAACCAAATTTTAAACTTGTAAAATTAAATAGCTTGTTTGAAAGCATTATACCGCTGCTCGAAGATGAATTTAAACAGGCTAACATTAGTTTTACCTCAACTGTTGAATATAGCTCTACCTTCTCTGCCGATGAGGAGCTCCTTGAACAGGTTATTATTAACCTGCTTAAAAATGCAATTCATGCCTCGCAGACTAAACCAGAACCCACTGTTTCGCTAAAAGGGTTCTTAAGTAGAAGGGGGAGAGTTACCATTCAGGTTACCGACAATGGTGAAGGGATACTGCCTGAGGTTTTGGATAAAATTTTTATCCCATTTTTTACAACAAAACCTAAAGGGTCAGGCATAGGGCTTAGCTTATCTCGTCAAATAATGCGACTTCATGGCGGAAGCATAACAGCATACTCGAAACCTAACGAGGGTTCAACATTTACGTTAACATTTTAATTCACGAAATGGAAAAACTTTGCTCATTGTTAGCAATATTTAGCCCATTAACAGCAAACGTTAGTTGGTCTTGTAATTGCAGTTCTCAGTGTAGTTTTATCGCCATTACAAGCGTTGTAGTTGTATCAATATCTATATTCGTGCTGGTTTTAGTGGGGCGAGTTCGCCGTAAAGATAAGCGTAAAATTATCGAGTTAGAGCAGCGACTTTTGCTTTCGCAAATGAATCCGCACTTTGTTTTCAACTCCTTAACAGCCATCCAGAGCTATATTTTTCGTAGCGACCCTTATATGGCAGGTAAATATTTAGCGAGTTTTTCAAAACTCGTACGGTTAATTCTCGAGAACTCTCGCGTACAGTCAATTACAATTGCCAAGGAGAAGGAAACGATTGAGCACTATCTAGATTTGCAGCTACTCAGATTTGACAGTAAATTTGATTATACCATTGAAGTGTGTCCAGATATTGACCCCGAGCACCACTTACTTCCCCCAATGCTGGCACAGCCTTTTATCGAAAATGCAATTGAGCACGGCATTATCCACCTAAGTACACGAGGCCAAATTGCCATTCGTTACATATTGCAAGACAATAAGATTGTTCTTGAGGTTGAGGACGATGGAATTGGGATAAAGGAAACGGCGCAGCTAGACGAAACAAATCGGACCAAACACCAATCAATGGCGACTAGAATTACGCGGGAGCGATTGAAGAATTTAAGTAGAATTTACGGTGAGCATGTTGATCTGAAAATTATTGATTTGGGAGATTCCTTAATGCCCGATTCCCAAGGAACGCTTATACGGTTTGTTATTCCGCTAATTATTAAATAGATATTATAATGATGACTGCTGTTATAGTTGATGATGAAACGTTAGCCCGAGAGTCGTTGCAAAATATGCTAAAGTTATTTTATCCTAACCTTGAGGTTATTGGAGAGGCCGACAATGTAGCTACTGGTATTGAAACGATAAAAAGACTAAGCCCTGATGTTGTTTTTCTCGATGTGCAAATGCCCGATGGCACTGGGTTTGATCTTTTATCGCATTTCAAAAGCATTAACTTTAAGTTCGTTATTATAACAGCCTATCAAGAGTACGCAATAAAGGCTTTTAAGTTTAGCGCCATCGATTATATTTTAAAACCTATTGATCCCGCTGATCTTATAAATGCCATTGAAAGACTATACGAAACAATTCGCGAAGAGGAAACTAACAGTAAATTTCGAACATTTATTGAGAATATAAAGATTAATGAAAAGGACCCGCAAAAACTTCTACTTAAAACCTTAGATGAGGTTGTTGTTGCAAGCGTTAAAAATATTATACGTTGTGAGTCGCAAAACAACTATACAATGTTCTACTTTACAGACAGGCCAAGAGTTTTGGTTTCTAAAACGCTGAAAGAGTATGAGGATTTACTTTCCAGTTCCGGCTTTTTTAGGGTGCACCAATCGCATTTGGTAAACCTTTTGCATATAAGCAAGTATAATCGCTTCCCAGACAGCTCTATCATCCTTAGCACCAATGAGCATATTCCTGTTGCCGTTCGAAAAAGAAATATTTTACTCGAGTTACTAAAGAAAAAATAGTTCCAAATAAATCTATTTTAAAACATCCTAATAGTTTTATATATTTGAATTCTAATTATGAGGAGAGTCTACACATATCTTTTACCAGTAGTTCTGATCTTTTCCTTCAGTTTTTCTGTGTTTTCACAGCCTGAAGGTAGAGTCACGCAAAAAGATGTGCCTGCTGCTGTCGACTCACTAAATAATATTTCGTACACTTATCGTCGGAGCAACCCCAAACTTTCATTAGAATACGCACTAAAGGCGTATCAACTTTGCCAGAGTATCGACTATTTACACGGCCTTGCAGCATCATTACACAATATGGGCACAGCCAAGGCTACCCTGGGACAGCTAGACAAGGCATTGGACGAGCTAGTCAAGTCTTCGCAGATTAGGGAGGAGCTAAACGATTACCAAGGTCTTGTTTCTTCGTATAATAACATTGGCTTTATTTATTCTGAGTTAAGGAATGACACGAAAGCCCTAGAGTTTTATGAACGAGCATTAACATACCAAGAGTTAATAAAAAACAAGTCTTATGCTGGGATTATATATAATAACATTGGTTATGGGTATGTAAGAGAAAAGAAGTTTGATGCAGCATTAAGTTACTTTAACCGAGCGTTGGAATTTTGTCGTGAGTCGAATGATAGCAGAGGTGAAAGTAGTACCCTAAGCAATATAGGGCTAATTTACCGTGCACGCGGAGATTTCGAAAAAGGATTACAGTATCACCTAGATGCATATGAGTTGGGTAAAAACCATAGCGATAGAATAGGAATGACGGGGATGCTTAGGAACATCGCTGAATCATACCTCTTGTTGAATAAGGATGCCGAAGCCACTAATTTTGCCCTTCGAAGTATGCTAATGGCAAAAGAATACGGATTGTATGGTGAGGAGAGAGGTACTGCAGCTGTTTTAGCTCGTATTTATGAGAAACGCGGAATGTACAAAGAAGCAACAAAGTATTATAAACTGGAGAGCGATCTTAAGGATTCTTTATATGTCATTCAACGATCCGATGCGGTTGAGAAAATACAGGCTGCATATGAAATAGAAAATAAGCTTAAAGAGAATGAGTTTTTTAAAAAAGAGCATGAAATTAACCAGCAGGTAATAAAAACTCAAAAATATTTACTGTTCGGCTCAGTTTTTTTTATTGTTATAGTAGTATCCCTTATGACGGCAATACTAAGGGTAAATAAGCGAATTAAACTTACGCTTAAGGAGTTAATTCAGAGGAAAGATGAGATATCGGCGCAAAAAGAAACTATTCAGCAAAAAGTAGTTGCGCTTGATGAGAAAAATGAAGAGCTCGAGAGTATTAATAGTATTAAAAATAAGCTGTTCTCTGTTATTGCGCACGATTTAAAAAACCCTTTTAATAGCATTATCGGATACTCTGAATTACTCGTTTATAATTTTAAAAACTACAGCGAAGATGAGGTTTGGTCGTTTCTCAAAATTATTCACGACAGTGGGGTTAAGGGAAACATACTGCTCGAAAATTTATTGCAGTGGTCTCGCTTGCATACTCGAACAATCCAGTTTTTGCCAGTAACCAATAAATTGCGCAAACTTATACTCGACGAACTTTATTTTTTTCAACCTAAAGTGCAAGAAAAGAGTATTCAAGTTGAGGTAAACGTTAATGAAAAACTCGAGGTATTTGCAGATTCGAATATGCTAAAAACCATTATTCGCAACCTTTTTTCAAATGCCATAAAATTTACTCCTTCCAATGGCACTATTTCAATTAACGGCTCAAGCAGGGGCAGTAGTGTGCTTGTGTGCGTGTCTGATACGGGGCAGGGCATAGAACCACATATTAAGGAGAAACTATTTACCGGTGAAGTGGGAGTAACAACAGCCAATGAGGGCGGCGAAAAGGGAACAGGACTAGGCCTTATGCTTTGTAAAGATTTTGTAACTAAGCACAAGGGTGAAATTTGGGTTGAAAGCAAACCCGGAGAGGGAGCTTCCTTCTTCTTTTTGCTGCCAAATAAAACCGATATTGATTAGTACAAAGCCCTACAGGCTCTGTGTAAACTTGTTCGTCCCCATTCAAGTCTTAGGTTTTAAGGTCATTTTCTGTTTAGCCTTTTTTATTGTTAACGTTATCCTTTGTTAATGCTCAGTTTTGTTTTGTATGCGTAATAAAGTGTTGCTTAGATAATTGAGAATAGGCTGCCATTGAATCTAGTTCCATTCGATAGGCATAGGTTTTTATTGAGCAGAGAGGAATCGAAGCTGAGAACCATAATCGACATTGATTTATAGGTTGAAAGGTTTTCTACAGTAAATCTCAATGGTTTGCCATTTACATTGAAAGTAGAGTTGCGTATGTTTCTTAACATACAGGTTTCTAGGGCTGAAATATGTTTTTTTGCCAAACTTGCACTATGATTGTAGAGATTTAAATGTTATTTTTGCAATAGTACAACCATTTGTTATTTATATACTAATTAATTTAATTTTCAACAGCTATGATGACAGCAAAAGATTACATGGCCCGTGAGGATAAGTACGGTGCACATAACTACCATCCACTTCCAGTAGTACTCGAAAAAGGTGAAGGAGTTTACGTTTGGGATGTTGATGGAAAAAAATATTTCGATTTCCTTTCAGCTTACTCGGCAGTTAACCAGGGGCATTGTCACCCAAAAATTGTTGACGCCATGGTTGACCAAGCTAAAAAGCTAACCTTAACCTCAAGGGCTTTTTACAATAATGTACTAGGCGAATACGAAGAGTACATTACTAAATATTTTGGTTACGATAAGGTGTTACCCATGAATACCGGCGCCGAGGCAGTTGAAACTGCAATTAAACTTAGCCGCAAATGGGGTTATCAGAAAAAAAAGGTTGAAGCTAACCAAGCAAAAATTATAGTTTGCGAGAGTAATTTCCACGGTCGTACTACCACCATTGTTTCAATTAGTACGGATCCCGATGCACGTGCTGATTATGGCCCATACACACCAGGTTTTATCACCATCCCTTACAATGATATTCCTGCTTTGGAGAAAGCCCTTGAAGATAAGAACGTGGTTAGTTTCCTTCTTGAGCCAATTCAAGGTGAGGCTGGTGTTTTTGTACCCGATGAAGGGTATTTGAAAAAAGCATACGAGCTTTGTAAAAAGAATAACGTTCTTTTCATTGATGATGAGGTACAAACAGGTATTGCCCGTACTGGAAAAATGTTAGCTTGCGACCACGAAGGCGTACGCCCCGACATTCTAATTCTGGGTAAAGCCGTTTCAGGTGGTGTTTTCCCTGTTTCAGCAGTTCTTGCCGACGATGATATTATGCTTTGCATCCAGCCCGGACAGCACGGTTCAACATTTGGTGGAAACCCAATAGCTTGTAAAGTGGCAATAGCTGCCCTAGAGGTAGTTAAGGATGAGAAACTGGCCGAGAATGCTGAGCGCTTAGGTAAAATCTTTAGAGATGAGTTTAAGTCCATAAATAGTCATTTGATTGAACTTGTGCGGGGTAAAGGATTGCTAAACGCTGTTGTTATTCGCAATCAGCCAGGAAAAACAGCCTGGGATGTTTGTATTGCCATGGCTGAGGCAGGTGTACTTGCAAAGCCAACGCACGGAAATATTATTCGTTTTGCGCCTCCACTCGTTATTACCGAAGCGCAACTTCGCGAAGCAATGGCTACGATTGAAGAGGTATTCAAAAAGTTTGAATAACATATTAGGTAATATTAAAAAGCCGTTGCGTGATTCACGTAACGGCTTTTTTGTTAACTTGCTACTATAATTGTACTTTATTTAAAAATGGATTTAGAATGAAGACCGTATTTATATCAGTATGTTGGTTTACTCTTCTGCTTTTTAATGTAGTGCAACAAAGTGTTTGTGCGCAGGATATTATTGAGGTGAAGGGCATTGTGGGTGAGTCAGAAATAGTTGGGCGAATTAGTGAGTCGGAAGCTCGGCAGGCAGCAATTAACAATGCAAAGGTTGAAGCGCTTCGCAAGGCAGGAGTGGGCGAGTACTTAAAAACCTATGAGAACCTCTATCGCAGTGAAATTAATAATGATTTTAGTGAGTTCTTTAGCACCGATACGCATGCAGAGTTGCAAGGAGCCATCCAGAGCTATCAAATTGTTAATGAGAAGCGAAAGCTAGACCCAACAACTAGCCTGTTTATGTATGAGGTAACGCTTAACGCTTCGGTAATACTATACTCATCAAAGCCAGACCCTACATTTAACGTTAAAATTGACGGGGTTAAGGGTGTTTACGAAGAAGGGGAGGACCTAACTTTTTCTATTTACAGTACAAAGGAATGTTTTCTGCATATCTTTAGTATTTCCGACGGCTATACATGCATGCTCTATCCTAATAGTATTGAAAGTCAGAAGCGTATTGAGGCAAATAAAGAGATTTTATTCCCTCTAGGCATAATGGAGTACCCGTTATTCAAATCAGGGAAAACACCTGAAGTTACTCGTGTTATTTTCGTTTTTACAAAAACTCCCATCAGATTCTTAAAGTATAAATCTAATCTAACCGATGGTTTTGAGGAGTGGATAACCACCTCGGAGGATGTTTTTTCGTGGATATACAGCATAACTCCCGATTCGCGAGCGGTTGATTACCTGGTTTTTACCGTGCGGTAATAGTTTTAACCCATAAAAAAAACGCCTCGATTTTCGAGGCGTTTTTTTATGAAAAGAATGTACTATTTCTGCTTAAGAACGGCTTGAGCAGCAGCTAATCGAGCAATAGGTACACGGAAAGGAGAACAGCTAACGTAATCCATGCCTACCGAGTTACAGAACTCAACAGAACTTGGCTCACCACCGTGCTCACCGCAAATACCTATTTTTAAGTTTTTCTTAGTTGAACGACCCTTCTCAACTCCCATTTCAACAAGTTGACCAACACCTGTTTGGTCGAGAACTTGGAATGGATCGGCTTTTAGGATGCCTCTATCGATGTACTCTGGTAAGAATTTACCAGCATCGTCGCGGCTAAAGCCCATAGTCATTTGGGTTAGGTCGTTTGTACCAAAGCTAAAGAATTCAGCAAATTCAGCAACTTTATCGGCAGTAAGAGCAGCCCTTGGAACTTCAATCATTGTTCCTACCAAAAAGTCGATACGATCGTTGCGCTCGGCAAATACCTTTTCGGCAGTTGCGCGAATAATAGCATCTTGGTCTTTAAATTCGGTAACATCGCCAATAAGCGGAACCATAATCTCAGGGAAAATATGAATACCCTTCTTTTTAAGGTTAAGTGCTGCTTCGATAATAGCACGAGATTGCATCTCGGTAATCTCTGGATAGGTTACACCTAAACGGCAACCACGATGTCCAAGCATTGGGTTAAATTCGTGAAGTGAATCAACCTTTGATTTAACATCTTCTAAAGATATTCCCAGCTCTTTTGCCATCTCTTTTTGGTTTGCCTCTTCGTGAGGAACAAACTCGTGTAGCGGTGGATCAAGAAGGCGAACCGTTACAGGGAGTCCCTGCATTGTTTCGAAAATACCTTCGAAGTCTTCTCTCTGAATTGGAAGAAGTTTCTCAAGGGCTTTTCTGCGTCCTACCTCATCGTCAGCTAGAATCATTTCGCGCATTGCTCTAATCCTATCACCTTCAAAAAACATATGCTCAGTACGGCATAGTCCAATACCTTGCGCTCCAAACTCTCTGGCAACCTTGCTATCGCGAGGCGAGTCGGCGTTTGTGCGTACTTTCATACGGGTGTACTTGTCGGCCAAATCCATAAGTTTAGCAAAATCTCCACTTAGCGTAGGAGACATTGTGGCCACCTTGCCGTCAAGAACTTGTCCTGTTGAGCCGTTTAGCGAAATCCAATCACCTTCTTTGTATGTTTTTCCTCCAATGGCCATAGTACGTGCACGGTAATCAACTTTAATATTACCTGCTCCAGAAACACAGCATTTACCCATACCACGGGCAACAACTGCAGCGTGAGAGGTCATTCCACCACGTGCGGTAAGAATTCCCTTCGCTACGTTCATACCCTTAAGGTCTTCGGGCGAAGTTTCAATACGAACAAGGATAGCGTGCTTTCCTTCGCCAGCTAATTTCTCAGCATCTTCGGCAAAGAAAACAATTTGACCTGTTGCAGCTCCTGGAGAAGCGGGCAATCCTTTTGTTAGAACTTCAGCATTTTCTAGTGCTTTCTTATCGAATACAGGGTGAAGAAGTTCGTCAAGTCTTTCGGGCTCAACGCGAAGAATTGCAGTTTTTTCGTCAATCATTCCCTCGGCTAGCATATCGATAGCAATTTTCACCATTGCTGCACCTGTACGCTTACCACTTCGGGTTTGAAGCATCCAGAACCTACCATCCTGAATGGTAAATTCAATATCCTGCATATCCTTATAGTGCTCTTCAAGCTTATTTTGAAAATCGAAAAGTTCCTTATAAACTACAGGCATTACTTCTTCGAGTGAAGGGAACTTAGCTTTTCTTTCGTCTTCGCTAACTCCTTGTGATTTTGCCCATCGTTGTGACCCCTCGAGTGTAATTTCTTGAGGTGTGCGAATTCCTGCCACAACATCTTCGCCCTGAGCGTTTATTAGGTATTCACCGTTAAAAATATTTTCGCCAGTTGCTGAGTCGCGAGTAAAGGCAACACCAGTTGCAGAGTTTTCGCCCATATTTCCGAATACCATAGCCTGAACGTTGACTGCGGTTCCCCACTCAGCTGGTATTTTATTTAATTTACGGTAGTATACAGCGCGATCGTTCATCCAGCTGTCAAATACAGCCATAACTGAACCCCAAAGTTGCTCCCAAGCACTGGTTGGAAAATCTCTACCTGTTTTCTCTTTAACAACTTTTTTAAAGCGTGAAACCATCTCTTTTAGATCATCTACAGAGAATTGGGTATCAAGGTCAACATTTTTCTCCTTCTTAAGGTCGTCGATAATTACCTCAAATGGATCGTGGTCTTCTTTTGAATCAGGTTTCATTCCAAGAACAACGTCGCCGTACATCTGAACAAAACGGCGATAGCTATCCCAAGCAAAACGAGCGTTACCAGTTTTTTTAGCAAGCCCTTCAACAACCTCGTCGTTAAGCCCTAGGTTGAGAATTGTATCCATCATACCCGGCATAGACGCCCTTGAACCAGAGCGAACAGACATAAGCAGCGGATTTTCTTTGCTGCCAAACTGAGTGCCCATAATGGCCTCAACTTTTTTCATTGCTGCTTCAACCTCAGGCTTTATTAGCTCTACAGCTTTTTCTTGTCCTAGTTTGAAGTAATCAGTACAAACATCGGTGGTTATGGTAAAACCTGGAGGTACAGGTACCCCAATTAGGCCCATTTCAGCTAAGTTGGCACCTTTGCCCCCCAGCAACTCTTTCATTGTTCCATTACCATCGGCGTCATTGTTCCCGAAGGAATAAACACGTTTTAAGTTCGACATCGTAATAAAGTTTAATTATTGATTTATATAGAATTTTATTTATTTTTCTGCGGTTACAAAATTACAAAAAAAAACGACACGGCATAGTTCCGTATGGGTGCTATTAAACAAAGATTGGGTAAACAATTGAGAATGCTAATCCAATGCGCTTTAGTTAGGGCTGTCGGCTTCTATTAACTTGCGAATTTGCTCAGCCTGACCGTCACCCTGAGTTGAAGGGGCGTTATTGATAAATGGTGGTTTACATCTTGATAACTAAGCGACATTGAATTATGAATTTCGAAGTATGGGAATACGAGAAGTCATTGCGCTTAAGCAAAAGACCTGTCCTATCAAACCCTCGATATTCAATATTCATTATTCAGTGTTCGATATTCGCTATTTAATATTCAATATTCAATGCCCGGCAACCACCGAACGCAGGGAGGTGCAAGTTTAGATTTTTTTGCCCACAATGCGTAGTTTTTCGAGTGAACCGAGCGTTCTTTGCGAGTTCGACGAAGTCAACCGGGCGTAGCCTTGAATTTCTTTGCTTACTTTCTGGTTTCAACCGAGCCGTTTTTTGGCGAGC